>Ga0335082_10006293_pt1 | contig 12954 bp, 13 predicted proteins | sample Lox_Sample_41_FD_206718 | JGI IMG/M metagenome (GOLD analysis project Ga0335082, IMG submission 206718) | Soil microbial communities from Loxahatchee National Wildlife Refuge, Florida, United States - Lox_Sample_4.1 | ecosystem: Environmental > Terrestrial > Soil > Wetlands | place: USA... | reverse complement strand
GCCTGCGATTGCAGCTTGAGCGCTTGGATTTGCTCGGCGAGATCGAGCAACACCGGGTTGTTTGCGTTGATCTGGCGCACCGCTGTCGCGAGGCCGATCAGGTTCTTGCTTTGCGCGAGAACCAGCTGCACGCTCTTGTCGGTCTTCTCCCACTCCTTGGTGAGCGCGTCGAGCTGCGGCTTCACCATCTCCGAGGTGGAAGGCAAGGTCACATCAGCGACCTGTCCACCCTGGCCGAGCAGCTTTAGCGCCGCGTTGAATTCGTCCCGAGACTGCTGCAGCTGCTTGAACGCGTCGGGGTTTCCGATGAGGCCGGTCTGCGCGGCCTTGGCGATTCGCTGGGTCAGCATCCGCATCTGAGCGGAGGTCGAGACGTAGATCGTGCCGTAGGTTGCCTCGCGGTTGTCGTTAAACACCACGACCGCTGCAGCGACGAACAGCACCGCGAATATGACGCCCAGTATGGTGTATTGCTGGCCGACGCGAACGCCGCCAATGCCTGCCAGGCGCCGCTTCGGGCCCTCGGCGATGGTCGTCGGGCCGGGGACGGGTTTCATCAGCGCCTTGGGAACGGCCTTGGGGACCGCGCGCGGTGCCTGCGGCGCAGGTGCCACCGCTTTCTTGGTTGCCATCGCTGTCTTAGTCGGCAGTCTCAGAAATGCCATGGGTCCCTCCTGTAGGACTCAGGTTGCCGTGGGTGCGCTTAGACGCCCACGTGAAGAAAATCCTCGTGCGCCACCAGGGCGCTGATATCCAATTCGTGCCACAGACGGCCTTCGCTGTCGCGGTATGCGCCGGCGATCCAGGGCCTTGTGTTGCCCTCCTGCACCGGCTGCATCGTTTGCACGTTCTTCAGGCCCAGCATGCGGCTGATCACCAGCCCACTGAATGATTGAAAGCGCTCCGCGATCAGCAGCAGCCGGCAGTCGGGCGTGCGCGTCGTGGTCTCGCCCCCGGCGAAAGCGGAAAAATCGACCACGCTGGCGAGTACGCCGCGGATATTGGCCAAGCCCAGGTACCACGGACGCGTGAGCGGAACACTGGAAATCTCCGGCAGGGGAAGCATTTCGCCCGCGTCGTCCAGCTTGAGGAGCCAGCTGCCGCTGCCGGCTTGCACGCCCAGCCGCGAGGTGGGTTCAGCCTCGGCCTGGGCCTCGCGCAGTCGCTGTGCGAGGCCCTGCTGGAATTCGCGAAGGCTGATCTGTTTCGCCACTGCAGAGTCCTACTTGATCGCGGCGATCTTCGCCATCAGCTCTTTGGCGTCGATCGGCTTTACCAGATAGTCCTTTGCGCCTTGGCGCATGCCCCACACGCGATCGGTCTCCTGGTTCTTGCTCGTAACCACGATCACGGGAATGTGCTTGGTCGCCTCGTCGCGCGTGATGGCGCGCGTCGCCTGGAATCCGTTGGTGCCCGGCATGACGACATCCATGAGAATCAGATCGGGCTTTTCCGACTTGGACTTCGCGATGGCTTCGTCCCCGCTCTCGGCGGTCACGCATTGGAACCCGTTCTTGGACAGGGTTTCCATGAAAAACTGCCGGTCAGTCGGCGAGTCGTCCACGATCAGGATCTTCTTTACGGCCATGGCAAACCTCCTAGGTGCGAACAGGCGCGTGCGCGCCCACTGTTTTCAACAGGCTGTCCTTCGTGAAGGGCTTGGTCAGATATTCGTCCGAGCCGACCATGCGGCCGCGGGCCCGATCGAATAATCCGTCCTTGGACGACAGCATGATTACGGGCGTGGCCGCGAAGCGCGCATTCTTCTTGATGAGCGCGCAAGTCTGGTATCCGTCCAGACGGGGCATCAGAATGTCGACGAAGATAACGTCGGGCTGGTGATCCGAGATCTTTGCGAGCGCGTCGAATCCGTCTTCCGCAAGAATGACCTTGCATCCGCCTTGGACGAGGAAAATCTCGGCACTGCGGCGAATGGTGTTCGAGTCGTCGATCACCATCACCTTTACTCCACCCAGGTTCGCCGTTTCGCTCACGCCCTCTCCCGCTCCTGTGTTGATTCCGACAACTTCGTCGGACTCTCCGATATGACGTTGACCTAGGATCCCCTAGTGCGCTCTTTTACACTATACAACCAAATCCATTCAAAACAAAGCCTTGTACAGTGTACTTCAGAACCACCCTCAGGATCGACTGGCCCCTACCCAAAAGGGGCCCACGACCGCATCCTTTTGGATATAGCAGAAGGCGTGCCCGGAGCTAGACCTGGACCATTTCGAAGTCCTCCTTGCGCGCGCCGCACTCCGGGCAGCTCCAGTTGATGGGGAGATCCTCCCATCGGGTTCCGGGGGGGATGCCTTCTTCCGGAAGTCCCTCGGCTTCGTTATAAATAAAGCCGCAGATCAGGCACATCCAAGTTCTGAATTCTTGCTTTTCCGTCATTGGGTTGGGATAAGATACAATGAGCCGTTGCATCATAACCCGAGCGGCGAGCCGCCTGCCACCCACCGACGGTACATCGCTGCGATGTCCTCCCCTCCCATCGTCCTTGCGTTCGCTGCGGCCGACCCCACCGGAGGCGCGGGCGTGCAGGCCGATCTGCTGACGTTGGCTGCCATGGGGTGCCATGCGCTTTCGGTGATCACGGCCATCACCGTCCAGGACACGGCTGGCGTGGAGAATCTTCAGGCCGTCGACTCGGATTGGGTTGTCGATCAGGCCCGCCTGGTTCTGGAGGACATGCCGGTTGCCGCCTTCAAGATCGGTGTCGTAGGAAGCATCGAGAACGTCGCGGCGATCGCCGAAGTCGTCTCCGACTACCCCGATGTCCCGCTGATCTTCGATCCGGTGCTCGCTTCCGGGCGGGGGGATGAACTCGCTACGGAGGACATGATCGCCACGATGCGCGAGCTGCTGCTGCCCCAGACGACCATTCTCACTCCGAACAGCCGGGAGGCGCGGAGGCTTGCGATGTCCGACGAGGACGACGACGAGCTCGCGCTGGCCAGCGCGGCTGACAAGCTGCTCGGACTGGGGTGCGAGTATGTGCTTATCACCGGAACTCATGAGAACACGCCGCAAGTGGTGAATACCCTGTACGGGTCGGAAGGGATCGTTCGTTCCGACAGCTGGGAGAGGCTCCCGGAGAATTACCACGGCTCGGGCTGCACCCTCGCCGCGGCAATCGCCGCAACCCTCGCAAACGGCCTGGAGATGCCCGACGCCGTCCGCGAAGCGCAGGAATACACCTGGCAGACGCTGAACGCCGGCTTTCGCCCCGGCATGGGTCAATTCATTCCTGACAGGTTCTTCTGGGCGAGGGAGACGGATGAGCCCGGTGCGGCCAAGCGCTGAACGTGCCGGGCGCTCGCTTGCGCAGCTGAGAGGGTTGTACGCGATCACGCCCGATGAACCCGACACCGACGCTCTTGTACGCAAGGTGCGGTTGGCGCTCGCCGGGGGAGCCCGCGTAGTGCAGTACCGAAACAAGTCAGCAGTCGCGGCGCTGCGCCGCGACCAGGGCGCGGCTCTGCTTGCGCTATGCCGGAAGCAGCGGGTTCCGCTGATTGTAAACGACGATCTCGAATTGGCCGAGGCGCTGGACGCCGATGGACTGCATCTCGGCCGCGACGATGCGTCGGTCGAGCAGGCGCGCTTGCGCCTGGGCATGACCAAGATGCTGGGGGCGTCCTGCTACGACCAGTTGGGCCTGGCCCTGGCGGCCCGACACGCGAGCGCAGACTACGTCGCGTTCGGCAGCGCCTTTCCTTCGGCGACAAAACGTTCCGCCGTGCGGGCGCCGCTGTCACTGTACCGCGAGGCCCGCGCGTGTCTGGCCTGCCCGATCGTTGCGATCGGAGGAATTACGACCGCAAACGCACGAAGTCTAATCGCCGCGGGAGCCGACGCCGTCGCCGTGATTGGTGCGCTCTTCGACGCCCCTGCCATCGAGAAACGTGCCTGGGAATTTGCCGCCATGTTCGAGGTCCATGACTTCGAAAAACGATCTGCTGTTTGACCGCTCGCGCAGGGTCATCCCAGGCGGGGTTAATTCACCGGTGCGGGCGTTTCGCGCGGTGGGCGGCACCCCCCGTTTCATCGATCGCGGCGAAGGGAGCCGCATCTGGGACGCTGATGGACGCGAGTACATCGACTACGTGGGCTCCTGGGGCCCGCTCGTGCTTGGCCATTCCGATCCCGATGTCGTTGCGGCTGTGCGCACTGCCGCCGGGCGCGGGCTCTCCTTCGGCGCGCCGACCGCGGCCGAAGCCGAGCTGGCGGAGATCCTGACCCGCATCGTTCCCGGGGTCGACCTGGTCCGCTTGGTGAGCTCGGGGACCGAGGCGACCATGTCGGCGTTGAGGCTGGCGCGAGGCGCGACCGGGCGCAGCCAAATCGTCAAATTCGAGGGGTGTTACCACGGACATGCGGACAGCCTGCTCGTGAAAGCAGGGTCCGGGGCGTTGACGCTCGGCAATCCGAGTTCTGCCGGCGTCCCCGCGGAAACCGCGGCGCAGACGCTCGTCCTCAACTACAACGACACGCAGGACCTCGTGTCCGCGTTTGACAAGCATGGAGCAACGATCGCCTGCGTGATCGTGGAGCCGGTGGCGGGCAACATGAACCTGGTTTTGCCGCAGGCGGGATTCCTCGAGCGCTTGAGCGAGCTGTGTACCACGCATGGCGCGCTTCTGATATTCGACGAGGTGATGACGGGGTTTCGCATAGGGCTGCGTGGAGGGCAGGGCCTTTACGGAGTACGCGCAGACTTGGTTACGCTGGGGAAGGTGATCGGCGGAGGGATGCCCCTAGGGGCGTTCGGGGGCCGTCGCGACATCATGGAGAAGGTCGCGCCCCTTGGCCCCGTGTACCAGGCTGGCACCCTTTCCGGCAACCCGGTCGCGGTAGCCGCTGGACTGTCGACCCTGAGCAAGGTCCAAGCGCCCGGCTTCTACGAACGCCTTTCCGCGGCAACGCGTTCCCTCTGCGAGGGTCTCGCATCGGCAGCGCGCAAGCGCGGGATCGCCTTCTCAGCACAATCGGTGGGCGGCATGTTCGGGCTGTACTTCCGCGCCGCCCCGCCCACGACTTACGCCGAAGTCATGCAGTGCGATACGGAAGCCTTCAGGCGCTTCTTCCACGCGATGCTCGACCGAGGGATCTACCTCGCCCCGTCCGCCTACGAGGCGGGATTCGTGTCAGCCGCGCATACCGCAGCCGATATCGCGGCCACCGTGGCTGCGGCGGAGAGCGCGTTCGGCTCCTAGAACAACTACACCAGAAATAGGGTCGCCAGCCCCAGGAAGATCAAGAATCCGCCGCTGTCCGTGATCGCCGTGATCAGGACCGACGAACCGAGGGCGGGATCGCGGCCAAGGCGCATCATCGTCAGCGGAATCAGGACGCCCGCGGTTGCGGCGAGCGCCAGGTTGAGGGTCTTAGCCGCCGTCATTGTCCACCGTCACGCGGCCGATGAGCTTGCGCCATTCGTCGACGACTGGCGCTCATACGAGGTCGTAGCGCTCGAAAGCCTTGGCGGCCTCCCCCCGCCCGGTCGCGCGCCTGGCTTCGGCATCTCCTGACGCTCGACCAGCTTCTCCACTAGCCGGTGGCGCCGCATCAGGTCCTGGATCGCGCGAAGATCGGCTTGCAGGTCTTCGAGGTCCTTCTTTGGGCTGAGCGCTTCGATCACACAGTGTTGCGGCTTGCCACGGGCTACGGGATTTGCGCGGCGTACATCTGCACCAGGATGTTGTCGCTGTAGCTTGTCAGATACGCCGAGTCGCGGTTGCGATCGTAGTAGCGCGGCCGCGGGAGCATCGCTGCCAAGCGGGCAGCCTGCTCGGAGTCAAGTCCGTCGGCGCCGACTCCGAAGTAGTGGCGCGCCGCTGCCTCTGCCCCGAACACGTTCTCGCCCCATTCAACGACGTTGAGATAGATCTCGAAGATACGGCGCTTGCTCATCGTCGCTTCGAGCATGGCGGCGAGCACGGCCTCCTGGCCTTTGCGCAACAGGCTGCGCTCGCCCGAGAGAAACAGGTTTTTCGCCAGCTGCTGGGTGATGGTGGAGCCGCCGGCAACGATCCTGCCGCGGCGCTGGTTCTTCTCCAGCGCGCGCTGGATCCCCTCCCAGTCGAATCCGTCGTGCTCGGTGAACTTGGCGTCTTCGGCGACGATGATCGCCCGCTTCAGCTCGTTGGAGATGCGCTGGTACGGCACCCAATTGTGCGCGAGCGTGGCGGCGGGGTCTTTCTCGCGGAGCGTATCGAGGCGAGAATCCATGACGCTGGTCGTCGCCGGGTTGTGGTCGACCCAGTAAAGGATCTGCGCAAAAAACCAGAATTCGTAGATCGCGATGCCCGCGACCGCGGTACCCGCCGCGTAACAGAACATTTTCCACAGCGCGACGAGAAGTCTCATCCTGCGTGGCCCAGCGGGAGCCAGGGGCCGTAGCGGGTCGGCATACGGCCAGGGGGCAGCTCGCCCCCTTCCTCAGTCGCTGAAGACCTTGTCACCGCGCGCAAAGTACCAGGTGCGCGTGATGACCAGGATGTCGGTTTCCTTGCGGATGTCGGGCGGGAACTTGGCATAGGGCGCCGCAAGCCGGACGATCTGCTGCGCGGCAGCGTCGAGGATCTTGTACCCGGAGGATTGGTCCAGATCCATGGCCGCCAGCGTGCCGTCGGCGTTGATCGACACAGTAAGTCTCAGGCTGCCGTATATCCTTCCGCGGGCGCCTTCGGGGTAGTTCAGATTACCGATGCGCTCGATTTTCTGGCGCCAGTCCTCGACGTACAAGGCGTAGCGAACCTCGGCCGCCCGCGTACCCACGAATGTCTTGCGCGGACGCTTGTTGTAGTCGTCGATCTGGCGCGCGACCTGGGCTTCCATGCGCGCGATGATGAGAGCGCTTTCCGCCAGATCGGCGCCCGACACCTCGGCTCTGACCTCGGCCTGCGGTTCGGGCTTGGCCGAGGCGATTTCCTGTCGCGAACTCAGCCGGGACAGCAGCTGACGCTGCCGCGCTTCCATCTCCTGCACCTTTCGCGTCGCTTGCTTCAGATCCGCGCCGCGCTCGGAGTTCTGCAGCAGAGGCAGGGGCGATTTTGCGCGGCGCTCGAGCTCGGTGTCACCGCCGGCATCGAGATTCGATTGCGCAAGGACGTCAGCCTGAGTCGGCCTCGAGCGCGTTTTGGAATTGACGAGAACGACGTCGAGCTGCGAGGGCGTAACGCCGCGCAGAGCCTCGGGAAGCCTGAAGTGGATCGAGAGCGCGATCGCGTGGATGACGATCGATATCGAGAGCGCCGTTGCAAGCGCCCGCGACTCTGGGTCCAGTCGGGCGAGGGGCTCCGGCCAAGACACCCAGGGCAGGGCAGCAGTTTGCGATTTCATACACCACTAAAAGCTTTGTGAATCATGCAATTCTATGGCATTTTTCGAGCTTTGTCTCATGTCTTCCCGGGCTCGGGCGTGTCCTTGCGGCGGCGAAACACGCACTTGAGATCGGCCTCGACGAGATCGATGCCGGTCACTGCGATCTCCACGCCCGTACCCGCGTCGAGTTCCGGCAGCGAGGGTACCCTTGCGTACAGCGGCAACCCATCGAACTTGACCAGATTCTCCCGCACGACCTCGGCTCCCGCAATCTCCACCTTCTCCTGGAGCAGCCATCGCAGGCACCAATAATGCTCCATACGCCGCTGGAACTCGTCGTAGGCAGCGTAGGTCACCTCAAAGTCGCGTATTGCGCCAAGCATCAGGTCCGATGTCCGAGAGAATGGTGGCGCCTTGTCCCCGCTGAGCAGGGCAAATAGCTGCCACTGGTTCACGAGGTCCACGTAGCGACGCAAGGGGGAGCTGATCCAGGCGTAGTGGGTGATGCCCAGCCCTTGATGTGCCATCGCCGAGGTCGTCATCCTTACCTTGCCGGCAGATTGCACGCGGTAGATGGCCGCGATGCCGCGATCGTCCAGCAGTTTTCCCCAAGTGCTGTTCACAGCAATCATCAGCTCGGCGACCAGCTTGTCCAGGGGTGTTCCCCGGCGGCGCTCCGTTATGGTGACGCGCGCTTCCTCTCCATCTCCCTCGATTCGGAAATTGTAGTCGGGGCGCTCGCCTCCCTTGGTGGGCTTTCCGCGCGCCACCTCGAGCCCCGACGCAAATTTCCAGAGCGTGCTCAACTCGCGGGAATACGGGATGTCTCCGGGCACGACCCCCTCGACGAAGGCATGATCGAGGGGCTCCAGCTCGTGATGTCGCAAGTTGCGGGCAATGGGTACGAGTTCGACGCGTGTCTCGCGATTCTCGATCTGCATATCGTCGCCGCGTATTTCGAGATAGAGAGAGCAGGCCGGGCGCGCTCCTCCCTCGGCAAGCGAGAAGCGCCGGATCACCCCGGGCGGCAGCATCGTGATTTTGCGGCCCGGCATGTATATTGTCGAAAGGCGCTCGCGCGCAACCGTGTCTATGGGCGATCCGGGCGTGAATCCAAGGGCTGGCGCCGCGATGTGGATTCCGACGCGAAACCGGCCGCCCGGGAGAGGCGTGAGCGAGAACGCGTCGTCGATCTCCGTGGTCGCCGCATCGTCCAAGCTGAAAGCGCTGACGTCCGCCCGGCGCAGCTCCGAGGGCATTTCCACTTCGAACGGTTCCTTGAAATCGGTACCTCGCGGAAAGTACTCGTACAGGAAACGGTTCAAGTGATACTGGTGGCTGGCGGGAAGCACGCCGCAGTGCTCCATCAGCTTCACCGGCGAGAGGCCGGTGCGCGCGCGCGCCTCCTCAAGCGCTTTGGTTTCCGGACGATTGCCATCAGGCCGGTAAAGGAGCTGATCTCTCAGGGGCCGGAATTCCTTGGGGAATTCCCCGCGTGCGAGCTGATCGGCCCAGGCTGCAACTTGCGCTTGCTGTTGCTTCTTCTTTTCTATTCCTGCAAGAGCTGCCCGCAGGGTCTCCGCGGGCGCGGCGCGGTATCTCCCCCTCCCCTTCCGATAGAAATACACCGGCACTGAGTGGAGCTTGACCAGAATTCCGGCGGCTTCCACGGCAGAAGGCGTGTGCCCGCAATACTCGCGCGCGAGTTCGGCGAATCCGAACTCGTCCGTGCCGCAGCACTCCCACAGGAAGCCCGCGTCCAGCTCGTCCGCCATTGCCCCCGCTTGGGCGAGCAGATCGCCCGCGTCCGGTTCGGCGAAGCGCAGCAGCACGTCCTTCGACTTGATCTTGGCGCGTTTGCCGTGCGGAGCCTCGACTTGCACCGAGGCCTCACTTTCGGCGAGCACCGTCGCGACCTTGAACGTGCCGCCGTCTTCGTAGAGAACATTCACCTGAGGGAACCAACGCCTGAAGGCCGCGTCGCACCGGCCTGATGATGCGATAATTATATCGTAGCGGTAGGTTATTCCCGCCTCAAGAGCACCCGACAAATGGCCACTATCGAGTCGATTTCCGTCGCTACCGCGCGCGTTCCCCTCGACAGCGTTACGAGCTTCGCAACGCGTACAGTCGCGGCCAGAGATTACGGGCTGGTCAAGGTGCGGGCGGGCGGCGTCGAGGGGATCGGTTTCTGCTACGCGGGGTCCTCGGGCGGAACGCTGGTTGCGCATGCGATCGAACGCCTGCTCGCGCCTATTCTTCTCGGCCGCGACAGCCTGCTGGTCGAAGGCCTCTGGCAGAGGATGTTCGAGGACGCCGTGCTGCAAGGGCGCGCGGGGAGCGTGATGCGCGCAATCTCGATTCTGGACTGCGCAATTTGGGACGTTAATGCGCGTGCTGCCAGGCTCCCCCTCTACAAGTATCTCGGCGCCGCGGTCGAAGGCGCAGTGCCCGCGTACGCAAGCGGGGGATACTATATCGCTGGCAAGACGCCAAAAAAGCTCGGGCAGGAAATGGCCGGTTACGTGAATGCAGGCTTCAAGGCCGTGAAGATGAAGGTGGGGCGCTTATCCCCGAAAGAAGAGGAGGCGCGCGTGAAAGCTGCGCGCGAGGCCATCGGTCCCGACATCGAGCTGATGCTGGACGCCAACAATGCCTGGCGTGACCTGCCTACCGCAATGCGCTATATGGAGCGCTTCGAGCCCTTCGATCCCTACTGGATCGAGGAGCCGTTTTTTCCCGATGACATCGAGAATCATGCCCGCCTTGCAAAGCTCACGCGCGTGACCGTCGCTACGGGCGAGATCGGCACAGGGCGATGGCATTTCAAAGAGATCCTCGACAAGGGAGCCGCGCAGATCCTGCAGACGGATGCGTTGGTATGCGGCGGCGTCTCCGAATGGAAGCGGATCGCCGCGACCGCGGCAAGCTACGGCGTCACCGTGTGTCCCCACTGGTTTCACGATCTGCACGCACACCTCGTCGCAGCCACGCCGAATGCGCGTTACGTGGAATTCTTCCCCGACGACCAGGTGCTCAATTTCAGGCGTCTTATCGACAGGCAGCTCAAGGCCGCGGATGGCATGCTTATCCTGCCCGCTGCTGCGGGGCTTGGTTTCGGTTTCGACGAACGGGCTATCGCGCGCTATGCGCTCAAGGATGGAAGCGCAGCGTGGAGGGTGCTGAAGTAGTCAAGCCATGCCGACGAAGGCCAGGATAAGTGGGACATGCTCAGCAAAGGTCGCAAACCCGTGGTCTCCTCCACAACGACCTGCTTCGCTCCGAAGTATTTCCTGAGTGCATGACGGTAATCGAGCGCTTCGTCCCCGGTTTCGACCAATAGCAGGTAGTACTCGGGACTTCAGCCGCGACTATTGCGAGCTTCGGCCACTGCGGCAGCCGCAGGCACGCAAACTTCTCGGCGTCGCCTCGCTCTTCGGAGATAGCGCTGCAGGTACTGCGCCTTGGCGGACTGCGGAGAACTGTTGAATCCGTGGAGGTAGACGATCATGCCCGGGCCGAGAGCCCCTTCAGCAGCTGCTCGTGTATGCCTCCGAATCCCCCGTTCGACATCACGAGCACCTGGTCGCCCGCACGCGCTTCCTGGAGAATCGCGCCGACGAGCGTTTGGAAATCACTCTCCACAAGCACGCGCTTGCCGAGGGGAGCAAGGGCAGCAGTGGCGTCCCAGCCCAGGTTGGCGCTGTAGCAGAAAACCCGATCGGCCTGATCGAGGCTGGAAGCGAGGCGGTCTTTCATGACTCCGGCCTTCATCGTATTGGATCGCGGCTCCAGCACGGCGAGGATGCGCGCGCCTCCGACCTCCCGGCGCAGACCCGAGATCGTTGTCGCAATGGCTGTGGGATGGTGCGCGAAGTCGTCCCAGACAGCAACGCCCCCAGAGCTTCCGCGCAGCTCCATTCTGCGACGAACTCCCTTGAAGCGAGCAAGCGCGGCTATTGCGGCGGTCGCGGGCACACCGGATGCCCGCGCCGCCGCAATAGCCGCGAGCGCATTCTGCACGTTGTGCTCGCCCTGCAGGGGCAAATCCAGCACGCCTTCCACCTTGCCGCGAAAACTCACCTCGAATGGCGGCCCGTGTTGAGCGCCATTGACGTTCCACCCATCGTGGGACCCGAACTTCTCTACCGGCGTCCAGCACCCGCGCCCGAGCACCCGCTCGATTGCGGCATCCGCGCCATTGACTATTAGCCTGCCTCCGCTCGGTACCGTTCGCACGAAGTAGTGAAATTGTGTCTCGATCGAAGCGAGATCCGGGAAGATGTCAGCGTGATCGAATTCGATGTTGTTGAGGATCGCTATCACGGGCCGATAGTGCACCATCTTTGAACGTTTATCGAAGAACGCCGTGTCATATTCGTCGGCCTCTATAACGAAGTGGCGTCCGTTTCCGCCTCTCGCCGACATCTCGAAATCCACGGGCACCCCTCCGATCAGGAACCCTGGGGCGAATCCGGCATCGTCAAGGATCCACGCGAGCATCGATGAGGTCGTGGTCTTGCCATGGGTCCCAGCCACGGCAAGCACTTGCTTCCCAGGCAGGACATTTTCGGCGAGCCACTGCGGGCCAGAGACGTATCGGTAACCATGATTCAGGATTGCCTCCATGAGAGGGTTGCCTCGACTCACGACGTTCCCCACCACCCACGTTTCGGGCTGCAGTGCGACCTGCTCCGCTCCGTACCCCTTGATCAGTTCGATACCCTGGGATTCGAGTTGAGTACTCATCGGCGGGTAGACGTTGAGATCGCACCCTGTGACGCGATGGCCGGAAGCCTTTGCGATCGCGGCAATGCCGCCCATGAAGGTGCCGCAGATACCGAGAATGTGGATGTGCACGGGTTGCCGAGGCGCGGTAGGACGGCACGCGCTCTGAAATGTGCCGAATTCTAGCCTACTTCGCCGCCTTTTCCGGCTGGGGTATCATGGACCGCGTTCGGCCCGCTCGATCCATGTCGAAAGACAAGTTCAAGCAGCAGCAGATGCGTACGCGCATCGCGGCAGCCGCCGCCCGCCTGATGGCCGAAGACGGTTTGGAGGACTTCGCGCTGGCGAAACGTAAAGCGGCGCGTCAGCTCGGGGCGGAGGACACGCAATCGCTGCCGAAGAACGAGGAGATCGAAGCCGAGCTGCGCGCGTACCAGTCTCTCTACCAGGGTGAAGAGCAGCGCGAGCGCATCCGCTACCTTCGTCATTGCGCGCTCGAGGCCATGCGCTTGCTAGAGCGCTTCCGGCCCTATCTTGCTGGGCCGGTGTTGAGCGGCACTGCGGGCCGTTACAGTGACATCGACCTGCAGCTGTTTACAGATGACGGCAAAGCCGTCGAGCATTTTCTTCTCGGTCGAAATATCCCCTACGACGTTTCCGATGAACGCCGCTTCGCCGGTGATCAGGCCCGCGCTGTGTCAGTGCTCAAAGTGGACTGGCAGGGCATTCCCCTCAACCTCGCCATCTACACCCTCAAGGAGGAACGGGGGATCCTGAAGGCGACCTCCGCGGGACGCAGGATCGAGCGCGCAGGCATTCAGGCGGTCGCGCAGCTCCTGTCCGGCCCTGCCTCGGGCGCGCAGTCGTAGGTATCCGCAAGTCGCATTTCGA
>Ga0335082_10006291_pt1 | contig 12956 bp, 11 predicted proteins | sample Lox_Sample_41_FD_206718 | JGI IMG/M metagenome (GOLD analysis project Ga0335082, IMG submission 206718) | Soil microbial communities from Loxahatchee National Wildlife Refuge, Florida, United States - Lox_Sample_4.1 | ecosystem: Environmental > Terrestrial > Soil > Wetlands | place: USA... | reverse complement strand
GGTTTTGCCTGATGGCGGCCTTGGAAGCCGATCGGAAGCCGCGCCCCCCCGACGAGGCGGAAGCGGCGGTCTTGCTCAGGATCGACGGGATGACCTGCGCTGCCTGCGTGAGCCGCGTCGAGAAGGCGCTCGCGCGGGTTCCCGGCGTGAGCGAAGCCGCCGTCAGCCTCGCGACCGAGGAGGCGCGCGTCACCGGCACGGACCTCGATACGTCGCGGCTCGTCGCGGCGGTCGAAGCCGCGGGCTATGAGGCGCGGCTGAAGTCCGAGCCGAGCGCGATCGATGCCGACGCCGAGCAACGGAGCCGCCGCGACGGGCTCGTCTTCCTCGCGAGCGCGCTCCTGACCTTGCCACTGCTCCTGCCGATGCTGGCGGGAGCGGCGGGCCTCCACCTGATGCTGCCGGGTTGGGCGCAGCTCGCGCTCGCGACGCCGGTGCAGTTTTGGGCGGGTGCACGTTTCTACCGCAACGGCTTCAAGGCCGTCCGCGGCGGTAGCGGGAACATGGATCTGCTGGTCGCGCTCGGCACCAGCGCGGCTTACGCGCTGAGTCTTTACCTGCTGCTCCGTGGTCCCGCGGAGGCGCCGCTCTATTTCGAGGCCGGCGCCACCGTCATCTCTCTGGTGCTGCTGGGACGATATCTCGAAGGGCGCGCGCGGCGAAGCACCACGGCGGCGCTGCGCGCGCTCATGGCGCTCCGGCCGGAGACCGCGCGGGTCGAACGGCAAGGGCAGGAGATCGAGGTGCCGGTAGCCGAGGTTCGCCACAGCGACGTGGTCGTGGTGCGGCCGGGCGAGCGCATCGCCGTCGACGGCGTGGTGCTCGACGGCGAAAGCGCCGCCGACGAATCCCTGGTGACCGGCGAGAGCTTGCCGGTCGCGAAATCTCCCGGCGATCGCGTTCTCGCGGGCGCGCTCAACGGCGAGGGTCGGCTCCGCCTCAGGGCGACCGGCGTGGGCGCGGAATCCACCCTCGCGCGCATCGCCGCGCTGGTCGAGCGCGCCCAGGCATCGAAGGCACCGGTGCAGCGCCTGGTCGATCGGGTGAGCGCAGTCTTTGTGCCTGTGGTACTCGTGGTTGCGGCCGTGACCCTCGGGACCTGGCTCCTCTTCGGCGCCTCTAACGAGAACGCGATCATCGCCGCCGTCTCCGTACTCGTGATCGCGTGTCCCTGCGCCCTCGGCCTCGCCACGCCAACGGCTATCATCGTAGCGACCGGCAGCGCCGCACGGCGCGGCATCCTCGTCAAGGACGTGGCAAGCCTCGAGCGCGCGCGCGCGGTGACGACGGTGATCTTCGACAAGACCGGGACGCTCACTCTCGGCAAGCCCCAGCTAGCGGCGGTGATGCCGCTTGCGGGGAGCGAGGCGGATCTCCTTTCGCTGGTGGCCTCTGCGCAACAGGGGAGCGAGCACCCGCTCGCCCGCGCGGTGGTCGCGGCAGCCCGCGGGCGCGGCCTCGCGCTCGTGCCCGTCGTTGCCTTCCGCGCTATTCCCGGCAAAGGCATTGAGGCGGAGGTGGCAGGGCGGCGTCTTCTCATCGGCAGCGCACGGCTCCTCGCGGAGGCGGGCATCGACACGTCCGCGCTCTCCGCGCTCGTGACAGCGGCACCTGCCGGCATGGGCGCGATGCTCGCGGCGGAGCTCACACCCGAGCGCAGGCCTCTGGGCCTCTTGCTCGCGGGCGACCGGGTGCGGCCGAGCTCGGCGGTAGCGGTCGCGCGCCTCAAGGCGTTGGGGATCGAGCCCGTGCTGGTCACCGGCGATGCCGAGGGGCCTGCGCGCAAGGTCGCAGTCGAGGTCGGCATCGAGAAGCTGCGCTGGGGCGTCCTCCCCGCGGAAAAACTCGCGGAGGTCGAGCGTCTCAAATCGGCGGGCAAGGTGGTGGCGATGGTGGGCGACGGCATCAACGACGCGCCCGCGCTCGCGGCGGCCGATCTGGGCATCGCCATGGCCGGCGGCACCGATGTCGCGATGGCGAGCGCGGGGATCACGCTGATGCGCGGCGATCCCACGCTCGTCGCGGAGACGCTCGCGCTCGCGCGCGCGACGGTCGCGAAGATCCGCCAGAACCTGTTCTGTGCCTTCGTCTACAACACCGTGGGAATTCCGTTGGCGGCGGGTGGCTTCCTGAGTCCGGTTATCGCGGGCGGTGCGATGGCCTTCTCGAGCGTGAGCGTGGTCGCGAATTCGCTGCTGCTGCGCCGCATGGGAGGATGGCGATGAATATCGGTACGGTCTCGCGCGCAACTGGCCTGCCGGCAAAGACAATCCGCTACTACGAGAGCATCGGTCTCGTCGCACCCGCCGAACGCAGCGCCGGGAACTACCGCCGCTACGGCGAGAGCGAATTGATGGCGCTGCGTTTCGTCGAGCGTGCACGCCGGCTTGGTTTTACCCTAAAGGAGGTGAGCGAGCTGCTCGCGCTCTGGCGCGACAAGTCGCGGCAGAGCGCGGAGGTGCGCGCGCTAGCGCAAGCGCAGATACGCCGGCTTGATGCGCGTCTGCGCGAGCTTCGGTCGATGCGGCGTACGCTCGAGCATCTCGTCGAGCGCTGCCGCGGCGACGAGCGTCCGGACTGCCCCATTCTGGACGAGCTCGCGGGCGAAAAATTGAGCTAGACTGCGCCCCCGCGGCGCCCATGGATCACAAGCTCCAACAGTTCGTGACCTTGCTGCATCGGCAGAACCCGGTTGCATCTGGGCGCCGAGCACGGCAGATCCGCGCGCCACGCCTCGGACGCCGGACGCTCGCGATCATCGCGGCGGTTGCGGTTCTCTGCGGCATCGTGTTGGCGCTCTGGCTTACCTGGCCCTCGCTGCCGGTCGCCTCGCCCCGCCCCGCGCAGCGGGTCACAAGCCCCGCGCAGGTCGCATCCACCGCTGCGCCCACACGGGCGGAATTGCCGTCGCCGGGGACCGCGGCGCCACGGCCCGCCTCGACCCCGGAAGCGCCCGTGACGGCAGCGACGCCGCTACCGGTGCCCGCCGTGCCGCCTCCTTCCAGCGCCGAGCCGGCCTGGTTGCGCTTTGCGGTTCCGGCAGCGGCGCCGGATGGACGCGCGCGCGTCGCCATCATCATCGACGACATGGGCCTCGACCGCGCGCGCAGCGAGCGCGTGATGGCGCTCCCGGGGCCGCTCACGCTCTCCTTCCTGGCCTACGCCCGCGACCTCCCGCAGCAGGCCGCGATCGCGCACCGCAACGGGCACGAACTCATGGTGCATGTGCCCATGGAGCCCATGGGGCACCTGCTCGTTCCCGACCCCAATCAGCTCGACGTCGCCATGAGCCGGGAGGAGGTGCTGACGCGCCTGCGCTGGGACCTCTCGCGCTTCGAGGGCTATGTCGGCATCAACAATCACATGGGAAGCCGCTTCACCTCGGATGCGCCGGCGATGCGGCCGGTGCTGGAGGAGCTGAAGGCGAGAGGGCTGCTCTTTATCGACAGCCGCACCAGCGCGAGCACCACGGGCGCGGAGGTCGCGCATGAGATCGGCGTGCCCAATGCCTCGCGCGACGTATTCCTGGACTACGAGATCTCGATCGCCGCCGTCGAGCAGCAGCTTCTGGAGCTTGAGCGGTTCGCCAAGCGCAACGGCAACGCTATTGCGATCGGCCACCCGCACGATCAGACCCTCGAGGTGCTGCAGCGCTGGCTGCGCGAGCTCCCGCAGAAGGGCCTTGCGCTCGTGCCCGTGAGCGCCATCGTGAAAGAGCGTGGCAAGCGAGAGCTCGCGCGCGAGACGACGGGAGTGATGAAATGAGCCGAACATATCGCGTGAAGGGCATGAGCTGCGGCGGCTGCGCGCGCTCGGTCGGCAACGCGATCCGCCGTCACGCGCCGCGAAGCGAGGTGAGCGTCGATCTCGAGCGGGGTCTCGTGACGGTCGAGGGCGATGCGGCCGAGATCGTCGTCCGCGAGGCCGTCACCGAGGCCGGCTTCGAGTTCGCGGGAGCCGCAACATCCCCGGTCTAAGCTGCAGGCCTGCTCAGCCTCTGGCGAAGCCCACCGCTTCTTCGGCCGCGCGAATGAGGGCGCGGGCCTTGTCGAGGATTTCCTGGTATTCGGCCGCGGGATCGCTGTCGGCGACGACGCCGCAGCCGGCTTGGACGATCATCTTCCCGTCCTGCACCACCGCCGTGCGCAGCACAATGCAGGTGTCCATGCTGCCGTCGGCCGCGAAATAGCCGATGGCGCCGCCGTAGAGGTTGCGTCGCTCGCTCTCGAGCTCGTCGATGATCTCCATCGCCCGCACCTTCGGGGCGCCGGTGAGCGTTCCCGCGGGAAAGCCCGCGACGAGCGCGTCGAGCGCGGAATGCCGGGGATCGATCCTTCCCTCGACGTGCGAGCAGATGTGCATGACGTGACTGTAGCGCTCGATTGCGAACTGCTCGGTCACCTTGACGCTGCCGATCTCGGCGACGCGACCTACGTCGTTCCGCGCGAGGTCGAGAAGCATCAAATGCTCCGCGCGCTCCTTAGGATCGGCGAGGAGCTCTTCGGCGAGGCGCTTGTCCTCCGCGGGATCGGCGCCGCGCCGCCGCGTGCCCGCGAGCGGGCGAATGGTGACGACGCCGTTGCGCACGCGCACGAGGATCTCCGGGCTCGAGCCCACGACGGAAAAGCCGCCGAAATCGAGGAAGAACAGGAAGGGGGAGGGATTGAGCCGGCGGAGCGAGCGGTAGAGCGCGAAGGGCGGCAGGCGGAACGGGACGGTGAAACGCATGGAGGGCACGACCTGGAAGATCTCGCCCGCGCGGATGTATTCCTTCGCGGCATCCACCATGCGCATGCAAGCCTCGCGGGTCATGTTGCCCGTGGCCACCGGCTTTTCCGCAACGACCTCGGAGGCCTCGCGGCGATAGGGAAGATTGCGCTCGAAATCCGCGAGCACCGCGGCCAAGCGCTCGCGCGCAAGGTCGTAGGCCGCGCGCGCGCTGACCTCGGCATCGGGCCAAGCCGGCGTCACGAGGGTCAGGCGGTCCTGCAGATTGTCGAAGATGCAAACGACTGTCGGGCGGAGGAAGATGCCGTCGGGAATCCCGATCGTGTCGGGATTCGCGTCCGGCAGCCGCTCCATCAGCCCGACCATGTTGTAGCCCATGTAGCCGAAGAGGCCCGCCGCCATCGGTGGAAGCGCGGCCGGGGTCTCGACCCGGCATTCCTCAACGAGCGAGCGCAGCGAGGCGAGGGCGCCCATACTCTCCGGCACGAAGGCATCGGGCTCGAAGCGAGCGCGCCGATTGATCTCAGCGCGGTCGCCCCGGCAGCGCCAGATCAGATCGGGCTTCAGTCCGATGATGGAATAGCGGCCGCGCACGCTGCCGCCCTCGACCGATTCCAGCAGAAAGCTCATGGCACGGCCGTCCGCGAGCTTCAGCATTGCCGAGACCGGCGTCTCGAGATCGGCGACCACAGCGGTCGAGACCAGGACGGGCCGCTTGTCGTCGTAGGCCCGGGCGAAATCCTCGAAAGCGGGCGATGCCTGCATGTGCGCTAGAAGGCGCGGTCGAGGTTGGATTGCACGGTCTCGACCTTGAAGTGCCCGCGCAGCGCCTGGGTGTATTCCGTGAGGATGTCGCGCTGCAGGGAGCTGTTGAGCTCGGCCGTGAGCTGATCGAGCTCGGTCTTCGACTTCTCGGGATCCGCCGGCACGATCTCCACGAGCTCCGCGACATAGGCGCCGTCGCCGGATTGACCCGTGAGCGCCTGGTGTGGCTTCGCCTTGAAGATCTCGGTGACGAGATCGCGCGGTAGGCCGCCATCCTCGCCGCCCGCGCGGTTGAGGGGCGTCGTCGTCTTGAGCGTGAGCTTGCGGTCGGCTGCGATGAGCTTGAGCGGCGCGCCCGCATTGACGGCGGCCGCGATTTCCTTGACCTCGGTCGTCACGCGCTGCACGCGCTGATCCTGCTGCCAGGCCGCAAGCACCTGGTCGTGGACCTCCGCCAGCGGGCGCACCGCGCTCGGGGTGAGGTTGTCGAGATGCAGCACGAAGAACCCGCCATCAGCGGTGTCGATCACGTCGCTGAGCTGGTTCGGCTCGGTGTTGAAGGCGTTACTGAGGATTTCGCCCGAGGGCGGCGGCAGCACGATCGTGCCGCCATTGATGGTGTGGCCGGTCTGGTCGATGTCCTTGACCTTGACGAGCTTGAGCTTGAGCTCGGCCGCCACCGCGTCGAGATCCTTGCCGCTTGCGAGCGTGTCCTTGACCTTGTTGATCATGTCGCCCATGTCGCGCTCCGCGCGCTCGCGTGCGATCTCAGCGGCGATCGCGGGCTTGACGGCATCGAAGGGCTTGGTCGTCGCGGGCTCGATCGCGACCACGTGCAGGATGTGCCAGCCGAAGCCCGTCTTGATGGGATCGCTGATGCCGTCGGGCCCGAGATTGAAGGCGGTATCCGCGAGCTCCGCCGGCAGATCCGGCTTGGCGACGGTGCCGAGGTCGGTAGGGCCGGCATCCATTTTCGCGATCTGCTTCGCAACGGTCGCGAAGGTCTTGCCGCCGCGGAGCGCGCTCAGCACCTGGTCCGCGGTTGCCTGATCGGGCACCAGAATTTGCTCGACGTGGCGACGCTCCGGCGTCTGGAATTCGTCGATCCGCTTCTGGTACTCGTCCCTGACCTCATCGTCGGAGACTTTGCTGGCGTCGGCGAGGTCGTCGAGCTTCAGATAGGCGATCGTGAAGCTGCGAAGCTCGGGCGCCCGGAACTGATCCGCATGCTTGTCGTGGAACTCCGAGAGATCGGTTTCGCTGGGTTCGCCGATATCCGTGATCGAGGCGTAGGGGATGAAGACGGTGTCGGCGATGCGGCGCTCGGCCCTGATGCGGTAGAGCGTGTCGGCGAGCGGCTTCGGCCCCAGGACCCCGTCGGTGACGGCGCCGAGGAGCTCCTCGCGCAAGATCTCCGCGCGGAGCTGCGCGTAGTACTGCGCTTCCGACATCCGGTTGGCCTGCAAATACTGCCGGAAGAGCGCGGGCTCGAATTTGCCGGACGGGCCGCGGAAGGCTGCATTCTCGACGATGAGCTTCAGTAGGGTGTCGTCGGCAACCGCCAGGCGAAGCCGAGCGGCCTCCTGGTTCACGAGCTCGGTGCCGATGAGGACGTTGAGCTGTTGGTCGACGATGCCGAATTGCTTCGCCTGCTCCATGTTGAAACTGGCGCCGAAGATCCGCTGCATGCGCTGGACTTCCTCGCCGACGGACTGCTTCAGCCGCTCGGCGGGAATGGCCGTGCCGCCGACGCGCACGACGGTCGTGTCCGTCGTCGAGCGTATCAGCACGTCACCGATGCCCCACATTCCGAAGCCGATAATCAAGATCGCGAACAGGATCTTGACGATGAGGGAGCCGGCCTTCGAGCGTATCGCTTGCAGCATGTTTCGGGGGCTGTTTTGGAAGCGGGCCCGGATGATAGTGACCGGCCACCCCCCTCGCAACCCGCAAAAATCTGGGCTGCCGGGAAGGCTGGCCTCCACCGTCGCCCCCGTGCTAGAGCGAGCGGAAGGCCTCGATGAGGAGAGCGGATTGCGCAAGCTCGTTGCGGGAAACTGGAAGATGAACGGCCTCAAGGCCGAGGGGCTGACGCTTGCCCGCGCCCTGGTCGCGCGTGCCGCGGCCGGCGATCCCCCGGATTGCGCCTTGGCGGTCTTTCCGCCCGCGACGCTCCTGATGCCCGTCGCCGAGACGCTCCGCGGCAGCGGCATCGCGCTGGGCGCGCAGGATTGCCACGCCGAAGCGAGCGGCGCTCATACCGGCGATGTCGCGGCGCCCATGCTGAAAGATGCGGGCTGCGCCTACGTGATCGTCGGGCACTCCGAGCGCCGCATCGCGCATGGCGAGAGCGATGCCGAGGTGTGCGCGAAGGCTACGGCTGCGCGGCGGGCAGGGCTCATACCCGTCCTCTGCATCGGCGAGAGCCTCGCCGAGCGCGAGCGCGGCGCGGAGCTCGAAGTTGTCGCACGTCAGCTCGAGGGCTCACTGCCCGAAGGCCTCGCGGCGGGCGAGATCGTCGTCGCCTATGAGCCCGTCTGGGCGATCGGCACCGGACGGACACCGACCGCGGAGCAGGTCGGCGCGATGCACGCGCACATCCGGCGGAGGCTTACCGCCGCGATCAAGGCGGGCGCGGAGGCGCCCATCCTCTATGGCGGCTCGGTCAAGGCGGGGAATGCGCGCGAGCTGCTATCCGTCGCCAATGTCAATGGCGCGCTCGTCGGTGGAGCGAGCCTCAATGCGGCCGAATTCTGGGCGATCGCGCAAAGCTGTCCCTGAGCACGTCTAAATCGGCGTTAATTTCCGCGGGAGGGAGCGCAACCGAGCCCGGAGATACCCCTCGAAACGAGGCACTAAGCACTAGCCTTTGCGGGGCGAACCCATTACAAAGCGGCTTCCCATCCGTCCCGCCCCATCGTTAATCCATGCAAACCGTTCTGCTCGTCATTCATCTCATGCTCGCGATCGCACTGATCGGCACCGTCCTCCTGCAGAAAAGCGAGGGCGGCGCGCTTGGCATGGGCGGCGGCGGGATGTCCGGATTCATGACGGGGCGCTCGACCGCGAACCTCCTCACACGCACGACCGCCATCCTCGCGGGACTTTTCTTCCTGACGAGCGTGCTTCTGGTGGTTCTCGCCGCCCATCGGGGCGAAGGAACATTGCCGATCGATCGGGCGGTGCCGGTCCAGTCCAATCAGACGGCACCGGCACCGGCACCGACACCGGCGACGCCGCCTGTCAATCCTGCGGCACCGCCGGCCCCTGCATCGGGCCAGCCTGCGACGCCGCCCGCGGGGGGCACAGCCGCACCGCCGGCTCCTGCGACCGCACCGGCTCCCGCCGAGCCGAGCGCACCGGTCTCGAAATAGCACCCCACTAGCGACTCGCCGGCTTTCGCAGGCTTCCCGGGCGACCTCGCAGCGTGGTCTCGCTGTTGGGCGCGGCAGTCTCAATGGGGTCCCGCTGACGAGAGCCAGGAGAATCAAGGGTTCCCCGCAGCGCATAGCTGGGGTCCGCGGCCGCGGTTGTGTCAGGCCCCCAGCTTCCTATAAACTGAAGTTCCATGACGCGGTTCATCTTCATTACCGGCGGCGTGGTCTCCTCACTGGGCAAGGGTTTATCGGCGGCTTCCTTGGGCGCGCTGCTGCAGGCGCGCGGATTCAAGGTGCGCCTGCGGAAATTCGACCCCTATCTCAACGTGGATCCCGGGACGATGAGTCCCTATCAGCACGGCGAGGTCTACGTCACCGACGATGGTGCGGAGACCGATCTCGATCTCGGCCATTACGAGCGCTACACCGGGATCGCAGCGCGCCGTAGCGACAGCGTCACCACCGGCCGCATCTATTCGACCGTGATCGCGCGCGAGCGTCGCGGCGAATATCTCGGCGCCACCGTGCAGGTGATCCCGCACGTCACCGACGCGATCAAGGAGTTCATCCAGGCGGATCTCTCGGGCGAGGACTTCGTGCTCTGCGAGGTCGGCGGTACCGTCGGCGACATCGAGAGCCTGCCGTTCCTGGAAGCGATCCGCCAGCTCGGCAACGAGCTCGGCCGCGAGCGCGCCCTCTACGTCCACCTGACGCTCGTGCCTTGGATCCCCTCAGCAGGCGAGCTCAAGACCAAGCCCACGCAGCACTCCGTGAAGGAGCTTCTCGGCCTCGGCATCCAACCGGATATCCTGCTCTGCCGCTGCGACCGGCCCATTCCCGAGGGCGCCCGCAAGAAGATCGCGCTCTTCTGCAATCTCCGGGAATCCCGCGTCATCCCCGCGCTCGACGTCGACACGATCTACGATGTGCCCAACGCCTATCACGCCGAGGGCTTCGACCGCGAGGTCTGCGCGCATTTCGGGATCGCCGCGCCGGAGCCGGATCTCCAGCGCTGGCAGGCGATTGTTGGGCCGATCCGCAAACCGGAAGGCGAGGTCAACATTGCCGTCGTCGGCAAATACACGCACCTGAAGGACAGCTACAAGTCGCTCGCGGAAGCGCTCTCGCATGGCGGGATCGCCAACAACATGCGCGTCAACCTCAACTGGATCGACAGCGAGATCTTCGAGCGCGAGGACACCGTGCAGCACCTCGAGGGCGTGCACGGCATCCTCGTCCCCGGTGGGTTCGGCGAGCGCGGCGCGGAGGGCAAGATCCAGGCGGCGCGCTTCGCGCGTGAGCGCAAGGTGCCTTATTTCGGAATCTGCTTCGGGATGCAAATGGCGGTGATCGAGGCCGCGCGCGACCTCGCGGATTTGCCCGGCGCCAATTCCACCGAATTCGGACCCTGCCAGGATGCCGTGATCGGCCTCATGACGGAGTGGATGCGCGGCAACGTGCTGGAGAAGCGCCGGGCCGGCGGCGATCTCGGCGGCACCATGCGTCTCGGCGCTTACGAGGCCGTGCTCGCGGAAGGAAGCCGTGTCGCGGAGATCTACGGCAAGACCCGCATCAGCGAGCGCCACCGCCACCGCTACGAGGTCAACATCAACTACAAGGATCGGCTCGAATCCGTGGGCCTGCGCTTCTCCGGCATGTCGCCGGACGGCGAGCTCCCGGAAATCGTGGAGATCCCCGAGCATCCCTGGTTCATTGGCGTCCAGTACCACCCCGAGCTCAAGAGCAAGCCCTTCGAGCCGCACCCGCTCTTCACCGATTTCATCCGCGCGGCGCGGGACCAGAGCCGGTTGGTGTAACGTCTTCTACTGTGCCGGCTCGCAGGGAAAGGCCACCCAGAGCGCGTCGCGCAACACCATGCCCGCGGGCTCGTCCACGCTGGTCCGGGGCAGGCGCTCGAACTGGCGAGTGAAAGCGAGGATCACGAGATCGGTGTCGGTGTCCTCCGCGAGGCAGAAGAACGGCTTCTCGGAGTGCATGTCGGCATCGCGTTGCACGCCCTCGAGGAAGCCCTGCACGAAGCTACGGCAAGCGGTCAGGAAACCGGCCTCCGTCGTCGTGCACATCGCATAGAGCACGCGGCCCGTGAGCGCGGGCTCGATGCCCGGCTGCGCGGCTGCCGGCGCTGCGGCGAGCGCGCAGGCGAGCGATAAAGCGGTCGCGCTGTGTCCCAGAGTGGACCGCGCAGCGGTCACAGCCGCTGCAGCAAGCGGATGAGATTTACCGCCAGCAGAACGATCAACACCGAAAGAAGCGCGGCAGTGCCTTCCATAGCGTGCTCCTTCGTCGGTCCTTGGGTTACGGGGGCAGTCTGAGCTTCACTGCTCTTTTGGCAAAACACCCCCAGCTAACGCGCTCGGCCGGGCCAAGGGCAGCGTCAAAGTTTGGGCCGCCTCCAATCGATGATTGTGGAATCAATTCTGTTTGTGGCTTTATCGTGGCTGTGCTCTGGCGAGGCGCGCACGACGCTTGATCTCTTGGATCACGGACTGCCGATTGCCTGCCGGTGTACCATACATGCCAGGCGTCCAATGATTGTGGGGCAACTGTTCGCAGTCTGCCAGCGCGGCCATCTCATTGCCGAGGCTTGCGTGACAATCTGCCCGAAAGAGGGGGGCGAAGCTGCCTCGCCATTCCTCGGGTGCCATTGCCTCGAAGCTGTTTAGGTCTCCAATCGCATCTTCATAGCGGCCCATTGCCCGATAGATTAGAGCGCGATGTTGGAATGCCCATGGCGTGGGACGGCGGCTAATGCTCTCATTGATATCGTCGAGAGCGCGGCCAAATTGGCCAAGGACCTCCCAGGCGTCGGCGCGCATGTCATAGCCTGCCGGGTCGTCGGGGTAGCGCTGGAGATATTGTTCCACGAGCAAAAGGAATTGATTGGGATCGGTCCTCAGCAGCCGATAAAATTCACGCATTTCGTCAATGGTCATGTCGTTGACTCGCTTCATCTCGGTAACTCCGCAATTTCGTATTTGCGCTACTCAGGCGATCGGTCTTCCTTGGTCAATTGCGTCGGGGGTCGCGAATTGTGACCGGAGGCTGGGAAGCTTCGGGATCCCGCGGATGCGCAGCATCGACTGTAAAATGCCTCCGAATCGTTCCCACTGGCCCGAACGGCCTGTTCCTAGTAAGCAGTGCCCCATGATCGCACCCCGGACCGTCCACATCGGCAATGTCGCCATCGGGAATGACAAGCCGATGGCGCTCATCGCCGGGCCCTGCGCGCTCGAGAGTCGCGCGCATGCGCTTGAGATGAGCCATGCGCTCGTCGAACTTACGGGGCGTCTCGGACTAGGGTTCGTCTACAAGACCTCTTTCGACAAGGCGAATCGCACCTCGATCGAGGGCGCGCGAGGGCTCGGCCTCGAAGCGAGCCTGCCGATCCTCGCGGAGGTTCGGGAGAAATGGGGTTGCCCCGTGCTCACGGACGTGCATGAGCCGCAGCAATGCGCGGCGGTTGCGGAGGCGGCCGACGTATTACAGATCCCGGCCTTCCTCTGCCGGCAGACGGATCTTCTGGTCGCAGCGGCGAAGACCGGCCGCGCGGTCAACGTGAAGAAGGGCCAGTTCCTCGCACCCTGGGACATGAAGAACGCCGCAGCGAAAATCGCCGACGCCGGGAACCAGAAAATATTGCTGACGGAGCGCGGGGTGAGCTTCGGCTACAACACGCTCGTAAACGACATGCGCGCACTGCCGATCCTCGCGGAGACGGGTTATCCCGTGGTCTTCGATGCCACGCACTCGGTGCAGCAGCCCGGCGGCCGCGGCGGCTCCAGCGGCGGTCAGCGTGAGTTCGTGCCCGTACTCGCGCGCGCCGCAGTCGCGATAGGCGTCGCCGCCGTCTTCATGGAGACGCACGAGGACCCCGACCGCGCGCCCTCCGACGGCCCCAACATGGTGAAGCTCAAGGAGCTGCCCGCGCTCCTCGAGACGCTCATGGAATTCGACCGTCTCGCCAAGGCGAGGCCCCTCGCAACCCAAGGACAGGCATGACCGCCATCACCGACATCATCGGCCGCGAGGTCCTCGACAGTCGCGGCAATCCCACCGTCGAGGTCG
>Ga0335082_10006289_pt1 | contig 12957 bp, 10 predicted proteins | sample Lox_Sample_41_FD_206718 | JGI IMG/M metagenome (GOLD analysis project Ga0335082, IMG submission 206718) | Soil microbial communities from Loxahatchee National Wildlife Refuge, Florida, United States - Lox_Sample_4.1 | ecosystem: Environmental > Terrestrial > Soil > Wetlands | place: USA... | reverse complement strand
TATAAAATCTGTCGCGCAGCGGTGCAACGATGTTCAATTTGAGGTAGACATCGACGGGATTCTTACTCTCCATCAGTGCCTTCAATTTTGCTTCAACTTTGTTCCAATCCAGTCCGCTCATACCATAATTCCAAATCCGACAGAACAATACTCCCTGAAATATAATTGCTGGGCGGAATATACGCACGCGATTTTATTTTTTCAGTGCTCGCAATCACGCGAAGAATTGCAGGGGAGAGGCAAAAGAGCGAATAGGGAACTCCTGCGGGAAAATCATCTCCCCTCTCTTTGCTTCCTGTGACTCAGCGCAATTGAAGATTGAACAGTTCCGATGATTTGGCGATTTTTGGAGTCGATTGGGGAAATTGATGAAGGAGATTCTTCAAAAATTGCTTCTGGAGGGGCCGGTTGCTACGGATGGCGGCTGGAGAACGGAATTTGAAAGATCCGGTCTCGAGGCCGGAGAGTGTGCCGACCTGTGGAATCTCACCAAGCCTCAGCTCGTGGAATCGGTAGCCCGTTCCTATGTTGAAGCCGGGAGCAGGATCATTCTAACGAATACGTTTCGTTCGAACCGGCTTGCTCTCGAATCATATTCCCATCCGGAAAAAATGGAGGAACTTAACCGGTTGGGGGTTGAGCTGTCACGCAAGGCATCCGGGGGAAAGTGTTTCGTTTTTGCAACAATGGGTCCGGCGTCAACGCTGTCGATGGCCGGCAACCTTCCCCCGGGCGCGACGCTGAAAGATATCTTCCTCGACCAGGCCACCATCCTTGCAAAAGCCGGAGCGGATGGAATCGTCCTGGAGTCGTTCCATGATCTCCATGAACTTCTCATTGCTCTCAATGCGGCAAAATCGACTGGTCTGCCGGTGGTTGCTTCTGTGGTGTTCGATTCGGGAGACCGCATGGACCGCATGGCTTCGGGCCAGTCGCCCGAGCTGGTTGCATTGACGCTTGCAGAAGCGGGTGCCGATGTAATCGGGGCGAATTGCGGTATGGGGATTGAGCAATACCTTCCGATTTGTAAGCGACTCCATACGGCAACGTACCTGCCAATCTGGATGAAACCGAATGCCGGAAGGCCGACGCTGATACACGGCCGTATCGTTTACCCGACGACCGGGCGCAACTTTGCCATGTACGCTCAGGTTCTCGCCAATCTCGGTGCGGATTTTGTCGGCGGATGCTGTGGCACGACACCCGAGTATATTCAGGAAATGGTGCGCACAGTCAAAAAGAGATACCGCAACCGCATGATTGTACAGATGTAGCCTTACATCTCTTAGCGGAATACCCCGCATTCACCGCTCTTCCGTCCATTCATAAAGTTCCTCTTCTTTTGTATATTGGAGCGTGGATCTTGCCAAAGGAAGCGATATTGAACTGACGATTGAGAGTCTTTCAGGCGACGGCAAAACTGTTGCGCGCCGCGAAGGAATGGTGTTTTTTGTTGAAGACGCTGTCCCCGGAGATGTCGTCCGGGCCCGGATTTGGAAACTCCAGAAGAACTACGCCGAGGCACGCGCCCTGGAAATTGTCACTCCCTCGGCAATGCGGACTGAACCGCGGTGCAGACACTTCGGCGTTTGCGGCGGTTGTGCCTGGCAAGATCTTTCCTACGATGCTCAACTCACATTCAAGTCACGTCACGTAGCCGACGCATTCCGGAAAATCGGCGGTTTTGAGGCGCCCGAGGTTCTTCCTGTGATCGGCTGTGACGATCCGTTCTTTTACCGGAACAAGATGGAATTCACATTCTCGCGGTATCGCTGGCTCGAGGCGGAAGAGATGAAAGCCGGAGAACCGCAGCAAACTGAGCTTGCCGTCGGGCTCCATGTCCCGAAGCGGTATGATAAGGTTCTCAATGTGGAAGAGTGCTGGCTCCAGTCGGAAATGTCTGCCCGAATTTTGAATACGGTGAGGGAAGTTGCCCTCGGATGGAACCTTACCGTCTATTCCTCAGATGACCAGAAGGGATATCTGCGGCATCTCGTTATTCGTGAAGGGAAGCATACCGATGAGGTAATGGTCAACCTCGTCACGTCGTATGAATGGCCTGAGGCGATGAAGAATTTGACGGATCTTCTCGTGAAGCATTTTCCCGAAATTACGACCGTCGTCAATAATATTACGGAACGGCGTTCGATGGTGGCCGTCGGCGACCGGGAAATTGTCTGCTATGGTCCGGGAACAATTTCAGAGAAGATCGGCGACTGCACGTTCCGCATTTCCGCGAATTCGTTCTTTCAAACGAACACGCTACAGGCGGAGCGACTGTACGGCGTGGCCCGCGCGATGGCAGAGCTCACTCCCGCGGATGTGGTGTACGACTTGTACAGCGGTACCGGAACGATAGCGATATTTCTGGCGGCTGGCGTAAAGCGGGTGCTTGGGATTGAAGTCGTGGAGAGTGCTATCCGGGATGCCGAGCGGAATGCAGAACTGAACCGTGTCTCCAACTGCTTTTTCCTCCAGGGAGACCTGAAAGACCGGCTCACCAAGAACAGCGACTGGCTTCGGGAGCATCCGCGGCCCTCGGTGATCATCGTCGATCCGCCCCGGAGCGGAATGCATGGGAAGGTCATCGAGCAGATTGTGAAACTCGCCCCCCGACGAATCGTGTATGTGAGCTGTAATCCGTCAACGCAGGCGCGCGATGCCAAACTTCTTGTTGAAAACGGATTCGGGATCGGGGCAATCCAGCCGGTGGATATGTTTCCGCATACGGATCACATCGAAGCGGTAGCTTCGTTCACCAGGTGAGAGTTCTTACTTCCTGCCGCTGTAAATCGTTGCAGCTCCAAAAGTGAGGGAAACGGAAGAAGTGTCTGCAAATCCGGCTTCACGCAGGAGTGTGAGGAAATCTTCGCGGTCGGGAAATTGCGCGATGGAATCGGGAAGATAACGGTAGGCAGAATTGTGCCGTGAAATGAGTTTGCCGATGAGCGGCAGAGCGACACCCGCGTAAAGCCGATACAATGCCCGAGGAATCGGGCTCACGGGCATCGAAAGCTCAAGGATAACAGCAATCCCCAATGGTTTCAGGACACGATACATCTCCTGCAATGCACGAAGCCGGCTGGCAAAATTTCGTATGCCGAACGCGACCATTGTTCCGTCGAATGAGGCGTCGGCAAAGGGTAATTCGTGCGCATCACACGATATGAGCCCAATCACCTCCTCTTTGCCGGATTTCTTCAATTTATCATTGAAGACATTCAACATCGAGAGTGCAAAATCCGAACCGATGACCTGTTCGGGTTGCAGGGAGAGAAGCTCGAGGGAGGAGTCGCCGCTTCCGGCAGCGATGTCCAGAAACTTGCCTCCGTGGTGTTCACGCAGCAGTGTGACGGCTTTCCTTCGCCAGCGGATGTCCATCCCAAAGCTCAGCAGGTGATTGAGTCTGTCATAGGTGGGGGCAATGGAATCAAACATCGCCTGAATTTTTGCCGGCGCGTCGCGCCGGATCGGGTCGATTGGGGACATCGATCTGAATTTCCCCAAATCGACCTTGAAAAGCAAATAAGGACCGAACTCATGGTACTTGTTTTTGTGAAATCTTTCACTTAATTTCAAAAAATTTCGTTAGGAGGAAAGCCCTCTGAAGAGGTCTTGGTACAATATCGTTTTTCTCCTCTGCTGCTCGGGAGTGATCTTGGGAGGAACGTCGACGAAAAGTATTGTTGCCACGCGCACCGATACACCTCCGCGTATCGACGGGAAACTCACGGATGAGGTATGGAACAAGGCCGTGCCGGTTTCCGGATTCACCCAGTTCGATCCCGACGAAGGATCGCTTCCCACCGAACAAACATCCATCCGGATTCTCTACGACGACAATGCACTCTACATCGGAGTCATGTGTTTTGATTCCAATCCCGCTGAAATTGTCGAGCAACTGACGCGGCGGGATCGTACGGTCCAGGCCGACCGCATATCAGTGATGATCGATTCCTACCGTGACAACAGCACGGCCTTTCTTTTCAGCGGCTCTGCTTCCGGGATCCAGTCGGATGGCGTTCTTTCACAGGACGGCCGCGTGTATGATGTCCAGTGGGATGCAGTCTGGGATTTCGATGCCGCCATTTTGCCGGATGGATGGTCGGGAGAATTCAGAATTCCGTACAGTGCGTTGCGGTTTGCTCCGCAGGACAGTGAATATATCTGGGGAATCAATTTCCGGAGGTTCATTGCACGCAAGCAGGAGACCGATGAATGGGTAATGGTTCCGAGGAGCGAAACCACCCAGGGAACGATATCGAGCGTATCAAAGATGGGGAATGTTTCCGGCATCAGCGACATTCATCCGCCACTCCATATGGAGATCCTTCCGTACACGGTTTCAAAACTCACGTCCCTCGCACAGCCGGAACCTTTTTCCACACAAGAAAAGGTGACGGGTTCTGCCGGGCTCGATATGAAGTACGGATTCACGAATAACTTCACGCTCGATCTTGCCGTCAACCCGGATTTCGGTCAGGTAGAGGTTGATCAGGCCGTGCTCAATCTTACCCGCTTCGAAACTCTCTATCCGGAAAAACGCCCCTTCTTTCTTGAAGGAGCGCAGCAGTTTGCATTCGGAACAATGTTTGATAACAAATCCCTCCAGCTTTTTTACTCCCGCCGGATCGGTGTGAAGCCGGCGATCCCGGTGCCTGATTCGGGATATGCCTATCTCGACCCGCCGCAGGTCACGACGATCCTCGGAGCCGCAAAAGTGACCGGAAGGACGGATGACGGCCTGACGCTTGCGGCGCTGTCTGCTCTTACGAGCCGCGAAGAATCACAGGAGCAGAACATCCAGGGACAATCCCTTCCTCCTGTTGTGGTCGAACCGGAGGCAAGTTACAATATTGTCCGGATGAAACAGGAGCTCGGGGATCACTCCACAGTCGGCATGATGGCCACCGGTGCGTTCAAGGAGAATAATCTCCCGGCTCTCAACGGGGGAGTCGACTGGAACCTCCGGCTGGATGAGGGAAATTATCTTCTCGACGGTTATGTGGCAGGATCATCCGAGGTTCCGGACCAGGGCATGGAAAAGCTCGTGGGAAGCGCCGGCCGCATCGGGTTTGCCAAACCGCAGGGCGAACATGTTCTCGTCTTCAGTGCTTACGACTATTCTTCCCGGAACTTTTCGGTCTCCAATCTCGGCTTCTACAGCCAGCCGCTCGAACACGGCGGATACACAGAGGTGATCTATAAAGTGGATCGTGCCGCAGATCCGATTCTCCGGTATGGAATTGTCGCACAATCCAACTACCGTTGGAACTGGGACGGAATTAATACCGTCAAGCAGCTCGAACTGGAACCGCAGTGGCAGTTCAGAAATTTCTGGACACTTTCGCTCGACTATCTGCACGACTTTCCTGCCTTCGACGATCAGAACAGAATCGTCTACGGCATCTATCGTCGTCCTTCAGGCGATCAGCTCGTAACCACCGTCCAAACCGACGCCCGGAACGCGGCGTACTTCACAGTTGTCGGAGGATACCTCAGCACCACGCGGGGAATGGGAACTGTCTATAGCGACGTCGGGGTGACCTTCCGGCCGAATACGTGGATGGAATTTGCTCCTGAGCTTCTTTACTACCGGTCACGCAACGAGGAGACATGGGTGATTCCCTACGTTACCGACAACGGTTCGAACCTTTTCGGAAACCGCGACGTCGATGAATACAGTTTATCCCTGCGCGGGACAATTACGTTTACACGCAAATTGAGCTTCCAGTTCTTCACACAGGTTTTTCTGGCCAAAGGGCACTACGAGAATTTCAAGAAGCTGGAAAACCCTGAAACACTTGTGCCGTATGATTATCAGGGATCGCTTCTCTATGTCAATCCGGATTTCAACGAGAAGATTCTGAATGCAAATCTCGTGTTGAGATGGGAGTATCTGCCGGGGAGCACGTTCTATCTCGTCTGGACGCAGGCCCGCGATGCAACGGACAATGTGTTCGGCACTTCCTTTGGCGACGATTTTGCCAATGCGTTCAGGGTGCCAATGGACAATGTTTTTCTTGCCAAGATTTCCTACTGGTGGAGTCGTTGACTCCCCACACCCCAATTCAGCTTTAGCCCGCTTCTCGGCAGAACCGCGGCTCCTTACCGAACAATTTTCCGGCCTTTCCGTATCATTTTGTGCCACCTTGTCAACGAAAGTGTTGAAATTATTGTCCAATGCATAGAAACCGGAAAAGGGGATCCCCTGCATGACCGCTGCGGACGAGCAGCAATTGGTGCTTCGTGTGAAGGAAGGAAGCCATGAGGCATTCCGAATTCTCGTAGAGCGGTACATGAAACATGCGTACAATGTTGCCTACGGATTTGTAAGTGACCATGACGATGCCGAGGACATTGCTCAGGAATCATTCGTTCGGGCGTATCAGTCGATCGGGAGCTTCCGCGGCGATGCGGGTTTCGGCACGTGGCTCTACAGAATCGTCACCAATCTCTCTCTGAACCGGGTGCGGCAGAAAAAGCATATCGCCGGCCGGGAAGTGCACGATGCCGATGAGGGGCGGCTACAGAAGAGCGATGGTCTGGAGCTCCACGAAGTGAATGAATTGAGAATGCATATTGAACGAACTCTTCACGAATTGCCGACGCTCCAGCGCGCCGCGGTGATCCTGCGGCACATTAACGGCATGTCCACAAAGCAGGTGAGTGCGATACTCCAATGTTCCGAGGGAACGGTCAAGACACATCTGCACAGGGGGTTGAAGAAGATGAAAATCAAGATGAAGTACTGGAAGGATATATGATGCACGGCATTCACAAGAAGGTCAACCTGTTGTTGTATGATTATCTGTCCGGTGAGATGTCGCCCGAGCAGAATGAGGAGATCACGAGACATCTGGAAGAGTGTGTGAGATGCCGGTCTGATCTTGATGCAATTCGCACAGCACTCGAGATGCTTCATACCACTCTCCCGCGTCCGAGTGAGCAGCGTCCTCCGGAATACTGGAACGCCTTTGCCGCAGCTGTCGAGAGAAGATTGCGGGAAGCCGGGAGGAAACGCTCGGTCTGGACCGAAGTCTGGGACGAGCTCACGACGTTTGTCATTCGTCGCCCGGCCATCGTTTCATCTCTTGCCGGTGCGGCGGCACTGCTTCTCGCCGCGGTGGTCCTTTGGAGGTATTCTGCACCAAACGGTCCCTTGACCGCTGAAAAGCCGTCTGAGATGGCAGGCATTCAGCAGGTTGCGGCAGACTCGATGAACGTTGATCAGCGGATGAGTGACTATCTGCGGAAATCGAAGATCCTCCTGGTGGGGATATCGAATATGAAGCTCGAAGATGATCGGAGCGTCGATCTCAGCTCCGAACGAAATTATTCCCGCGGTCTTCTTCAGGAAGCGCGGTATCTCGAAGGTCAGCCGATCGATAACCGCTCGGCGCGGCTTGTTTCCAATCTCAAGAAAATTCTCATTCAGCTGGCCAATGCGAAAGAAGAAGGAGACGCTCCCAATGTTGAACTTATCCGGAGCGGTATCCATCAGGAAAATCTTTTATTCAAAATCCGGATTGCGGAATCGCTCTATGATACATCGCAATTCGCACAGAATTACCGATGAACGAGGAATCTCATGAAAACTCTTTTGATAGTTACGAGCATTGTGGGAGCTATCGCGCTGGCACCGGCGCGGCAGCCGAATCCCGGGGACGAAGCACCGAACCCTACACCTGATCGTGTTGTCTTCCTTTCCCTTGGTGACGCGGATCTCCCCGCTGAACTTCCCGATGGAGATGCTAAGGATGATCCCGGATACAAAATGTATAAGGAGGGATACAACCTCGTCCTGGATGAACAATGGAAGGAAGCCAGGAACAAATTTGCAGAGATGATCAAAACGTATCCCAAGAGTAACTACGTCGATGATGCACAATACTGGTCGGCGTACGCACTTAAACATCTCTCGCGAAAAGATGCGACCGAAGCGTATAAGAAGTTCATAAAGGAAAATCCGACCAGTAACTATTACGACGACGCAGTTGCCGATCTCAGCGAATTGGAGGCATACTCGGTGAACGTCCGAAGCTCAACGCCGGGTGAAACGATCGAGTCCTCCGGCTCGGGAAGCGGCCATGGATATGCATACAGTTTTGCCACACCTCAGGTGGAACGCGCGACGCGCGCCATCGAACGTCAGCTGCATGTTCTGAGTGTACCGCGTATGCGAACAATGGCTCCGATGGCTCCCTCTGCTCTCCGCGGGGAACTGTGGGGAAGGGAGGAATCCGCCGACCCGGAAACGGAATTGAAAATTGAAGCCCTCTATGCACTCGGCAACGGAAAAGAAGACGACAAAGCATTTCAGCGATTAAAGGAGGTTGCCCTTGACCTGAAACAGCCGGTGCGTTTACGACAAGCCGCTCTCGATGCCCTTTCCAATTTCAAAGAGCGCGACCTTCTTCCGGTTTACCTGGAAATTGCAAAGCACGATACGGCCGAAGCCATGCAGGACCTGTCGCTCCAGTACCTCAGCAGCGATACGAAGGACAAGAATAAATCTGTGGGTGCGTTGATCGACCTATTCAACACCATTCCCTCCGACCGGCTCGATCAGCGCCGGACCGTATTTTATTTCATTGCCGATGTGGGAAATGATCGTGCGGTCGATTTTCTTGCGGGTGTGGCACGGGCCGGTTCGGAATATGACCTCCGCCGTGAGGCAATCTACTATCTTGGGAATATCGGGAGCGATAAAGCCCGTACGGCACTGTACAAGATCCTCGAGGAGAAATAGTGCGGGTACACCCTTCCTCAAAATCTCCGGGGCAAATCGACAGGAGAATATAGACTGCCTTTCATCCCGTCACTGAAGCGCATCGTGACGGGATGAATCAATTCTCGTTCTTCCTCGTACCCTCCAGTGTATGAACCGGTGTAATTATGGTGAAAATACCATAATTTCTGCATACCTTGATTCGTCATCCCTACAACCTAAATTGGGAAGTGCAAGTCTAATCAAGTGAATCCTTTGGATCTCAACGTCCATGGCGCCGAGCGATCGCGAATTAATTGATAATGCCCGAAAGGGTGATATGCACGCATTTGAACAACTTGTCTATCGTTATGATAAGAGAGTGTTCGGCATCGCGGCGCGTTTCGTCACCTCGTCGGACGATGCCAAGGACATTTACCAGGAAGTGTTTCTGCGCGCGTATAACGGCCTCCGCCGGTTTGAGGCAAAGAGTGAATTTTCGACTTGGTTATATCGGATCACAATGAATGTCTGTCTTACATATCACTCTCAACGGAAACACCGGACGCGGTGGTTCGGATCCGGCGGATCCGGTAACGGAGAGGGTGATGAGGAGTTCGAGAAGGTGGAAGCGGTCTCTTCGGATCCATCTCCCGAACAGCACACCAGTGACCGTGAAGTTGCGGCGCGTGTGGAAGAGGCCCTAGGGGTGTTGTCGCCGAAACAAAAGATGGTATTCACCCTGCGGCATTATCAGGGATATAAATTGCGGGAGATTGCATCGATGATGAAATGTACCGAGGGCACGGTCAAGCGATATCTCTTTTCCGCAACACAACGGATGCGGGAACAGCTTGCCGATGTGCTCGAAAGCTATGCCTGAAACAGCAGCAGTGCGCTGAGGAGAACAATCATGATTCACAAACAATATAAGAAGTTGATCCTGCTCTCACTGTACGATGAGCTGGCGAAGAGTGAGAGAGAACAGCTTGAACGGCATCTTCAATCGTGTGAAGAATGCCGGGCTGAGGTCACCTCGCTGAAAGGACTTCATCGTGTCCTTGAGCACCACGTGCCTGCAGAGATCCCTGAACGACTTTTCGAGGATGCGCGGCGTCAGCTCCGTGAGGCACTCCGGACCGGAGAACGTCCCGGGTTCTCCTGGATGGAGAAGATCCGGGAATTCATCTGGCCGAAGGGAAAGCTCGTGTTTGGCGGATCTCTGGCAGCGGCACTCGGAGTTCTGCTCGGCTTTTTCCTCTTCCATTCCGCACCCCCGAACATTCCTTCAATGACGGTTCCCGCTGCATTGCCGTCTGGAAATGAAGGAGATATCCGTATCTCCAATGTGCGGTTCCTTCAATCCAACCCGGCTACCGGCGACGTGGATTTCGTGTTCGATGCGGTGAAGTCGGTCCATCTCAAGGGCAACATCGAGGATATGCAGATTCAGAAGGTTCTGACGCATGCGATGCTGAACGAAGAGAACCCAGGCGTGCGTCTTAAATCCGTGAGTGCCATGGCTTCCCGGCGGTCGGGGGATGTCCAGGTGAAGAAGGCATTGATCGCTGCCCTGAAGGATGATAAAAACGCGGCGGTTCGCCTCGAAGCACTGCGCGGCCTCTCGGTCTACCCGTATGATGAAGAAATCCAGGCGGCGTATCTCTTTACGCTCATGCACGATCAGAACTCCGGGCTGCGTATTGCGGCTATCAACCAACTTGATTCTGCTTCTGTTGCGGGGTCGGGAAAGGGTGAAGATGTCTTGAAGATTTTGCGTGACAAAATGCAACATGATGACAATAACTACATCCGCCTGAGGGCAAAGGCGGTCGTTCAGGAGATTTCACAATGAAAAATCATTATGCTTTTCTGCTTACCGGCTTCCTTCTATCGCTTTCACTGACGGCACTATCGTACGATGGAGGAGATGGCACAACATCAAAATCGTTCAACGTCACACAAGGGGGATTGCTAGATGTTTCCGTCGATGGAGGAGACATCCACATTACTCCGGGAGAAAGAAGCAGTGTCAATATCCGCGCGATCGGGATCGACGAAGACGAAATGGATGATCTTCACATGACGTCGGAAGGAAACACCGTTCGTATCGAGAAATACTCGGGAGATTGGAATACTGATACGCGATACGATATCGAAATTCCCTCGAAATTTAGCCTTCGATTAAGGACCCGAGATGGGAACATAACGGTCGATGGCACGATCACGGGTGATGTAAACTGCCAGACTTCCTCCGGCGACATCCGGCTCTTGGCAGTGAACGGCAAAGTAGATGCCAACACATCGGGTGGAAACATTACGACACGCGATGTGCAGGGCGATCTGGATGTCCGCACCTCGGGCGGGGATATCACGCTCGGCTCGATCGGCGGTGCGGCGGATATTTCAACTTCGGGTGGAAATATCCGGATGGAAAACGTCAAAAAGACACTCTGGGCCAAAACATCCGGAGGCGACGTCATCATAGGAGACGTGGGAGGTGAAACGACGGTGTCGACTTCGGGCGGGAATATTACCGTCGGAAAGGTTTCCGGAAGCACGAGGGTCTCGACTGCCGGCGGGGATATTGAGCTGGAAGGAGCGTCGGGAGAAGTTCGTGCAAAGACCGCGGGGGGCAACATGCGGCTTCTTGGGATCACGGGATCGATCGATGCCCGAACGGCCGGCGGCGACATCAATGCCGAGCTCATGCCGTCGGGCAAGGGCGAGAGCCGGATTTCCACCGCGAGCGGACAGGTACAACTCGATATTCCTGAAAATGCAAAAGCAACAATTCATGCCGAAATCCGTATCCAGGGTTATTGGCGGGGACTCCACGAAGAGTATCACGTCCGCTCGGATTTTGCGTCCCAATCGTATGATGTCGACAAGAGCGACCATGAGATTCGCGCAACGTATGTCCTGAACGGCGGTGGCGATATTATAACTCTCGAAACCTCGAATGCGGATATTATCATTTCCAAGATGACGAAGCATTCAGAAAAGTAGCCCAAGGGCTTCCCCGGGGAGGTGCAGTGAAAACGGGTATTTGACTTTCATGCCCGTTTTGGGTACGTTTATCAAAGTCTCTACATAATTTCCTTCCTCCACTGACGAAAAGGAGATTTTCATGAAGCGCCTCGCGTGTATTTTCTTCCTCAGTTGTTCGCTGACGTTTTCCCAGGAACCGTATGTAACCATCAATCCCTCAAATCCGAAAGTCGGTGACAAAGTTACCGTCACATACAATGCAGGATCTTCGGACGCGGCTCTCAAATCGGTAAATGATCTCGAGTGTCAGACGCTCGTCGAGCGCGGAGATATGGACGTCGTACTCATCGAGACTCCGATGAAGAAGGAGGGAACAGGCTGGCAGGGGACATTCACGCTGAATGAGCCAAAGGCACGATATCTTCTTTTCAGATTCGCCTCAGGCGATGAGACGGATAACAACGGCGGCAACTCGTGGGATGCGCTTGTCACCGGGACGGATGGCAAACCCGTACAAGGGACGAATTACATGCGCGGGTGGTTTTTGACGAACGGACGATTGTTCGGCTACACGCACATTCCGGATTTTTCCGCCGCAAAGGAAGCGCTCGGCAAAGAACAACAACTCTATCCCGCGTCATGGAAGAACTCTCTCGCACTCTGGGATGTTGAGTTGAAGGAAAACGATAACGATCAAACACGTACGGCAATCCATCACCGGCTTGATTCGCTTGCTGCCGCCCAGAAGGACGTCGATCAGGCCTACGGGGATCTTATTTCATGGTATAACAAACTCGGTGATTCTGTTACTGCCGCCGCGCTTGCCAAAACCGCCGCGGAAAAATTTCCCCAGGACATGACGTCGTTTACCCTCCGTTCGCAGGCTGTTTCCAAAGAGAAAGATCCGGCTGCAAGACCGCAGCTTATCGAGGCACTCCTCAAGGATTTTCCGAATATTGATGAGAAACAAAAGGAGCAGTGGAAGTTCAATCTCTACAGGAGCTATCTGACTGCAAAGAATTATGACAAGGCCGCTGATGCGTTGAACTCGCTCCATCATCCTCTCGGGGAGTACTACAACGCGCTGGCCTGGCCGCTGATCGAGAAGGGCGAGCAGCTGCCCAAAGCAACCGAGTGGGCAAAGCGCGGTGTGGATCTGGCACGAAATCCCGACCCGGCTGCACGCCCGGGATATTACACGAATAAGGAATGGCAGGAAACGACGAACGACGGACTCGCAATGGTTCTCGACACGT
>Ga0335082_10006288_pt1 | contig 12959 bp, 12 predicted proteins | sample Lox_Sample_41_FD_206718 | JGI IMG/M metagenome (GOLD analysis project Ga0335082, IMG submission 206718) | Soil microbial communities from Loxahatchee National Wildlife Refuge, Florida, United States - Lox_Sample_4.1 | ecosystem: Environmental > Terrestrial > Soil > Wetlands | place: USA... | reverse complement strand
TCGTCTCGGACGAGCTTCCCAGCGGAACGCCCGTGTGGCGTGCCGGCCTCTGGACGCTTGCCCTGAGCTTCGGGGCGCTCACCGCCACCGTGCTCGGCCGCTGAGGCAAGTGCTCGGCGTCATCAGGTCCGATTCGTACAGCCATGACGCACCGCGCGCTTGATGTTGACTTGCGCGCGGCCGGGCAGCAAAAGCACCGGACGGAAGGGGCCCGTCGAATGAAGCTCGAGTACTACCGCCACACCCGGACCCGGCTGTTCGAGAACGAGTTCCTCGAGCTGGCCTCGAACATCCACCCGGTCACGCCGTTCGTCGTCTACATCCCGGTGGTGGTCGGTCTGCTGGCGTGGGGCCTGGTGCACGGCCTCACCAGCTGGGGCGCGGTGGCGGTGATGTTCCCGCTCGGGTGGGTGGCCTGGGATCTCGCCGAGTACGGGATCCACCGCTGGTGGTTCCACTGGGAGGGCAACGGCCCGTTCACCCGGAAGCTGCACGAGATCATCCACGGCTACCACCACAAGTACCCGGACGACCCGCTCCGGCTGGTGATGCCGCTGGGGGCGAGCATCCCGCTGGCCCTGCTGATCGGCGGGGGCCTGTACCTGCTGGGTGCGCCGGCGGTGACCCTCCCCGGGTTCGCCGGGTTCGTCTCCGGCTACCTCTTCTACGATTTCACGCACTGGTCGACGCACGCGCGTGCTCCGCGGACGGCGTGGGGCAAGGCGATCCGAAGTCACCACATGGCGCACCACTTCGCGGTGCCGGACCGGAACTTCGGCATCAGCCACCGGTGGATCGACGCGATCGTCGGGACGCTGAAGCGGCGCGACCAACGCGACGCAGAGTCGGATCCTCGCGCCGCGGCCTGACGCGCCGCTCCCGAGGCCGGGGATTCGAGGTCGAGTCGCGCTCGCAGCGCGCTCGGAGCCTCGAGGACCCGCTTCACCGTGCGCACGGTCCTGCTCGCCCCGTGCGCCGGGGCCCGGGCGAGCGACCGTCCCGGCCCCGAGCGCGATGCCCAGATTTCCTCGATGCCCGCGGTTCTCTTCGACGTCGATGGCACGCTCCTCGACTCGGTCGATCTCCACGCCCGTGCCTGGCAGGAGGCCTTCCGCGCGTTCGGGAAGGACATTTCCTTCCAGGAGGTTCGCTCGCAGATCGGCAAGGGGGGTGACCAGCTCCTCCCGGTCTTCCTCGACGACTGGGAGCGCGCTGCCCGGGGAGCCGAGATCGAGCGGTGGCGCGGCGATTGGTGGAAGCTTCGATATCTGCCCGAGGTGAAGGCCTTCCCCGCCGTCCGCCCGCTGTTCCAGCTGCTCCGGGCGCGCGGCTGGACGCCGGTTCTCGCCTCCTCGTCGAAGAAGGACGAGCTCGAGCACGTCGTGAGCGTGCTCGAGGTCGCCGACCTCATCGAGGCCCGGACGAGCAGCGACGACGCGGGAAGGAGCAAGCCGTTTCCGGACATCTTCGCCGCCGCCCTGGAGCGCGTCCCGGAGAGGGAACGCGCCGGCTCCTGGGTGGTGGGCGATTCGCCCTGGGACGCGCTGGCCGCTCGCCGCCTCGGGCTTCCGACCGTCGGTGTGCGCTCCGGAGGGTTCGCCGACGAGGACCTGCGCGCTGCGGGAGCCGGGATCCTCTTCGACGGCCCCTGGGACCTGCTGGCCCGGATCGATCGGTCGCCGTTCAGCGCGCGCGGGTAGCGCGCCCGCGAGGCGTGGTCCCTAGGCCTTCTGCTCGGTGGGCTTGAACAGGCCGCCGAACTCGGTGATCGCCTTGTTGATCCGCCCCTTGAGCTCGTTGGAGAGCTCCTTCTTCTCGCGGATCTCCTTCGGCACGTCCGGGTACTTGGCCCCGACGAACTCGAGGAACTCCTTGGCCCAGCGCTGCACGTCCCAGGTGGGGACGTCGCGGAGCCAGCCGCGCTTCTTCTCGTCCTCCCGGTTGGTCGCCGCGTAGATCTGCAGGACCTGATTCTCGACGGGCATCGGCTCGTACTGGCCCTGCTTGAGGATCTCCACCAGCCGCGCGCCGTTCGCCAGCGTCTCCTGGGTGGCCTTGTCCAGGTCGGACCCGAACTGGGCGAAGGCCGCCAGCTCGCGGTACTGCGCCAGGGCGAGCTTCATGCCGCCGGCGACCTGCTTCATCGCCTTGATCTGAGCCGCCGAGCCCACCCGGCTGACCGAGAGACCCACATTGATGGCCGGACGCACGCCCGCGTAGAAGAGGTCGGTCTCCAGGAAGATCTGCCCGTCGGTGATGGAGATGACGTTCGTCGGGATGTACGCCGAGACGTCGCCGGCCTGGGTCTCGATGATCGGCAGCGCGGTGAGCGAGCCTGCGCCCTCGGCATCGGAGAGCTTCGCCGCGCGCTCCAGCAGGCGGCTGTGGATGTAGAACACGTCGCCCGGGTACGCCTCGCGGCCCGGCGGCCGGCGCAGCAGCAACGAGAGCTGCCGGTACGAGACCGCCTGCTTCGACAGGTCGTCGTACACGATCAGGGCGTGCATCTTGTTGTCGCGGAAGTACTCGCCCATCGTGCAGCCGGTGTACGGAGCGAAGAACTGCATCGGCGCCGCGTCGGAGGCGTTCGCGGCGACCACCGTCGTGTACTCCATGGCCCCGAACTTGGTGAGCTTCTCCACCACCTGGGCCACCGTGGACTGCTTCTGCCCGATCGCGACGTAGATGCAGAAGCAGTTCTTCCCCTTCTGGTTGATGATCGCGTCGATGGCGACCGCGGTCTTCCCGGTCTGCCGATCGCCGATGATCAGCTCTCGCTGACCCCGGCCGATGGGGACCAGCGCGTCCAGCGCCTTGATCCCCGTCTCCAGGGGCTCGTGCACGCTCTTCCGCTTCACGATCCCCGGGGCCTTGATCTCCAGCCGCCGGCTCTCGGTGGCCTGGATCGGCCCCTTCCCGTCCACCGGCTCCCCGAGCGCGTTCACCACCCGGCCGAGGAGCGCCTTCCCCACCGGCACGGAGGCGATCTGCTGGGTCCGGCGGACGGAGTCGCCCTCGCGGATGTCGCTGAAGTCGCCCATCACCGCGACCCCGACGTTGTCGTCCTCGAGGTTGAGCACCAGGCCCTTCACCCCGCTCTTGAACTCCACCAGCTCACCGGCGAGCACGCCCTCCAGACCGTAGACGCGGGCGATGCCGTCGCCCTGGCTGAGCACGGTTCCGGTCTCGGCGACGGTGACCTTCTTGCCGTAGTCCTGGATCTGCTCGCGGAGGATTCTGCTGATCTCGTCGGCGCGGATGTCCATGTTCTCTCGTCGGGGCCGGCTGGCTGCCGCGACGTGGGTCGGATCGCGCTGTGCGAGACCGCCCCCGGCCGAACGTCGCTCGAGTCGGGTTGGTGCCGGTCCGGAGAGCCGGAGAGCGGCGCGGCGGCTCTACCATCGGCCTCGAGCGCTCGCAACGACGCCGGAGTCGCCTCCCGCGGGCATCGGCCGGGCGTGCCGGGCCCTCCCCCAGGGCGGTCATAAGGGCGCCTAACGCGAGCGCCGGCCGGTCCCTCGAGCGGTGGAGGGCGCGCTACCTCGGCAGCGTCAGCCGGACGGAGAAGTTGTAGCCGACCGAGACCGGCTTGCCCTGATACGTCACCGGCTGGAACCGCTGGGACTGGAGGTGCTCGACCACCGCCTCGTCCATGAAGGGGAGCGGCTTGATGATCTTGCACCGCTCCACCGTCCCCTCGCCGGTGATGACGCAGCGGACGATGCTCACGCCCTCGATCCGGGCGGCGAGCGCCTCGCGGGTATAGGTGATGGGCCGCCCCGGCTGGAGCAGCACCGGCCGGGTCATGCCCTCGCCGAAGGGAACCACGTCGCGCGGGGCATCGGGGACGGGAGCGGCGGCCGAGGCGGGACGGGGCGGCGTCGCCCCCAGCGATGCGGGCTGGGCCTGGGGCTGCACCGCTGGCCCGCGGGCCACCGCGGCGGCGGCTTCGGGCCGGACCGGGACCGGAGCCTTGCCCTCCTCGCGCTCCCGCTCCTCCTCCCGCTTGCTGAGCGGAACCGGCTTCTCGATTCGCATCACGACCTTCTTCTGCAGGCGCGCGTTCACCACCACGTCGCCCGAGCCGCCGGAGGTGATGGCCTGGGTCGGATAGCCGTCGAGGACCAGCACCATCTCCGCGGAGGCCATCCCATCCGGTCCGGCGGGCATCTCGAACACCGTCGGGGTGGAGCCCATGTCGTGGCGTCCGATGAAGACGTGGGCTCCGGCGGGCTCGGTGGAGACGTGGAACCGAACCGCCTTCCGTTCGGGCGCGGCCTGGGGCTCGGGAGCCTTCGGAGGTGCGACCACCACCGGGACCGGCGCCGGCGCGGGCCTGGGGATCGCCGCCACCTGGGACTGATCGCCCTTCGGGTAGAGCAGGTAGACCACCGCGAACCCGAGCAGCACCATGCTGACGAAGAGCAGCGCCGGGACGAGCTTCCCGCCCCTCTTGCCCTCGCCCTCGTCGTCGATCTCGATCTCCTGCTCGAACTGCTCGCGAGGAGCGGTCACCGGGCCGGAGATCGCCCGGGCGTGGAGGCCGGAGGTGGACATCGGGCCGGAGCCGGTGCTGGTCCGCCGATCGGGGAAGAGCCCGCTGACACCGGTGAGGTGGGCCGTCTCGCGCAGCGCCTCCAGCACCTCGTCCATGGACTGGAACCGCGCCGCGGGATCCTTCTGCAAGCACCGGGCGACGACGTGCTCCACCTCGGGAGGGACGTCCGTGTTCGGGTTGAGATCCCGGATCGGTCGGGCCGCCTCCTTCATGTGCTGGAAGATGACCTCCAGGTAGTCCTTGCCCTGGAACGGCGGCCGACCCGACAGCATCTGGTAGACGAGGATTCCCAGGGAGTAGACGTCGCTCCGCGGGTCGGCCACGTTCCGCGCCTGCTCGGGCGCCATGTACTGGGGACTGCCGAGGAAGACGCCGTTCTGCGTGACCTCGGGATCCCCCGCCTGCGTGCCGTCGGCGGCCAGGAACGACTTCACCAGCCCGAAGTCGAGGACCTTGACCATGTCGTGGTCGGCCTCGTTGAGGAGCATCACGTTCGCCGGCTTCAGGTCGCGGTGGATGACCCCCAGCTTGTGCGCCTCACGCAGCGAGCGGCAGATCTGCTGCGCGATGTCGAGGACGCGGCGCCAGGGAAGGCTCTTCTCGTGCGCCAGGACCTCGGCCAGCGTCTGGCCCTCCATGTACTCCATGGCGATGAAGTAGATGCCGTCCTCGGTCTGCCCGTAGTCGATGACCGTGACCGTGTTCGGGTGCCGGAGCTTCGAGGTGAGGCTGGCCTCGAGGAAGAAGCGACGCTTGAACGCCGGGTCCTTCTCCGCGGGGAAGTTCGGGTTGAGGATCTTCAGCGCCACCACGCGGTCGAGGGGCGTCTGAACAGCCTTGTAGACCTTGCCCATCCCGCCCGAGCCGAGCGGCGAGAGGATGCGGAACCGGTCGTTGAGGATGCGCCCGATCAGCGGATCGGTGGCGCCGACGACGGATGGAACGGGGCCTTGGGGGTCGCCCTCGAGCATGCGCACGGGCTCCGGGAGGAGAGGGTCCTGTGACTGCCTGGGCGATGAAACCACAACTCGCACGGCCAGCGGGAACGGCCGTGGAACAAAGTCCTGCCTACATCCACGCTGGTCTAGCTCTGGAGTGCGCGCTTCAGGTCGTCGAGTTGCGTGCGCAGCGTTCCATCGAACACCACCGAGCCGACCTGGGTGCTCACCCCTCCGAGCACCTCGCGATCGACGTGGGTGTCGAGGACGACCTGTTTCTGGACCACGCGGGACAGGGTGGCCTCGAGCTGGCGGATGGTCTCCGGCTCCATCGGGACCGCGCTCACCACCATCCCCCGGACTCGGCCCGCCCGCTCGTCGGCCATATCCCGGAAGAGACGGGCGATGTCGGGGAGGATCCGCAGCCGGTGCCGGTCCACGAGGATCCGGAGGAAGTTGGGAAGCGTCGGTGACTTGGGCTCGAGCAGCTTGATCAGCCCTTCCACCACCGCGTGACGCTGTGCGCGCGAGTAGGCCGGATTCTGGGCCACGTCGGCCAGCGCGGCGTTGGACGTCACCAGCGTGGCCAGCGCGCTCAGCTGCTCGGCGATGCCCACCGCCGCGTCCGGCGCGCTCGCCTCGAGGAGGGCGCGGGCGTAACGGCGAGCAACAGACACGTTCACCATGACGGGCGGGGCGCTTAGCACCCGGGGTGCACGCTCGCAACAGCCGCCGCAGCGCCCTTGCTCCCACCCGCGCGCGCCGTGGGACGCTTCCGACTCTCCCCATGCGCGAACCCGTGGTGGGCATCGACCTCGGCACGTCCACGAGCGCCGTCGCGACCGTGGAGAACGGGAAGGCACGGGTGCTGACCAGCCGAGCCGGTCGCTCGCTCACCCCGTCCCTGGTGGGCTTCACCCCCGAGGGCTCACGGGTCGTCGGCGAGGCGGCCCGGCTCCTGGCGGTGTCCCGTCCGGCGGACGTGGCCGCGGCCACCAAGCGCTTCATCGGCCGCAGGTGGAGCCCGACGCTGGTCCACCAGGCGCGCTCGCTCGTCCCCTATGCGCTGGTGGAAGGCCCGAGCGGGGAGATCCGCGCCCGGATCGCCGGCCGGGTTCTCCCGCTCACCCAGATCTCGGCGATGGTCCTCGGGGAGCTGAAGCTCGACGCGGAGGCGCACTTCGGTCGCCCGGTCCAGAAGTGCGTCATCACCGTGCCCGCCAACTTCGACGACAACCAGCGTGCGGCGACGAAGCAGGCAGCGGAGATCGCCGGGCTCCACGTCCTGCGGATCGTCAACGAGCCCACCGCCGCGGCGGTGGCCTACGGGCTGACGTCGAAGTTCGAGGGAAAGGCGCTGGTCTTCGACCTCGGCGGGGGCACCTTCGACGTGTCGATCCTGGAGGTGGAGTCGGGGGTCTTCCAGGTCCAGGCCACCGGGGGCGATCCGATCCTGGGCGGGGAGGACTTCGATGCGGCGGTCGTGCGGTCGCTGCTGGACCGCCTTCCCCTGCCACAGCGGGAGACCGCTGCGCGCGACACCCTGTCCAGGCAGCGGTTGAAGAATGCCGCGGAGCAGGCCAAGCGCGAGCTCTCGGAAGCCCACCTGGCCCGGGTCTGCGCCTCCGGGCTGGGAGACCACGGCCCGGGCGGCGCCCTGGTGGATCTCGACGTCGAGCTCTCGCGCAGCGAGTTCGAGCGCCTGGCCGAGCCGCTGGTGGCTCGCTCCATCGAGGTGACCCGGAAGATGATGGAGGAGGCCGGGGTCACGCCGAAGGACATCCAGATCATCCTGCTCGTGGGCGGGATGACCCGCGTTCCCCTGGTGCGCAAGCGCGTCGCCGAATTGTTCGGCAAGCCCCCGGTCGTGGGAGTGAACCCGGACGAGGTGGTGGCGCTGGGAGCGGCGGTCCACGCCGCGGAGATCGTCGCCCAGGCCGGCGAGACCCTGCTCATCGACGTGGCGAGCCATGCGCTCAGCGTCGGCGTCTACGGGGGCGGCGTCCGGAAGGTGGTGAGGAAGAACACCGCCATCCCCGCCGTGGCCCGGGAGGTCTTCCTGCCCTCGAGCGGAGGACAGAACAAGGCGCGGATCGTCATCTACCAGGGCGAGTCGGACCAGGCGGAGGAGAACGTCAAGCTCGGCGAGGTCGTCCTCGGGGACCTCAAGGTGAAGCACCGGGCGGACACGCCGCTGGAGGTGACCTTCGAGCTCTCCAGCGAGGGCACGGTGAGCGTCCGGTGCATGGACCTCACCTCGGGCCTCTCCGAGGCGCTGCGGATCACCCAGCGCACCGAGCTGTCGCCCGAGGAGGTGAAGGAGCTCCGGACGGAGCAGGCGGCCTACCACGCGGGTCAGGCCGCGCCGGAGACCCGCGACATGGCGGCCTTCGAGACGCTGCTGGAGCAGGGGGACACCCTCCGCCGCGCGCTGGAGGCCGGGGCCCGGCGCAGCGACGACGAGAAGGACCGGGCCGGGAGCCTGCGCCTGGCGGACGAGCTGCGCGCGCTGGTCCAGCTCGGCCGGGCCGCCGCCTCGGCGAAGGACCCGGCGAAGATGAGCGACGTCACGGTCCGGCTGGGCACGCTGGTGGCGGAAGCCACGGCGAACCGGGGAGCCGGCCGGCCCCGGACGCCGGAGGACGTGGGAGAGCCCAGCTCGGCGGCGTAGCCCCGCAGGGTGCGTGTACGTGGAGCCCAACGTCCGCGGCAGCGACGGCTACGGCAAGACCTGGTACCACGCCGACGACGGGCCGAAGCGCCTCGACATCATCACCGACATCGAGGACTGCGCGCGTCACATCCGGAAGGCATGGGCGGTGAGCGGGAAGGCCCCGCGGGTGGGCATCGTCGGCGGAAGCTACGGCGGGTACTCGTCGCTCATCGGCATGACGATGTTCGGAGGGGCGTACGACGTGGGCGTGGACATCGTCGGCATCTCCAACTTCCTCACCTTCCTCAACAACACCGCTCCCTACCGGCGCGCCCTCCGGGTGAGCGAGTACGGCGACCCGGAGAAGGACCGGGAGGCGTTGATCAAGCTGTCGCCGCTCACCTACCTCGATCGACTCAAGGGGCCGCTGCTGATCATCCAGGGGGCGAACGACCCCGGGTCCCGGCGGGCGAGGCGCTCCAGATCCACGATGCGCTCGTCGCCCGAGGCATCCAGGCGGGGCTGATCATCTTCCCCGACGAGGGCCACGGCGCGAGCAAGCGGGCCAACAAGGTGGTGGAGATCGGGGCGATGCTCGACTTCCTGGAGCAGAACCTGAGGCCGAGGACGTCGAGCTGAACGTCCCCCGGACCGCGCGGCGGCTCAGGAACCGGAGGGCCGGGACGGCGCGGTGTCCGGCGGCGCGCCCTCCGGGTCGGGCTCCACGCCTCGTTCCGCGGGCTCGACCAGCTTGGAGAGCGTCTTCCGGTCGACCTCGAGGAGGCGGGCGGCCTCGGACTTGTTGCCTCCGACCATCTGCAGCACGTGCTGGGCGTAGCGCCGGTTGAGCTCGCTCAGGGTCGGCATGTCCGCGGCCAGGCCGGCCAGCCTCCGCGGGGCATCGCCGATCGGCTCGGGGAAGTCCGCCGGACCGAGCACGCCGGTGGTGTTGAGCGCCAGCGCGCGGGCCACCACGTTCTCCAGCTGCCGGACGTTCCCCGGCCAGGCGTAGGCCAGGAGCCGGGCCATGGCCTCCTCGGTCACCACCGGCCGCGCCCCTCCGCGCGCATGCAGCGCCGCGAAGTGCTCCACCAGCGCGGGGATGTCCTCCCGCCGCTCGCGCAGGGGCGGCAGGTGAAGGTGCACGACGTCCAGCCGGTAGAGCAGGTCCTCCCGGAACCGTCCCTCGTGCACCCTCGCCTTGAGGTCCCGGTTGGTGGCCGCGACGATGCGGACGTCGACCTTGATCGGCGTGCTCTCGCCCACCCGCCGGATCTCTCCCTCCTGGAGCGCCCGCAGCAGCTGGCTCTGGATCTTCGGCCCGATGTCCCCGATCTCGTCGAGGAACATCGTCCCTCCGGTGGCCTCCTCGAAGAGGCCGCGCCTGGCGCCGGAGGCCCCGGTGAACGCCCCCCGGGCGTGGCCGAAGAGCTCGCTCTCCATCAGCGATTCGGCGATCGCCCCGCAGTCCACCGCGACGAAGCGGCCCGCGCTCCGCGGCGAGCGCTGGTGGAGGCTGCGGGCCACCTGCTCCTTGCCGGTGCCGGTCTCGCCGGTGATGAGGACCGGAACGTTGGTCGCCGCCGCGCGCGCCACCTGCTTGTAGACCTCGAGGATCGCCGGGCTGCGTCCGACCAGCTCCTGCTGCTTGAATCGCGCGCGGAGGCTCCGGTTCTCCTCCACCAGCCGGCGCTGCTCCAGCGCGCGCCGGACCACCCGGACGATCGCGTCCACGTCGAAGGGCTTGGCCAGGTAGTCGAAGGCGCCCTTCTGGATCGTGTCCAGCGCTCCCTCGATGTTCCCGAACGCGGTGAGGACGATGACCGGCGTGTCCGGATTCCGGGCCAGCGCCCCGCGCAGGACGCGCAGCCCATCGTCGGGGTCGGGCATCGCCATGTCGGTCAGCACCACGTCCACCGGCGCCCCGCTCGCCAGCAGCTCCTCGGCGGCGGGAGCGGAAGCTGCCTCCGAGACCTGCCCCAGAGGCCCGAGCAGCCTGCGGAGCAGTCCCCGGGCGTGCGGGTCGTCGTCGACGACGAGGATCGCAGGCCCGCTCATCGAAGCGAGGCCAGCGCCTCGTGCGAGGGGGAAGGCCGGGCAGCGGCCGGGCCGGTCTCCGGTCGAGCGGGTTCGACGCAGGGGAAGCGGACCGTGGCGGTCGTCCCCACCCCCGGCGCGCTGCGGATGCGGAGCGTCCCTCCGTGGGCGTCGACGAGCCGCTTGGTGGTCGCGAGCCCCAGCCCCTGCCCGGGCAGCCCGCGCGCCTCCGGAGCCCGGAAGAACGGCTGGTAGATCCGGGAGAGCACCGCCTCGGACATCCCCGGCCCGTTGTCGCTGATCTCCAGCACCGCCTCGTCGCCCTCCCGGCCGGCATAGACGACCACCCGGGCCCCCTCGCGCCCGGCGGAGTACTTCACCGCGTTGGAGATGAGGTTCTGGGCGATGGACTGGATCAGCTGCGCCGGCACGTCGACCCGGACCTGGCGGGCCAGCTTCCGCTCGATGACCACTCCGCCGAGCGCGGCGACCTGGTCCTGCTCGAGGAGGATGGCGCTCACCGCGGTGTCGAGCTCGCAGGGCGGCCCCTCGTTGCGCTTCCCGGAGCGGCAGAAGCGGAGCAGTGCCTCGACCAGCTCGGCCATGCGGGTGGCACTGGCCTCCGCGTCGGCGAGCATGTCCTTCACGTCCGGGTCGGTCACGGACTCGGATCGCCGGACGAGGGTCAGGTAGCCCCGCAGCGGGCTCAGCGGCGAGACCAGATCGTGCGCCACGCGGCTGGCGAACGAATCGAGCTCGTGGTTACGCCGGTCGAGCTCGGCGAGCTGCTCCTGGATGGTGTGCTCCTGCCTGCGGAGGACCCGCACCATCGAGGTGCCCACCGCCACGGCCAGGACCACCGCGGAGAGGGCGACCAGGGCGCCGACGAAGGTGGTCTTGGTCCGCAGGCTCTCTCGCCGGCGGAGCAGGGCCCGGGTCTCCTGGGCATCCTTCTGGGCCAGCTCGCCGGCCATCGAGTTCAGCCGCTCGGCGATGGGCCGCAGCTCCGCCTCGAGATGCTGGCGGGCTCGCTCGGCCTCGCGCCGGTTGCTGAAGCGCAGGGCCACCCGCGCCGACTGGGCGAGGGCGCGCGCGGTCTCGTCGAATCGCTTCCACAGCTCCTTCTCGCCCTCGGGGAGCCCCTGGGTGTAGGCGAGCCGTGCCTCCTTGGCATCGGCGAGCGTCTCCTCCATCCGGGCGTCGACCAGCTGGCGAGCGTCGTCGTCCGCCGCCCGGATGTGGTCGTCCACCAGGTTCTCCAGCACGGCGGCGTCCACGCGGATGCGGGCGATCAGCGCCTCTCGCTCGAGCGCCGAGGCGAACAGCTCGTCGATCCGCGCGTTGGTGCGCAGCTCGTTCCAGAGCGTGAAGGCGGTCACCGTCGCCAGCAGGAGGACGACGAAGAAGAAGGCCGCTCGGTAGCGGCGAAACGACAGCGGTCCGGTCACGGCGGGGGCGAGATCCTCGCACGGCCGAGGGTGTCCTCGGCGCTCGGTGCAAGGGCACTGTAACGCCACCGGTGGGGAAAAACTCCCCATCCGTCGCCGTCCGGTTGCGGAGCCGTTCCCCAGTCCCGACGGGGTGGAGGCTGCAACACCCCCGTTTACGCACCGTGGCACGGCCGCTGCTTTGCGACTCCCGCCGTTCCATCCAACCTCAAGGAGTCCATCCATGAAGAAGCTGCTCGCTGCCCTGATCCTCGCCACCTCCTTCGCCGCCCTCGCCGACGACGCTGCCAAGAAGGAGCCGGCGAAGACCGAGAAGAAGTCGACCGACAAGAAGGCCGACGCGAAGCACGACGCGGCCGCCAAGCCGGCCCCCGAGAAGGCGGCCCCGGCGCCCGAGAAGAAGTAACCAGAGGCCTTTTCGCAGCTTTGTTGCACGGCGGGGTGGGCGGACGATGCGTCGGCTCACCCCGCTGGCACGTTCAGTGCTCTGCTGTGCCCCCGACGCAGCATCTCGCTGTCGTCGAGACGCCGTAGCCCAGGAGTTCGAACAACCATGAAGAAGCTGATCGCCGCGCTGATCCTCGCCACCTCGTTCGCCGCCCTCGCCGACGACGCTGCCAAGGCCGACGCCCCGAAGACCTCCAAGAAGAGCAAGAAGGCCAAGAAGTCGTCCAAGGAGGCTCCGGCCGGCGAGAAGGCCGCCGAGCCGGCCCCGGCGAAGTAAGCCGCTTCGTCGACGCTGCAGTGCACGAGGCGTGTCGCGCGTGGCTCCGGCTCCGCGCGGCGCGCCTCGAGTCGTTTCCCGGGGTCTTCCGAGGGGCTCAGCCGTCGTTCGGCTCGGGAGCGTCGACCCATGCCTCGGGCGCAGACGCCCTCGGCCGCGCGGTGAGACGGTCCTCGACCTCGTCCGGGTCGGGTTGGCCGGCCGCGGCGGGGTCCTCGAACCGACCCACCAGCGTGGGCTCGAGGTCGGGCGCGCCGGGATCGGGCTCCAGATCTGGTGCGGTCCCCAGGTCGTCGTTCCCCGGGTCGAACCGGTCCCCCTGCACCTCCTCCGGTTCGAGCTCGGCGTCGGTCATCAGCTGGGACTCGAGCGGGGCGTCGAGGTCGATCGGGAGCTGCTCCAGCGGCGAATCGGGCGGGGTGCGCATGGTGCGGCCAAGTTGAGCCACGGTCCGTGGCCGGGCAACGTCACCCGGCGAGGGGGCTGGCGGCCGGGAGCGCTGGCCTGGGGTGCACCCAGGCGTCCACAAGCGCCAGCGGGCGAGCGAGGAGCTCCCGCCACACGTAGCGCGCGTTCCACCGCCCTCCGCCGGCCCGAACCC
>Ga0335082_10006287_pt1 | contig 12959 bp, 12 predicted proteins | sample Lox_Sample_41_FD_206718 | JGI IMG/M metagenome (GOLD analysis project Ga0335082, IMG submission 206718) | Soil microbial communities from Loxahatchee National Wildlife Refuge, Florida, United States - Lox_Sample_4.1 | ecosystem: Environmental > Terrestrial > Soil > Wetlands | place: USA... | reverse complement strand
GCGAGCGCCGAGGAGGCCGCACGCACGACCGCCGAGCGAGTCCGCCCGCGCGACGTGGTGCTCGTGAAAGCCTCGCGGAGCGTCGGGGCAGAGCGGGTCGTCGAGGCCCTGGTGCGAAGGGAGCCCGTCCGGCGAGGGCCGGGAGAGGTGGCCTGAATGCTCTACGAGCTGCTCTTCCCCCTGCGCCACGACGCCGACTGGCTCGGCTTCCTCAACGTGCTCCGGTACGTGCCGTTCCGCACGATCGCCGCCACCGTCAGCGCCATGCTCCTGGCCTTCGTGCTCGCTCCCTGGTTCATCCGCGAGCTGCAGCGCAAGCAGATCGGCCAGGTGGTCCGCACCGACGGACCGGAGACGCACAAGGTCAAGAGCGGTACACCGACGATGGGCGGCGCCCTCATCCTCCTCTGCGTGCTCGTGCCGACGGTGCTCTGGTGCGACCCGCGCAACGTGTTCGTCTGGGCCACGTGTGCGGTGACCGCCGGTTACGGCGTCATCGGCTACCTGGACGACTACCTCAAGATAAAGCTGAAGAACCCCAAGGGCGTCCCGGGGCGCTACAAGCTGCTCGGCCAGTTCGTCATCGCCGGCGCCGTCCTTTCCTACGCGTTCCTCGCGCAGGACCACCTGCCGTCCGACTGGTGGGACATCCGCTTCGACCTGGGCGTCCCGTTCCTCGCGTTCTCGAAGCACCCCATCGTGCTGCCGGCGTGGCTCTACGTGCCCTTCGCGGTGCTCGTCGTCGTCTGGACGTCGAACGCGGTGAACCTCACCGACGGTCTCGACGGCCTGGCCATCGGCCCCGTCATGATCAACGCTGGCACCTACCTCGTATGGGCCTACCTCGCGGGCGCCACGTTCGGCATCGCGCACGTGGCGCAGCGCTTCGTCGTCGCGCGCTACCTCGACATCCCGTTCATCGCGAGCGCCGGCGAGCTCTCGATCTACTGCGGCGCCATGGTCGGCGCCGGCATCGGGTTCCTCTGGTACAACACGTACCCCGCCCAGGTGTTCATGGGCGACGTCGGCTCGCTGGCGCTGGGCGGCGGCCTGGGGATGTGCGCAGTCTTCACGAAGAACGAGATCCTCTCGGCCATCATCGGGGGCGTCTTCTTCCTGGAGGCCGTGAGCGTCGTCGTCCAGGTCGCCAGCTTCAAGCTCACCGGGCGGCGCATCTTCCTGATGGCCCCCATCCACCACCACTACGAGAAGAAGGGGTGGGCGGAGCCCAAGATCATCGTGCGCTTCTGGATCATCTCCATTCTCTTGGCACTCTGCGGTCTTTCGAGCTTGAAGTTGCGGTAGGGACCCGTGTCAGAGCTGTCCGGCAAGCGTGTGGTCGTCGTCGGGCTGGGCGCCAGCGGCGTCGCTGCGGCGAAGCTCTGCCTGCGGCGCGGCGCGAGCGTCGTGGCCAACGACGGCAAGCCCCGCGAGGCGCTCTCGGAGGAGGCGTGCGCGCTCGAAGGGCTCGGTGCGAGGCTCGTCGCCGGCGATCACGAGGCCGCCGGCATGGATCGGGCGGACCTCGTCGTCGTGTCGCCAGGCGTGCCGCCGCTCGCCGCCGTCGAGCGAGCCGCGAAAGCGGGCGTCCCGGTGTGGGGTGAGGTGGAGCTGGCGGTCCGCTCGATGGCGCACGCCGCGCCGGTCGTGGCGGTCGGCGGGACCAACGGCAAGAGCACGACGACCTCGCTCGTGGGCGAGATGCTCGCGGCGCACGGGATGCGCGCGTTCGTGGGGGGCAATCTCGGCGAACCCCTCGCGGACCACGCCGACGAGCGGTTCGACGCGCTGGTGCTCGAGGTGTCTAGCTTCCAGATGGAGCGCGTGGACCGCTTCCGCCCGCACGTCGCGGCGCTGCTCAACGTGACCGACGATCACCTGGACCGCTACGCGTCGTTCGACGCGTACGCGCGAGCCAAGGGCAACGCCTTCGTCCGCCAGACCGAGGAGGACTGGGCCGTCGTCCCGTTCGGCGACGCCACCTGCATGCGCGAGGCGAAGCGCGGGCGCGCGCGCGTCGCGACCTTCGGCCCCGGCGGGGTCGTCGACGTCACCGAGGACACCGTGATCGACCGACGCATGGACGAGCGCTTCGCCCGCGCCGACATGGCGCTCACCGGAGGCCACAACGCGCTCAACGTGGCGGCGGCCATCGCGTGTGCCCGTCCCTTCGGCGTGACGGGCGCGACGATCCGCGGCGTGCTGTCGTCCTTCCGCGGCCTCCCGCATCGCACGGCGCTCGTCGCCGAGCTTCGCGGGGTGCGCTTCTACGACGACTCCAAGGGGACCAACGTCGGCGCGGCCGTCACCGCGCTCGAGGGGCTGCGCGAGCCGCGCGCCGTGCTCATCGCCGGCGGACGCGACAAGGGCGGCAGCTACGCGGCCCTCGTGCAATCGCTGGCTCGCAAGGGTCGCGCCCTGGTGGTGCTCGGCGAGGCCGCCGACGCGATCGCCGCGGCCGTCGGCGCAGGTGCGACCCAGCTCCCCGTGAAGCGGGCAGCCAGCATGGAGGAGGCGGTGCGCACGGCGGCCGACCTGGCGCGCCCCGGCGATGCCGTGCTCCTCTCGCCGGCCTGCTCGAGCTTCGACATGTTCCGCGACTACAAGCACCGCGGCGACGAGTTCGTTCGCGTCGTGCGCCTGCTCGAGAAGGAGGACGGCGCGTGATCCTGCGCAACGTGCGCCGCACGGTGGGCACGGGTCTCGCCGCCCCGCTCGACGCGCGCCCCGACGCGCGCGCCGCAGCCGGTCCCGTCGACCCGGTGCTCGCCGCGGTCGTCGTCGCCCTCGTGGGCTTCGGAATCGTGATGGTCTACAGCGCGAGCGCCGTCGAAGCGACCGTGCAGTACCACGATCCGCAGTTCTTCCTGAAGCGCCAGGTCTCCTACGGCGTGGCCGGGCTGCTCGCGATGTGGGCCGCGAGCCGCATCGACTACCACCGGCTCTACAAGCTGACCTACCCGGTGCTGGCCGTCGTCGGCATCCTGCTCCTCCTGTGCGTCATCGGCTTCGGGCACTCCGGCGGCGGCGCGGCGAGGTGGCTCTCGGTGGGGCCGGTGCACGTCCAGCCCGCCGAGATGGCGAAGGTGGCGCTCGTCATCTGGCTCGCGTACTCGCTCGCGAAGAAGGCGGAGAAGGTCAAGACGTTCACCGTCGGCTTCCTGCCGCACCTGATCGTCGCCGGCATCTTCATGCTGCTGTGCCTCAAGCAGCCCGACTTCGGCAGCGCGGTCGTTCTCTTGCTCCTCACCTTCACGCTGCTCTTCGTGGCGGGCGCGAAGGTCGGCTACATCCTCGGGGCCTCGATCCTCGGCGGTGCGTTCGGCGCCGCGGCCATCCGCTTCCGCGAGTACCGCTACGAGCGCTACCTCGCTTGGCTGCACATGGACCAGCACCGCCAGGATCTTGCGTACCAGCCGTTCCAGAGCGTCATGTCCTTCGGGTCGGGCGGGCCGATCGGCCTGGGCATCGGGCGCGGCTTCCAGTCGCTCTACCTGCCGGAGGCGTACAACGACTTCGTGGCGGCCATCGTGGGTGAAGAGCTCGGGTTCGTCGGCGTCGCCGCGCTGTGCGGCGCGTATCTGCTCCTCGTCGCGCGCGGCGTGCGGGCGGCGCTGCGGGCACCGGATGACTTCGGGGCCTTCCTGGCGTTCGGACTGTCGACGATGTTCGGCGTACAGACGCTGGTGAACCTCGCCGTCGCTCTCGCGATCCTGCCGACCAAGGGACTCACGCTGCCGTTCGTGAGCTTCGGCGGGTCGTCCTTGCTCGTGAACGCGGTGGCGGCCGGCATCTTGCTCAACATCAGCCGCCAGTCGGAGAGCGCGCCGCAGGGGGTCACGCCGGAGCCGGTCCCGGTTGCGCCGGTCACCGAGCCGGCCGATGCCGAGAACGAATCGGCGCTCGTGGAGGCGTCCTCGTGAGCCGGCCGTGCGTCCTCTTCGCGGGCGGCGGGACCGGAGGCCACGTCTTTCCGGCAGTCGCGGTCGCCGAGGCGATGCAGTCGATGGCGGACGTCGACGTGGCCTTCTGCGGGACCGCACGCGGCGTCGAGGCGCGCGTCGTGCCGGCTCGCGGATGGCGGCTCGAGCTGCTGGACGTCCTGCCCATCACGGGCGGCGGGCCGGTGCGAGCCGTCCGCGGCGCGTTCGTGGCTGCTCGCGCGACGGCGAGCGCGCTCCTGCTGGTCAGGCGCTTGCGTCCGGCGGTGGTCCTGAGCGTGGGCGGCTACGCGTCGGGTCCGGTGACGCTCGCCGCTGCGCTCCAGGGAGTCCCGGTGGCGGTCCTCGAACCGAACCGCGTCGTCGGCCTGGCGAACCGGTTGCTCGCGCCATTCGCACGGCGTGCCTACGTCGCCTGGGAGGAAGCGGGTGCACCGTTCCGCGCCGGGGCGCGACGCGTCTACGGTGTGCCGCTCCGCGCGGGGTTCGCGCCCAAGCCGTACGCGCCGCGCGGCGGCATCGCGCGCGTGCTCGTCGTGGGCGGAAGCCAGGGTGCGGAGGCGCTCAACGAGCGCGTCCCGCCCGCGATGGCCAGGCTCGCGCACGTGGCGGGGCTCGAGGTCGTGCACCAGGCCGGTCGTGATCGCGACGCGGCGGTACGCGTGGCGTACGCGAAGGAAGGTGTGGCTCGCGCGACCGTGACGCCCTTCCTCGACGACGTCGCCCGCGCCGTGGCCGACGCCGACGTCGTCGTCGCGCGCGCCGGCGCCTCGACGCTCGGCGAGCTCACGGCCGTCGGCCGCGCGGCGATACTGGTGCCCTATCCGCACGCCGCGGCCGATCACCAGGGCCAGAACGCCGAGGCCCTCGCTCGCGCGGGCGGTGCCGTCTGCATCCGGCAGGACGACGCGACGCCCGAGCGGCTGGCTCACGAGCTCGAGAAGCTCCTCCGCGACGACGCCGCGCGCGTGCGCATGGCCGACGCCTCGCGTGCCCGCGGCCGTCCCGGCGCGGCGACCGACGTCGCGTCCGACCTGCTCGATCTCGCCGGCATCGCGCGGCGACCCCGACCGTCGTCCACGAACGGCACCACGCGCGGCCAGCGCTCCGCCGCGCAGGAGGCGCACTGAATGTTCCGAGGGCGCGTCCGTCACGTGCACTTCGTCGGAATCGGCGGCATCGGGATGAGCGGCCTCGCCGAGATCCTGCGCACGCTCGACTTCGACGTGAGCGGCTCGGACCTCAAGCCCAACGAGAACACGCGCCGACTCGAGGGGCTCGGGGTGCGCATCCAGGTCGGCCACGCCGCCGCCAACGTCGAGGGGGCCGACGTCGTCGTCTACTCGAGCGCCATCGACCCGAAGAACCCGGAGATCATCCGGGCGCGCGCCCTCGAGATTCCCATCATCCCGCGCGCCGAGATGCTAGCGGAGCTGATGCGCACGCGGTACGCCGTGACCATCGCCGGATCGCACGGGAAGACGACGACCACATCGCTCGTCGCGACGGTGCTGCGCGCCGCCGGGCTCGACCCCACCGTGGTCGTGGGCGGCAAGGTGAACGCGCTCGGGAGCAACGCGCGCCTCGGCGCCGGGGACCTCTTCGTCGCCGAGGCCGACGAGAGCGACGGCTCGTTCCTGAAGCTCACGCCGACCATCGCGGTCGTCACGAACATCGACGCCGAGCACCTCGACCACTACGGCACGCACGCCGCCGTGAAGGACGCGTTCGTCGAGCACGCCAACAGGGTGCCGTTCTACGGGCTCTGCGTCGCGTGCATCGACCACCCGAGCGTCCAGGAGATCCTCCCGCGCATCGAGCGCCGCCACGTCACCTACGGCATCTCGCGTCAGGCCGACTACCGCGCGCGCAACCCACGCTTCGAGGGCCTCGCGACGCAGTTCGACGCCTACCGCCGCGGAGAGTCGCTCGGCCGGTTCGTCATCCACATGCCGGGGGCGCACAACGTGCTCAACGCGCTGTCCGTCATCGCCGTCGCCGACGAGCTCGAGATCCCGCTCGACGTCACGCGCGACGCCCTCGCCGGCTTCCACGGCGTGCAGCGACGCTTCACGGTGCTCGGGCAGCCGGCGCTCTCGAAGGGCAGCGTCCGCGGTGACGTCATGATCGTCGACGACTACGGTCACCACCCGGCCGAGGTCCAGGCGACGCTCGATGCGGCGCAGCGGGGCTTCGATCGGCGCGTCGTGGTCGCCTTCCAGCCCCACCGCTACACGCGCACCCATCTGCTCTTCGACGAGTTCACGCGCGCCTTCAACGACGCCGACCTTCTCTTCGTCACCGAGGTGTACGCGGCCGGGGAGCAGCCCATCGAGGGCGCGACGGGCAAGGCGCTCGCCGACGCCATCCGCGCCCACGGCCACCACGCCGTCAGCTACGTGCCCGACAGGAAGCAGGTGGCTCGCACGCTCCGCGATGCCATCGAGCCGGGCGACATCGTGATCGCGCTCGGGGCCGGCGACATCAACGCGAGCGCGCGCGAGCTCCTCGCGATGCTGCAGGAAGCCCCCCCGGCGAGGGGCGAAGGCAAGGGCTCGTGACGCCGCAGAACCGGCGTCGCGCGCGCGAATCGATGCCGCCGGCGGCGGAGGTCCCGGTCCCGCAGCGCGTGGAGCGTGCCCCTTCGCGCTGGGCACGCGTCGCTCGCACGGTGCTCGGAGCATCCCTCGTCATCGCCACGTCGGCGCTCGTGGCGTGGGCGGCGCGGCGCTACGTCATGACGAGCCCCCGCTTCGCGGTCACCGACGTCGAGGTGGTGGGCGGCGATCGTCGCACGCCGGACGCGGTGTCGGCGGAGAGCGGCATCGGCGTCGGAGGTAACGTCTTCGCGCTCGACCTCGACGCAGCCCGCGCCAAGATCCTCGCCGACCCGTGGATCTCCGAGGCGACGCTCGCGCGCCGGCTCCCCGGCACCATCCTCGTGCAGATCACCGAGCGCAAGCCGGCGGCGCTCGTCGCCGTGGGCGACACGCTCCTCGTGACTTCGCAGGGCGAGCCCTTCAAGCGCGTCGAACCGGGCGATCCCGTCGACCTGCCGCTCGTGACCGGCCTCCGCCCCGACGACCTCACCGAGGACCACGAGGGAGCGACGCGCACGATCCGGCGCGCCATCGACCTCGCGGCCGAGTACGAGGCCTCGTCCTTGTCGCGCCGCTCCCCGCTCGAGGAGGTGCACGTCAGCCCGGAGGGCACCTTCACGCTGGTCGTGGGGCGCAGCGCGACGGAGCTCGTCCTCGGCGGCCCCCCGTTCCGCCGCAAGCTGGATCAAGCGGCGCGCGTCGTCGCCGAGCTCGACAAGCGCGGCGCCAAGGCGGACGCCATCATGCTCGACAACGACGGCCGCCCCGACCGCGTCGTCGTGCGCATGCGCTGACGACCAGTCCTACTGCTGGACGCAATAGAGCGGAGCGGTCAGGTCGCAGATGCCGGACGACGTGGCGAAGCTCGACCAGTACGTGGACGTGGCGCTGGTCTCGCCCAGGACTGCGTTGTCGTTCGACGATTGAGACGACCAGTCCTGGCAGCTGTAGCTGCCCTGGGCGAGGGTGCCGTCCGCGTTGGTGTCCGTCCACGCGCAGGCGATTCCGAAGCATGCCTGACCGGACGCCGTGCCGGCGGCGGCCAGGCCGTTCTGCTCCGTCTTGTCGATGGCGTCGAGAAGTGCGCCGCTCGCCAGCTGCGTCCAGTCGGTCGCGATCACCGTCCCGTCGACGAGCACGTAGGGGCCCGAGGAGTGGGTGAGGCGCGCCGCGGCGGTCGCGGTCCCGTCGCTGAGCCACGCCTTGTACGTTCCGTTCAGGTTCGCCGCCGTCGCGAGGCCCTGGCACTTGCCGTCGGCGCCGCCGAGGCCGCCGAGGTTGCCGCTGTAGACCGCGCTCGTGACGAACACGGTCTTCTGGCCGGTGACGTTCACGTCGCCGCCGGCATCCGGTGCCGGAGCGTCGATGGCGGCGCCCGGCGCATCCACGGCAGCATCGGTGGCTCCGGCATCGGCGGTCGTGCCTTCGTCGCCGGTGCTGTTCGAGTCGCCGAGTCCACCCGTCTCACCGGGTAGGCTTCCGTCGACGTGGGTGCCGCCGTCGGCGAGCGGTGCGCCAGCGTCGGCGACGCCGCTGCCCGGGTCGTAGTCATCGTCGCCGCCCCCGGACGCGCATCCCGCGGCGCAGAGGATCGCTGCCAACGAGGTCGCTGCGAGCGCCCAGCGGTTCCTTCGAGCTGCGAGACGGGTCGACATGCGGGCGCGCCGCTTCGCAAGCTCTGCACCAACCGCGGATACGAGAAAATGGGGGAACGCGAACCTCGCGGTCTGCGCATCGAGCGCACCGTTGCGCTTCGCGCGATCAGCCGGGGTACGGTTGATGCACTTCAGCGTGCCTGGAGGAAACCATGAACCTCGAGCTGAGCGAGAGCCAGGCGCGCTTGCTGAAGAAGCAGCTGGGGATTCGCATCGACGAGCTGGAGAAAGAGGCCGCGCGCACCGACCGGCACGACCTGCAGCACGCGGCCGCGCTCGAGATCGACCGGCTCAAGGAAGTCTTCGCCCGCCTCGAGGAAGCCCTTCGTCCGGCGGCGTCCGCCCGCGCCTGAGCTAACCTCGGGCCCGTGCGCCCGATTCTCATCCCCCTGCTCGAGCGGCTGGGTCGCCGGACGCTCCGTTCTCGAGGCGCCCGAGTGCGATGGGTCGACACCCCCCTCGGGCCCGTGCACAGCTACGACGTCAAGGGCTGCGGCTCCCTCGCGCCCGTGGTGCTCCTCCACGGCCTGGGCGCGAGCGCCACTCCGTTCGGGCCCATGATGGGGCGCTTGCAGCCCCATGTCCGGCGGCTCGTGGCGCCCGACTATCCGGGGCACGGATTCAGCGGCGAGGCGGCGGGCGCAGTGACCCCCGCGGCGCTCTTCGAGGCGATGACCGCCGCGCTCGACGCGCTCCTCGTCGAACCCGCCGTCCTCGTGGGCAACTCGCTCGGCGGTGCCGTCGCCGTGCAGTACGCGGTGTCGCGCCGCGAGCGCGTGCGCGCCCTCGTCCTGCTGTCGCCTGCGGGGGCTCGCTTCACGCCGGACGAGTGGACCACGTTCGTCGCGTCGCTCGACATGCGCTCGCGCGCGGATGCTCTCTCGTTCCTATCGCTCGTCTATCACCGCGTCCCGCGTGCCGCGCGCCTCGTTGCGCACGAGATCCCGGCGGCGACGATGAAGCGCCGCGCGGTGCGCGAGATCATTCGTGGCGTCTCCAGCGAGGGGGTCCAGCTGTCGGATGCGCTCGCGCGCCTCACGATGCCCATCCTGCTCGTGTGGGGCAAGAGCGAGCGTTTTCTCCCGCGATCGCATCTGGCATGGTTCCGCGAGAACCTGCCTCCGCACGCCGTCGTCGAGGAGCCCGAGGGCATTGGCCACGTGCCTCCGGCGCGCATGGCCGGGCGGATCCTGCGGTTCGCGCGCGAGCTCGACACGCGCGGCGTCAGCTAGTCGCTCTCAGTGGCAGCTGGCCGGGTTGGGCACCTGGCAAGTGCCGCCGGAGCAGACCGCGCCCACCTCGCAGAGGGGTCCGGCGTCGGCGTCGCACCCGGCGCCGTCCATCGCGAAGGGCACGCAGGTGCCCTGGTAGCTCGGCGCCTGCGCGCCCTTGCAGAGCGAGCCGGGGCCGGAGCACAGGACGAGCGAGTTGTTCACGAGACCGCACGTACCGTTGCCCGGCGCGAACGTGAACGGCTGGCACGTCATCGACACGGGGTGGCACGCGTAGCCGTGCATCAGGTCGCACTCGGCGGTCGCCTTGCACGCGGTGCCTGTGGGGCTCGGCGCACCGCACGCGCCGCCGACGCATCCGAGGTCGGGCCGGCACGGCTGCGTCGCGCTGCACGCCGCGCCCTCGTTGCCGTATTGCGTGCAGGAGCCGTCGAGGCAGGTCATCCCCGGCTGGCAGTCGGCGTCGACGCCGCACGCCGCCCCGGCGGGAGCCGGCTCGGTGCACGTCCCGCACAAGGCATCAGGCGCAACCCGGCAACGCGTGCCGTGGCACTGCGAGTCGGCGCCGCACGCGGCGCCGTCGGCGAGCATTCCGGGCATCGTCTGACAGGGCGTCGGATTCTTTCGCGCCAGCAAGTCTGCGCAGGTCATCTGCGGGATGGCCTGGGCGCAGGACTCGGTCTGGCCCGGCGTCGAGCTCGAACCGTTCGCGCCGAACACCGGAAGGAGCTCCTGCTTCAAGCGCTGCTCACAGGTATCGACGTCGCCGAAGCCGATCGACACGTAGGCCGGCGCGCAGGCCTCGGCGCGCTGGCAGTAGGCGTGTGCCGCATCGCCCGCGGCCTGGTCGGCGGTGACGCCGCCCCCTCCGCCCTCCGTTCCCCCGTCGCCGTTCAGTGCACCCGTGCTCCCTCCGCACCTCAGCGCCACGAGCGCCAGGAACGCGGGGATGCTTGCCGTCCGGTTCATGGGCGCACCGAGCAGCATGGGATGTGCCCGCAGGCGATCCCCGGCATGACGCGCAGATCCGCGCGCCGTGTGAATCCCGGGTCACGTTCGCGCCGCGAACCGAGCGAATGTCGAAGACTTGGCCCTGTCTCGCGCCACATGCGATCCCCGGGGTGAGATGAGCCCCTCAGCCTCGCAAGGCGAGATCGTCGTCGGCCTCGACATCGGAACCACCAAGGTGTGCGCCGTGGTCGCCGAGGTGGACCCCGCCGACGGCATCACGATCCTCGGCGCGGGCATCGTGCCCTGCCGGGGCCTCCGCAAAGGCATCGTCGCGAACATCGACTGGACGGTCCGCTCGATCAAGGACGCCATCGAGAGCGCCCAGACCATGGCGGGCGTCGAGATCCGGACCATCTACGCCGGAATCGGCGGGAGCCACATCCGCTCGTCGGCATCCGACGGGGTCGCGGCCATCGCCGGCGGCGAGGTCACGCGCAACGACGTCGAACGCGTGCTCGAGGGAGCGCGCGCCATCCCGGTCGACGCCGACCGGCAGATCCTCCACGTCCTGCCCCGCGAGTACATGGTCGACAGCCAGGACGGCATCCGCGACCCCATCGGCATGGCCGGCGTGCGTCTCGGCGTGAAGGTGAACCTCGTGACCGCGGCCACGAGCTGCGTCCAGAACGTCATCCGCTGCGCCGAACGCTGCGGGCTCACCGTCGCCGACGTGGTGCTCCAGCCCCTCGCGAGCGCCGAGGCCGTGCTCAGCGACGACGAGAAGGAAATCGGCGTCGCGGTCGTCGACATCGGCGGAGGGACGACCGACGTGCTCCTCTACGTCGACGGCGGCATCGCCCACACGAGCGTCATCCCCGTCGGCGGCAACAACATCACGAGCGACATCGCCGCCGGCCTGCGCACGCCGATGGCCGAGGCCGATCGCCTCAAGCGCCTCTCGGGCTGCGCCCTCGGCCGCATGGTCGCCGACGACGAGGAGATCGAGGTCCCCGGCGTGGGCGGACACGCGCCCCGCAAGACGGCGCGCCGCGTGCTCAGCGACATCATCGAGCCGCGCGTCGAGGAGATCTTCGCGGTCGTCCGCAAGCGCATCGAGGACACCGGCATGCTCGAGCAGATGAGCGCCGGCGTCGTGCTCACCGGCGGCGCCGTGCTGCTGCAGGGGATGAGCGAGTTCGCCGAGGAGATCCTCGGCATGCCCGTGCGCATCGGCATGCCGACCGGCATCAAGGGCATCACGCAGCTCGTGCACGGGCCCGAGTACGCCACCGGCGTCGGCCTCGTGAAGTACGGCGCCAACGCGGTGCTCGAGGCGAGCATCGTCCCCGGCGTCGCGTCGGTGCCGCCGCCGCCCCCGCGCGGCCGCGCGCCGTCGCACTCCCAGATCGAAGCGACCGCCGAGGTGCGTCGCTCCGGATTCTGGGAGTGGATCAAGGCCGCGTTCTGACCGCCGCTACAGCGCGCAAGCGACTTGCTGCTGGCACTCCCAGCGGCCGTTCATCGTCGAGTAGCCGCATACGGTGAGGAAGCCGGCATCGGTGCAGTCGGCGTCGTCGATGCACTGGTCGCCCGCGGTGTGGCAGTAGTAGCCACCGAGACCGCCGCAGCCCGCCGGCGAGTAGGTCGGCGAGCAGTAGCCGCCGGCGCCGCAATCGGAGTCGACGTGGCAGTTGCCGGGCACGCAAGTGTTGCCCTGCTGCCCCGTGTACGGCGACCCGTGGCACGCGCACGTCTCGCCGGTGCAGTCGCTGTCGTGCACGCACGCGTCGTGGGTGCAGCCGCAGTACGCGACGCCGCCGCCCATCTCGACGCAGCGACCATTGAGTCCGGCGTCGGCGCATTGCGAGTCGCTGCTGCACATGCCGCCGCCGCCGCTGCCGCCGAAGTTGCAGGTGCCGGGCGGAGGCGTCGTGGCGCACTGGGCGTCGTTAGGACGATGGTTGACGGGTACGCGACCGCCGCCGCCCGAGCTGCTCGAAGAGCCGCCGCTGCTGCTGCTCGATCCGCCGCTGGAGCTGCTGGAGCCGCCGCTGGAAGACGACGAGCCCCCCGACGAGGAGCTGGAGCCGCCGCTGGATCCACCACTCGAGGAGGAGCCACCGGAGCTCGAGGAGCTGCCGCCGTCGGCGGTGCCCGCATCCCCGCTGCCGCCGTCGTTGGCGGCCGTGAAGACGTTGCCCCCGCAAGCCGAAAGGGCCGAAAGTGCGATCACGAACCCGAGGCCTCGACGCATCACCGAACCTCCCCTCGTACAGATGAGCAACGGTGGTGCCACAACGCAAGGCGAGGGATATCGAGTGGTTCGGCCGGGCCAGATTGTGCCGGCGCGAATGTGGGCCCGGCGCGAGTGCCCGGTCACCGGCTCGTCTCACGAGCTCTCGACGCGAAAGCTCATCGGCCTCCAGGGTGCTCTCGCAGTCGGGAGGAAAGAAGGGTCGGGAGGGCGCGAGGGGAGTTGCGTCGCACCAGGCCGAGCACTCCACAGGTGATCCGGAGACGGAGCGAGCGCCGTGGCGTCGATGTTCCCACGATTTCCTCGCGACGCCGGCGCTCGACCTC
>Ga0335082_10006284_pt1 | contig 12962 bp, 14 predicted proteins | sample Lox_Sample_41_FD_206718 | JGI IMG/M metagenome (GOLD analysis project Ga0335082, IMG submission 206718) | Soil microbial communities from Loxahatchee National Wildlife Refuge, Florida, United States - Lox_Sample_4.1 | ecosystem: Environmental > Terrestrial > Soil > Wetlands | place: USA... | reverse complement strand
GGCCCAGATCACGTTGCGCAGCGGGATGATGGTTTCGAACACCCGGTAGCGGTAGTTCGCCCAGCTCGCGTCGGCGAAGTGCAGGTCGACCGTGGGCGCCGGCGAGGCGACGTACGGCGCGACGATCGGATTGGGCAGCGCGGAGGTGGCGTCCCAGGCGCACAGGCCCGTCGGCGAGGCCGCGGTGATCGAGCTGCACGCCGAGGTCACCGCGCTCGGCTCGACCTTGGCGTTGCGCGCGATGACCGCGATGCGGATGGCCTTGATGAGGTTGCGGTTGGCTGCCGTGATCAGCGCCGGGTCCCAGGTGCCGCCCGCCGTCGCGCTGACCCACTGGATGATCTGGTTGGAGCCGACCGAGGCGGCGATGCCGTACTGCGCCTGCAGGTTCACGACGCCCACGACGCTCGGCGTGGTCGTGGCCACGCCGTTGATGCGGATGGTCCGGTCTAGGTTCCCGGTCGCCTGGTTGACCGCGTAGGTGATCTCGTTCCATTGCCCGAGGCAGGCGAGGTTCGCGCCGCTGGCCGCGTTGGCGGTATTCGCGAGAGTGACCGAGATGGGCGTGACGCCCGTCCCGGACACGCCGGTGGCGGTCGAGATCGCGCAGGTCGCCCCGGCGCTGATCAGCGTGACGTCGCCGATCTGGCAGCCGAGGTTGCTGCCCACCGTCGCCGCGGCTCCGACCATCGAGGAGATCTGGCTCACGGTGCCGCCCGTCTGCGAGGTGGCATAGCGAATGGTGATCGTGTCGCTCGCATTGACGCCCGTAGACGACACCCCGTTGGTGATGATGAGCGGAGCGATGCCCGTGATGCCGGTGCCGCCGTAGGTGACGGTGGTGCAATCCAGCGCCGGGTTGGTAATCGGCATCAGGCCGAAGCCCGCCATCTGCACCTCGCGCGCGATGGAGTAAAGCGCGATGCCGCCGTTGGTCTGCGCATCGGCCGATCCGGTCGTGGTGCGCCGCTGCGCTTCGAACAGGGACATTACCTGCGTGATGATCAGCACCGACAGCAGGCCGAGGGCCATGCCGATCATCAGCTCGACCAGCGTGAAGCCGGCCGGAAGGAAACGTGAGCGACTGCGCGCTGATTGCATGATGTCAGTTCCCGGCGATGCTCGCGATCGCCGTGAAATTGTGCGTCTGCTGGTTGGGGCCCGGCTGCGTCCAGGTGACGACGACCCTGAACTGGCCCGCAGCCAGCTGGGTCACCGTGCGCGTGCCCGACGGCAGGAGCGCGGAGATGTCAGTGTTGGTCTCCACATACGAGGCCGCATTGGCGGGATCCGCCCAGATCTGGCCGATCCTCGACTGGGCGATGTAGCTCGCGTCGGCGCGGTACTTCGCGTCGGCGGTGCTCTTGATCATCGTTGCCTGCAGCCCGACGATGGCCAGCACGCCCACGGAAAACACGAGGATGGCGACCAGCACCTCGATGAGGACGACGCCCTGCTGCGTCGCCGCCCCGGTGGATCCACGCATGGATTTGATTCGGCTCATGGGCAGTAGCGAATGTTGGTCGATGGCAGGCTCGGATCGCACACGCGCGCGTTGCCGCCCGCGCCGATGCTGACGCGCAGTGTCTGGCTGCCCCCTGATGCCGCCGCGTCGAAGGTGACGCGCGACAGCGCGGGAGAAGCATCCGCGTTGGCGATGACCTGGCCCAGGTTGTTGAACGTGATCCGGTTCGCCGCGGTCGACAGGTCGGACGCCACGGCGGCGACCGCGACGTTGGCCGTGCCTTCGGCGCTCGACTTCGAGTCGAGCGGGGGATCGGTGGGCACCGGCTTGTTCACGTAGTCGACCGTCCAGGAGGCGCCCGTGCCGAGCGCGAAATAGACCGGGGCGTTGTGCGAGACGGCCTCGCCGCGCGCCCGCTGCAGGCCGTTGGCGACCGACTCGGCCGCGACGCGCACCTGGTAGTTCTTCAGCATCTGCCGGAACTCCGGCAGGCCCACGCTGATGAGGATCGCGAACACCGCGACCGCGATCATCAGCTCGGTGAGCGTGAAGCCCGCCGAGCGCTTCACCGGCATGGAACGGCTCAGCACTGGCCGCCCTTCTTCGTGATCCAGCAGGTGGAGGGCATGGTCGCCGCGGTCCAGCCGCTCGGCGCCTGCGTGGTGCTCTTGGCGTTGTTCTGGTCGATAGTCATCGTCCACGCGCTCATGCTGCCGATGCCCTGCGCCGTGATCGTGTAGGCAATCGTCGAGGTTCCGCCGACGGAGTAGGTGAAGTAGGTGGTCGCCGCGGGCGTAGGCCCGCCCACGTAAGTGCGGTTGTCCTGGAAGAACTGCTCCATCTTGATCCGGCCGTCGGACAGCGCCGAAGTGGCTTCCGCGATCTTGCCGCGCATCGCGTACTCCGTGTAGCTGGGGTAGGCCAGGGCGCCGAGGATTCCGATGATCGTGACCACGGTCAGCAATTCCGCCAGCGTGAAGCCTGCTGTTGATTTCATCGGCTGCTGTCTCCCCTTGTTGATTGGCGCCGCCTTCGCTCCGGGCTTGATGCGATACTAGCCCCGCGCCAACGCGCGTAAAGCGCCGACGACGAATGGTCGATTTTCTCGCATGAGCGGTTCCGCCAACCTCGATTTGTTCACACTGCCGCCCGCCGGCGCGGGGCCGGCGGCGATGGGCGGTGCGGCGCAACAGGGAAGGCTGTACGCCGCGCTGGCGATTTCCTGCGTTCTGCACGCGGCGCTCGTGTTCATGCCCGCACTGGGCAAGAGCGCCGCCGTGTACCGGCCCGTCCCGCGCGGCGCGCAGGCATCCGGACCGGCTCGCGTGCTCGATGTTCGCTTCGAGCAGGGAAGCGGGCCTGCCGCCGAGTTCTCGGGATCGGGCGCTGCCGGCGCCGGGCCGGCGGGCAAGCCGGGGCGCGTGCTGGCGGACGAGCCGACTGCGGCCCCACAGCAGTTGTCGCGCGGGATCGAGCTGCTGCCGGGTCCCGCGCCGGCCTTCTACACATCCGAGCAGCTCACGAAGCGCCCCGAGCCCACGTCGCGGCCGGAACTCGACGTGCCGAAGACCGTGGCGCGCGTGGTGAGGGGCAGGGTCGAGCTGAAGATCTGGATCGATGAGCTCGGCCGCGCCGTCTCGGTTGAGGTCACCCAGAGCAACGTGCCGAAAGCGGTGTCCGACTTTGCCGCGGAAGCGTTCGGCAAGCTGCGCTACGAGCCGGGCGAGATCAACGGCCGGCGCGTTTCCGCGCAGATTCTGGTCGAGGTGGTCTACGACAACCGCTTCAAGCGACCGTGACGCTGCGTGCGCCGGGCATCGTGGCGATCTTCGGCGCGGGCAGGAGCGGTACAATCCCCGCATCCGGGCGGAAGCTGCGCCCGGACTTGCTGATGTAGCTCAGCTGGTAGAGCAACTGATTCGTAATCAGTAGGTCGCCCGTTCGATTCGGGCCATCAGCACCATCCCTGCGCTTCAGATCAGCCCCGCGACCGAGGCGCGAAAAGCGCCGGTGGTATGATAGACGCATGATTCATCGGGCATTTGTCTGCGGTGCACTGCTCGGTGCCGCCCTGGCCGGCACGCCGGCGGCGAACGCGCAACCGTACCGCTGGGTCGATCGCGACGGCAAAGTGCACTTCACCGACACGCCGCCGCCGGCGTCGGCCAAAGACGTGCGCACGGTGACCGCGCCCGCGGCTGCGGCCGCCGCAAGCGACCTGCCGTATGAGATCGCGCGGCTGCAGAAGGATTTCCCCATCACGCTTTACACCACGCCGAGCTGCAAGGAAGCGTGCACCGACGCGCGTAACGTGCTCAACCGGCGCGGCATCCCGTTCAAGGAGGTCTCGGTCGGGGACCCGGCGAGCTCGGAGGAGCTCAAGAAGGTCTCGGGCGGGCTGCAAGTGCCGACGATGCTGGTCGGGCGTCAACCGGAGGTGGGCTTCGATCGTTCTTCGTTCAACGCCGCGCTGGACAATGCAGGCTATCCCGCGGAGGGCACCGTGCCGGCGCGTACGCCAAGCGCGGCGAGCGCGCCGGCCGCCAAGCCCGCGCCCGAGGCGCCGAAGGTGAAGCGCGGCCCGTATGATCCGGGCCCGGTGCTCGGCGAGGAGCCGGCGAGCGACAAGGCCGGTGCGTCCGGCCAAAGCGGCAGCCAGGGCGCGTCTGGAGGCAAACCATGAGATTGGCTTGGATTCTCGCGTTGTCGCTGGCGGTGGCCGGGAGCGCTGCGGCGCAGATGTACAAGTGGGTCGACAAGGACGGCAAGGTGCGCTACGGCGACACGCCGCCGCCCGGCGCGAAGACGAGCACGGTCGCCGCGCCGTCGCCGCCGGCAAGCGGCGGCGCGCCGGCCGCGAAGGACGCCGGCAAGCGTCCGCTCACGGCGGCCGAGCAGGAGCAGGCGTACCGCAAGCGCCAGGCGGACGAGAAGAAAACCGCCGAAAAGGCCGATGCCGAGCGCACCAAGCAGGCCGAGCGCGCGGGGAATTGCGATCGCTCGCGCGAATGGCTGCGCACCCTGCAGACCGGCCAGCGCATCGCACGCACCGACGCCAATGGCGAGCGCATCTACATGACCGACGAGCAGGTCGCGGCGGAGGTCTCGAAAGCCCAGAAATCCGTCCAGGACTTCTGCAACTAGGGCTGGCAAGAGGCACGGCGAGCCCGCAGCACAGCCGATGGCAGCCCGGATCCTGGTCGTTGACGACGACGAGAGCCTGCGCGAGCTGCTGCGCATGCACCTTGCCGCGGCGGGCTACGAGGTGAGCACGGCGGCCGACGCGATCAGCGCCGGCTACCAGGTGCTGAAGAGCCCGCCGGATCTCATCCTCACCGACATCAGCATGCCGCACATGGACGGCTTCGAGTTCCTCGCCGCGCTGAAGGCCGACACCACGCTGCCGTACATCCCGGTGATCTTCCTCACGTCCCTGGAGGACGGCGACCATCGCGGCAAGGAGCTCGGCGCCGTCGGTTACCTCACCAAGCCCGTGCGCGCCGACCGGCTGCTCGCGCTGGTCGCCCAGCACATTCCAGGCGGCGCGATTCCCATCGGCTGAAACTTACTGGCAGGGGCGCAGGTCGGTGCCGGGAAAGCCTTGCACCGTCTCGCGCAGCGCCGTCTGCTGCGCCGCGTCGCCGCCGCGCAGCTGGAACCAGACCTTCGCCACCTGCGTGTCGCGCTCTCCCGTCTGCGCGCTGCGCACGCCCTTCGCGCGCAGCGCTTCGAGGCGCGATTTCGCGGCGTCCTCGCTGCTGAACACGCCGAGCGACAGCGCCCAGCGCATCTTTCCCTCGTCCTGCAGCACGAAGTACTCTTCCACGCCGAGCGCCTTGAGCTCGGCCGCCTTCTTCATCGCCGCGGCGCGGCCCCCCTGCGGCGGAATGTAGACCCACCAGCCGGCCGTCTCCTCGCTGCGCCGCTGCGTGAGCTTCGGCCCGAGCGCGAGCGGCGCGAGCGCCTGCTCGGCCTTGGGCGCCTCGGCCACCGCGAAGCCGCCCCATTCGACGCAGGCCGCGGGCGCCGCAGGTGTCGCGGTCGATGCGCCAGCGGCGGCGGCGGCCGCGGGCGCCGGCTTGACCGTGGCGAGGCTCTTCAGCTCCTTGCCCTCCAGCAGGCGGATCTTGTCCGCATTGAGCTGGCGGCGCGCGGGCGCGGGATCGCTCGCGCTGTCGGTGGGCGAGTAATAGCCGAACCACGCGAACAGCGCGAGGTTCGCCGCCAGCAGCAGCAGAAACACGGTCCTCATGCGTTCATGCGGTGCCGATCCGCGCCAGGCCTTCGAGCACCAGATTCTCCACGTACCGGCAGGGCAGGTCGAGCCGCTCGATGAGCGCGGGCCCGCCGCCGCCCGAGACGAGGCACCGCGCGCCGGGCCCCATGGCGCCGAACATGCGATCGACCGCGCCCGCCTGCGCGAGGCGGCAGCCGGTCTCGATCGCATCGGCGGTGCGGCGCGGCGCGGCGACGAAGCTGCCCTCCTGCAGCGGCAGGCGCCCGGTGTGCTCGTGCAGCACGAAGCGCATGAGCTCGATGCCCGGCAGGATGAGGCCGCCCGTGAACTCGCCGCCGGCGCTCAGCACGTCGATGGTGGTGCAGGTGCCGGAGTTGACGACCAGGCAGGCGCGGCCGGGCTCGAGCGCGCGCGCCGCGATGAGCGACGCCCAGCGGTCGGGCCCGAGCTGCTCGGGGCGCTCATAGAGGTTGCGCACGCCGCACTGCTCGCGCTCGCCGTGGATCCATTCCGGCGCCGCCTCGAAGATGCTGGTCCAGTTGACGATGAGCTGCTGCGCGCCGTCGCCCGCGACGTTGGAGATGAGGATGCGCTCGGGGTTCTCGTGCGTCGCCGAGAACGGATTGACGTGGTCGCTGGAGGCCGCGAACTCAATGAGCGAGACGTTGGCGATCGACGACCAGCCGTCCGCGTACCAGCCCCACTTGACGCGCGAATTGCCGGCGTCGATGGCGAGGATCACGCGCGCGTTCCTCCCGCGCGCTCCCAGGCCTCGAGCGTGCCCAGCACTTCCCGCGCGACCGCGCCAATCACCGCGCTGCGCGCGACCGGGCGTCGCAGCGCCTCGTCCAGCGCGGCGACGCCGCGCCCGAGGCGGGCGCCGAAGCGCGGCTGGGTGCGGCAGTTGATGCCGATGCCGATGATCACCACGCTGCCCGGCGCGGCAAGCGCCGCCTCGGGGCGCGGCAGCGGCCGGGTCTCGATGAGGATGCCGCCGAGCTTGCGGCGCCTCAGCATCAGGTCGTTGGGCCACTTCAGCGACACGCCGCGCGCGCCGAGCCCGCGCAGCGCTCGCGCCGAGGAAAGGCCCACCGCGACCGAGAGCCCCGCGAGCCCGCGCTGCTCGCAGCGCATCGGCCGCCGGATCGAGAAGGTCGCGCCGGCGCCGCGCGCGGAGCGCCAGCGCCGTCCGTGCCGGCCGCGCCCGGCGGTCTGCAGCTCGGCCGCGAGCAGCGCCGTCTGCGTGGACCGCTCGTCGCGCAGCAGCGCGTTGGTGGACGTACAGCGCTCGATCACGCGCACCTGCAGCCCGGGCACCCGGATGTGCTTTTCCGCCAGACGATCCATGCCCCGGATTCTAAGTTGTTCCGAACGCGAAACCGCGGCCGGGCGCCGCCTCGAAGAGCGCGCGGGTGTACTCGTGGCGCGGCCGCAGGAAGACCTGCCCGGCCTCGCCGTACTCGACCACGCGGCCGCGCTGCATCACCGCGACGTGGTCGCAGACCTGCGCCGCCACGCGCAGGTCGTGCGTGATGAACAGCATCGCCAGGTCGAGCCGCGCGCGGATCTCCTCCAGCAGCGCCAGCACCTGCGCCTGCACCGAGACGTCGAGCGCCGAGACCGCCTCGTCGGCGATCAGCACCTCGGGCTCCATCGCGAGCGCCCTCGCGATGCAGATGCGCTGGCGCTGGCCGCCCGAGAACTGGTGCGGGTAGCGCCCGAGCGCGGAGGCGTCCATGCGCACGAGCTCGAGCAGCTTCTTCGCGCGCTCCAGCGCCTCGGCGGCCGGCACGCCGTAGTTGCGCGGGCCCTCGGTGATCGCCTCGCGCACGGTGCGGCGCGGGTTGAGCGAGCGGTAGGGGTCCTGGAACACGATCTGCACCTTGCGGCGCATGCCGCGCAGCGCGCCCGCGCGCAGGTGCGCGATGTCCTCGCCGTCGAGGCGGATCTCGCCCGCGCTGGGGTCGACGAGGCGCACGATGCAGCGCGCCACGGTGGACTTGCCCGAGCCGGATTCGCCGACGATGCCAAGCGTCTGCCCGCGGCGCAGCTCGAGGTCGACGTCCGCTGCCGCGTGCACGTCACGCCGCGCGCCGAGCCAGCGGCGCGTCGAATAGGTCTTCGAGAGCTTCCTGGTCTCGAGGACGATCCTCGCATCGGACCGGCTCTCCCGGCCCGACGGCTTGAGCGCCGGAACCGAGGCGATGAGCATCCTCGTGTACTCGTGCCGCGGGCGGCGCAGGACCTCCTCGCGCGGCCCCAGCTCGACGAGCTCGCCCAGGCGCAGCACCGCCACGCGGTGCGCGATTTCGGCGACGACGCCGAAATCGTGCGTGATGAAGAGGACCCCGGTACCGTGCCTTTTCTGCAGCTCGAGGATCAATTTCAGGATCTGCGACTGCGTCGTCACGTCGAGCGCCGTCGTCGGCTCGTCGGCGATCAGCAGCGCCGGGTCAAGAACGAGCGCCATCGCGATCATGATCCGCTGGCGCTGGCCGCCCGAGAGCTGGTGCGGGTACGAGGCCATCATCCGCTCCGGGTCCTGCAGGGAGACTTCTTGCAGGATATTCAGGATTCTTTTCTTCCGTTGCGGGGGAGATTCCTGCGTGTGAAACCTCAAGACCTCGTCGATCTGGTCTCCACAGCGCATCACCGGATTGAGGGCGGTCATCGGCTCCTGAAAGATCATCGACATGCGCGTCGTGCGCAGCTGGCGCAGGCGCGCCTCGGGCGCGCGCGTAAGGTCTTCTTCCTGCAGGGAAATGCTTCCGGCAGTCACCGGAAGGGATTTGGGCAGGAGGCCCATGACGCTCTGCGCGATCACCGACTTGCCCGAGCCCGACTCGCCCACCAGGCAGACGATTTCGGCCTTTTCGACTGTGAGGGATACGCCCGTGACGGCGTTCGAGCGCTCCGCGCCTCGAGGCAAACCGATCGTCAAGCCCCTGAGATCGAGAACGCTCATACGCGCTTCGCCATCTTGGGATCGAGCGTGTCGCGCAGGCCGTCGCCGAGGATATTGACGGAAAGCACCGTGACAGCGAGGAATACGCCCGGGAAGAAGATGTTGTGCGGGTAGTCGTTGAACTGGGCGCGCCCCTCGGACATGACGTTGCCCCAGGTCGGGATGTCGGGCGGCAGACCCACGCCGAGGAAGGAGAGGATCGCCTCCACCAGGATCGAGAAGGCGACGATGTAGGTGCCTTGCACCACGAGCGGCGCGATGCAGTTGGGCAGGATGTGGCCGAGCATGATCTTCCAGGCGGGCGTGCCGAGCGCGACCGCCGCCTCCACGTAGGGTTCCTCGCGGATCGAGAGCACGAGCGAGCGCACGAGCCGCGTCACGCGCGGAATCTCGGGAATCGCGATCGCCATGATCACGGTCGCGAGGCTGCCGCGCAGGATCGCGACGAGCGTGATCGCGACCAGGATCGCGGGAATCGCCATCACTCCGTCCATGAAGCGCATGAGCGTGCCGTCGAGCCAGCGCAAGTAGCCGGCGGCGAGCCCGCACACGATGCCGATCGAGAGCGCGAGCAGCGCGCACAGCAGCCCCACGAGGAGCGACACGCGCGTCCCGTACATGACGCGGCTGTAGACGTCGCGCCCCAACGAGTCCGAGCCCATGAGGAAGACGTGCTTCATCGTCTCGCCGTCGAGGTTGGTGATCTCGCCGACCTCGCCCGGTCGCAGGTCGCGGCTCGCCGCGTCGAACAGCGTGGGATCCACCGTGCCGAGCCACGGCGCGGCCAGCGCGATGACGAGGAGCAGCACGAGCGCCCCGCCGCCGATGCGCACCGACCAGTTCCCGAGCAGCATCGAGTCGCCGCCCCTAGTACCGAATGCGCGGATCGAGGAACACGTACGAGAGGTCGATCAGCAGGTTGACGAGCACGTACGTGAAGGAGAAAAAGAGGATCAGCCCCTGCACCGTCGGAAAGTCGCGCGCGAGCACCGCGTCCACGGTGAGGCGCCCGAGCCCCGGAATCGCGTACACGGACTCGGTCACCACGACCCCGCCGATCAGCAGCGCGATGCCGATGCCGACCACCGTCACGATCGGGACCGCCGCGTTTGCCAATGCATGTCGCACGAGCACGCGCAGCTCGGTGAGGCCCTTCGCGCGCGCGGTGCGGATGTAGTCCTCTCCGAGTGCTTCGAGAACCGAGGCGCGCGTCACGCGCGCGATGAGCGCGATGTAGATGACCGAGAGCGTGACCGAGGGCAGGATCAAGTGCCGGAGGAACGGCCAGAAGCCGTCCCCGATGCGCCGGTAGCCCTGCACCGGCAGGAGGCCCAGCTTCAGCGAAACCACGTAGATCAGGATGTAGGCGAGCACGAACACCGGCACCGAGAAGCCGAGCACAGAGAAGCCCATCAGCGCACGGTCGAACCAGCCGCCGAAGCGCCAGGCGGCGGCGACGCCGAGCGGCACTGCGACGAGGACCGCGACGAGGATCGTCAGCGTGGCGAGCGCAAGCGTCGGCTCGAGGCGCTGGCCGATCAGCGTCGTCACCTTCATCTTGTAGTAGAACGACTCGCCCAGGTCGCCGCTGAGGAGGTTCCCCGCCCAGATCGCGAACTGCGCGACGATCGGCTTGTCGAGGCCCAACTGCACGCGGATGCGCGCGATCTGCTCGGTGCTCGCGGCATCGCCCGCGAGGATCGCCGCCGGGTCGCCGGGCGCAAGGCGCAGCACGAGGAACACCAGCACCGCGACGATGACGAGCACCGGGAGGGTGCTCAGGATCCGACGCAGCAAAAAGGTATACATCGCAAAAGGGCCCGTCGCGGGGCCCTGGTTGCGTGACTCAGCTCAAGATCAGTTCTTCTTGAGGTTCCAGTAGAAGTTCCCGGTCTGGCGGAAGAACCCGCTGATGTTCTTGCGCGCGGCGAGCGGCGAGTCGAACTCGCCGAGCGGCACGTGCGTGCCGATCTCGAAGGCGCGCGCCTGGATCTGCTCGGCGAGCTTCTTCTTCTTGCCGATGTCGGTCTCGCGCATGAACTGGTTGCGCAGCGCGACGATCTTGTCGTCCTTCGCCCAGCCGAACCAGCCGGATTGCTCGCCGCGCGTGTCGAGCGCCGCGTTGGCGATCGGGTTCCAGATGTCCGGGCCTTGCCAGGCCGTGAGGAACATGTTCCAACCGCCCTTGTCGACCGGGTCCTTCTTCGCGCGCCGGCCGACCAGCGTGTTCCAGTCCATCGCCTGCAGATCGACCTTGAAGCCCGCCTGGCGCAGCAGCTGCGCGGCCACATCCGGCAGCTTGTCGATCGCCGCGAGATCGGTCGGCTTCATCAACAGCACCGGCGTGCCGTCGTAGCCCGAGGCCTTCAGCAGCTCCTGGGCCTTCTTCATGTTCGATTTCGACTGGATCTCGCTGCCGAAGGCGCTCGCGTAGGGCGTGCCGCAGGTGAACATCGAGGGACAGGTCTTGTAGAGCTCTTTCACCCCGACCTGCGCGCGCAGGAACGGCTCCTGCGCGAAGGCGGCCTCCACGGCCTGCCGCACCTTCGGATTGTCGAAGGGCTTGAGCAGGTGGTTGAAGCGCGCCATGAACTGCAGCGGCACCGGGCTGTAGTTGTAGACCACGATGTTCGGGTCCTTCTTCAGCGCCGGGATGAGCGGGAAGGCGGGCTGCTCGATGATGTCGACCTCGCCTTTCTGCAGCGCGTTCACCTGCGCCTGCGCATCGCGCAGCGCGAGGTTCATCTCCACGCGGTCGACGTAGACGTGCTTGCCGCCGGTCGAGCCCGAGGGCGGCTCCTTCCTCGGCACGTACTTCGGATTCTTGACGTACACCGCCTTGTCGCCGGGCTTGAACTCGTCCTTCTTGAAGATGTAGGGGCCGGAGCCGGTGTAGTCGTCGATCTGCTTGAACGCGTCGGTCTCGGCGACGCGCTTGGGCATGATGAAGGGCACGTTCGAGGAGGGCTTGCCGAGCGCCTCCAGGACGAAGCCGCAGGGCTCGCGCAGGAAGATGCGGAAGGTATCGGGCGCGGGCGTATCCATGCGATCGACGAAGCCGAAGAGCGCGACGCCCATCGAATCGCGCTTGCCCCAGCGCGCGAGCGATGCGATCACGTCCTCGCCGGTCACCGGCTTGCCGTCGTGGAACTCGAGGCCCTTGCGCAGCTTGAAGGTCCAGAGGCGGTGATCCGGGCTCTCGGTCCAGGTGTCCACCATCTGCGGCTTGATCTGGCTCTTCTCGTCGGTGCCGAAGAGCGTGTCGTAGATCATGTAGCCGTGGTTGCGGCTGATGTAGGCGGTCGTCCAGATCGGATCGAGCACCGCGAGGTTCGAGTGCGGCACGACGCGCAGCGTCTTCGTGTCGCCTTGGGCCCGGGCGGCGCCCCCGAAACCCAGGATTGCGGCGGTGGTCAGGACGGCCGCGGCCCCGGCGATCGCGCGTTTGATCGGCATGGCTTCCCCTCTGGTGAGTGAACCGGTGCAAGATATCGCAAAGCGCCGGAATCCGGCAAGCAAGGAAAGGCCCCGATGCACGATCTGGTGATCCGCGAAGCGACGCTCTACGACGGCAGCGGCGCACCGCCGGTGTGCGCCGACGTCGCCATCGACGGCGACCGCATCGCCGGGGTGGGCGCGGTGCCCGGCGGCGCGCGCGCCACGCTGGACGGCCGCGGCCTCGCGCTCGCGCCGGGATTCATCGACGTGCACACGCACGACGACTTCGCGGCGCTCGTCTACCCGGACATGGCGTTCAAGCTCGCCGGCGGTGTCACCACCTGCGTGGTCGGCAACTGCGGCTTCGGCGCCGCGCCGCACGGCGCGGCCGCGGTGATGGCGCGGACGCTGCACCCGAAAATCGCGCTGCCCGAGTGGCAGGGCTATGCCGGCTACCTCCGGCGCCTCGAGGCGCAGCCGCCGGGCGTCAACATCGGCCTGCTGATCGGCCACGGCACCGCGCGGCTGGCCGCGATGGGCGTGGAGCGGCGCGCGCCGACCGGCGGCGAGATGGCGGCCATGAAGGACATCGTCGCCGAGGGGCTGGCGGCGGGCGCGCTCGGCCTTTCCTCGGGCTTGGTGTACGACCCGGGCCGTTTCGCGGCGACCGAGGAGCTCGCCGAGCTCTGCGCCCTCATGCGCGGCAGCGGCGCGCTATACGCGACGCACATGCGCGACGAGGGTGCCGGCCTGCTCGAGTCGGTGCGCGAGGCGATCGACATCGGCCGGCGCGCGGGCGTGCCCGTGCAGATCTCGCACCACAAGGCCTCTGGACGCACCGCCTGGGGGCGCGTCAA
>Ga0335082_10006282_pt1 | contig 12963 bp, 11 predicted proteins | sample Lox_Sample_41_FD_206718 | JGI IMG/M metagenome (GOLD analysis project Ga0335082, IMG submission 206718) | Soil microbial communities from Loxahatchee National Wildlife Refuge, Florida, United States - Lox_Sample_4.1 | ecosystem: Environmental > Terrestrial > Soil > Wetlands | place: USA... | reverse complement strand
CAATGACAGACATCACGAGCGCGAGGACCCCCGGAACAATGAACGCGCTGCTTTCAAGATCTTCGTTGTACCAGGTGCGGGTTTCGACGCGGACCGGAGTGGGCTTCGCCATCTGCCCGTGACTCTGCAGCCAGTCCAACTGGACGTCTGACGAGTATCCTTGCACCACTGCTTGGGAATAGCCGATCACGACATTCGCCGTGTTGTCGTCGGTTCCATCGACCAGCGCCTGGATCTGTGCCGGACGTCCATCGTGCAAGCGTTGTGAGAAATCCCAGGGAATGACGATCCCCAATTTTGCGTGGCCATCGTCGATACCGCGAGTGAGATCACGATAGTTGTTAACCACACAAACGATCTCGAAATAGTCGCTGGCTTGAAATCGTTTGAGCAGATCCTGGCTCTGCTGGCTCCCATCCCGGTCATATACATAGATCGGCAGGTGCTTGAGATCGAGATTGACGCCATATCCAAACAGCAGAACGAGGATGACAGGCATGATCAGCACAATCATCAAACTGCGGGAGTCGCGCAGGACTTGCACGATCTCTTTCTTGGCAACCGCAAGGAGGCGCGTAAAACTCACGATGCTTTCTCTTCCTTTCCATTACGCCGCTCAGTGGTAAGGGAGACAAACACGTCCTCAAGGCTCGGAGGGATTTTCTCGATGTGCCTTACTGTGACGGAGTGTTGAGCAAGATATTGCTTCACTTGGGGAATGGCGGCGTCGGCTTGCATGACCACAAGATGAAGTGCATTGCCAAAGACTGCAGCGTCCATGACCATGGGAGCCGATTGCAGAGCTTCCACGGCCGGCCCCAGAGGATCGCATTCGACGAGCAGCAACTCGCCCTTCATATATTTCTGTTTCAACTCTGATGGCGTCCCAAGGGCGACCATCTTTCCGCGATCAATCAAGGCGAGCCGGTTGCAGTACTCAGCTTCCTCCATGTAGTGAGTCGTTACAAAGACTGTCACACCATCCCCGGCCATTTTGTGAATCAGGTCCCAAAACTGGCGACGGGAAATGGGGTCAACTCCAGATGTGGGCTCATCGAGAAAGATAATGGGTGGTCTATGTAACACGGCGCAGCCTAGCGCCAGCCGTTGCTTCCAGCCGCCAGGAAGCGTGCCTACGATGAGGTTCTCCTGGCCTTTGAGGTTGGCCATTTCGAGGGCCCAATCGATGCGCTCTCTCAACTCGTCGGAGGGGACGCTATATAACCCCGCGAACAGCCGCAAATTCTCGATTACCTTGAGGTCATTGTAGAGCGAGAACTTCTGCGACATGTAGCCGATATTCTGTCGTACCGATTCTGGTTCACGAGCAACGTCATAGCCGGCAACGATGGCACGTCCAGAAGTAGGGATCAGCAGTCCACAGAGCATGCGAATAGTGGTAGATTTCCCGGCTCCGTTGGGCCCCAGAAAGCCGAGGATCTCGCCTTTGCGAGTTTTGAGGTTGATGTGATCGACCGCGACGAAATCGCCAAACCGCTTTACAAGGTCATCGATCACTACGAAGCTAGGTTTCTCAGGCATGGCGCGACCCCCCTGCACCACAAGCAACCTCACCTGCAAATAAGCCCTCTCCCGTCCGGGAAGGGCGCTCCACGGTGATTTGTTGAAGCGCCCTCGTTCGTGCTTCCCGAACGTCTGGTGGAGTACAACCCAAGAGCAGCGCGCACTCGTGTTCGGAGTAGCGCTCTAACACCGACATGACGAAGACAACGCGATCAAAGTCGTCAAGGGAGAGGAGTCTGCCGATCACATCATGCCGATCTGGAACGCCCTTTACATCACCGTGCGTAATGGTGTCCTCGACGGAGTCAGGATCGAACGGTCGTGGTTGGAGTGCACGAATCGCCAATTGGACGATTGTCCGCTTTGCCCATGAGTGTGCCCATTCTTTGAACACGTTGTTTCCATGGACAGAATCTTCGACTCCAGTAACAAAGCATTGCTCGGCGGTGTCGTGATTCCCGGTAAGAAGGAACGCAAGCTGATAGAGACTGTCTACCTTGTCAGCAAAGAGACGGCAGAAGTCCCCACTGGTCGCGTATAGAGCGGTCTTATCTTCAAGTTCCCGATTTTGCTTGCGGCGAGTCAAAGACTCTTCTCCTGACGCGGCGCAATGGGCTCGCTTCCTCCTCCGGCCGTGACGGCATCGACAAACAGATCTTCAATAGTCGGCGTCACTTGGCGGACCGTTGTGAACGGGATGCCTGCCTTCTTCAATCGCAATTCGAATTCGGGGATACGACGCGTTGCATCATCTACGACAACGTGGAGCCCGTCGCCGGTAAGCATCAGGCTGGACAATCCTTCCGCGCCTTCAATCTGCTCATGGACCCAGCGCGGTTCGGGCGAAATGATCGAGACAACACCCTTGCCGAGTTTTGCCTTAAGGTTGGCGGGCGTGTCGCAGAACAGAAGCCTGCCTTGGTGCATTAGCGCGACGCGGTGGCAACGTTCGGCTTCGTCCAGATACGCCGTGGACGTGAGAATGCCAACGCCCTCGGCAATTAACTCATAAAGGATGCGCCAGAAATCGCGTCGTGAAACGGGATCGACTCCGGTCGTCGGCTCATCGAGCAGAATCACTTTGGGACGATGGATCAACGCACACACGAGTCCAAGCTTCTGTTTCATGCCGCCCGAAAGTTTTCCCGCGAGTCGCGCACGGAATTCTCTCATTCCAGCGGCCCGTAACAGTTGGGGAGCGCGCTCCTCTCGTTCGCGCTTATCGACGCCGAACAGATCTGCGTAAAACCGGATATTCTCGTCCACCGTCAGGTCTTCATAAAGACCGAACCTCTGCGGCATGTAGCTGAGGTGATGCTTCGCGCCTTCCGGATCGCGTACTACATCGGCGCCAGCGACGATCGCCCCTCCTTCATCAGGAGGCATAACACCGGCCAACATACGCAAGGTTGTAGTCTTGCCCGCGCCGTCAGGCCCGACAAGACCGAAGATCTCTGCGGCACGAACATCGAAGCTCAGGTGATCGACCGCAGTGATCCCAGGAAACCTCTTCGTGAGTCCTTCAGCCACAATCGCGGATTGGAGTTGCACAAGCATTAGTGTTGCTACCCATTGCCTTGGGCCCGTGCCGGTGATGCAATCGGCGCCATCGTGATGTGAGCATCGGCAGGCATTCCAGGCTTCAGTTCGTGATTGGGATTATCGATGTCGATCTTAATGCGATATACGAGCATGACCCGTTCTTTATAGGTCTGGACACTCTTAGGCGTGAACTCTGCTTCTGACGCGATGAACGAAATGCGCCCGTGGTACTGCTTTCCAGGAAATGTGTCTGTCGTCACGACCGCGGCCTGGCCCCACCGAACGCGGCCGAGATCGGTCTCAGCAATGTAGGCGCGCAGCCAGATATGATCCAGGTCGGCTAGCGTAACCACGGGTGTTCCGGGTACGACCACCTCTCCGAGTTCTGCTTGGCGGACAGTAATAACGCCCGCACTTGGCGCACGCAAGACCGTGTAATCCAGGTTCACGCGCGACATACCCAAATTCGCGTGGGCCTCCTTCAGATTGGCCTCCGCAATGGCGATCTCTTCTTTACGGCTGCCTTCGACCGCTTCGTTGTATTTTTGTTGCGCGGCCTGAAACGCCGCCTGCGATCGTTTGAATGCGGTGTCAGCCAGATCGCGGTCCTGTGCTGAGACAGCGTCCTCGCTGAATAGTCGCTGTGCGCGGTCGTAATCGAGCTTTTTTTGCTGCAGATCAGCTTGCGCATCGAGCATGTTCTGCTGCAACGCTTTGACTTCCTGCTCGCGCGTGCCAGCCAGAGTCAGAGCAAGATTGGATTGGCGTACATGCACGCTAGCCTCGTCGATGCGTACTCGCTGCCTGTAGTCAGCATCTTCAAGGCGAGCTAGCGGGCTGTCTTTCTCCACCGACTGACCCTCTTCTACCGCCAATTCGACGATGCGTCCTTGCACTTTGAAACTGACGAGACTTTCATGCGCTTCGATATTGCCTGAGAGCACAATTTCGTTCTGCGGTCTGGAATCCTTTGTGAACCGCGGATACAAATACACGCCCGCCGCGATCAATGCTGCTAACACAATCAGAATAGGTATGCGTCGTTTCATAACGTTGTAATCCTGGCTACGGATTCTCAAGATATTGATCGATATTCTTCTCGGTCCCGCCGGCAGCCAGCGCCAGGGCAAACTTCGCATCCGCATAGCTGGAGACGGCGAGAATGTAATTCCCCTGTGCTCGCGCCACCTCGTCCTGCGCAGTGATGACTTCAATGTTGTTGGTTACTCCCGAGCGAAACCGGTCCTGTGTGAGTTTCAGTTCCCGCTCCGCCAAGTCCTGCCCTTGTTGTGCGACGGCAACTTGCTCAGCCGTCGATTCGAGATTCAGCAACGCCGCCCGGACGTCTTGGTCAATTCCGCGCCGCAGGTCGGCAATCTGGTCGTCGATTCGCTTGAGGCGGCTGGCAAGTTCCTGCGCTTCTCCGGTGCGATCACGATCAAAAACGGTAAAATCCAGCTGCCCCTGGACGACGTAAGTGCCCTCTACGCTGCCGACGCTGCGGCCCAGTCCTCCATAGTTCCCACTGAGACTCAGCTTGGGGAAGTACCGTGCTTTACTGGCAGATTGCTGTTCGACCAACTGTTGGCGCTGGGTCGCGAGTGAGAGGTAGTCGGATCTTGCCAGGAGCGCTGAACCCACGATGAGTTCCGCGGCAGGATGGCTTAACGGCTGGAAGCGGAGCGGTTCGGCCAACTCCAAGGGGATTCCGGGACTCATTCCCAAATTGCGCGCTAGTACAAGCAATGCCTGCTTGTGCCGGTTTTGAGCAGCCAGAAGTACCTGCTGATCATTGGCCAGCTGCACCTGTGAGCGGAGAAGATCAACGCCGGTCGCCGTTCCGGCGTCATGTTTGCTCTTGGCCAGTTGGTAAAGCACTTGGGAATCGGTTACCCGAGTCTGTGCTGCATCGGAGCGAGCGGCGGCGGATTGCGCATCCAGGTAGAGACCTGCAATCGCGCGGATGATGAGATCCCGGGCGTCCTGATAATCCAACTTGCTTGCGTCAACTGCGTCCCGACTGGCTTTGTAGCTGCGATAACTCTGCAGATCGAAGATGTTCTGGTCGGCGGCAATGCGGAAGTCGTAGTTCGAGAATGGCCCAACCACCGCCGGCAAGCTGGGAACCGAAATGCCAAAAGCACTCAGGTTGCGGTTTTGAAAATTGGCATAGCTTTGCGAGCGAAACCGGGGAAGTAGCGCGGCAGAGAGACGGCGGGTTCGCGTGCCTTCGGCTTCTTCGATCCGGGTGTTGGCCACCAGAACGCTAAGATTTGCCTGCAACCCTTTTTCAATCGCGTCTCGCAGAGTTAAGTGATACGAGGCTTGCTGCGCATCACCACGCGATGTGAGTACCGCCATGAAGATCAGAATAAAAAAACTGCCTAGATAACTTCTCATTGCTCGTACTCTCAGTTCCTGGCAATGGCTCTCCAAAAGTGCTGGAAACTGGCTTCCACGGCCGTGTGAAGCTTCTGTTCACTACCAAGCGACCACAACAGCATCGTGCCCAGAAAACTCTGCTGAAGATGAAGCGCCAAGTGTTCCGTCTTCAACTTGGGATCAATCTCCCCGCGCTGCCGCCCGAGTTCGAAAATGCGCCCGGCCATGCGACGACCTTCCGACATGTTCTGGCCCAACAACTCCTTAATGGAACTCGACAAGAATGCTGTCAAAAGCGCGCGTGCCAGTTCGGGGCTTCGTCCCGGCTCCTCAGAAACCTTGGCGAACAGATCGTGCACTACTAAACGAATGGGGCGCTTCCCCTCTTCGGCTGCTTGCAATGCCGCTCGCACTTTGCCTAGCTGAATTTCGGCCATCACGCTCAAGACGTGGTCCTTGCTGGTGAAGTAGTTGAAAAAGGTTCCCTTTCCGACGTCAGCCGCCTCCGTGATGTCTTCGACCGTGACATTTGGGAATCCGCGCTCGGCAAAAAGCTGCAAGGCGCAGCGGAACAACTTCAATCTGGTCTGGGCCGCCTTTCGTTCGCGGCGGCCCATGCCCTTCATATGGGGGAGTTCTTCCGAACTGAGGGCTCCAACCAGAACGGCAAGGTCGATTTGCTTACCAGTACTCATACAAGACCTATAGTCATTTACGACCAATGGTCATAATATAAAACGATTCCGGCGCTCCTGTCAAGGGCAAAAAACGGGTTGCGTTTCACGCTTTGCGGCACACGCATACAACCTTACTCACTCAGAACAGCGAGGATGTGAAGGTGGTGCATGAACTTCTGTCGACCCGCTGTGGAGGACTCACAACTCGCGGTTCGCTCGCTTGAACAGCCGCTACGGCCGCCTCCTAGCAACAGATACGGAAGATCAATAATTTTGATTTCCCTATTTAGCCGAGGAACGGTATTTATAACGTTTGGGGGCGGGTCAACTTCGGCCCGCACAGCTGTTGGCTTTGACGTGCGATCTGCAGCGTCGACGCAGACCGATAGAGGGTAATTCTTGCTCAGAGATCCATCGGCACAACGGAAGGGAAAGGTGTACCTCGTAGGCGCTGGCCCGGGGGATCCGGACCTGCTGACCGTGAGGGCCGCGCGCACTCTGGCCCTGGCCGACGTTGTGCTGCACGATGCCTTGGTGTCGCGGGAGGTGCTGGCAATCGTTTCTCCTCGGACCAGGATTCTCAATGTCGGGAAACGCTGCGGACGAAAGATCATCTCCCAGGAAGAAATCAACGGCCTATTGCTGAGCTTCGCCTCGAACGGAGAGGTTGTCGTTCGGCTGAAGAGTGGTGATCCGATGATCTTTGGGCGTGCCGGAGAGGAACTGGATGTCTTACGGGAGGCCGGCATTGAGGTCGAGATTGTACCCGGTGTTACGGCCGCGTTGGCCGCTGCCGCCAAGGTGCAAGTCTCTCTGACGGACCGTAGGACGGCAGAACAACTGCTTGTGATCAGCGCGCATCGCGGGCACGGAAAGACTACTTCGGATTGCTACGGCCTCCTGACGAACCGAACCACTGTCGTGGTTTATATGCCCGGTGAATATGCCAGTGTTGCCGAGGATCTCCGTCGAGCAGGGTTGAGACGATCGACGCCCTGCGCAATCATATCGAGAGTTTCGAGTTCAGACGAACAGTCATACCAAACGACACTCGGTTTGCTCGACCGCGCCCCGATCTTGCCGGCTCCGTGCGTTCTGATTGTGGGAGAAACCGTGGCGAGAGCTGCATCAGAGGAGTTACGGTCAGTTTGTCCGGACAGCGTTCCGCCTCAAGGCAACTTAGCGCAGCCGACGGAATCCGTGCCTGAGGTTTGACTGAGGATCTCTTCTTTGAGCGAGTTTCGAAAAGCCTCAAGAGCGGAGGCGCTGGCTTCTTCGTGCAAGATCGCGCGCCGACTCTCGCGGTCGATCGACTTGTCCTGAAACAGACGACTCCGAAGTTCACCCAATCTCTTGACCCATAGCGCAAATTCTGCGCCGAACCGTTCTTCCAGTTCTTTACGGAGCCTTTGGGCTAGAGCAGGACTCTGGCCAGAAGTTGAGATGGCGATCTGCAGCGGTCCACGGCGGACGACCGCCGACGCATAGCAGTTGCAGTGCTTGATGTCGTCGACTGCGTTGCACAGGGTTTTGCGGGTCTCGGCTTCCTTAAAGACTTTGGCGTTGGTCTCTGCGTCAGCAACAGACACAACGAGGAAAATATCGCGCAGGTCCCCTTCCTCATAAAGGCGGGCCTCCCATCGCAGCGTTCCCGCTAGCGACCATGCCCCAATCTGCTCGCTCACAACAGGAGAAATGACTCGGATTCTTGCCCCGGCGTCAAGTAACTCCCGGATCTTGCCCTCAGCCATTTCGTTGCCGCCAACTACCACGCAACCGCGGCCCCGCAGACTCACAAACAGAGGATAGAGTGGCACATTCATACTTCCCCCTTCCGTTTCCGGCGCAAAATCTCTGCGCTCTTTTCCGCCGCTTCCTGCACGAGATAGCCCATCTTGGGGCGTGTGCACTCTATGTCAACGTTCAGTCCACGGCTGCGCAATTCCTCGGAGGTTAGGGGCCCAATAGAAGTGATCACAACATCAGCCAGAGCCCGGTGCAGGGACTCTTGCCTAGCCATGATCTCGGCGACCTGGAAGAGGTGGCGTATCTGGACGGATGACGCGACCAGAAACACGTGAACCTCTTTGCTGATGATCGACTCGACGGCTTTCTGGAGGGGGCTGAGATCCTCCGGCAGTGCCCATTGATAGACGTTCACTTCAGTCAAGATTGCTCCCCGCTCTCTCAAGCCTGCGGATAATTCGGGATTGGTCACGCCGTATTCCTGCACCACTACGCGGCGTCCCGACAGCGGGAGCGTTTCGCTGTGCTGATCCAGGATCGCCAGCAGATCACGCCACGTGTTCGGCTCCGGGACGACGAGGCTGACTCGCACACCCATTTCACGGAGGGCCGCGGAAGGCTTTGGCCCGCGAGCAATGATGATGACTTCGTTCAAGTGCCGGGACAGTTGTTCGGTGGAACACACACTCTCAATGGCAGACGCTAGAGCTTTGACCCCAACACCGGTCGTGAAGATGACTATATCCACCTGCCGGGCAGCTAGTCTCCGGGAAAATTCCAAGGCTTCTTGATTCGATTCGAGGGGAACTTCCCTGACCGAGGGCGCCACGATCGCCACGCCGCCAAGGTTTGTGATGAGTTTCGTAATCTCACGGGCACGACGACTCTCCAAAGCCAGAACGCAGAGCCCGTCAAAGGAATGCTCCCCCATGCAACCCACCTTTTTGAATTTGATCTAGCGATCACCATAGCAGCCGATTTGCCAATCCGTCACCCGTCTCAAGGCAAAGATCAATTGTCCACTGCTGGTCGCGCGTCAGTCCGCGGACATCAGGGCAGGGATCGCGTCGGGTTCCTTCTCAAGCAGAGAAACTCCGACTGCGTCAAATCGCAACAACAGCGCACAGAACGCAGTGCCAGCCACGATGCTCCCCAGGATGAAAAACGCGGTTGCGCCAGTGAGGCTCTCTGATCTAAACAACAACGCCGCCATGACCGCCCCAAAATTTCCACCTGCACCGACGATGCCGGAGACGGATCCGACCGCCCGCGGACGAAGCAAAGGAACCACCGCATAGGTCACGCCACAGGCCATGCACACCAGCAAGCCGAAGAGAAGAAAGGCCAGGGTTGCCGGACCCAGGATTGTCAGCCGGGAGAACAACACCATCGCGAGGCCTTCAGCACAAATTGTCAGCCCGAGCAGCCGAGCGCGGCCGATCAAGCCCCATCGACTGCCGGCCCAATCGCCAGCTATCCCGCCTAGCGCGCGGGCGAAGAGGTTCATCATGCCGATTAAGCCAGCAAGGACGCCCGCGAGCTTCAGCGTCAGGTGAAAGGAATCCTTGAAATACAGAGCGGCAACGTTGTCAACGGTGACTTCGACTCCGAAGCAAGCGCCATAGAGAAGGAAGAGGAGCCAGACGCGATAGTCGGCAGCCGCTTCCCAAAAAGCGCCCCCGCCTGTTCGGGACGCGAAAGGTCTTCCGTCGGGGGTGTCTTCGGTAAGAAAGTAGTAAGCGATACCGGTGAACAGCATAAGCAGTCCGGGCACCACCATCGCCAGTCGCCAGCTAAGAAACTTGTCAGCACCGAATTCGGCGATCGCGCCGAACAAGAGAGGCATCACCCATTGCGTGACTCCACCGCCAAGATTTCCCCATCCGGCCGTGACGGCGTTGGCCGTACCCACGATCGAGCGCGAGAACATGACTGAAGTGTGGTATTGCGCAATTACAAATGATGCGCCGATCAGACCGATCGCAAGTCGAAAGAGCAGGAAGGTGTGATAGTCATGGGAAAGCCCGATTCCCATGACTGGCAAGGCACCGAATAACAAAAGTGCCGAGTAGGTGCGCCTTGGCCCGAAGCGATCACACAGCCACCCCGTCAGCAATCGCGCGAGTATCGTGATTGCCACGGAGGCAATGACAGTGTTCCCGATCTGCGCTTTGGTGAGCTTGAGATCGTCGCGCACGACCGCCATGAGCGGGGCGATGCCAAGCCAAGCAAGGAAGCTCAGAAAGAACGCGAACCACGACAAATGAAAGGCGCGCATGGACGCACTGTGGAAGTCCAGCAGGCGAATGCGAGTCGCTCTGCCATCGGAGTCTGGCTCCAGGCCCGCATTGCGGCCGGGGCAAGAGGCTTGTTCTTTCAACATCGAATACCTGTCCCTCCTCCGTCGATCAGTTTGTCGCCGGACTTGATTCGCTCGCCGCGTTGAGCAGACCATGCTCGACGCAGCCGACCGTCAGATCTTCAGTCGTCACTTCCCTGGATATCTCAACGGAAACGACTCCGTGCTCTACGCGCGTGCGAAAGGTCTCGACACAGCTCGATTCACCAGGGCCGGTCAAGCCTTTTCCGGTTTCGAGGCTTAGCTTCCACGCGTGCAGTGGGCACACAACCGTTGCGCCGGAGACGATGCCATCCGCCAACGGCCCGCCCTTGTGAGGACAGCGATTCTCTACCGCAAGAAAGCGATCGACCAAGTTAAAAATGGCGATTTCACGATTGCCGGCCTTTACAACGCGGCCTTCACGCAAGGGTATGTCATGACAATGGGCAATTCGGATCCACGTCTTCGTTTCCTTCATACGAGAACCTCTTCCAGCGGCTTGATTTGTACAAACTGAGTGGCGTGGAGGGGTGTGTTGCCTTCCAGCCATGAGTCGCCTGAGTGCTCCTTCGACTTTCGCAGTCGCTCAAGCAGACCTTGCTTGGTCGTGTCCGGAGCGTACACGGTCTCTTTTCGCACCTTCTCGATGCCAACTCGCTCGACAAAGTCGTAGGTGCGTTCCAGATAATTGGCGCTCTCGCGGTAGTGTTGAAAAAAGAGTGCTGCCGCTTCCAGAGCCTGCTCGGTGGTTTCAACCGTGATGAGCAGGTCAGCCTTACGCACTTTCTTGCCTGCTGCTCCGCCAACCACGACCTGCCAGCTTCCCTCTTGCCCGATCAGCCCGATATCTTTCACAGTTGCTTCGGCGCAATTCCGCGGACAGCCAACGGCCCCCATCTTCACCTTGTGCGGCGTGAAAAGGTTCTCGAAGCGACGTTCCAGTTCGATGCCCGCACTGGTGGAATCCTGCACGCCGAAGCGGCAGAAATCGGTGCCCACACAGGTCTTCACCATCCGGACGCCCTTCGTATAGGCCTGGCCCGAAGGCATCCCGAGGTCTGCCCACACATTTGGCAGGTCCGACTTCTTCACGCCGAGCAGATCGATGCGCTGGCTGCCGGTGATCTTCACCATGCGCACTTCGTACTTGTCTGCAACGTCAGCAATTCGGCGCAGTTCGTCGGGGGACGTCACTCCGCCGCGAATACGGGGTACGACGGAAAACGTTCCGTCCTTCTGAATGTTGGCGTGCACACGGTCATTGATGAAGCGCGCCGAGCGGTCTTCGTCGTGATCACCGCACCAGAGCATGTCGAGCATATAGCTCAAAGCGGGTTTGCATATTTCACAACCGAAGCCGTTACCGTAAATCTCAAGGACCTCCTGCACAGACTTAAGTTGTTGGCTGCGCAGAATGTCGCGAAGCTGGTCTTCGGCAAAGGGAATGCATTTGCAGATCGTCTTCTTAACTTCCTCCTGGAACTCGGGCACGACCGCTTTGAGCAACGCCTGACAGAGGCCGGAGCAACTGCCGCAGCCGGTGGAGGCGCGCGTGCACTCTTTCAGCTGCACCAGCGTGTTCACGCCCTTCTCGTGAATCACGCGAATGATTGTGCCCTTAGTCACTCCCATACATCCGCAAATCGTTTCGCTGTCGGCCATCTGGGCGACGTCGATGCCGACGTCTTCGACAGGAGCCGGGAACAATAGTTGCCGTCGCAGCGGCACGAGGTCTTTTCCGGTACGCAACCAATCCATGTAGCGATGGCTGTCGGCCGTGTCTCCGACGAGAATGACACCGGCAAGTTTGCCGTTCTTCAGAATGAGTTTCCTGTAGATGCCGAGAGCTGGGTCCTCGTAGCGGATCACTTCCGAACCGTCGAGCTTGTCACCGATTTCCCCGGCGGAGAAAACATCGACTCCCATGATTTTCAGCTTTGAGGCCAGTACGCTGCCCTGATAGGTCGGCCCTTTGTTTCCCGTGATTGTGGCGGCCAGAACCTTGCCTTGCTCGATGAGGGGCGCCACCAGTCCGTAGCAAATGCCGTTGTGCTGAACGCACTCTCCGACCGCAAAAATGTCGGGATGCGATGTTTCCATGTAATCGTTGACCACGATGCCGCGCTTGATTTCGAGGCCAGCCTCGTGTCCGAGGCCGACATTCGGTCGAATGCCGGCCGCGATCACTACCAACTCGGCGGGAATGCTCCCGCCGCCTTTGAACTGAACGCCTTCGACCTTCCCGTTACCGAGAATTGCAGTGGTGCTGAGACCGAGGAGCACCGTGATTCCCATCTGATTCATCTTGGCCGCGAGGTAGCTGCCTCCGGTAGAATCGAGCTGACGCTCCATCAGAGTCTCCATGAGATGGACGACCGTGACTTCGCATCCTTGCACCTGAAGCCCGCGCCCCGCTTCAAGTCCCAGTAAGCCGCCTCCAATGACAACCGCCTTTAGCCCTGGCCGGCACCGCTCCAGCAAGGCACGCGTGTCGTCGAGGTTGCGGAATACAAAAACGCCTTCCTTCTTCACTTCTTCAATTGATGGGATCAGGGGCAGGCTGCCAGTGGCCAACAAGAGCTTGTCGAAGTGAGTAACGCTGCCGTCGTCGCCGGTGACAGTCTTGGCTTGGGGATCGACGCCGACGATGCGAACGCCTAGTCGCACATCAATGTCGTTCTGCTTGTACCAATCGAGGCCGTTCAGGACGATGTCGTCGCTCGCTTTTTCGCCTGCCAATACAGAGGACAG
>Ga0335082_10006281_pt1 | contig 12964 bp, 9 predicted proteins | sample Lox_Sample_41_FD_206718 | JGI IMG/M metagenome (GOLD analysis project Ga0335082, IMG submission 206718) | Soil microbial communities from Loxahatchee National Wildlife Refuge, Florida, United States - Lox_Sample_4.1 | ecosystem: Environmental > Terrestrial > Soil > Wetlands | place: USA: Florida... | reverse complement strand
GCGGTCGCCATGGCCCGCCCGCCGGGCATGCCCCCGGCCCGCAGCATGATCTCCACGTTCTCCGCCGCGGTCAGCAGCGAAACCAGCCCGTAACCCTGCAGCACCGCGGCGGTGCGGGCGGGCAGCGTGCCCGCGGTCACCAGGTCTCCGCCGCGTCGCACCGTTCCCGCCGTGGGAGCGGTGAAGCCGGCGAGCACGGAGAGCAAGCTGGTCTTGCCTGATCCGGACGGACCGGTAACCGCCACCCGGTCGCCTGGCCGCACGGACAGGCTGACGCCCTCGAAGATAACCCGCCCGCCGCGTTCGAAGCGCAGGCCTTCGGCCTGCAGCAGGCTCATGTCTCCTCCTCGTCGCCGATAGTGCCGGGGTCGACCCGGCGCAGCAGCACCCCGCCATCGGCGCGGCTGGCGGTGGCGAGCGAGCCGGGCGGGAACTCATCGAGCAGATCCGGCGGCAGGGTCACCGTGCCGTCCTTGCCGACCACCATGAACTCACGGCCCCCGTGGCCAGCCGCGCCCACGCGCCCGTCCCTGATCGTGATCGTGCGCCCGAGCGCCGCGGCAACCTCGGGATCGTGGGTGACCGCCACGACGGTAGTGCCAAGGCTCGCGTTGGCGGCCTGGATCAGCTCGATCACGTCACCGGCGGACTCGGGGTCGAGCTGGCTGGTTGGTTCGTCCGCCAGCAGCAGCCGCGGCCCGTTGGCCAGCGCGACCGCGACCGCGAGCCGCTGCTGCTCGCCGCCCGACAGCAGTCCGGCGGTCCGGTGCGCCGCGCTCGCCAGACCCACGCGATCCAGCAGGTCGGCGGCCCGGCGGCGCTTGACCCGACGACTGCGCCGGGTCGGCGCCTGGGCGAAGAGCACGTTTCCCGTCGCCGACTGGCTCGGCAGCAGGTTGCTGGCTGGATTCTGCAGCAGGAGGCCGACCTCGCGCAGCCGCATGCTGGTGAGCGCCCGGCCGCTGAACCCGGAGAGCGGCCGCCCGCCGACCTCGACCGTCCCCGCGGTGGGCTTGAGCAGCCCGGCCAGGTGCCACAGCAGGGTAGTCTTCCCCGCGCCCGACGGACCGAGCAGCGCCACCATCTCACCCGGCTCGATGACCAGATCCACTCCCCTGAGCGCGGCCACCTCGTTGCCCGGGGTGCCGTACACGTGCACCAGGTTCTCGCAGCGGACGGCGGGCGCGGCCGAGCCGGCCGGGGCGGCGGTCATGGCGGCGCCTCCCTGAGCAGTTCGGGCCGGGCCGACCGGATCAGCCGCACGGTGGCCACCGCGACGGCTGCCGCCAGCAGCGCCACGGTGACCGCCAGCGGGACCACGATCTGCGTGGGTGACGGGACGAACAGCAGCGATGGCGCCGCCGGCGGGGCGAGGAACACCGGCAGGTTGCGCAGCACCAGGACGGCCGACCCGATGCCGGCCGCCACCCCCGTCGCCGCGCCGAAGCCGAGGACCACCGACTGCTCGATGAACACGGAGGCACGCAGCGAGCTGCGCGGAACGCGCCCGGCGATCAGGGCCGCGTACTCATAGCTCCGCCGCCGGCCGGCCTGGTAGAGGCCGAGCACGGCGGCGCCCCCGGCCAGCAGCGCGGCGGCCGCCGCGGCCGCCAGGAACAGCACGCTGGCCAGGGCGGGACCCTGCCGCATGAGCACCGCCTCGGCGTCCGCCGCCGTGGCCACGCCGTCGACCTTCACGCCGGCCGCGGCGAGCCTGGCGCGCATCGAGGCGAGCGACCCCGGCGCGACCCAGACCTGCTCGGCGACGAGGCTGTCGTTGGCATAGAAGGCCTTCCGCTGCGCAAACGTGCGGTCGACGACGACGCCGGTCGCGGGCGCGCCGGGCACCGCGGCCGCCAGCGCCACCGGCTTCACCAGGAGCTGCCGGCCGTCAAGCCCCACCATCGGGAAGGTCTGGAGGCGGCTGGTGAGCTGGCTCGACACCAGCGCAGGCAGCGTGGCGGGGGTGTCCACCCGGTGGAGGGCGGGGTTGCAGGCGCTTCCCGAGCGGAACGACCAGCGCAGGCCGGACGGCCCCGCCTGGACCTGGCCGCCGGTAGTGGAGCAGCCGGACGGGTTCTCGGCTCCCGCCGACCAGCCGCCCGCGCTGGCCAGCGCCGCCGGCAACCCAGTCCAGGCGCCGCCGCCGGTCCGTACGGACAAGCCGGATATCGTCACGCTGCCCTGCTTCACGCCGGGCGTGACGGCCGGTGCGTCGATGCTCATCATGGTCGCCTGGCACGGGCACCCGGTGACCGCGGCGGACAGCAGGCCCTGGTGCAGGGCGCCCAGGCTGACCGGTACCTGGCCGCCGTCCGGCGTGGCGACCGGTACGACCCAGAGGGTGAGATCGGTCCCTGGCGCGATCCCGGTCGAGCCGGTGACCCGGACCCGCACCGCCGCGGACCCGGTCGGCAGCGTGACGGCGGGGGGGACGCGCGGATCCAGCGCCGTGCCGATCGACGCAGGCGACCGGTCAGGCGAGCCCGATGGCCACAGCGCGATCCGCATGAACCGTTCCGGCTGCACGGCCAGCAGCACCGCGCCGTTGTCCGTGCCGCCCGCGTAGCGGTCGACGGCGGCGGCCTGGCCGCCGCCCGGGTCGATGCGGTCGACGATCGTTCCCAGGTCCTGCCGGGCCGGAGCCGTCACGGTCAGTACCGCCGCGGCGCCCGTTTGCGTGGTGGCGACCCGGTTGACGTTGCGCTGGTCCACGGAGAAGGCAGCGATCGCGAATGTAGCCAGCGCGAACGCGGCGGTGAGGACGATCGTGGTCCTCGTCCCGCCGGGACGGCGGGCGATGTGACGCACGGCGAGGAACAGCCCGGTCCCGCCGTGCCGGCGCGTGGCGGCGAACGCGAGCCCGCAGGCGACCGGAAGCAGTCTGGAGGCGACCACGGCCGCCGCGAGGCCCAGCAGCCCCGGAACGAGCAACCCCAGCGAGCCCGACTTCGCCGACGTCACGCTCCCGGCGAGGATCAGTTCGGCCAGCCCGGCCAGCGCCCCGGTGAGCAGCACCGCGTCGAGCACCCAGCCCCGGTCCGCAGCGCGGGCCGTACGCCGCCATTGCTCGGTGACCGGACGGACCAGGGCGCGCCGGGCGGCGAGCACGGTCGCCACCAGGCCGCCGAGCGTGGCGGCCGCGGCGGCGGCGATCGCGAGCGCCGGCAGCCCGGCGTGCGTGCCGGGCCGCAGCAGGATCCGGGCCAGGCCCGCGGCGGCCGCCCAGCCCGCGAGCAGGCCGGCCGGAAGTCCGATGGCGAGCAGCAGCACCGGCTCGGACAGGCCGAACGTCACGGTGCTCAGGCGGCCGTGACCGCGCAGTTTCGCCAGCGCGACCTCCCCGCCGCGTGCCTCGGCCGCCTCGGTGACGATGAGGAAGAGCAGGAGCCAGGTGAGCAGCAGCAGTTGACAGGTGATCAGGAAGACCGGTACGTCCAGCGTCCGCCAGCCGGCCGAGATCTGGTCGATCAGCTGCGGGATGGAGCTGGTCGCGACCGCGCCCATCCCCTGGATCGTGGGGTCGATGAACAGGTTGTTCACGGCCGCCTTCAGGCCGGGCAGATCTTCGGTCCGCACGCCACCTGGCGCGAGCACGTCAAGGACCGTGGCATTGCCCTGCTCGCTGTCCGGCGCGCCAGCGAAGGTGGCGGCCGGCGTGAACATCGCGTCCCAGGGCGGAGGGTTCGGGAGGCACTTCGGGCTCTCGAAGATGAAGTCGGCGCACTCGCCGTTCAGCCAGTACGCGGTCCCGAGTTGCGGACCGGACGGGACCGCGTACTCCCCGGTGACGGTAAGGCGGCCATACCCGGAGGAGGTGGCGATCGTGTCGCCCGGGCGGACATGGCTGATCCTGGCGTAGGAGGTGCTCACCATCACCTGGCCCGCCTCGCGCGGGCAGGATCCAGCGGTCAGCCGCAAGTGCGCGCACACGTCGGTACGCCAGGTGAGCGGCGTGAGGTGGTTGCCCGTGCGCACCTGGGCCAGTATCGCCTCCACCGGAGGCTGGAAGAGCCGCTTCACGGCCGCGGGCCCGCCAAGCTGGGCCGCGAGGATACTGGTCACATGCGAATTCAGGTTGTCGGCGAGGCCGACGACCGAGCCGCTGCCGTCGGCCTCCACGGTCCGCGCGATGGGGAGCTGGGTATGCAGGTTATCCTGCAGGATCGACGCGCGAGCGGCCGCGTCGTAGGCCGGCCCGGCGGCCGCGGCGGCGGACGCGACCGTCGCGACGAGCAGGATGCCGAGTGAGACCCCGGCCCGTCGCCACGCCCCGCGCAAGGTCCCCGCGACCAGGCTCACCGGCTCTCCTCCGCCGTGCCCGGTAGCCACGCGGCCGGCTGGCCGGGCGCGATGACGTCATGCACCCGGCCGGAGCGCAGGTCGATCACCGTCCAGCCGTGCTGCAGCTTGTCAGCCTGGGTCAGGCCCCGGTAGGTCGCCCATGCCGCATAGATGAGCTGGCTCCCGTCCGGCGACCATAGCGGCCGGTTGCACCCCACGTCGTGGTGCCCGGGGAGCACGATCGTCCTACTCCCCCGGCCCACGGACCAGACGCTGACACTGGACGGGGTACCCGGACTGGTCTGGCAGAAGGCGATCCGCTGCCCGTCCGGTGACCACTGCATATTGCTGGTGACCGCCGGGAGGGGCAGGTGCGCCAGGATCCGGCCCACCCGGCTGATCACCACGAGTCCCAGCCGCGGGACTTGCGTCCCGGGCGGGATGTCCTCCTGGACGCGCAGCGCCAGCCTGCTCCCGCCGGGACCCGGATCCACGGACAGCTGGACTGGCATCGCCGACGGCCAGCCCAGCGTGGCCTTGAGCGTGGCGGCGGTGACGAGGGTGCGGTTCGGGTGCCCCGGCACCCGAAGCTCGACGGCCCGGTCCGGTGGTAGATCCGTGCTGAAACACTGGAATGCAGACGAAGCCGCCGACGCGCTGACCGGCACGGACACGATGGCCGCGGCCGAGGCCGGGTCGCCGACCGCGTCGGTGACCGTGCCGAGCATGTGACCCTTCCCGCCAGCGGCCAGGATGAGGTCCGCGACCCAGGACTGGCTCGCGGGACTGGCCAGGTGACACGTTGTCGCGACCACGTACCTGCTGCCGTCGGCGAACGATGCATCCGCCCAGCCGTAACTTGCTCCCTGGTCCGTGGCGCCCAGGCCCGCGCTCGCCCCCAGGTCGCTGATTGACGTGGGGCCCGCCGGACCCATGGTTACCAGCTGCCCTTCGAGATTCACCAGGTAATGCCCATCGTCGGCGGCGACCGGAAGGTCGTTGCCCTGCAGGGCGCCGACCTTCCTCAGCATCACCAGGTGGCTTCCGTCCGGGGCCGCGGTGCCGAGCATCCCGCTGGGCTGTTGCTCGAACACCACCAGGCCGTCACGGTCGGCGAAGGGAGCCCGGGCTGGCCTGGATGCTGACTGCGACGACGAAGGCCAGGTCAGGAACGCCGCAGCCACGGCCGCGGCGGCCAGGCAGGCCACGGCGGGCCAGCGCAGGTTGCGCCAGGTCAGGCGCCTGGGAGGTTCGGGGTCAAGTGCGGGAAACGGCCGGAGCGGTCGCCTTCCCGACACTTCTGCCATGCCAACATCATGCTAGATGGCAAGAAACTATTCGATTAAGGTTCGGTCGCATCCACACCGGGCGGCTGGGCCCCCGGCGGCTAGGCGGCGGCGTTGGGAGTCTGCGCGTCCGGCTCGTCCGGGGACGTGGAGGCGGCCTGGTCCTGGTTATCGCGGGGGCGGGCCGGGGCCGTGGCCTGGCTGATCCAGCGGCCGATGCGGTCGACCAGTTCCTGGCCGCAGGCGGATTCGGCGTGGCCCATGTCCGGAATGAGCCAGAGCTCCTTGGGTTCCCCGGCCGCCATGTAGAGCTGGCGCGCGTGCTCGGAAGGGAAGTAGTGGTCCTTCTCGCCGTGCACTATCAGCAGCGGCACCGGCGAGATCTGCGCCGCCGCCTCGGCCGGAGGTACCGGCACCAGCTTCCAGCCTTCCGGGCTGATCCGCGTCTTCAGCCACCGGCGGGTGACGTACCGGCCGACGCGGCGTTCGACCGCACGGTGGACCCACCGCATCGACTGCGTGCCGCGGTAGTACCAGCGGCCGGGACCGCTGACCGAGACCACCGCGTCCAGCCCGCCGACCAGGCCCGCGTACCGGAGCACGATGGAGGCGCCCATCGAGAAGCCGACCGCGGCGACCCGCTGATAGCCGAGCTCGCGAGCCCAGCGCACCACCACGTCGAGGTCGTTGATCTCGCGGTCGCCGAGCGTGGACAGGCCGCCGGAGCGCCCGTGGCCGCGGAAGTCGAAGGTGAGTACGCCGGCCATCCGGTTGAGCCGGCTGGCGATGCGCCAGACGTTGGGCCGCTGCCACGACAGCGTGAACCCGTGCGCGACCACGATCGCGAGGTCTGAGTTACCCGGCAGGTGGATAGCTTCGATCGGCACGCGGTCGTCCGTGACCAGGGTCGATGCCATCACGACGGGTTTGGTCATGCTGTCACTCCGTGGGTCAGGTCCGGCAGGTTCCCAAGCGGTAAACGACGGCGGGAACGGTATCAATCCGGTCCGGGCAAGATCGGTGCGGGGACTAGCCGGCCAGGGCGATCATGGGGAAAGCTTCGGATAGCTGAGAACGCTTGAGAGAAGGAGCACCATGTCTGTGCTGCAGGCCCTGACCGACGCCATCCGCGACAGCTCCGTCGAGGTGATCGATCTCACCGCGCCGCTGAGTTCCGAGACGCCGATAATCCAGCTGCCCGAACCGTTCGGCAACACGGCCCGCTTCGGGCTGACCGAGATCAGCCACTACGACGACCGCGGCCCCGCCTGGTACTGGAATGACATCGTGACCGGCGAGCACACCGGCACCCACTTCGACGCCCCGGTGCACTGGGTGACGGGCAAGGACGGCGAGGACGCGGCACAGGTCCCGGCGGCACGGATGATCGCCCCGGCCGTGGTGCTCGACTTCAGCGCCGAGGCAGCCGCTGACCCGGACTTCCTGCTCGAGATCGAGCACGTCAAGCAGTGGGAAGCCGAGCACGGGCCGCTGCCCGAGGGCTGGCTGCTGTACCGGACCGGCTGGGACGCCCGGTCCGGCGGCCAGGCGGAATTCCTCAACGCGAACGAGACCGGCCCGCACACGCCGGGTATCAGCGTCGCCTGCGCGAAATGGCTGGCCGAGGAGTCGCCGGTGATCGGGCTTGGCACCGAGACCGTGGGCACCGACGCCGGGGCGGCGCACTCTTTCGACCCGCCGTTCCCCTGCCATTCGATGCTGCTCGGAGCGGGCAAGTACGGCCTCACGCAGCTGCGGAACCTGGCCCGGCTGCCGGTCACCGGCGCGGTCGTTGTCGCGGGGCCGCTGCCCATCGTGGGCGGTTCCGGGTCCCCGTGCCGCGCGCTGGCGCTGGTCGAGCGTTCCTGAGCATGCGGGTCGCGGAGGCGGTCGGCCGCGGGCTGGCCGGGCTCGGGGTGAACACCGTGTTCGGCGTGGTCGGCAGCGGCAACTTTCACGTCACCAACGCGCTGGTGGCCGGCGGGGCCAGGTTCGTCGCGGCCCGGCACGAGGGCGGCGCCACCGTCATGGCCGACGCCTGGGCCAGGATCACCGGGGTTCCCGGCGTGGTCACCGTGCACCAGGGCCCCGGGCTGACCAACGCGATGACCGGCATCGCCGAGGCAGCCAAGAGCCGTACCCCGCTGCTGGTCCTGGCGGCCGAAGCCCCGGAGGTCCGGTCCAACTTCCACGTCGACGTGGCCGGGCTGGCGGCCGCGGTCGGCGCGGTCAGCGAGCGGCTCTACTCGCCCGCCTCGGCCTTGGCCGACGCGCACCGCGCCTACGCCACGGCATTGGGGCGCCGGACGGTGATCCTGGCCCTGCCGCTGAACGTCCAGGGCGTGGTGCGTGAACCGGGGACGGTACCGGCGCTGCGGCAGGCGTACCCGACCGCCCCGGCCGCCGGGGCGGTCACGGCGCTGGCCGAGGTGCTGCGCGGGGCGCGGCGGCCGGTGTTCATCGCGGGCCGGGGGGCCCGGGGCCGGGCGGCCGAGCTGGAACGGCTGGCCGAGGCGTGCGGGGCGCTGCTGGCCACCTCCGCGGTGGCCAGGGGGCTATTCCACGGCAGCCCGTGGAACCTGGACGTGAGCGGCGGGTTCGCCACGCCGCTTGCGGCCGAGCTGATCGGCGATGCCGACGTCATCGCGGGCTGGGGCTGCTCGCTGAACATGTGGACGACGCGGCACGGCAAGCTGATCCCGCCGCAGGCCACGCTGGTCCAGGTGGACGACGACCCGGCCGCGATCGGGATGCACCGGCCGGTACACCTCGGCGTGCCAGGGGACGTCGCGGAGACCGCGCGCGCGGTCGCTGACACACTCGGCGGGTCGCCCGGCGTGACGGGGTACCGGTCGCCGGAGGTACAGGCCCGGATCGCCGGCCAGGGACGCTGGCGGGACGTGGCGTACTCCGACGAGAGCGACGGGGAGCGGATCGACCCGCGCACGCTGTCCATCGCGCTGGACGACCTGCTGCCCGCGGAACGGACCGTGGCGGTCGATTCGGGTAACTTCATGGGCTACCCGAGCATGTTCCTGTCCGTTCCCGACGAGGCGGGCTTCTGCTTTACGCAGGCGTTCCAGTCGATCGGGCTCGGCCTGGCCACGGCGATCGGGGCCGCGATCGCCCGGCCGGACCGGCTGGCGGTAGCCGCACTCGGCGACGGCGGCACGCTAATGGGCGTCAGCGAGCTGGAGACCGTCACGCGGCTGGGGCTGCCGATGGTGGTGATCGTCTACGACGACGAGGCCTACGGCGCGGAGGTGCACCATTTCGGGCCGGACGGCGATCCCCTCGACGTCGTTCGCTTCCCGCCGGCTGACATCGCCGCGATCGGCCGCGGTTTCGGGTTCGAGGGAGTGACCGTGCGCGACCCGGCGGACCTGGCACCGGTGCGCGACTGGCTGACCAGCCCCCGCGAGCGGCCGCTGCTCATCGACGCCAAGGTCACGTCGGCGCACGGCTCCTGGTGGCTGGAGGAGGCCTTCCGCGGGCACTAGCCCCCCCGAGGGCTGGCACTGTCCTTCTCCGGCACCTTTCCGTCGGGCTTTCCGTCGGGCGGTGCCGGCGACGCCTCGTCGGCCATTGACGAGCCCACGCTGACCAGCTCGTCGGACGGGTACGCCTCCTCGCCGTGCACCGCGACGTCACCGATCGCCAGCACGTCGTCGGGCAGCCGGAGCTTCATCCTGAACACGTGCTTGATGACCATGAGGATGACGAAGGTGACCACGGCGTCCCAGACGATGATGGTGAGCGCCGCCTCGAGCTGGATCAGCAATTGCTTCGGGTGGCCGTAGAACAGGCCGACGCCGGAGATCGACGGGTTCTTGCCGAGGCCGAGGTACACGATCATGTTGGGGTCGGCCAGCAGGCCGGTCAGCAGGCCGCCGAAGAGCCCGGCGAAGCCGTGCGTGTACACCACGCCGAGGGCGTCGTCGACCTTGTTGAACGGCCAGACGTACTTGGGCAGGTAGTACCAGGCCACCCAGACGATCACGGAGCAGACCAGGCCGATCACGATGGCGCCGAAGCCGTTCACGTAGCCGGCCGCCGGGGTGATGCCGACCAGCCCGCAGATCATGCCGTTCAGGCCGCCGAGGAAGGTCGGCTTCTTCTCGCTGCTGAGCGTCATGTCCATGATGATCCAGGTCAGCATGGCCACCGCGGTGGCGAGGTTGGTGTTGACGATCGCGGCGGCGGCGTCCGCCCCGGCGAAGTACGGGTCGCCGCCGTTGAAGCCGTTCCAGCCGAGCCATAGGATGCCGGCGCCGACGGCGACGAACATCAGGTTGTTCGGGATGGCGCGCTCGCGGTCGCGCCGGAGCCTCGGGCCGATCACCGCGGCCGCGACGAAGCCGGACGTGCCGGCGGCCAGGTGAATGACGTAGCCGCCGGAGAAGTCCAGTGCGCCCTTGCCCGCCCAGAAGCCGCCGCCCCAGAGCAGGAACGCGTTCACGCAGTAGGCGAACGTGATCCACAGCGGCACGAAGACCAGCCACACCTTGAAGCTGATCCGGCCGAGCACGCTGCCGATGAACAAGATCGGCGTGATGGCCGCGAACACGAACTGGAAGTAGATGACCGAGGCTCCGGGCAAGTGCCACCTCGGGACCAGGCCGTTCACCAGCGGGATGCTCGCCTGGCCCTGCAGGGCGGCATGCCCGAGCACTGTCCTCGGATCGCCGAGGAACGTGCTGATCAGCGGCGTGCCAAAGCCCAGCTTGAAGCCCCAGAGCACCCAGGTGATCAAGACCAGGCAGAAGGTGGTGAACACCATCAGCACGGTGTTCATCGCCCACTTCTTCTGGACGAGGCCGCCGTACAGGACGGCTAGAGCCGGGATGGACATCAGCCCGACCAGCGTGGCAGCGGTCATCTGCCAGGAGTTATCCCCGGCGTTAAGCCAGCTGGGATATGGATTCACAATGCCTCCATGGGCAAACGGGCCTTCTGGGGTCCAACGTGCTGGCTGGCTCCACCCGGGCCGCTCCGTATTCCTGCAAGGCATATGTCCCATGCGGGGGTTTCGAGGGTATTTCCCGGTTGTTACGCGGCCGGGAACGAGTGCGGAGGACGTTACCTAAAGATGTCGCGGACGATCGCCGGCCCTGGAGAAACAATTAACGGAAAGGGCGGGTGATGATCGACACGGTGGCATGGGTTCACCTGGAGAACGGGAGAATCCTGTGCGCGCGGCCGCGCGGAAAGGACGTCTTCTACGTCCCCGGCGGGAAGCGCGAGGGCGCCGAGAGCGACCTGCAGGCCCTGCTCCGCGAGATCGCCGAGGAGCTGACCGTCGCGCTGCGGCCAGGGACGGTCCGGCACGCGGGCACATACCAGGCGGATCACCCGGATGGCACGGTCGTGCGGATGAGCTGCTACACCGGGGAGTATTCCGGCACGCTGGCCGCCAGCAGCGAGATCGACGAGCTGGCCTGGTTCGGCTATGCCGACCGGCCGCGGGTACCGCCGGTCGACCAGCTCTTGTTCGACGATCTCAACGCGGCCGGGCAGCTCCGCTGAGCCTCAGGCCGGCAGGAGGCGGACCTCGGCGGCCGGGTCGAACGGCGCGAGCCGGTTCCACAGGGCCAGGTTCGGCGATGCCGCCTCCTGGGCCTGCAACGCCACCACGCGCCGGACGGCCTCGGCCGCCCGCAGGGGCTCGCGGCGCAACAGCAACTGCCGGGCCAGCGTGGCCCGGTTGAGCCGCCGGGCGGTGAGCCGCATCGCTACTTGAGCGTGACGCCGCCGGTGAGCGGGAGGGACGCCGAGGACGAGCCCGCCGCGAGGGCGAAGGTGCCCGCCTCCAGCGTCCAGCCGCCGTCGGCCCAGTGCTGGAAGGCGCGTTCGGGCAGGAGGATCCCGACGGTCACCGCCTCGCCGGGGTCCGCGTCCACCGCGGCGAAGCCGGCCAGCCACCTGACCGGGCGCTCGACCGCCGAGTCCGGACGCGACGCGTAGACCTGGACGACCTCGCGGCCCGGCCGGGAGCCGGTGTTCCGCACCTCCACGCAGACGGCGACGCCCGCCCCGCCGGACGGGTTCGCCCCGTCGCAATCCACGGTGATCGAGTCGTAGGACCAGGTGGTGTAGCCGCGGCCGTAGCCGAACGGGAACAGCGGCTCGCGCCCGTCGCGATCGAAGGCGCGATAGCCGATGAACAGGCCCTCGGTGTAGGTGAGTACCCCGTCGTCCGGTTGCGCGAGCGGCAGGCCGTCCTCGCTCGCGGACCAGGTGGTGGGCAGCCGCCCGCCCGGTTCGGCCTCGCCGAGCAGGACGTCGGCCAGCGCGTTGCCGAACTCCTGTCCGCCGAACCAGGTCAGCAGCACCGCGGCCACCTGGTCGGCCCAGGGCAGCAGGACCGGTGCGCCGGAGTTGACCACCACGACGGTCCGCGGGTTGGCCGCGGCCACCTTACGGACGAGCTCGTCCTGCCGTCCGGGCAGCGCGAGCGTGGTGCGGTCGAAGCCCTCGCTCTCCACCTCGGCGGTGGTGCCGACCACCACCACGGCCACGTCGCTGCCGGCCGCCAGGGCGGCCGCCGCTTCCATCTCCTCGTCGTCGGTGCCGTGCGGCGGTTCCAGGAGGAGCTGGAAGAACGTGCCGAAGGCCGCCATCGGCGAGGTATGCACGTCGTGCTCGAGCCGGACCGTGACCGACTGCCCCGCGGCCAGTGCCAGCGGGGCCAGCCGAACGGGCGGGGCCATCAGGGTCTCGCCGACGTCCGCGCCCTTGCGCACGGTCAGCGTCTCGTCGAAGAGCACGGCCTCGTCAGTGAGCAGCCGGAACCGGCCGATGCCGGTGACGCCGAGCTGGTAGGTGCCGGCCTCGGTGGCCTGGATCAGGCAGCTGACCTCCAGCCGGTCCACCTGTTCCGGGGCGCCGATCGCGGCGAACCCGTTCATCCACCGGAACACGGCGGCGTCGCGCTGCTCCGAGCCGACGGCCTCGCCGGAGGGCGAGAAGAACCGCACGTCGGCTCCTGGGCCGGACCTGTCCGGACGCAGCAGCCAGGGGGCCCGGGCCGCCGCGGTCCTCAGGTGGCCGATGGTGCCCGGCGCGAACGTCACGTCGAGCCTGGCGGCGCGCAGCCCGTCGAGCGGCGACACGCTGTAGGGCGGGTAGACGGTGGCACTCCCGCCGCCGAGCGTCCGGGCCATCTCGGCGTTCGGGCCGATGAGGGCGACCCGGCCCAGCCCGGAGCGGTCGAGCGGGAGCAGCGAGCGCTCGTTGCGGACCAGCACGAAGCTGGCCGCGGCGGTCGCGCGCAGCTGGCGGGGAATGTCCACGGGCGCCGGGCAGGCCGGCGCGGCGCCGTCGAGGCCGCCGACCCGGGCGGCCAGCCGCAGGATGCGGAGCACCTTGTCATCGATGAGGGCCTCGTCGACCTG
>Ga0335082_10006279_pt1 | contig 12967 bp, 6 predicted proteins | sample Lox_Sample_41_FD_206718 | JGI IMG/M metagenome (GOLD analysis project Ga0335082, IMG submission 206718) | Soil microbial communities from Loxahatchee National Wildlife Refuge, Florida, United States - Lox_Sample_4.1 | ecosystem: Environmental > Terrestrial > Soil > Wetlands | place: USA: Florida... | reverse complement strand
TACCTGGCCACCGACTGGCCGATCAGGAAGATCGCGGCCACCAGCGCGGCCAGCGCGAAGGCGAGCAGGCAGGCGGCCTCGTACCGGGTAAGCCGCTCGATGACGCCGCCGAAGAACTCGCGGTTGTTCCACACGTCGATGTCCGAACGGCCGGTCACCCGGGCCAGGTCGGCGCGGAACGCGGGAATGGCCGCGGCGCCACCCTTCAGCCGGATCAGGGCGTTGATGTATATCTGCCCGTTGGTGCCGAGGATGTTGGCCCGGTAGCGGTCGAACAGCGCCGGCGAGGGCAGCACGCCGCCCTTCTGGTCGGGGCCGTCCGAGGTTGTCGACCCGAAAACGTTGCGTCCCACCCCGGTGATCCGGGCCTGGATGACGGGGCCGAGCGGCGGCCCGGTGGTCCCGTCCCACTTCTCGTTGACCTGCTTGGGGCTGGCCAAATGCATGGTCACGAGATCGCCGACGCCCTTGTGATAGATGGCCGCGAACTGCGGGGTGACGAGAATCTCGTCGGCGCGGCGGGGGTCGAACACTCGCCCGGCCAGCAGGTCCGGCCGCTCGATGGTCCGGGCCATCTCGTCGCCGATCGGCGCGAACCCGACGCTGGTCTCCGGACAGCAGGTCAGCACGAACGGGGTGCCGTTGACCGGGAACTCAGCCAGGACGGCGACCTCGGGCAGGGCGCGGACCTTCTCCCAGTCGAACCCGGGCTGGTTGGGCAGCACGGTCACGGTCGCAGGCAGCGTGCTGTCCCAGAGCCGGCCGAACGCGGTCTGCCCGCGGCGGGCCCCCGCGGCCGCCGCGAGCACGGTTCCCGTGGCCAGCGCCACCAGCAGGGCCAGCACGAGCAGCGACCGCCAGCGCCGTCGCACCTCCAGGCGCAGCCAGGTCATGGTGATACGCACTCGCACCCCCACTGCCGGAAACCGTAGGTCCCAGTAGATGACCTGCGGCGGGGGCGCGGCAAGAGTACTAGGGCGACCGACCCGGGGAAGCTGGCCCCACCGCGACCGGTGTGCTGCCATCCCGGGGGGGCGCTTGGGAGCACTCTGTACGTGGCCGGTGTCGCTCAGCACAATGAAGCGGTATGGGAGGGAGAACAATCCTGGTCGCGCTGGCCTGCGGCCGGTCTGCGATCCGGGGTTCCTGGCGGCAGGCGCTGGCGCTCACACTGGTGGGCGGCCTGCTCGGCGGCGTGGCGCTGGGCGCCGTGGCCGGCGCGCGGCGCACCGCCACCGCCTACAGCCGCTACCTGGTCTCCATCAACGCCAGCGACGTCTTCGTCAACGTGCCGGGCACGCTGCCCGGCATGGCGGCCACGCGGCCGGTCGCGCTGATCTCCTCGCTGCCAGGCGTGATCTCGCACGCAGCGTACATCGGCCTGAACGGGCTGCCGGTGGTGCACGGCAAGGTCGACAGCTCCTTCCTCACCAACAGCGTGAACGGCAGCCTCGACGGCGAGTACTTCAGCCGGGACCGGGCGACCGTGCTGGCGGGGCGGCTGCCGCCGGCCGGATCGACTAGCACCGTGGTGCTCACGCCCGGCATCGCGACGTTGTTCGGGACCGGGGTCGGCGGGACGGTCAGCTACCAGTTCCGCGCGCTGGACGCGCAGGGGCAGCCTGCCGGCCGGTCGTTTACCCGGTCCTACCGGGTGGCGGCGATCGCGGAGGTCCCGCCCGCGCTGGTGGACGAGTCCGATCAGGCGGAGGGGAGCATCCTGCCGCCGGGGGCGACCCGGCAGCTTTTGCCTGAGTACTTCTACGCGTGGATCGGCCTGCGCCTGGCCGGGGGGACGGCCGGGATACCGGATCTGCAAAGCCACCTGACCGCGCTGGCCGCGCAACTGCAGCGGCAGGAGCAGCAGGCGACGCACCGCAACGTGAGCGCGCCCGCGTTCAGCATCAACCGCTCCGACGTCATCCGCAACCAGGTGCAGCAGGCCATCAGGCCGGAGACGGTCGCGCTGAGCGTGTTCGGCGCCATCGCGGCGCTGGCCATGCTGGTGCTGGTGGCGCAGGGCATGGCGCAGATGGTCGGCCGGTCGGTCCCGGACATCGCGGTGCTCCGCGCACTGGGTGCCACCCGCGGTCAGGCCGCGCTGGCCGCGGCGCTGCCCGGGATGATCCCTGTCGTCGGCAGCGCGGCGCTGGCCGTGGCGGCTGCGGTGGCGATATCGCCGCTGGCGCCGGTCGGCCCGGTGCGCCGATTCGACCCGGACCGCGGGGTCAGCGCCGACGGGCTCGTCCTCGGTGCGGGCGCGGCACTGTTCTGCCTGGCCCTGCTCGGCGTGCTGGCCGTACTGGCGGCGCTGGCGGTCCGGCCGCGGGAAAGCGGGGCGGGTGTCGGCTCCTCGTCCGTGGCCCGGGCGGCGGCCGCCGCCGGGCTGCCGGCCGCCGCCGTCGTGGGTACCCGCAACGCGTTCGAGCCGGGCGCGGGCGTGCGGGCGGTCCCGGTCCGCTCGGCGCTGCTCGGTTCCATCGCGGCCGTCACGGCGGTGGTGACCGCAGTCGTGTTCAGCGCCAGCCTGGACGGCCTGAGCACGCATCCGGCCCGGTACGGCTGGAACTGGGATCTGGTCATCCAGGCCGAGTCCGGCTACGGGAGCTTCATTCCGGGGGTGATGAAGAAGCTGATCCAGGACCAGCCGACCGTGGCCGGCTGGTCGGAGTTCGCGTTCGCGCAGCTTCCCGTGGGCGGCCGGGTCGTCCCGGCGCTCGGCCTGCGGCGCCAGCTCGGCTCGGTGCAGCCCCCCACCACCAGCGGCCACGCGCTCACCGGCCCTGGCCAGGTCGAGCTGGGCACGGTGACCCTGCGCCAGCTCGGCAAGAAGGTCGGGGACCGGATCCGGATCGGCATCCCGCCGTTCGAGCAGACGGTCGTGATCACGGGGACGGTGACGCTGCCCTCGTTCGGCGTGGGCGCAGCCGATCATCCCTCGCTCGGGCGCGGCGCCATGATTGGAGAGGACACCCTGCTGGCGGCCGTGGGCCAGGGCGGGGGGCAGCCGCCCACATCCCAGTCGGTACCGGTCTTCTCCTCGGCGGTGGCGATCGACCTGGCCCCGGGCACCACCGGGGCGCAGCGCGCCCGGCTGGTGGACCGGATCGTCTCGGCCGACCCGGACGGGACTCAAGGCGGCAGTTACGAACTGCACCAGGCGCGGGCCTCGGCGATCGTCAACACCGAGCAGATGGGCGGCCAGCCGCTCGCGCTCGCCCTCGGCCTGGCCGCAGCGGCGGTGCTGTCGCTGGCCCTGACCCTGCTGAGCCTGGTCCGGCGGCGGCACCGCGAGCTCGCCTTGCTCAAGGCGCTCGGCATGACGCGCAGGCAGGTCAGGGCGGTTATCGCCTGGCAGACCACACTGACGTTGATGATCGCCGTCGGCATCGGCGGGCCTCTGGGCATCGTCGGCGGCCGGCTGGCCTGGCGCGCCTTCGCCGACTCGCTCGGGGTCGTGCCGATCGTCCAGGTCCCGGTGGCCGCGCTGGTCCTCGGGCTGGCCGCGCTGGTGCTGGCCGGCAACCTGCTGGCGTCGCTGCCCGCGGCCGTGGCCGCGCGGACGCGGGCCGGGGTCAGCCTACGGGCCGAGTAGCCGGAGCCGGACCGGGCTGACCGGGATCAGAGCGGGGTGATGCGCTCTCCCGCCGTCCTGGCGAAGAGCGGGATGCGCAGCGGCCAGTCCAGCCAGGCGGTCAGCAGGTCAAAGCCCAAACCCGTCACGACCAGGTAGATGATCACAAGCAGCCAGAAATCATGACCGGAACCGGGTGTGCTGCCCGGCAGCCGTACCAGGTACACGTAACCCGAGAGGGCAGCGGCGACGAGGACGAGCAGCAGCGTGATCAGAAGGCGCCGGTAGCCGCGCGGGCCGGGGGTGCACACCACGAAGGCGCCGACGAGCACGAGAAGTACCCAGCCCGCGGCCGGCATCTGGCTGTGCGTCGTGATGAAGGCCTGATATCGCGCGTTCGGTAGCGAGGAGCGGACGCTCTGGAGCAGCCACAGGTCAGCCAACAGCAATCCGGCCGCGACGGGAACAGCCGTGAGGCGCCTGGCCTGGCTCAGGCGGCTGAATACTGAGTGGCTGCGGTTCCTGGGAGGGCGCGGGAAGAAACGCAGGGTCCGCACGCTGAGACTATACGCGTCGCGATAGAAGCCATGGGCAAAGACGGCGATCAGCAGCGCCGCGCCGAAAAGGATCGCGGGGACGTAAGACTGAGGTTTCACCTGGTTCAGGTACAGGGGCAGGTGGATATTAATCCAGCGTCCCGGCACCGCTGCCTTCCGCGCGATATAGGTAGTCACGGCGGGCGACGGGACCGGCGGCAGATGCCGCTGGTAGTAGCCGAAGCCTAGCGCGCCGAGCATAGTAAGCCGGAAAATCCACAGCTGAGGCCGGGGAATTGCAGCCAGGATGATGCCGAACACGATGAGTACCGGTATCCAGCGGCTCAGTTGCAGGGCCACGGGCACCACGGCCAGGCTCACGACCCGGCTGTGCTCGATGCTCTTGAGGCCGGGCCAGCGAGGATAGCCCAGGTTGCCGGCTGCGATGCCGAGCGCCGCAAAGAGGGTGATCGCGAGGCTGGCGGAGATGGCCGCGAGCACGCGGCAGGCCACGATGCCGACTACCGCACGCACGTATTTAGGCAGCCGGGGCCGCTCCAGACGCCAGTAGAGCCTGGCCTGCCTTTTACGCAGGCGGTGCCGGGCCCTGAAGGCGCCGGGGCTCTCGTAGCTGACGCCAGCCTCAGCCGCCCCTGACATGACGCGATGCTCTCCTATCCGGTGTTGTCCCTGAAAATGACCGCGAGGACCTCGAGATAGAGCTGTTCCGGGTAAGGCAGGAAGTCAATTCTGTGCAGCCCTGGCGAGGCGCCGGTCAATTCCACAAGAAAGGATCCGTACCCGAATATCCTGCCCATTGCCGACCGCTTAATCGACATGTCAATGAGCCTGACCATGGGTATCATGGTGACGTCGCGGGCCAGGACCCCCTTGATGAGCAGAATCCGCTCCGCCGACACGATGAAATAGCCGCTCCGCCAGCCGGCCACCTTCCAGATCGCGCGGAGCAGGATGACAAACCAGGCCAGCCAGATAACGAGCAGGGTCACGCTGCTGAGTGTCAGCAGGCTGGCCACGATCACGATAGCGGCCAGCGAGATCACGACCGCGGCGATGGGCGCGGCGAGAATGGCCGGATGGCGGCGGACGGCGACCTTCTGCTCCTCGTGCGGCAGGAGGATCCGGTCCGCAGGCCGCGGCTGTCTAGCGTCGGGCGTAGTCGGCTGCATCCCGGTCCCCTATCGTGCTGCCCGCCGGTCCGGACGCATGGCGCCGCGCCGCCCCGAGCCGGCCGTTCTCGAGCAGCGGGGCGTCAAGCTGGACGGCGGTAAGGCCGGTGGGCGTGGCCATGACGAAGGTGTCGTTCCCGGCCACGTGAATGTCGTTCGCCGGAACCTCGAGGTTGATCTGGCAGAGCAGCGCATCGTCATCGGCTTTCCGGGTAAAGGCGTCCGGCTTCCACACCCGGACGACGCCGTCGTTCGTCGCGACCACCACGACCGGCCGGCCGTTGCTCAGCCTCATCGCGCCCACGGCATTTCCCGGCATCGCTCCGAGGCGCCGGGCGCCGCCGCGGAACGCCCGCGGCTTGAACGCCCGGATCATCCCGTCGCAGGTGGCGACCAGGGCCAGGAACTTGCCGCCATCGAGGTCCACGGTGCGGACCGCGTACGCCCGGCCGGCGACGGGATGCGCCGCGAAGGTCCATGCCGGGACGATGCGGAAGCGATTGCGCCGCCGTCCGCGGCGCACGTCCCACACGTTGACCCGGTTGTCGAAGCCGCCGGTGAGCGCGAGGGGGCGCAGGCGGGAGCCGGAGGTCGTGGTGACGCAGGCTGACCAGCCCCGGTGACCGGCCAGCACGTTGCGGATCCCCCCGGTGGCGAGATCCCAGACCACGCTGCGGCGGCCGTGACCGCTGGTCACCGCGACACAGGTTCCGTCGGGTAGCTGCGTGCAGGCCGCATCCCCCGGCCAGCGCATCGCGTCGGCGGACGACCCGGCCTCGAGGCGCCCGTCGGGCAGGCTCCAGGTCCGCATGGCCCGGTCGGCGTCAAAGGTGACCGCGATGGGCGGACGGCCCCGGGGACGGGAGACACCGATCGCGCAGGGCCGCGCCTCGCGGCCAGCGAGGTTGCCGATGAGCTCACCGGTGCGCAAGTCCCACATGGCGACGTCGTCGCCGTCCGCGATGGTCAGCCCGACGGGCGTGCCATCGTCGAGCGGCACGGCGACGATCCGGTGCAAGGTCACCCGGGCTTGCTCAGTGCCCTCGTCCGGACCTGGCCTGATCGAGCTGATGTCCCAGCGGCGGACGGTCCCGTCGCGGCTCCCGGTAATGACGATCACGTGGCCATCCGCCAGGCGGGTCCAGTCGTAACCGGTCACGTCCGCGGTGTGCCCGGCCAGGGTCAGCGAGATATCCCCGCGCTCTGGTGTCCCGGGGTGGTCATCAACGTGCACGTGGAGGAAGCGGCCGCTCTGGTCGAACCGCGGCCCGCCCGCTTCCAGAGCGGACGGGCCACGGTCCGGGGCGCTGAACGGGACTAGGACGACGGCATCCGGTCCGGGCCCGGATGGCATCGGCGGCTGGCCGGGCTGGGACGCGGTCCACGATCTGCTCCCCGGCGGCGGAAACGGCACGGTGACCATCCGCCCGTCGGTGAGCCTGACCTGGGCCCCGGCATCTCCCCGCGGCCAGATGCCGAGCGGGTCTTCGGCGCTGAGATCCCACACCATGGCCGTCCGGCGGGAGAAGCGGACCGCCACGACGGGTGGGCCGTCGCGAAGCGCGTAGTAGACCATGAACGATCCGCGGATGAGAACCTCGTAAGCCGATCGCATCCGGGTGGACCGGCCAAGCCGGCGCTCGTCGGGCAGCGCCCGGCCCTCGTCGAGCTCATAGAACCGTTGTTCGTCGCGCCCCACGGGCACGACGATGACGGGCCGCCCGGTCATGAGCTCCGCGAACTCGACCGAGGCCGGAGTCGCGCCAGCCGGAAGCAGGGTCATCTGACGTCCCGAGGACAGATCCCAGACCGCGGTGCGTATCCCCCGGCCGCCGCTGACGGCGACCGGCCGTCCGTCGGGTGTGGTCAGGCACCGGAGCGCGAGCTCGGCGTTGCGTAGCCAGGTCAGGCGCCGCCAGAGCGGCGCCACGGGAACCGTCCTGATCAGGGCGGCCGTGGACATGTCCCAGATGTGCAGCATGCCGTCGGCGGACAGGAGCACGAGGACCGTTCGCTGATCCGGCAACCGGACCGCGCGAACCACGGTCAGCGGCCCGGCGCCCATGATGTAGGTGCCGCGGGGTTCCGCCGTCACGGCGTCCCAGATCCGGAGCTTCGCGTCCTGGCCGATGCTGACCGCAACCGGGTTTCCGTCGCCGGGGTGAACGAAGGCGACGGCGTTGACCTGGCCGAGATACGCGTCCAGGATCCGGTGCGGATGTTCCGGCGGCCAGTGAGTCCAGGTAACCGCCCAGCGGCGGTGCGGCGCGCGGGCGGCGATGCGATCCGCCAGCTGACTGGCGTGGCTGATGTGCGCGGCCAGCTGCAGGTAGGAGAGGCGATCGTCTTCCGGCTCGTTCCTGAGCTGGTGAACCGCTCGCTGGTAGGCGCGCCCGGCCAGTTCCGCGTCGGGGTCGCGGGCCGCGGGCAGCGTGGCCAGCAGCCCGGCGGGCACGGCGTTGACCAGGTAGCCGGGATCGAGGAGGAGTCCGTCGAGCCGGCCGGCCCGCTGGGCGTGGGTAGCCAGGTGGGCGAGGGCATAGGGGTGAGCGCGGGTCCAGTCCAGCCCCGGGCGTGACGCGGGGACGCGTTCGGTGAGGAAGCTGGTGAACAGGCGGTGGACATGGTCCTCGTCGCAGCCTTGCCGCAGGTACTCGGCCATCGCGGCGTGATACAGCCGGTACACCGAACGGCCGGATTCCATCGCCTCCACCACGTAGGAACCCGCCTGGCGGCGGAGCCAGATGAGATCCTCGTTCGTGTAGTCGTGCCCGCTGAGCCTGGATGACAGGGGCGCCCACAGGTCTTCCCACGGCAGCCCCGCGCCCTGGGCGAAGGCCAGCGGCCGCAGCAGATCCCGGGCCCGGTCGGCGTCCTGGCCGAGCCGGGTCTGCAGGTCCTTGTGCATGGCGTCGGCGGCATTTCCGGGCAGGCTCGCCCGCCAGGCGGGATCGGCCGGGTCAGGCAGCGGGGCGCTAAGCAGGCTGCGCGACTCTATGAGGGCGACCAGAAAGGAGTGGCCGGCCGCCGCGGCGACAGCCCTGGCCACCTCGGTGACCAGGTTCCCGGGAGCGGAATAATACGGCGACCGCGGGTTATCGGTCTCCAGGCCCCGGATCACATACTCGTAGAGAGACGCCGGGTCCGCGTAGGTCTCGTCGTCGAGATCAAGAACCGAGCCCGCCGGACCGAGCGACGAGAGCAGATGCGGGCGCGTGCCGAGCAGCAGCCGCAGCCCTTGCGCCGGGCCCGCCTCGACCAGCGGACGGAGAACGCCATTCACCAGGCCCGGGGGATCGAGGGCTTCGTCGATCGCGTCGATGGCGACGGTAAGCCGCTGACCGCCCATCTGCCGGAGAAGATCCGCGGGCGTGTCCGCCCGGACGCCCGCAGCGGCGCAGACGGCGGTGAGGACCTCGGCAGCCGGCCGTCCCCGGGCGAGGACGGCAGTGACGAGGCTGCCTTCGGGCGGGATGGTGTCGGGGGCCAGATCCTCCACCGGAACCGTGGGCCGCTGATCGTGGTCGCTGAGCATCACAAGGCGGCCGATAACGGCGGATTTTCCCGAACCGGGCCCTCCGGTAACGATCCGTGAGCTCCGGGCGTCGCCGTCCTCGAGCCAGGCGACGAGGTCACGCAGCACCGCCTCCCGGCCGACGAACCGCCAGCCGGACTCGGCCGGGGCATCGACGCCAGGCTCGCGGGGCAGTACGCCACGCGCGCGCGGCTCGAAGTGACTGCGCAGGTCCTCGATACGCAGTTCCTGTTGCTCGATCCGCAGCTGGGTGAGCAGGTCCAGCTGGTCCAGCTCGGGATTGAACCTCCGGTTGGGAAGGTACGGCAGGAGGTTGGTCCGCCCGCCCAGCAGGTTGTGAGCGACGGTCTGCCAGCCGGGACGTTCCGGGTCAGCGTCGATCACCCGGGCGATCGCGCCGAGGTCGATGTAGCGAGGCCCGCAGCCGGCCAGCCCGGGCTGCGCGACGGCGCGCTCGAAAAGCCGGGCAAAGTCGCCCGCCACGATCTGCTCCCGTGGGTAGGCCGCGGTCAGCAGGGCTAGCGTCTTGCCGTCACCCTCGTCGATCGAGGGCATCGAGCCCCGTAGCGCCTCTGCTCCGCCCCGCCCGGCGAAACACGTGTCCAGGATGATCAGGGCGTACCGCAGCGGGGTCCCGACGAGCATGAGTTCGGCGAGGTGCCTGGTTTCCAGCGTTCCCGAGACCGGGTCGGGGTCGCCCGTCCAGACCCGGTGTGTCTCGTTCACCTCGTTCGCGTGACCGGTGTAATACAGCGTGACAATATCGCCGGGGTGGCATTTCAGGCAGAATTCCCTGATGGACTTGCGGATCTGGTCAGACGCCGGGTCGATGTCCAGCTCGGTCACTCGTTTGTACCCGAAGGCGCTCGTGAAGACGCGGGTCATCCGGTTGACCGAGTCGACGATTCGCGGACCGCTACTGGTCAGGCCGGTGGTGATGCCGACCGTGATCAGGTAACGGCGGAACGAATCGTCGTCAGGCATTCAGCCCCGCTACGATCGCCGCACCGGTCATCGTCTCGGTCAGGTACGGGCGCATATCGTGGGCGTGCGAGCCGTTATGGACGCGGATCTGATGCATCGCGGCTCCGAATAGCGGGCGCAGGTCTTCCACCGCCGCCACCACGTCCCCGGCGTCGGCGATGTTCGTCCACGTGCCAACCGACTCCGGCCAGTGCCCGCGGATTTCAGCGCCGCGTGGACGCGGTTCCGGCTGGAGCCGGTCAAAGACCAGATTGGGCAGGCCGAGCGGCGAGCCGAGCGTGACGAACGACCGGACGGCTAGCTCCGGAGCCGCGCAGAGCACCTCATAGGCGACGACCGAGCCCAGCGAATGGGCTACGACCACGCGTGTGTCATGCGCCAGGGAGAGCGCTACGGCCCCCCGGATGTCTGCGCGGAGCGTGTCGTCGGTGAAATACCGGCGTACCTGCTTCAGGTCGCCAATTAATAGCCTGTCACTCACGCCGGCGAGAAATCGTGACCTGCTCAGCGCGGCCAGGGCGCGGGACGCCCACACCGGCGTGCGGGCGAGTACCTCCTCATCGGGCGGCACCACGCGCTGATCCACCGCGGCAGCCCGCTGCCACAACTCCAGCAGGAATTCCGATTCGTAGCCCTCTTCCACGTCCCGGGCTTCGAAGTAGGGCTCCGGCGCCAGCACCTCGGCCCGCTGGCGGAAGAAATCACCGTAGCTGGCGAAGACGACGTCGTCCGGGCGGACGGATCCGCCCGCCCGGGCGGCTCCGTCCGCGAGTGCGGAGAAGAAGCGGTCATGCAGGGTCAGGCCGCCCTCGGTCTGCTGACCGATTCCGTGCACCACGACTATCCGCGCCACAGTGCCCCCCTCGGGAAAAGCCGGCTTTCCGAGCAATCTACAAGTCTGGACGCCGATAAGGAAGCTGTGCCGGGCGTGGCCGGTATGGCGAGGTTAGCCCCAGACCTCCCGGGCGGTCTCGACGATGAGGCGGAGCTTGGCCACCTGCTCGTCGTAGGTCAGCGCGTTGCCCTCCACCGTGGAGGAGAAGCCGCACTGGCCGGACAGGCAGATCTGGTCCAGCGGCACGAACTTGGCCGCCTCGTCGATCCGCCGCTTGAGATCGTCCTTCGACTCCAGCTCCGGGCGCTTGGTCGTGACCAGGCCGAGCACCACCATCTTGCCCCCGGGCACGAACCGCAGCGGCTCGAACCCGCCCGAGCGCTCGTCGTCGTACTCCAGGAAGAACCCGTCCACGGCCAGCTCGGAGAACAGCGCCTCGGCCACGAAGTCATACCCGCCCGACGCCGCCCACGAGGAGCGGAAGTTGCCCCGGCACAGGTGCGTGGTGATGGCCATGTCCGCGGGCTTGCCGGCGACCGCGGCGTTGATCTGCCTGATGTAGCGCAGGTGCATGTGCTCGGCGTCCTCGCCCCGCCCGGCGATCTCGGCGCGCTGCGCCGGGTCGTTCAGGTACGCCAGCGAGGTGTCGTCGAACTGCAGGTAGGTGCAGCCCAGCTTGTTCAGCCGCCGCACCTCCTCGGCGTAGGCGGCGGCCAGGTCCGACCAGAACTCCTCGATATCGGGGTAGACCTCCGGATCGAGCATCGCCGGGCCGCCGCGGTAGTGCACCATGTTCGGCGACGGGATCGTCTGCTTCGGCACGGCGGTGCTCACCTGCGACTTCAGGTAGGCGAAGTCCTCGCCGAAGATGGTCTGGTCCATCCGGACCTTGCTGCCGACGTGCAGCGCCGCCGGGGTCCACTCGATGGTGCCCGAGGGATTGGTGAACTTCACGGCCAGGTTGCCCGGCGCCTTGGATATCCCGCCGATCTGGTAGATGAAGTCCATATGCCAGGTGGCCCGGCGGAACTCCCCGTCGGTGGCCGACTGCAGGCCCACCTCCTCCTGCATCCGCACCGCGCGGGCGATCTCCTCGTCCTCGATCGCGCGCAGGCCGGCCGCCTCGATCCGCCCGGCGGCAAAGTCCTCGCGGGCCTGATGCAGCCGCGGCGGGCGCAGCAGGCTGCCGACGTGGTCGGCCCGGAACGGCGGACTGGTTCTGCGGGACATCTGCGGAATTCCTTTCTCGCTCCAGCGGGGACCATGACGAGGGCACGCGCCCGGCCCGTTCGGTACCTAGGATCCTTTCATCCCGAACGGGCCGGGTGTCACCTACCTGCGCCGGCGATAGAGCCCCGGCGACGCCTCGCTACGCTGGCCGACCATCGCGACTGTCACCAAAGTGATGTCTGAATTCCTTGCGTCGCGCAACTATCGATGGCAATGTTCGAGTAATGATCCCTGTCTTCGCCAGCAAGCTGCCGGCCTTTACCGCAGCTCGCTGCGAGCGGGGTGGCGCTCGCCGGGTCCAGATGCAAGCAGGGAGTTAACATGCGCCGTTTCGCTCTTGCCGCAGTCGCGCTGGCGGCAATCGCCGTAGCGGGCTGTTCGAGCAGCAGTTCGTCGAGCACGGCTTCGGGCTCGAGCAGTTCGTCCGCGCCGGCCGCGAGCAGTTCGGCCGCGCAGACCGGGACGATCACCGTGCTCGCCGCGGCCTCGCTGAAGGAGTCGTTCACTCAGCTCGGCCGGCAATTCGAGGCGGCCCACCCCGGGGACACGGTGAAGTTCAGCTTCGCGGCGAGTTCGGCCCTGGCGGAGCAGATCAACAGCGGCGCGCCGGCCGACGTGTTCGCCTCGGCCTCGACCAAGAACATGGATCAGGTCGTCACCACGGGCAACGCGTCCAACCCGCAGAACTTCGCCCAGAACGTCATGGAAGTCGCGGTGCCGCCGAATAACCCCGCGAAGGTCGCGTCAATCAATGACCTGGCGAAGTCGTCGGTCAAGGTGGCCCTGTGCCAGTCGCAGGTGCCGTGCGGGGCGGTGGCCGCGGAGGTCTTCAAGAACGCCAAGATCACCGTCAAGCCGGTCACCCTGCAGCCCGACGTGAAGTCGGTGCTGACCCAGGTCGAGCTCGGCAACGTCGACGCGGGCATGGTCTACGTGACCGACGTACAGGCGGCCGGTTCCAAGGTCAAGGGCGTGACGATCCCGGCCGACGTGAACGCCTCCACGCTCTACCCGATCGCCGTCCTCACCCACAGCAAGGAACAGTCCATCGCCCAGGCCTTCGTCGCCTACGTGCTGTCGCCG
>Ga0335082_10006276_pt1 | contig 12973 bp, 11 predicted proteins | sample Lox_Sample_41_FD_206718 | JGI IMG/M metagenome (GOLD analysis project Ga0335082, IMG submission 206718) | Soil microbial communities from Loxahatchee National Wildlife Refuge, Florida, United States - Lox_Sample_4.1 | ecosystem: Environmental > Terrestrial > Soil > Wetlands | place: USA... | reverse complement strand
GCCCGTACCGCTGTCGCCGATCTGCGCCCCCGTCACCAGCGGCGGACCGTCGTCGAAGCCCGTCGTCGAGGCGGCGCCGCCCGCGCATTGCGCGACGTTCTCGTAGACCTTGCACTCCTCGTAGGGACCGGGGCCGAAGCCCTTCACGGATGCCACGATCATGCGGGGATTGAGCTCCTGGATGCGCTCCCAGCCGAGACCCATGCGCTCGAGCACTCCGGGCGCGAAGTTCTCGACGAGCACGTCGCAGTGCTTCACCAGCGCCTGCAGCACCTTGTTGCCGAGCGGCTTTTTGCCGTCGATGGTGATGGAGCGCTTGTTGTGGTTCAGCATCGTGAAATAGAGGCTGTCCACATTCGGGATGTCCTGTAACTGGCCGCGCGTGATGTCGCCCACGCCGGGCCGCTCGACCTTGATCACGTCGGCGCCGAACCATGCGAGGAGCTGCGTGCAGGTCGGTCCCGACTGCACGTGCGTGAAATCGAGAATGCGAACGCCATCCAGAGCCTTGCCCATGTTCCTCTCCTGGGATCCCTTTGTTTCGTCGAAATGTGCGCTATTTCTTGCGCAGCGCGCTCTGCGGATTGAGATTGCCGATGCGGCCGCTCTCGCTGCCGGCGGCGGGGTCGATCACGGCGTTGATGAGCGTGGGTTTCCCCGAATCCATCGCCGCCTCGACCGCGCGCTTGAGAGCGTCCGGCGATTCCGCCTGCATGCCCACGCCGCCGAAGGCCTCCATCATCTTGTCGTAGCGGGCGCCCTTGACGAAGACAGTGGTGGCGGGATCGGAGCCGCCCCCGCTATTGACGTCGGTGCCGCGGTAGATGCCGCCATTGTTAAAGACGACGATGCAGACCGGCAGGTTGTAGCGGCAGATCGTCTCCACCTCCATGCCGCAGAAGCCGAAGGCGCTGTCGCCCTCGACCGCGAGCACGGGATTGCCGGTCTCGACAGCAGCGGCGATCGCCTGGCCCATGCCAACGCCCATCACGCCCCAGGTGCCGACGTCGAGCCGCTTCCTCGGCTTGTAGACATCGATGACGCCGCGCGCGAGGTCGAGCGTGTTGGCGCCCTCATTGACGAGGATCGCATCGGGCCGGTCCTTGAGCACCGTGCGCAAGGCGCCGAGCGCGCCATGATAGTCCATCGGCGAGTTGTTGTTCATGAGGCGCGGCGCCATCTTGGCGACGTTCTCCTCGCGCTTCGCCCTGACGCTGCCGGTCCAGTCCGTGGGCGGCGCCGGCCAATTGGCGCCCATGCCGTCGACGAGCGCGGCAACGCAAGAGCCGATATCGCCCACTACCGGAGCCGCGATCTCGACGTTGCTGTCCATCTCCTTGGGCTCGATGTCGACTTGGACGAAGCGTTTGGGCGCATCGCCCCAGGTCTTGCCCTTGCCGTGCGAGAGGAGCCAGTTGAGGCGCGCGCCGATCAGCATCACTACGTCCGAATCCTTCAGCACGGTCGAGCGCGCGGCGCCCGCGCATTGCGGGTGCGTGTCCGGGAGCAGCCCCTTCGCCATGCTCATGGGCAGGAAGGGAATGCCGCTCTTCTCGACGAGCGCCTTGATCGCCTCGTCGGCTTGCGCGTAAGCCGCACCTTTGCCGAGGATGATGAGCGGGCGCTTCGCGGATTTGAGCACTTCGAGCGCGCGCTTGATCGCGGCGGGCGCGGGGATTTGTGCGGGCGCGGCGTCGATCACCTTCACCAGCGATTTCCGTCCGGCCTCGGCATTCATGACCTGGCCGAAGAGCTTCGCGGGCAGGTCGAGATAGACTCCGCCGGGGCGGCCGGAGACGGCGGCGCGGATCGCACGCGCAAGGCCGATGCCGATGTCAGCGGCGTGCAGCACGCGGAAGGCCGCCTTGCAAAGCGGCTTCGCTACCGCGAGCTGGTCCATCTCCTCGTAGTCGCCCTGCTGCAAATCCACGATCTCGCGCTCGGAGGAGCCGGAGATCAGGATCATCGGGAAGCAGTTCGTGGTGGCGTGCGCGAGCGCGGTGAGCCCGTTGAGGAATCCCGGCGCCGAGACCGTGAGGCAGATGCCGGGCTTCTTGGTGAGGTAGCCCGCGATCGCCGCGGCATAGCCCGCATTCTGCTCGTGCCGGAAGGAGAGCACGCGGATGCCCGCAGCCTGCGCCATGCGGCCGAAATCCGTGATCGGAATTCCGGGCACGCCGTAGATCGTGGTGAGGCCGTTGAGCTTCAGCGCATCGATGATGAGATGGAAGCCATCGGTGAGCTCCTGCGTCTCGTCGGCGCCGCCTCTTGCCTCTCCCTTCAGCGTCGTTGCTTGCGTCATCGGCTTCTCCTCCCTGGAGATCGTTCGTTATTCAGCTCAGGAAATCGCAGTGCTTCGCGACGTGCTCCGCGAGGTCGAGCGCGTGCTGGCGCGTCAAGCGCTCCGCGAGCTCGGTGTCGCGGCACTCCAGCGCCTCGATGATCTTCATGTGATCGACGATCGAGCGGGCCGCGCGGTTCTGCTGCCGGATCGTCACCTGGCGGATCGCGCGCACGTGTATGAAGAGGTTCTCGGTCATGCCCGCGATGACCTTCGACTTGCTCAAGCGAATGATCGCCTGGTGGAAGGCGATGTTGGCGTCGGAGTATTCGTCCATGTGACCGGCGGGCGAGCCATCCTGGAACTCGTCGAAGAGCTTCCGGAGCGTCGCGATTTCGGCATCGCTCGCATCGCGCGTGACGAGCCGCGCCGCCATGCTCTCGAGCGCCGCCCAGACATGGATAATCTCGATGATCTCGCGCTTGGTCTTGCGCACGAGGAAGACGCCGCGGCGTGGCTGCGTCCGCACGAAGCCCTCTTGCTCGAGGAGCGTCATCGCCTCGCGGATCGGCGTACGGCTTACGCCCAAATCCTGCGAGAGTTGGCGCTCGTCGAGCCTGATCTCGCCCTGATGCGCGTAGACGTTGACGGAGGCGATCGCCTCCTTGAGCGCCTGATAGGCCCGCGTGCGGAAGCTCGACTGCGTGTCGATCGACTTCACCGCCAGCTTGGGCGCCACATCTATGGCTGTGTCTTCGGCCATCCGTCCCATGCTTGATGTAGGAATATCAAGCTCTTAGCGCCGATTTTATCTTTGGCGCCTGTTTGTTGGCATCTTGTATATCAGATACCAGCAGAGTCGCAAGGGGGCTCAGCCCTCGGGCGACCGCCCCGAAAAGGCGCGGAGCGCTTCCTTGGCGATGATGAGGCGCTGGATCTCGCTGGTGCCGTCGAAGATGCGGAAGGCCCGGACTTCGCGATAGAGGCGCTCGACCGCGACCCCCGCGACGACGCCCGTGCCGCCGTGGATTTGGAGGGATTGGTCGACCACCTCCTGAGCGGCCTCGGTCGAGAAGAGCTTGGCGATCGCGGCCGCCCGGGTCGAGCGCCCGCCGCCGCGGTCGTTGAGCCAAGCCGCGCGATAGACGAGGAGCGCCGCGGCGTCGATGCTCACGGCCATGTCCGCGAGCTTGTGCTGGATGAGTTGGTGCTCAGCGATGGGCTTGCCGAAGGTCGTGCGTCCGAGGCTGCGCCGAAGCGCCTCGTCGAAGGCCCGCCGCGCGAAGCCCAGCGTCGCCGCGCCCACGGTCGGCCGGAAGAGATCGAGCGCCGTCAGCGCCATCCGAATGCCGTCCCCGGCACGGCCGAGGAGGCAGTCCTTGGGCACGCGGCAATTCCGGAAGGAGAGCGTGCCCACCGTGTGCGGCGGCAGGACCTTGAGACGCTCCTCGAGCACGATCCCCGCGGCGTCTCCGGGGACGAGGAAGCCCGAAATGCCCGCACCCTCGAGGCGCGCGAAGAGGACATAGAGATCGGCGACGCCCGCATTCGAGGTCCAGGTCTTGCGTCCCTCGATGACGTATCCGTCGTCGGTCTCGCGCGCCTCGGTCGCGATCGCGGAGACGTCGGAGCCGGCAGCGGGCTCCGAGAGCGCGAAGGCAGGGACGGATCGCCCCGCCTCGATCTCGGGGAGAATATGCCGCCGCTGCTCGGCGTTGCCGTAGAGCGCGATCGGCAGGCTCGCGAGCCACGGCTCCGAGAACGCGACATCCGCGAGCCCTGAGTCGTAAGCAAGAACCTCGCGGATGAGACACGCCCTCCGCAAATCGAGGCCTCCGCCTTCGGATTCCGCTGCGGGAATTATGCCCGCGAGCCAGCCTGCGGCACCGATCCGCTCGAAGATCGCGCGCGCCGCCTCGCCCTCGCGGTTTTCCGCCGTCGCGAAGGGGCCAAGCTCGGTCTCGACCCAGGGCCGAAACCGGCCCGTCAAATCTCTGTGCTCCCGCTCGAAGAACGGCCACTCGAGAAAGCTCGTGTCGGGCATGAGGATCGGCTCGGGTTGCGGCGGGGATTAAGGCATTTTTCGCCCGAAATGTAGACGCCGCGCCCACGCAAGCGCAATGCGGCCCGCCTCGGAAGTGCGGTGCCGCTTTCCATCTGTTGCCCCCGCGCGCCATCCATTATGATCCCGCCGCCCTAAAAGGGGTGGACATTGGGATCGGCGGGGAGCGGCGGCGGCATCCATGCAAAACGGCATACATTTCCTCTCGGGCCTGCCGCGCGCGGGCTCAACCTTGCTCGCGGGCATCCTCCGGCAGAATCCGCGCTTCCATGCGGGAATGACGAGCGGCGTCGGCTCGCTCATGCTCTCGCTCCTCGGCGAGATGAGCCAGCGCAACGAGTTCGGCGTCTTCTTCAACAACGAGCAGCGCAAAGAGATCCTGCGCAGCGTCGTCACCGGCTATTACAAGGACACCCATCCCCGGAAGGTCGTCTTTGACACCAACCGCTTCTGGTGCAGCCGCATGTCGCTGGTGGCAGACCTCTTCCCCAAGGCCAAGGTGATCGCGACGGTGCGCCATCTGCCCTGGATCATGGATAGCGTCGAGCGTCTCATGCGGAAGAACAAGTACGAGACCTCCCGCATCTTCAACTACGATCCCGGCGGAACGGTTTACAGCCGCGTCGAGGCGCTCTCCGCGGGCTCGGGCCTCGTGGGCTTCGCCTGGAACGCGCTCAAGGAGGCCTTCTACAGCGAGGAGGCCGACCGCCTCTTGATCATCAAATACGAGACGCTGACGCGCGAGCCCGAGAAGGCCATCGGCGCGATCTACGATTTCGTGGGCGAGCCGCCCTTCAAGCACGATTTCGACAACGTGCAGTATTCCGAGCCCGAGTTCGATGCGCGGCTGGGCACACCGGGCCTCCACGACGTGAGCCGGCGCGTCGTGCCGCAGGAGCGGCAGACGATCCTGCCGCCGGACCTCTTCCGCCGCTACGAGAACGACAGCTTCTGGATGGATCCCGCGCTCAATCTCCGCCGGGTGCGGGTGGTCTGACCCGGGCCTCGCTCAGGGGCAGCGCAGGCCGAGCGCCGCAATGAAGTTGCTGGCCATCGCGTATTGCGCGGCGCTTTGGTCCGCCAGGAGGTAGCCGTCCACGAACTCGCGGAGCTCGCGCGCGTTCATGCCGGCGGCGCAGCGGTTGTAGCGCGCGAGCAGCTCCCGTGTCTTCGGCTCCGTCACGGCGCTCGTCATGCGCTGCATCATGTCGAAGAGGCCGAGGACGTAATTGGTCCGCGCCTCGTCGCTCAAGCCTTGATAGGTTTTGCCATCGAGGTAGGTCGCGACAGGCACGGGCGTCTGCGCCCGGCTCGTTCCAGCCGCCGAAACCAGCGCGAGCGCCAAAATCGCGCTCGCAGAACAAAGATTCCATCGCCATCCGCGCATTGCCGCCTCCTCGTGAGGCGGAGACTAGCGATCTTCGCGCAGACGTGAAAGCCGCCGCTCAGGCGAGCCGCAGCAGGAAGCTCGTGCCCGTCACGAGATATGTGGCGAGGATGAGGAGCGAGAAGTTGCGCTCGCTCAGTCGCAGACGCACGCGCTGCCCGAGCAGCAGTCCCGCGAAGACGGGCGCGCAAGCGAGAGCGGAGATCCCGAGCTCGGCCGGTGTTGCGACACCGAAGGCAAGCAATCCCAGCGCGAGACCGATCGAGCCCACCGTGTACATCTGCGATATCGCGACCACGAAGATCGCCTTCGGCAGTCTGAGCCACATGACGTAAAGGAGGAGCACGGGACCGTAGTAGCTGGAGACGCCGCCCACCAGGCCCGAGACGATGCCGGTCAGCGGCCCGAGCCAGCGCTCCTCCCGCTCGCGCAGCCGGACCCTCGGAAAGAGATGGGCGATCCCGGGAATGACAATGAGCGCGGCGCCGATCACGCCGAAGAGATAGCGCTCGGGGACCGCGACGAGCGCCCGCGTACTGAAGACGATCGTCACGAAGAGCGTCAGGTGGACCGGCCAGAAACGTCGCAACACCGGCCGGAATTGGCCGCCCTCGAAGCTCTGGAAGAGGTTCGAGAAGATGAGAGGCATCACGAGCGTCGCGACCGACTGCTTGAGGCTGAGCGCCACGGTCAAGAGCGGCACGCCCACCAGCGGCAACCCGATCCCCGCCACGCCCTTGAAGAGGCCGCCGGCGAAAAGCGCGAAAATCGAATAGAGGATGGCCGGGAGCGGCGGCATGACGGCGTCACCCTAATGGCAGCCTCCCGCGCTGAGAAGCGTCGCGGACGCTGGCCAGAGGTGCTGGCCTCTGCTATCGCTGGCTCGGACCATCCCGGAGGCGAGCCCATGTCCCTCGAAAGCGCCACCGCAGCCATCCGTGCCAAGGCCGCGCTCGCGCCGAAGCTCGGCTATCGCGTGACCTTCGATCTCGGCGAGGACGGCATCATCTATTGGGATGGAACTCAGGTGCCGGCCGCGATCGGAAACGAGGCCGGCGAGTCCGACACGACGCTGGCGCTGAGCCTCGAGAGCCTGCAGAAACTCATCGACGGAAATCTCAACCCGACGCTCGCCTACATGACCGGCAAGCTCAAGGTCGAGGGCTCGATGGGCGTCGCACTCAAGATCGGCCAGCTCCTCGAGGACTGAGCGCGGATTCCAAAATCGAACCCTGGTGAGAGCGCTGCCGCCGCGCTAATAGAAGTTGGCACCGCGCGGTGTCATCGGGGGAGGCTATTCATGAAACGACGTATATTTGCGGCGGCTTTCGGCGCGCTGCTCGCGAGCGCCGTGGCCGCGGAGGCGCAGACGCTTCGCATCGGCCTCGCGGAGGACCCGGACTCCTTCGATCCCGCGAAGGCCTGGAGCTATGTCGGCCGCGTGGTGCTGGCCTCGATCTGCGACAAGCTCGTGGACATCGCGCCGGATACGAGCTTCGTGCCGCAGCTCGCGGAAGCCTGGGAGACCTCGCCCGATGGCAAGGCGCTGACCTTGCGACTCCGCGCGGGCGTCACTTTCTCCGATGGCGAGCCCTTCAACGCGGCGGCCGTCAAGTTCAACATCGAGCGCTTCCTGACGATGCCGGAGAGCAGACGCAAGGCCGAGATCGCGGGTGTCACCGGTGCCACCGTGATCGACGACCTCACCGTCCGCATCGACCTCGAGAAGCCGAATGCGCCGCTCATCGCGCAGTTCTCCGATCGTGCGGGGATGATGGTGTCGCCGAAGGCGGCCTCTGCCCCCGGCGCCAAGCTCGACGACAACCCCGTCTGCGTCGGCCCCTACCGCGTGGTGGAGCGCATCGCGCAGGACAAGATCGTGCTCGAGCGTGTGCCCAGTTACTGGGACAAGGGCAAGTTCCATTTCGAGAAGCTCGTTTATCAGCCCGTCCCCGACGATGCCGTGCGGATCGCCAATCTCCGCGCGGGACAGCTCGACTTCATCGAGCGCGTGCCGCCGACGGAGGTCGCCGGCCTCAAGGCCGATCCCAAATTCGCGATCGCCGCGGCGACGAGCCTTGCCTATCAGGGCATCACCATCAACGTCGACAATGGTCCGAAGGCGAACCCCGCCTTCAAGAAGCCCGAGGTTCGCGAGGCGCTGAGCCTCGCCATCGACCGCAAGGCGCTCAACGAGGTCGCCTTCGCGGGCCAATACCTGCCCGGAAATCAGGCACAGCCGCCCAACAACAAATTCTACAACAAGGATTACCCCGTGCCGGCGCGCGATGTCGCGAAGGCGAAGGCGCTCCTGAAGCAGGCGGGCTACGAGCGCGTCAACCTCAAGATGCTCGTGCCCAACGGCACCGAGAGCCTGCAGGTTGCGCAGGTCATTCAGTCCATGGCGGCCGAGGCCGGGATCGACATCGAGCTGCAATCGATCGAGTTCATCAGCATGCTCAAGGCCGCGAAGGAGGGAAACTCCGAGTCCGATTTCGTGGGCTGGAGCGGCCGCGTCGATCCCGACGGCAACATCGCGACCCTCCTGCAATGCGGCAATCCCGGCAATGACGGACATTACTGCAGCGCCGAGCTCGACGCCGCCCTCGCTGCGGGCCGCGCCTCCAGCGACCCCGAGAAGCGGCGCCTTGCCTATTTCAAGGCTGCGGAGGTGATCGCCAGGGATAACCCGATCATCTACCTCTATCACCGGCAATACATCGCCGCCTTCACCGCGAAGGTCGCGGGCTTTGTGCAATACCCCGACGGAATAATCCGGCTTCGCGGAGTGGAATATCGGCAGTAGGGCGAGGGACGGCGCCGCCCTCACCTTCCCCCTTTTCCCACTTCGCATCAGCGAGAGCATGGGCTAAACCTCGCCGCGCGCGACCGCGAGCGGGGGAGTTCGTCATGGAGCAGAGATGGGGGCTGCCGGTCGTCGCGTGGCCCGCGCGCCTCCGGCCCAATTTCTGGGACCTCGTCGCCCTTCCGCTCGTCATCGGCCTCGTCGCGCTCATCGCCTGGGCGGGGAAGGAGATGAACGTCCCCTTCAAGCCCGGCGAGCAGATCGCGATCTCGCTCGATCCATGGAAGCTGCCGGAATACGGGCTGCGGACGGTGATGCGCATGGGGATCGCGCTCGCGGTCTCCCTGGTCTTCAGCCTCGGCTACGCCGCGATCGCCGCGAAGAGCCGGCGGGCCGAGAAGTTGCTGATCCCGATCCTCGACATCCTGCAATCCGTCCCGATCCTGGGCTTCCTGTCGATCACGGTCACAGGCTTCATCGCGCTCTTTCCGGGGAGCCTGCTCGGCTACGAATGCGCTTCGATCTTCGCGATTTTCACCTCGCAAGCCTGGAACATGACCTTCAGCCTCTACCAGTCGTTCCGGGCGGTCCCGCAGGACCTCCGCGAGGCCGCGCGCATGTACCACCTCTCGCCCTGGTCGAGCTTCTGGCGCCTCGAGGTGCCTTACGCGATCCCGCAGCTCGTCTGGAACATGATGATGTCGATGTCCGGCGGCTGGTTCTTCGTGGTGGCCTCCGAGGCGATCACGGTCGCCAATCAGAACACGATGCTGCCGGGGATCGGCTCCTACATCGCGCTCGCGAGCGCCGAAGGCAATCTCGCAGCCGTCGGATACGCGATCCTGGCGATGCTCGCTTTCATCCTGATCTACGACCAGCTCCTGTTCCGGCCGCTGCTTGCGTGGTCGCAGCGCTTCAAGGTCGAGGCGGTCACCGAAGGCGAAGGCGAGCGCGCCTGGTTCCTCACGATGATGCAGCGCGCGGGGATCTTTCACTTCGTCGCGCTGGTCGGCGACCGGCTCGCCGATTTCTGGAGCCGCGCCACGACCGCCAAGGCCTTTCAGGAGAGGGCGGAGAGGCCGCCGAGCCCTTGGACCGCCTGGATCGACACGGCCTGGGTCGTGTTCCTCGTGCTTCTCGCCCTTTATGCACTCTGGGAGGTCACGAGCTTCGTGCGCAGCGAGATCGTCCTCGCGGAGGTCGGACGCGTCTTCCTCTACACAGTCGCGACCTTCCTGCGCGTCTCCGTACTGATAGCGCTGGCTTCCGCCATTTGGGTCCCGATCGGCGTCTGGATCGGGCTCCGGCCCGCGGTCGCTCACCGGGCCCAGCCGATCGTGCAATTCGCCGCGGCGTTCCCCGCGAACCTCTTTTTCCCGCCGGTCGTCTATCTCATCAAGACTTTCTCGCTCAACCCGGAGATCTGGCTCAGCGTGCTCATGATCCTGGGCGCGCAGTGGTACATCCTCTTCAACGTCATCGCGGGCACGCTGGCGCTTCCGACGGATTACCAGTACGCCGCAAGCAATTTCGGCGTGCGCCGCTGGCTCTGGTGGCGCCGTCTCATCCTGCCGGCGATCTTTCCGGCCTACGTCACCGGCGCGATCACCGCCTCCGGCGGCGCCTGGAATGCAAGCATCGTCTCGGAAGTGGCGCAGTTCGGTCCCGACAAATTCGAGGCCACGGGGATCGGCGCCTATATCGCAAGATATACCGCCGATGGGGACTTCCCGCGCATCGTGCTCGGCGTCACCATGCTGAGCCTCTTCGTGCTCGCCTTCAATCGGCTGTTCTGGCGGCGGCTTTATGCCGTCGCCGAAGAGCGGCTTCGCCTGGACTGAGAGAACCGTCATGGCCGACCAGCCGCTACTCAATGCAAAGGACGTGAGTAAGACCTACCGCACCGGCGACACCGCGGGGCGGCTCGTCCTCGATCACGTCGATTTCGCGCTCAAGGAGGGGGAGATCGCGGCAATCCTCGGCAAATCCGGCTGCGGCAAATCGACCTTCCTGCGCATCCTCGCGGGGCTCACGCTGCCTACCGGCGGCGGCGTGACCTATCGCGGCATGCCCGTCATCGGCCCCGCGCAGGGGGTCGCGATGGTCTTCCAGACCTTCGCGCTCTTCCCCTGGCTCACCGTCTTCGGCAACGTCGAGCTCGGCCTCGAGGCGCAGGGCGTCGACCGCGAGGAGCGGCGAAAGCGCGCGCTCGCGGCGATCGACTTGATCGGCCTCGACGGCTACGAATCGGCATATCCCAAGGAACTCTCGGGCGGCATGCGCCAGCGCGTGGGCTTCGCCCGCGCTCTCGTCGTCAACCCCGACGTGCTGCTCCTCGACGAGCCCTTCTCCGCCCTCGATGTCCTCACCGCGGAGACGCTCCGCGGAGACCTCTCGGAGCTCTGGAGTGCGAAGCGGGTCCCGACCAAGGGCATCGTCTTCGTCTCGCACAACATCGACGAGGCGGTGGAGATGTCGGATCGGGTCATCGTCTTCGACAGCGATCCCGGCCGCATCAAGGCTGAGATCCAGGTGCCGCTGCCGCGGCCGCGAGACCCCGGCAGCCCGGCCTTCCGGCAGATCGTCGACGAGGCCTATATCCAGATCACGACCCACCCGAGCCGCCAGGCGGGCAAGGCGGGCGGCACGGCCGCGCCGCAGATCGGCATTGCCTATCGGCTACCGCCGGCCTCGATCCAGCAGCTCATGGCCCTCCTCGATTCGCTCTCGAGCGAGCCCTATAACGGCCGCGCCGACTTGCCGAAGCTCGCGGAGAGCGAGCACCTCTCGAGCGACGAGCTCTTCCCGCTCATCGAGACCCTGCAGGTGCTCGGCTTTGCCCAGGTCGGCGGCGGCGACATCGAGGCGACGGCGCCGGGTCGCGCCATCGCCGAGGCCGACATCCTCAAGCGCAAGCAGATTTTCGGCGAGCATCTCATGCGCAACGTCCCGCTCGTCGCGCATATTCGCCGCGTCCTCGACGAGCGCCCCGGACACTCGGCTCCGAGTGCCCGCTTCCTCAGCGAGCTCGAGGACCACCTGAGCGAGGAGGACGCGCAGGAAGTCTTCGATACCGTCATCAATTGGGCCCGCTACGCGGAGCTCTTCGCATACGACTACGATCGCGCGGTGCTGAGTCTCGAGAATCCCTGACGGTACCGAGCATGTTGCGCCCGCAGTCGCGCGGTCTCATTTTCTTGTTGGGGGCCCTCACCGCCGTCACCGCGCTCGCGGTCGACATGAGTCTGCCCTCGCTGCCCTCGATCGCCGCGAGTTTCGGCGCCGAGCCTGAGCAGGTGCAACTCACGCTGAGCCTCTTCCTCGTGGGCTATGCCGGGGGGCAGCTCTTTTGCGGCCCGCTCTCGGACCGGTTCGGCCGGCGCAGGGTGCTGCTGGCGGGGATCGCTGTCTATGCGCTCGCGGGTTTCGCATGCGCGCTCAGCCCCGGAATCAAAATCCTCGTGGGCGCGCGGCTCGTCCAAGGCTTCGGCGCCTGCGTCGGGCCGGTGCTGGGACGCGCGGTGGTGCGCGATCACATGACGGGGCCGCGCGCCGCGCAGACCCTCTCCTATATAACGCTCACCATGAGCATCGCGCCGCTGCTCGCGCCGATGCTGGGCGGGCTCCTTCTCAACCGGTTCGGCTGGCCGGCCATCTTCGTCTTTCTCGGGATCTTCGGCACACTCCTCACGACGGCCACATATCTTTTCTTTCCGGAATCCCTCAAGACCCCGGATCGCGACGCGCTTCGATTGCGAAGACTCGCGCGGAACGCCGCGACCTTCTTCTCGAGCCGCCGCGCGCTCGGCTTCGCGCTCATAAACGCCTTCGTCTTCGCCGGGCTCTTCGCCTTCCTCTCGGGCTCGCCCTTCGTGCTGATCGAGGTACTGGGGGTGCCCGCGGGGCAATTCGGTTTCTATTTCGCACTGAGCGCCGTCGGGCTGATGATGGGCGCGCTCGTCAACGGCCGTCTCGCGCACCGCTATTCGGGCGAGCGCGTGATGCGTGGCGGGTTCGTGCTGCTGCTCGCCGCCGCGGCGACGCTCGTCGTCGTTGCCTGGTCCGGCCGCGGCGGAGCGATCGCGATCATGCTGCCGATCGGCGCCTATGTGATGGCGCTGGGCCTGATCCTTCCCAATGCGACGGCTGCCGCCATGGAGCCCATGCCGCACATGGCGGGGTTGGCGGCCTCTATCATGGGCGCGATCCAGATGGGAAGCGGCAGCCTCAGCGGCTGGGGCGTCGCCCGCCTCTACGACGGCACCGCGCACGCCATGGCCGGCATGCTCGCGGCAATGGCGGTCTGCGCGGTGCTGACCTATTTGGCGCTGGTGCGCCCATCCCCCCGGACCGGCGCATAGGGCATAGCCTGAAGTCTATTGAAATATGTGATTTCAATAGAGTACACTCTATCAAATCATATACATCGATAGGTGT
>Ga0335082_10006274_pt1 | contig 12976 bp, 12 predicted proteins | sample Lox_Sample_41_FD_206718 | JGI IMG/M metagenome (GOLD analysis project Ga0335082, IMG submission 206718) | Soil microbial communities from Loxahatchee National Wildlife Refuge, Florida, United States - Lox_Sample_4.1 | ecosystem: Environmental > Terrestrial > Soil > Wetlands | place: USA... | reverse complement strand
GCGACCAGCCACTAGTGTCCGGTTAAAAGTCGAGCAATCGCAACTGGTTAGGGTTTTCGCCTCCTTCGGGAAGCGGGTTGTCGTGCAAAAAAGCTTGATTGATGGGCGTTTTCTCGAACAGCGATACGCTCAGAATTTGCAGCATGGTGTACAGGTTGATCGAGAGGTTGAGCCGCTTGCGCACAATAGCGACCAGCAGATAAGTGCACACCGCGATCCAGATTTGGGTTTTGACGGCATTCTCCGAGGTGCCGTAGAAAGCTTTGATGCGCAGATGTTGTTTGATCCATTTGAAGAACAACTCGACCTGCCAACGACGACGGTACAGTTCGGCAATGGTCGGCGCCGGCAGGGCGAAGTTGTTGGTCAGGAAAACCAGCCGTCGCTGCCGTTGGGCGTCCCAATAGCGGATGCGGCGCAGCGGCGCGGGATAGCCTTTGCGGGTATAGAACCAGAGCAGGGCAATGGTTTGATCGCACTGTACGCCCGTGCTTTTGTCCGCCGGGTGGGAGTGGGTACAGCGAAAGCGAAAGTTCTTGCGCGCCCGGGTAACGAAAAAGGCCCCGTGCTGGGTCCAGCGATACAGTCGCTCGAAATCGAGGTAGCCGCGATCCATCACATAGAAGGCACCCACTTCGGGAGTGAGCCGATCGAGCATGTGGACATCGTGCGCCTGCGCTGGCGTAATGTGCAGCACGGTGGGAATGGGGCCCCGCAGATCGAGCAGAGTGTGCAGCTTCAGGGCATGCTGGGTGGGCTTGTAGCGGGCCCAGGGAAACAACGTCATGCAGAGATCGATAATGGTGGAATCCAGCGCATAGACGGTGTGCGCCAGGTCCAGTCCCCAGGGCTCGTCGCGGTACAGACGGCGCGCCTCCGGGATGAGCGCTTGGGCGAAGTCGGCGTAAATATGCCAGTCGCGGGCTTCGTTGGCATCGGCCAGGGTGCTGCGCGAAACGGCGCCGCGAATGCCCAGATGATAGAGGCGCCGCTGCTGGGAGCGCAGGCAAGCCACAATGTCGCGCAGACTCTCGCGGTAACTGAGTTGGGCAAATGCCATGCACAGGAACTGGTCCCAACAAGAGAACCTGCGCACCCGGTAATTGCCGGCATAGCGCTCCACGCATTTGCGAAATTCGTGCTTGGGCAAGTAATCGATGAGTTGCGAAAACAAGGACTGTCCGCTGTTCATAGTGCCGCCATTGTGACGGCAACGGGCAGCCGCTTGCGGCCTCGCACTTCAAATCGATTACGAGCCTCACCATACTTAACCTTTGCTAACGCACTGACTTACGCGAAACACAACAGTCCTTAACCGGACACTACTGGTCAGTGGTCAGTGGCTAGTGGTCAGTGGTCAGTGGTGAATTGCCCGCACGGCACTGGCAACTGACTACTGGCTGCTGGCCACTGCAATCTTCACGTGCTCTGCCCGCACATCGTCTGCCGTAAACAATGCAATGAACGGCGCCGGAGCAGCCGCTTTCTGTACGTTTGCGCGGCCGCCCGCCTCCTGCCGCTCCACCAGGCACAGGACGCCCACGATATCGAAGCCAAACTCGCGCGCCGCCTCAATGGCCTGGATGGTGGAAGCGCCGGTCGTGCAGACGTCGTCCACGATCACCACGCTCGCAGGCTTCTGCCGGAAGCCCTCGATGCGCCGGCCGGTGCCATGCGTCTTCTCGGCCTTGCGCACCAGGAAGCCGTGAATCGCCTTGCCCTGTTGCACGCTGATTACCGAGGTGGCGACCACGATCGGGTCAGCACCCATCGTCAGTCCGCCGATAGCATCGGCACGCCAGCCGCGGGCCTGGATCTCTTGCAGCACAGTCTCGCCGGTCAGCAGCGCGCCGGCGGCGTCGAGCGTTGTGAGGCGACAGTCGATGTAGTAGTCGCTGGTGCCGCCGCTGGAAAGCTTAAATTCGCCCAGGCAAAAGGATTTCTCGGCCAACATCGACAGAAGTTGTGCGCGCGCGGTCGGCATCAGAGTAACGATACCATCCTCATCCGGCGACCTTCTCCAGGTGGCGGAAGTGATCGCTGGCAATCCAAAGTGCGGCAAACAGGGCAAAGTTGTAGCCGCAGTGCGTCAGGAAAGAGGCAGCGACGGAATTCGTACGCACGCGAACGATGGTAAGGGCCACGCCAACGACAAAGATGCTCAGGATTGGTCCCCAGGCGTAGCCGAGCTGCGCTCCATGGATGGCGGCGAATGCCGCGGCCGTCAGCATGATAGCGGTAGTTAGATTAAAGGTGCGACGCAGCAGCGGGTACAGGAGTCCCCGGAAGAACAGCTCCTCCATCAGGGGAGCCAGGGTCAAGCCAAATGCGGCCAGCAGGTAGGCGCTGGGCGCGTCGTGAAAGTACCTGTCCATGGGCAGCGTTTTGGGGATGGGCAGAAAGCGCGACATGCTCTCAACGGCAATCGCCAGGACAGTCCCGCCGACGAAAAATGCAGGCCCGTAGATCGCGGGCCAGTTCCAGCAAATCGCTTGGCCGAAGCGCTCGCGTGTCTTACCGCGTACCACAAAGAACATGAATACCAATACCAGGGGATAGGCGGCCGCCTGTGCTCCCACTACGACGCGCGCATCAGTAGCCAGATCGGCCAGCGGCACATGCCGCAGCTCGGGAATGTGGCGCGCAATGAACAACGCAACCATGCTCAACACGAAGACCACAAAAAGCGTGAACCCCAGTACAGCGAGCGCATCCCACCACGACCACGCAGGGAAGCGCGGCCGGGGAACCGGCTCCATCGGTACCAGCTCGGGCTGGAGACGCGGTTCTTCAGCAACCGAAGGATGAAGCAGGCTCTCGCCCGGCTCCGGCAGCGGGTTGGATGGCAGAGACATGACTAGCTGGAAACCTCGGAGGTTGTCACCACGACTTCCTGGTCTCGCGTCTGCGCATTAGACGCGCGCGGCAGTATTTTCGCCAGAATTTCACCCGTATAGGATTTTCTTACGCGGGCAACCTGCTCCGGCGTTCCCGCAGCGACGATGCGGCCGCCCTTTTCGCCGCCCTCCGGGCCGAGGTCGATGATCCAGTCGGCGTTGCGAATGACGTCCATATTGTGCTCGATGATGATGACGGTGTTGCCCAGGTCGGTCAGCCGGTGCAGCACCTCCAGCAGCTTGCTCACATCGTCAAAGTGCAGGCCGGTGGTCGGCTCGTCCAGCAGGTAAAGCGTCTTGCCGGTCTGCCGCTTGCTCAACTCGCGCGCCAGCTTGATGCGTTGCGCTTCGCCGCCTGACAAGGTCACCGCCGACTGCCCAAGGTGAATGTATCCCAACCCGACGTCCATCAGCGTCTGCAGCTTCTGCTTGACCTGGGGAAAGTTTTCCAGCACCGGCAGCGCATCGGACACGGGCGTCTCGAGTATGTCGGCGATGGAATATCCTTTGTACTTCACCGCCAGCGTCTCGTGATTGTAGCGCCTGCCGCCGCAGACCTCACACTGCACATAAACATCGGGCAGGAAGTTCATCTCGATGCACCGCTGGCCTTCGCCCTGGCAGGCCTCGCACCGTCCACCCGCAACGTTGAAGGAGAAGCGGCCGGCTTTGTAGCCGCGCTCGCGCGATTCCGGCAGCATGGCGAAGAGGTCGCGGATATGAGTGAAAACGCCGGTGTAGGTGGCCGGGTTCGAACGCGGCGTGCGGCCGATCGGCGACTGGTCAATCTGTATGACCTTGTCAATGTGCTCCGTTCCGGTGATGGCTTTGTGCGCACCGGGCTCCTCGCGCGAGCCGTACAGCGCCTTAGCCAGAGCGCGATACAGAATGTCATTCACCAGCGTTGACTTGCCCGAGCCTGATACCCCGGTGACCAGAGTCATCACGCCGAGCGGAAAGATGACGTCGACGTTCCTCAGATTATTCTCGTGTGCGCTCAGGATGGTGATCGCTTTTCCGTTGGGCTGGCGCCGCGCATAGCGATACGTCACCTGCTTTTCGCCCGAGAGATATTGTCCGGTGAGTGAGCGCGGCTCGGCTTCGATCTCTTGCGGTGTGCCGCTGGCGACGAGTTCGCCGCCATGACGGCCGGCACCGGGACCAAGATCGATAACGTGGTCGGCGCGCAGAATCGTGTCTTCGTCGTGCTCGACAACCAGCACGGTGTTGCCGAGGTCGCGCAACGACTCCAGCGCCTGCAGCAGACGCTCGTTGTCGCGATGGTGCAGGCCAATGGAAGGCTCATCGAGAACATAAAGCACGCCGCGGAGTTTCGAGCCAATCTGGGTTGCCAGGCGGATGCGCTGACCTTCGCCGCCGCTCAGCGTCATGGCCGAGCGGTCGAGTGAGATATAGCCCAGCCCGACGGCATTCAGGAAGCCCAGCCGCTCGGCAATCTCTCTGCGAATTCGCCCGGCGATGAGCTCTTCGCGCTCCGTCAGTCTGGTCTGTGCGATCGCTCCCACGGCGCGCGACACCGGCAATGCGGCAAGGTCGGCGATGGACATGCCGTTCACCTTCACGGCAAGGCTTTCCGGGCGCAGCCGCTTCCCCTCACATACAGGGCAGACAGTCGCCGACATGTGGTCGAGCAGCCATTCGCGATAGGTTTCTGACGAGCTTTCTTCCAAGTTACGACGGAGATACGCAAAGACACCCAGGAAGCCACCTCGCTTTTGCTCGCCGCGCGGCGGTCCGTAGAGAATCAAGTCTTGGGTCTTGCGTGGAAGCTGCTCGAAGGGCGTCGCCAGGTCGAAGCCGTAGGCCGCTGCCGCCAGTTGCAGCATGCGAATGAGGTTCTGCGAGGCTGAGCCCGGCCCTAAGCCGCCATCCAGCAACGGCTTTGACCAGTCCGTTACCACCTTGGCGGGGTCGAAATCAAACTTGCTGCCCAGACCGTTGCACTCCGGACAGGCGCCATACATGCTGTTGAAAGAGAACGACCGCGGCTCCATCACCGGAACGTTAACGCCGCAGTCCGGACACGCGAGCTTGGAAGAGTACAGCCGCTCTTCGCTGCCCACCACCGCCACCTGCACCAGCCCGTTCGCCATTTTCATCGCCAGCTCGACCGCGCCGGCCAGCCGGCGCTCGATTCCCGGTTTCACCAGCAGCCGGTCCACCACCAGCTCGATGGTGTGGTTCTTGCGCTTGTCGAGCTTAATCTCTTCGTCGGCAATGTTTCGCAGCTCGCCATCAATGCGGGCGCGCGTGTAGCCCTGCTGCGCCAGCTTGTCAATTTCTTTCTTGAACTCCCCCTTGCGGCCACGCACCAGGGGCGCCATGATCATTATCCGCTCTTCGGGCTTCAGCTCCATGACCTGCTGCACAATCTGGTCAGCCGACTGCCGCGAGATGGCGCGCCCGCACTGCGGGCAGTGCGGCACCCCGATTGACGAGTACAGCAAACGCAGGTAGTCGTAAATCTCGGTGATGGTGCCTACGGTGGAGCGCGGGCTCCGACTGGTGGTCTTCTGTTCGATGGCAATCGACGGACTGAGGCCGTCAATGTTGTCCACGTCCGGTCGCTCCATCTGGTCGAGGAACTGGCGGGCGTAGGCGGAGAGCGTCTCGACGTAACGGCGTTGTCCCTCGGCGTATATGGTGTCAAAGGCGAGTGACGACTTGCCCGAGCCGCTGAGGCCGGTGATCACGGTCAGGGTGTTACGCGGGATCTCCACGTCGATATTCTTCAGGTTGTGCTGACGCGCCCCGCGTACCGTAATGCTGGTGATGGCCATGAATAACTTTTTGAAGGCTGCTATGGAGACTCCGGGAGAGGAGAAACGCAACTCTACTCACGTATCTTATTTGCCAATATCCACGGCAGTCAACGCGAGGTAAAGTTGCATCAGAGTAGATGGACGAGCCGGCGCGCCGGATTCAAGCCCCTGGTCGGTTGCGGTCGATAAGAGGTGTTAGGGATCCCCTGCGCGGGTCCGCACAAATAGGAAGAACTGATGACCGCATTCATGCTCTCGTTCCTGCTGTTATTCACGATTGTGGCAGCGTTTGTCTTCGGTATTGCCCTGGGATATTGGGCCATCTTGGGAGTGCTGCACCTGTTCCATCCGGCCCGCAGTCAGCGAAGGGCTGCCCGTGTGCCTGCTTTGGCAACAACGGCGAGCGGCGATTAGGGCGGCAGCTAGCAAAGGCCCTTTCAGGATTGCACTGTGGGCGATCTGTAAGGCATCGAGGCTACCCCCGACAATCTGGGCTATGCCAGTGGACCTCTGCGCATTTTTGCTGTAGCAAACCGCCACACGCTCTTTCGAACGCTCGTCCGAACTGTTGCGCTTTGCATCACGTTGCCGCGTGACCCCCATCACAGCGCTTCCTAAATCCTTGTTCCACAATGAGATCGTACTCATGGAAGTTGTAGTTACGACGGCTGTTCGCTATTCGCCCTTCGCCTTTCGTCAGAGACTATAAGGCACAAACGAAGAGCGAAAGGCGAAAAGCGAATAGCGACTCATAGGAGCCATCATGAAAAAAGTCATTCTGGCCGTGCTACTCATCGCAGTCGCCCTGTTCCTGGTTCTTCCCAGTCTCTCCTGGGCGCAGAGCACCGAAGAGATTTACAAGGCGAAGTGCGCGGCATGTCACGGAGCTGACGGCAAAGGCACCGCCGCCGGCACAAAGATGGGAGCGCAGGCGTTTTCGTCTCCCGCGGTGCAGAAGATGTCTGATACGGAAATCGCCGACTTTATCGAAAACGGTGGGCCGCAGAAGAAGGCCACCCACGCTTTCGCCAACAAGGGTGTGAGCGCGGCCGACGCTGCAAAGCTGGCTGCATATGTGAAGACGCTGAAGTGAGTTTTCGCATTTGAAGGCGGTCCGCTCGGAACTGCCTGGAACGGGAAGATCCAGAGCGGGCCCCTCCCCCGAAGTTCGCAAGTCGCCCGACGGCGCTGTCACCTGGCGCCGCTTCCTACCTGCCGAGGTCCGACTGGGCCGCCAGGGCGACCTGGAGAGGAATCAATGAGCAAAGGATTACTTTACGATGCGACGCTGTGCATCGACTGCAAGCAGTGTGAGCAGGCCTGCGCTACTGAAAACGGTCTGCCCTACGACGACCGTATCGCAGCCGAAGAGGTCACATCCGCACATAAGTACACCACCGTCCTCGCCAAAGAGGACAAGTTCATGCGCAAACTGTGCCTGCATTGCGACGATCCGGCCTGTGCTTCCGTCTGCCCGGTGGGCGCGCTGAAGAAGACCGCACTCGGCCCAGTCACCTACGACAAGAGCCGTTGCATGGGATGCCGCTACTGCATGGCTGCATGTGTGTTCGGAGTGCCGAAGTACGAATGGGACAAAGCTATTCCGGGAGTGCGCAAGTGCATCATGTGCACCAAGCGAGTGGCTGCAGGCAAGCCAACCGCCTGTGCGGAGGCGTGCCCCACTGGTGCGACCAAGTTCGGTGATCGCGACGAACTCCTGGAAGAAGCGAAGAAGCGCCTGCACGACGATCCCGGCAAATATGTGCCGCACGTCTTCGGGGAGACGGAGGTCGGCGGCACATCAGTTTTCCTGCTGTCATCCATCCCGTTCAACCAGTTCGGCTACCGGACCGACCTAACCGAGCGAGCCCTGCCCATGTACACCTACCAGGTTCTGTCGCGCATTCCTGACTTTGTGCCGTTGTTCGGGGTGCTTCTGGGCGGCGTTCACTGGATCACTCATCGCCGCGAAGACGTGGCCCAGGCCGAAGCCAAAGAAAAGCAGCGCCAAGGCGGTGTCCAATGACTGTCCCGAGAATCAGGTTCACTTTCTGGAAAGCGCTCTTCGTGGTCATCATGATCGCGGGAGCCTATGTTACATACCTCCGGTTCTTTCATGGACTCGGCGCCGTGACCAACCTCAGCGACCGGTTCCCCTGGGGGCTGTGGGTTGGCTTCGACGTCATGTGCGGTGTCATGCTGGCAGCCGGCGGCTTCACCCTGACCACCGCCGTCGAGATCTTCAATATCAAGCGGATGCATTCCATCGTCCGCCCCACGATTCTCACGGCTTTCCTCGGCTACTTGCTGGTCTGTGCGGCGCTGATGTACGACCTGGGCCTGCCGTGGAACATCTGGCACCCCCTCATCATGCGCAATCCACATTCGGTGATGTTTGAGGTCGCCTGGTGCGTGATGTTGTACACCACGGTGCTGGCGCTGGAGTTTTCACCGATTGTGCTGGAGCACTTCAATCTGCAGAAGCCCCTGCGTATCGTGCGGAAATTGATGATCGTCTTTGTGATCCTCGGCGTTCTGCTCTCGACGCTGCATCAGTCCTCGCTGGGCTCCCTGTACCTCATCATGCCCAACAAGCTGTCCCCGCTCTGGTGGAGCCCGCTGCTGCCGGTGTTCTTCTTCCTCTCGGCGATTGCAGTTGGACTGGCAATGACCATCTTCGAGTCCTCGATGAGCTCGAAGTACTTTGGCCGCGAGTTGGAGTTGCCGGTCCTGATTGACCTGGGACGGGCGCTGGTCCTGGTCCTTGCGCTCTACGGGATCCTGCGCTTCGAGGACCTGTATCACCGTGAGGCCCTCAAGCTGGTACTGGTGCCCAGCTATCAGCAGCGCTTCTTCCTGCTCGAGATCTTTCTGTCAGTCATCGCACCGTTCTGCCTGCTGCTGGTACGAAGAGTGCGCGAGAGCGCGCAGGGGCTGTATCTTGCCGCCGTGCTGACGCTACTGGGTTTCGTAACCAATCGTCTTAACGTCACCATCACCGGAGTGGAAAGCGCCAGCGCCCGCTATACCCCGAGGTGGACCGAGGTGGTAATCACCGCCATGTTCGTCGCGCTCGGCTTCGCCATCTTTGGCCTGGTGGCCAGGTATCTGCCGATCTTCCCTGAGGAGAAGACGGCACAAATCCCGGCACTCCGCGAACCGGCTTTCGAAGAACTCGGGGTCCCTGTACATGCAGGAGATTGACAAGCCGGCCACGTCCCCAGATGCACTTGAGGACGCTTTTGCCTTCCATCCGCATTGGATCCAGCGGTTGGGACGCAGCGTCAGCGCCAAGCTGATGGTCTCCATCTTCCTGGTGATGCTGGTCATATTTGGTCTGTTGGGATACTTCAGCATTCGCCTCCATCGCAAGAATCTGGAAGCCACGGCGCTGGTCAGTGCAGAGCGGCTAAGCGAAGTCGTGCGCCGCAGCGCTTCGCATTACATGTTGAAAAACGATCGGGTCGGTCTCTATGAACTGATGAACAACATGGCTGACCAGCCCGGCATGGTGCGGCTGCGCATCATGAATGCTGAGGGTGTGGTCACCTACTCGACTTCGCCCGACGAAGTTGGCAAGGCCGTGGACAAGGGCGCCGAGGCTTGCTACGGCTGCCATGCCCAGTCCCAGCCCCTCACGCGACTGAACCGCTCCGATCGCTTCCGTGTCTATCGCGCCGATCGGGCTCGCATCCTGGGTGTGATCACTCCCATCGAGAACCTGCCTGCCTGCTCGAACGCTGCGTGCCATGCACATCCCGCCAGCACGCGGATCCTGGGCGTGCTCGACACCAATCTTTCGCTCGCCAAGGTTGACGAGAATCTGGCGCACGAGCGGCGCGACATGCTGGCTTACACGGCTGTCGCTCTGCTGGCAGTCGTTTTCCTAAGCGGGCTGTTCGTTTGGATCGTGGTGCACAACCCCCTGCGCGACCTGAAGACCGGCACCGAGCGCATCGCCGGCGGGGACCTCGGCTATCAGATCCCCGTGCACTCGCAGGATGAAGTGGGAGAGTTGGCGCACTCCTTCAACGAGATGAGCAACCGCTTGCGAGTGGCTCAGGCTGAGATCACGGCCTGGGCCCACACGCTGGAAGATCGCGTCGCCGAGAAGACACGCGAGTTGAAGCAGGCGCACCAGCGCATGTTGCACGTGGAAAAAATGGCCACCATCGGCAAGATGGCGGCGGTGGTGGCACACGAGATCAACAATCCCCTCTCCGGGATTCTGACCTACTCCAAGCTGGTCAAGCGCTGGATTCAGAACCACGCAGTAGGCGCGCCACGCAAGGACGAGATGGAGGGTTCGCTGGACCTGATTGCCAGCGAGAGCAAGCGCTGCGGCGAGCTGGTCAAGAACCTGTTGAGCTTCTCGCGGGTCTCGCCCATGAACCTGGCGTGGTGCGACCTGAACCGGGTGATTGACCGCTGCCTTCGCCTGGTAGAGCACAAGATGAAGTTGGGCGGCATCCAGCTCAATCTTGATCTCGCGGCCGAGTTGCCCCCTGCGCACTGCGATCCGGCACAGATCGAGCAAGTGGTGCTGGCCATGGTCATCAACGCCATCGATGCCATGCCGCAAGAGGGCAACTTGTGGATCAGCACACGCGTGACCGCGGATTCCACGATTGAGCTGGTCATCCGCGATGACGGTATTGGAATTCCCGCCGAGCATCTCCCCCACATCTTCGAACCGTTCTACACAACGAAGGAGTCAGGTGGTTCCGGGCTCGGGCTGGCTATCAGCCAAAACATCGTGGAGCGGCACGGAGGTCACATCGAGGTGAGCTCGGTGGTGGACCAGGGAACGACGTTCAAGATTTTGCTTCCGGTTGACAGCCAGGCGCCCGTGGCGGCAAACGAATCCGACCGCGCAATGGTTGAAACGAGGTAGAGAGATGACGCAAGGCAAATTGCTGATCGTGGACGATGAACTCAGTGTGCGTGACTCGCTGGCCAAGTGGTTCACGGAAGAAGGCTACGAAGTCGCCACGGCTGAAAGTGCCAACGAAGCGCTAACGCGCGTGGCCGAGCAGACCTTCGACGTTGCGCTGTTGGACATCAAGATGCGCGGCACCGACGGCATCGAATTGCAGCGGCGGCTGCACGAGATTTATCCCGATATGCTGGTCATCATCATGACCGGCTACGCCTCGGTCGAAACCGCGGTGGCAGCGCTCAAGAACGGCGCCTACGACTACGTCAACAAGCCACTCGACCCCGATGAGATCGCGCACCTGGTGGCGAAGGCCATGTCGCATCGGCACACCCAGCAGGAAAACGTCCGGCTGAAGGAAACCGTTGCCGAAATCGCGCATCCGTCGGACATCATCGGCCAGAGCGCGGCGATGAAGAAGGTCTTCGATGCCATCGAAACGGTGGCGCCCACCGATGCCACGGTGCTGGTCACCGGCGAGAGTGGCACGGGCAAGGAGCTGGTGGCACGGGCTATTCATGCCGGAAGTCCGCGGCGGTTTCATCCGCTGGTGGTCATCCACTGCGGTGCGCTGACCGAGACTTTGCTGGAAAGTGAACTCTTCGGACATGAGAAAGGCGCATTTACCGGTGCACAGTACCGCAAGAAGGGCAAGTTCGAAATTGCCGAAGGCGGCACGGTATTTCTGGATGAGATCGGCGACATCAGCCTGAAGACGCAGACGGACCTGCTGCGCGTGTTGCAGGAGCGCGAGATCACTCGAGTGGGCGGGAACCAGACCATTAAGGTCGACTTTCGCGTGGTCGCCGCCACCAACAAAGACCTGGAGAGGCTGATCGAGGAAGGCAGGTTCCGGCCCGACCTGTACTATCGCCTGAACGTCTTCCACATCGAAATTCCGCCACTGCGCGAGCGCCGGGAAGACATTCCGCTTCTCGTAAACCACTTCGTCCGCAAGTTTTCCGGCGAGATGAACAAGAAGATGACGCGGGTCGCTCCAGCAGCGATGAACGCCCTGCAACAATATGGCTGGCCAGGTAACGTGCGCGAGCTGGAGAACGCGGTCGAGCGGGCGATGGTGGTGGCCCAGGAGCCTGAAATACGCGAGCACGACTTCACGCTGCGATCGAAGAATGGAACCGGCCTGGGCGATGTCCGCAGCCTGGAGGACATGGAGCGCGTGCACATTCTGCGCGTGCTGGACGAGTGCGGCGGCAACCAGACGCATGCTGCCGAGGTACTGGGCATTGACCGGGTTACGCTGCATCACAAGCTGAAGAAGTACGGTTGGGCCCGGAAAGAGAAGGAGCAACTGGCGGCGAGCTAGTTGCCAGTTGCTTACCATGAAGAAGCTGCAACTCCTTCCCGTGGGCACCGTTGACGCCCGGTTGCTGGAATGGTTAAGCCAGGCGCTAAACCACAAATTTCGTGTGCCCGTAGAGGTACTCACGTCGGCGCTGGATCCGTCGTTTGCTCTTCATGCGGAGCGGCAGCAGCATCACTCATCGGAGATCCTGGGCAGGATGCAGGGCTACATCACCAGCCGCACCTGGCGGCTCCTCGGAATCACCTCATGTGATTTGTACATCCCGATTCTGACGTTCGTCTTTGGCGAGGCACAGCTCGGCGGCAGCGCGGCCGTGGTCTCCTATCATCGCTTGCAGCAGGAATTCTACGGGCTACCGCCTGACACTGATCTGCTGGCCAATCGCCTGCTGATCGAGACGGTCCACGAATTAGGACACACCTTCAACCTCACCCATTGTCACGATTACCGTTGCGCTATGGCGCCGTCGCACGCGGTGGAGTGGATCGACATCAAGGACAGCGGCTTCTGCGAAGACTGTTTGTCGCGCGTGCTGCAAACCGCCTGAAGGTCAGCAAACGGTAAACTGTTTCGCGTGCTGGATGCCCGCGACAATCTGCGCGTCGTCCTGGTGGCGACGCGCAACCCGCTCAACCTCGGCGCGGCTGCGCGTGCCATGAGCAACTTTGGCTTCGCTCACTTGCGTGTCGTGAATCCATATGAGCCTTTCTTTCGCGAGGCGCGATCGGCGGTTGGGGCCTCGGCGCTGCTGTCCGGAGCACAACAATACAAAACTGTGGCTGATGCCGTTGCCGACTGCAGCCTCGTGGTCGGCGCAACCGCAGGGCGTCATCGCGAATTGCATCATCCGCTGCGGAGGCTGGAAGACGGCGCACGCCTCATTCGCCGACAGCTTGCCCGCCGCGGCGGGGGCCTGTCGCACTACTTTTTGGTTCGGAAAAAGTGGGGCTTTCCAACCAGGACCTCAGCTATTGCCAGTGGCTGATGCGCATCCCGACGCGGGAGCAACACATCTCCATGAACCTCGGCCAGG
>Ga0335082_10006273_pt1 | contig 12977 bp, 17 predicted proteins | sample Lox_Sample_41_FD_206718 | JGI IMG/M metagenome (GOLD analysis project Ga0335082, IMG submission 206718) | Soil microbial communities from Loxahatchee National Wildlife Refuge, Florida, United States - Lox_Sample_4.1 | ecosystem: Environmental > Terrestrial > Soil > Wetlands | place: USA... | reverse complement strand
GGTGGCGCTCGACGCTTACGGGCCCGTCACGGACAACGCGGGGGGTATCGCGGAAATGGCGGATTTGCCGAAGGAAGTGCGCAAAATCACGGACGCGCTCGACGCCGTCGGCAACACCACCAAGGCCGTGACCAAGGGATACGCTATCGGCTCGGCGGGCCTCGCCTCGCTGGTGCTCTTTGCGGCCTACACCAACGACCTCACGCACTACTTCCCCGGCGTCAAGGTCGACTTCCAGCTCCAGAACCCCTATGTGGTGCTGGGCCTCTTGATCGGCGGCTTATTGCCGTACCTCTTCGGCGCGCTCGGCATGACCGCGGTCGGTCGTGCCGCCGGCTCCGTCGTCATCGAGGTGCGGCGCCAGTTCAAGGAAATCAAAGGCATCATGGAAGGGACCGGCAAGCCCGATTACGGCCGCGCCGTCGACCTCCTCACCAAGGCCGCGATCAAGGAGATGATCATCCCCTCGCTGCTTCCGGTACTGGCGCCGGTGGTCCTCTACCTCGTGATTTGGGCGATCGGCGGCCGCGCGGCGGCCTTTAGCGCCGTCGGCGCCATGCTCCTCGGCACCATCGTCACCGGCCTCTTCGTGGCGATCTCGATGACCTCCGGCGGCGGCGCCTGGGACAATGCGAAGAAATACATCGAGGAAGGCCACTATGGCGGCAAGGGATCGGACGCGCACAAGGCGGCCGTCACCGGCGACACCGTGGGCGATCCCTACAAGGACACCGCGGGTCCCGCGGTCAATCCCATGATCAAGATCACCAACATCGTGGCGATCCTGCTGCTGGCGATCCTGGCGTCTCTCGGCTGAGACTCAGGGTCCGCCGGGGGAGCCCTGTGCGCTCGCGGGATTGAAGCGGCCGAAGTTGCCGAGGAGCTGCTCGATGAAGGAGAGTTCCTTGCCGGGGGCCGGCGTGGTGCGCGCCACCGGTTCCAGGTCGTTGCGGCCCCTGTCGTGCAACTTCTGCACGTCGCTCACGACGTTGTCGCTGTTGAAGGTGACGACCACGACTTCGCGGTCGACCACCTCGGGCTTGAAGAAGGCGAGTTCCTCGGTGCGCTGGCTGATGTAGTACCAGGTGTGATCGTCGAAGGTAGCGACGCTCGAGGGCGAGCCCAGGATGCGCGTTACCGTCGCCTTGTCGGTGCTGCCGGGCGTGATTTGGTCGAGTGCCGCGGGCGTCAGGAGATTGCCGCGGGGATTGACGGTGGGATTGCAGGCGCAGACGCTCGCGGCCGAAAGGCCCACGAAAAGCGTCATTACCGCGATACGAGGCAGGCGCGTCATGTTCTCCGATCGATTGCTGACCATGGCGCGCTTGAATCCTCCCTCGCACGCGCCCATTTCAGGCGACATTGCACCCGCCCAGAAGTCCGTGTCAATTGTCGGGACCCCTTGCCCGGCCGAGGTATATCCGTGGCATTTCCTTCGCTTCTAAGCCGTCGCGCACGCCGGGCGCGCCAGCCTGCGGGAGAGCTCTATGCCGCGATCGTTGCGCAGGCGCGGGCGCCGGTCTTTTTCCGCGATCTCGGGGTTCCCGACACGATCGACGGCCGATTCGAGATGGTCGCCTTGCACGCCTTCCTCGTGCTCGTACGCCTGAAGGCCGAGGGCACCGCCGGCGCCGATCTCGCGCAAGCACTCTTCGATACATTCTTTGAGGACATGGATCGCTCGCTGCGAGAGATGGGCGCGAGCGATCTCGGAGTGGGCCGCCGCGTCAAGGCGATGGCACAAGGGTTTTACGGTCGTATCCGCGCCTACGAGCGGGGTCTCGCGGGAACGGCCGATGAGCTCGCAGATGCGCTTCGCCGCAATCTCTGGGGCACGGTTCCCTCTCCCTCCGCGGCCCATGTGGCGATGCTCGCGCGCTATCTGCGGCTTCAGCGGGAGGCGCTGGCGGCACAGCGCGCTGCGGACTTCGCTGCGGGCTCTGTCGCTTTCCTGCCGGCGGCATCGGCGGTACTCGAGGAGTGAGCGCCGTGACCGCTCCCATCCCGGAGTTCACGCGCCCTGTGGAGCTCGGCCGTCTCGGCGGGCGGGAGGCACTCTATCCGATCGCCGCGACGTCGGCCGAGCGCGCGGCGCTCGCGCAGCGCTTCGGCCTCCTCTCGCTCGACCGGCTTGAGGCCGAGATCCGGCTGGAGCGGCTTCCCCGCGGCATGCTCCGCGTCAGCGGCAACTTCCGCGCGGAGGTGGTACAGGCTTGCGTCGTCTCGCTCGAGCCGGTGGGAAGTCGACTCGCGGAGGAGTTTGCGGTGCTTTACGGGCCCAGCTCCCCCGGCGACGCCGAAGTGATCGACTACGAGAGCGAGCTCGTCGAGCCGCTGGAGGGGAACGCCATCGACATCGGTGAGGCCGTAGCGCAACAGCTAGCCCTGGCGCTCGATCCCTACCCCCGCGCGGCCGGCGCAAGCCTCGGCTGGAGCGGCGGCTCCGCCAACTCCGGCAACTGTTAACGGGTAGGATGGTTGCCAAGGGGCTCGATATTGACTATTTACCAGCGGCCCCGCGGGGCATTCCCAAACGTGAGTTTCACCCATGGCCGTTCCGAAGAAGAAGGTATCCAAGTCGCGCCGCAACATGCGCCGCTCGCATCACGCGCTCAAGGCTGCGACCTACGTCGAATGCTCGAACTGCGGCGAGCTGAAGCGGCCGCATCATGTCTGCGAGGCTTGCGGCCAATACGACGGTCGCGAGGTGGTTGCGGTCGCGGAGAACACCTGATCGCGTAGGGCGAGGAGCGCAAGCGCTCGTGGCTGCGGAGGTCATCATCGCACTGGATGCCATGGGCGGCGATCACGCGCCTGCCATGGTAATCCGTGGCGCGCACATCGCCCTGAAGCGATATCCCCAAGCGCGCTTCATGCTATTCGGTGACGAGAGCAAAATTCGCCCGCTGATGGCGCGTTACCGCAAGTTGACCGAGCGCTCGACCATCCAACACACCGACGAAGCCATCAGCGGCGAGGCCAAGCCGTCCGTGGCGCTGCGGAGCGGCAGGCGCTCGAGCATGCGCCTTGCGATCGATGCGGTCGCCGACGGCAGGGCGCATTGCGTCGTCTCCGCCGGCAACACCGGCGCGCTGATGGCGATGTCGAAGTTCGTGCTCAAGACCGTGCCCGGGATCGACCGGCCCGCGATGGCCTCCTATTTCCCGACGCGGCGCGGCGAGAGCGTGATGCTCGATCTCGGCGCCAACGTCGAATGCGACGCCGACAACCTCGTGCAATTCGCGGTAATGGGCGACGTCTTCGCGCGCACGGTCCTGGGGCTCGTGCAGCCAGTGGTCGGGCTCCTCAACGTAGGCTCCGAGGACATGAAGGGGAATGACGCCGTGCGCGAGGCCGCGCAGCGGCTGCGCAGCGCTTTCTCGCCGATCAGCTACCACGGTTTCGTCGAGGGCAACGACATCGCCGATGGCACCGTCGACGTCGTTGTTACCGACGGCTTCACCGGCAACATCGCTCTCAAGACCGCGGAGGGAACCGCGAAGCTCATCCTGGAGTTTTTCCGCTCCGCCTTCCGGCATTCGATTCTCGGCCGGATCGGCTACCTCTTCGCGCGCGGCGCGCTCCTCAAGCTGCGCGGGCGGCTCGATCCTCGCCGCTACAACGGCGCCATGTTCCTGGGGCTCCAAGGCATCGCCGTTAAGAGCCACGGCAGCGCGGACGCGCTCAGCTTCGCCAATGCGATCGCGGTTGCGATCGACATGCGCAAGAACGGGTTCCTCGAGAAGATCCGCGACGAGCTGGAGCGGCTACAAGCGCACGCCGCGCCCATTGCCAAGCCGCAGTCGGCGACGGTTTGACATGCCCTTTCGCTCGGTGGTCGTGGGCTGCGGCGGCTACCTCCCCGAAAAAATCGTCAGCAACGCCGAGCTCGCGGCCCGACTCGAGACGTCGGACGAATGGATTGTCCAACGCACGGGCATCCGGCAACGCCACATAGCGGCGGCGGGCGAACTCACCTCCGATCTCGCGGTGGCCGCGGCGCGGCCGGCCTTGCGCGCGGCGGGAATGGCTGCAAGCGATCTCGATCTCATCGTCCTCGCGACCGCAACGCCCGATCACACTTTTCCCGCGACCGCGACCAAGGTCCAGAAGGCGCTGGGCATGACCCGCGGCGCAGCCTTCGACGTTCAGGCCGTCTGCTCCGGCTTCATCTTCGCGCTCGCGACCGCCGACAGCATGATCCGAACTGGGCTCGCACGGACGGCACTGGTGATCGGCGCCGAGACCTTCTCGCGCATCCTCGACTGGAGCGACCGCGGAACCTGCGTACTCTTCGGCGATGGAGCAGGGGCGGTCGTACTGAAGGCCGTACCGATCGCAGAAGGCGAGGGCAGGGGCATGCGCGGCATTCTCTCGACCCATCTGCATTCCGACGGGACCCACTACGACCTGCTTTACGTCGATGGCGGTCCCTCCACCACCGGCACCGCGGGCCATCTCCGGATGGAGGGCCGCGAGGTGTTCCGGCACGCGGTCCAGCGCTTGGCGGAAGTCGTCGATGAAGCGCTCCGCGCCAACGGCATCGCCCCCGCGGAAATCGACTGGCTCGTGCCGCACCAGGCCAATCGCCGCATCATCGAGAGCATGGCACGGAAGCTCGATCTCGCCCCCGAAAAGGTCGTCGTGACCATCGAGCGGCATGCCAACACCTCCGCTGCATCGGTGCCGCTTGCACTGGCGGAGGCGACGGCGGACGGCCGGATTCGCGAGGGACATCTGGTACTTCTGGAAGCGATGGGCGGCGGCCTCACTTGGGGCGCGAGCCTCGTGCGCTGGTAGCTACGCGGCCTCCCGCGCGAGCCACTTCAAGAGCATTTACCAAAGCTTTGTAATTGACGGATTTTCTCGACCGAGTTAAGGTTTTATTTCAGCGACATTCGAGTCAGGGGGAGAGCAGCATGGCAGGGCAGACCGTCACCCGCGCGCAGCTCAGCGAGGCCGTCTATCAAGAGGTCGGTCTCTCCCGCAACGAATCCGCAATGCTCGTGGAGACGGTCCTCAACGAAATCTCCAATGCGCTCGCCCGCGGCGAGATCGTGAAGATCTCCTCGTTCGGCAGCTTCACCGTGCGCAAGAAGGGAAAGCGCGTCGGGCGCAATCCCAAGACCGGCACGGAGGTGCCTATCCAGCCGCGCCGCGTTCTCGTGTTCCGTGCCTCTCACGTCCTCAAGGATCAGATCAACGCCGCGCTCAGCGGCGGTGCCGCGCCAGCGGCAGGATAACTACGGATGCCGGATTTGTTCGACCCGCCCTCCAGCCGGCGGCAAGCGAAGTCCGCCGCCGCCTTCCGCACCATCAGCGAGGTGGCGGAGGAGCTCGCGGTGCCGCAGCACGTCCTGCGCTTCTGGGAGTCCAAGTTCTCGCAGATTCGGCCGCTGAAGCGTGGCGGCGGGCGGCGCTACTACCGGCCGGAGGACGTGACGCTGCTGCGCCGCATCCGCCAATGCCTCTATGGCGATGGATATACGATCAAGGGCGTGCAGCGCCTGCTGCGCGAGGGGCAGCTCAAGCCCGCGGAGCAGCTCGATCGGCCGGAGGAAACGGAAATACCGGCAAGCGCGCCGGCACAGCCTGCGACGGGTGAGAGCGGCGCCGATCTCGAGCGCACGCTCAAAGAACTCCGCCGCGAGCTCGGTGACCTCCGGGACATGCTGCGCAAGGCCGGCCTCGGCCGCAAATAGCCGCACCTCAAGCGCGGCGGCTGCGCTGGCGTCGCTCCTCGATCAGCTCCTGAGCCTTGCGCTGCTCCCAGTCCCGCGTGGTCCAAGGCAGCAGCTCGTAGGCGTAAGCGGCATGCAGCCCCGCGATGAGCCCCCAACCCAGCAGCACCTTGTAGAACCAGGTCTCGCCGGGCGTCGACACGTCGACCAGCAGCAGGATGATATTTCCGAGCGCGAAGATCGTGAGGTGCGTGTAGAGGAAGCGCAGCTTCCGTACCTTGCGCCACGCCCACTGCTCAAGCTCGACCTCGCGTGCGGCCTCGCGCACGCCAGCGCCCGCGCCCAAAATCACGGGTTCACTTGCGCCGCCCTTGACCTTCAGTGGATTGGGACGCGTCGCCATCGGGATCCTTGCCGGAGGACGCTATACGACACCTGCGGCGCCGGAGATTCAAGCGGCGAAGGAGTGTTCAGAGGGCGCATAGGGTTGAACTGGCGATCCGCGGTCCCTATAGTCACCCGCGCCGGATAGCAGTCCCGGTCGGGCATTAGCGCAGCCTGGTAGCGCACCAGCATGGGGTGCTGGGGGTCGTCAGTTCGAATCTGACATGCCCGACCATTCTTACCTCAAGTCAAGAGCTTAGAGAGCGGTCTTAAGAGATCGCTTCTAGGCGTTTCCGCCTCATCCGCGCTTGGCGGCCGCGATGCGGCCCAGTTCAGTGAGCTTGCAGACGAGCCAGTCGGGCTTGGTTGGATTGGCGAACCAGGGCTCGGCCCAACCCTGGTCGATGCAGGACTGAATGGTGCGGGGGCTCACACGCTGGCCATTGGGGTCGAAGAGCGGGAGCTTGCCGCCGGGCTGGGTCAAGGCGCGGCTCAGCCAAGCTCGTTGCACCGCTGAGGGTTGCGAGGTCGAGGGACGCGGCTGGATCTCATTTGCCTTCGGTGCGGTGACGGCGGACATCGCAGCGGGCCCCCTCATCTGATCACGCGAGAGTAATTGGCTTTGGCGCGTGCAACAAGCGACGTGTCCGCGCGCCGGCCGCTGCATTGGAGGTCTGCGGCCCCGCGGGTTGTGGCGCCTTCGCCCCCATGGCAGCTTCGTCCGCGTCGCTCGAAGGGAATTCACGATGCCGCCTCGCGCCGCCAAATTGCCGGTCCTGTTCGCGAATCTGGGCCACCTCCTCACGCATATGCTGATGCTGCTCTACCCGACGGTGGTGCTGGCGCTCGAGGGTCGTTTCGGGCTCACCTACGGCGAGTTGATCACCCTCTCGATGCCGGGGTTCCTGCTCTACGGCTTCGCAGCGCTGCCGGCGGGCTGGCTCGGCGATCGCTGGAGCGCCGAGCACATGATGGTGATCTTCTTCCTCGGCAGTGGCGCCGCGGCGATTCTCACCGGCCTTGCAGACGGCCCGCTTGGAATTGCGGTCGGACTCGCGGGGATCGGCCTCTTCGGCTCGATCTATCATCCCGTCGGCATCGCCTGGCTCGTGCGCAATGCCGAGAATCGCGGTCGGATGCTCGGCTGGAACGGGATCTTCGGAAGCCTCGGCGTCGGTACCGCCTCCTTCGTGGCCGGGGCGCTCACGGACCTCGTGAGCTGGCGTGCGGCCTTCATCGTGCCCGGCGCGATCGCGGCGATAGTCGGGATCGCCCTCGCCGTGCTCGTGCGCGGGCGGCATGTGGTCGCGCTCAAGACCGACCGAAAGCCCGAGGCGGAGCCCGACCGCGGCGACGCCCGCCGCGCGTTCATTGTGCTCTCGATCACGATGATGCTGGCGGGGCTCGTGTTCCAGATCCTCGTGGTCTCCATGCCGAAGCTCTTCGACTTGCGCTTGACCGGCCTCACCAGCGGCGGGACGCTCGGCACCGGCGGCTTCGTGAGCTTCGTCTTCATGGTGAGCGCAGCGGTGCAGATCATCGGCGGCTGGCTCGCCGACCGATACTCGCTCCGGCGCGTCTACGTCCTCTGCTGGGCCGCGCAGATACCCGTGCTGATCCTGATCACCAACATGCGAGAGGCGCCGCTCGTCGCGCTGATGACGCTCCTCTTCTCGCTGGAGACGCTGACGGGACCCGCGGAAAACAGCCTCCTCGTTCGCTACACGCCGGGTCGCTGGCGCGCCACCGCCTTCGGCGCGAAATTCGTGCTCTCCCTCGGCGTCTCCTCGCTCGGCGTGCCGCTCGCGGGCTGGGTCTTCGACAGCACCGGCGACTTCTCCTGGCTCTACGGGATAATGGGCGTCTTCGTCGCGATCATCGTAGCGGCCTCGCTCTTCCTGCCGCGAGACGACGACCGCTACGTTTCCCCGGCGGTGGTTCCGGCGGAATAGGGGTCTACCGCTCGAACTCGACGTTTCCGCAGACGCCGATGGCCTGACCGGTGACGTGGCGCGCCGCCGGGGAGCAAGAGAAAAAGCGCCATGTCCGCGATCTCAACCTCCTCTTTCATGGTGCGCAGCGAGACGAACGAAGACGCTCGCACCATGCTCGTGAAATCGCGTCGCGTCCCTCCGGCCGATACCGGCGCCTCCGGCGGTCACAATGATGCGCAAGCCCGCGACCGAGATATCCAGCGCAGAATGCTTATTTCCTTGCCTTCGCGAGGGCTTGATCGAGATCGGCGATGATGTCGTCGGCGGTCTCGATTCCGATGGAGAGTCGCACCACGTCGGGCCCCGCGCCGGCGGCGGCCTGTTGCTCCGGCGTCAATTGGCGGTGCGTCGTCGAGGCCGGGTGGATGATGAGCGAGCGCGTATCGCCGAGATTGGCGAGATGGGAGAGGAGTTCCACATTCTCGACCAGCGCGACGCCCGTCTCGTAGCCGCCTTTGACGCCGAAGGTGAAGAGCGCCCCGGCCCCCCGCGGCAAGTATTTCTGCGCGAGCTCGCGGTAGGGGCTCGACTTCAAGCCCGCATAGGAGACCCAGGAGACCGCGGGATGCTTCTCCAGAAACTCCGCGACAGCCTGTGCATTCTTGACGTGGCGCTCCATGCGCAGCGGAAGCGTCTCGATCCCCATCAGCGTCAGGAAGGCGTTCATTGGGGAGAGCGTCGCCCCGAGATCGCGCAGCCCCAGCGCATGGCCCGCTACGGTGTAGGCGAGGTCGCCGAAGGTCTCATGGAACCGGAGGCCGTGATAGGCCGCCTCGGGCTCGGTCAGGCTCTTGAACTTGTCGTTCTGGCCCCAATCGAACTTGCCGGAATCGACGACGACCCCGCCCATGGCATTGCCGTGGCCTGAGAGGTATTTGGTCGTTGAATGGATGACGATGTCCGCGCCCCATTCTATGGGGCGGCAGAGATAGGGCGAGGCCAGCGTGTTGTCGACGATGAGGAGCACGCCCGCCTCGCGCGCGATTTTCGAGATCGCCTCGAGATCGAGCACGACGCCGCCGGGATTGGCGAGACTCTCGATAAAGATGGCGCGGCATTTCGGCGTGAGTGCGCGGCGGAAGTTCTCGGGATCCTCGGGATCGACGAAATGGACGTGCCAGTCGAACTTCTGGAAGCTACGGCCGAATTGCGTGATCGAGCCGCCATAGAGCTTGCGCGAGGCCAGGAACTCGGCTCCGGGATCCATGAAGAGGAAGAAGGCCAAAAGCTGCGCCGCATGGCCGGAGGCGCAGGCGATGGCGCCGCGCCCTCCCTCGAGCGTGGCGACACGCTCCTCCAGCACCGAGACCGTGGGGTTGGTGAGGCGCGAGTAGATGTAGCCGTATGTCTGCAGATTGAAGAGCGAGGCCGCGTGGTCGACGTCGTCGAAGACGAAGGCCGTGCTTTGGTAGATCGGCGTGATGCGCGCACCGGTCGTGGGATCGGGCGCGGCACCCGCGTGGATCGCCAGCGTCTCGAAACCGGGCCGGTTGGGTCTCTCAGCCATGGGATGTCACCGAAGCTCGTGAAGTGGACCGCCGCCGTTATAGGTGGCCGCGCTCGGAGCGGCTAGGCCTTCTTCTGGCGCTTCGAGGATATGATTCCGGTGTTGACGCCGCTCCAGGCGAGTTCGCCGTGGAGGCGCGAATATTCGATCTTGGGGCAGCGGTTCATCACCACCTGAAGGCCCGCGGCCTTGGCCTTGGCGGCTGCCGCCTCGTTGCGGACGCCAAGCTGCATCCACACGACTTTGGCGCCGATCGCAATCGCTTGATCCACGATCGGACCCGCGGCTTCGGAATTGCGGAAGACGTCGACCATGTCGACCTTCTCCGGAATTTCCGAGAGCTCGCCATAGACGGCCTCGCCGAGGATCTTTTCGCCCTTGGCGCGAGGGTTGACGGGGATCACCCGGTAGCCCTTGTCCTGGAGGTATTTCATCGCGAAATAGCTCGGGCGATTCCAATGCGGCGAGGCACCCACCATTGCGATGACGTGGACGTCCTTGAGAATGCCCCGGAGATAGGCGTCGCTGTAACGCTCGTGATCCATCGGGCGATCAGCGATCCTCCCAGCTCGGAGGCCGTTTCTCGAGGAAAGCATCGATGCCTTCCTCGGCATCGCGCGTGAGCATGTTGCGAGTCATCACCTCGCTCGCATAGGCGTAGGCGTCGGCAAGGCCGAGCTCCGTCTGGCGATAGAATGCTTCCTTGCCGATGGAGACGATGAAGGCGGATTTCTGAATGATCTGCTGCGCGAGCGCGTTGACCTCCGTGTCGAGGCTTTCCGCGGGGACCACGCGATTGACGAGGCCGAGCTCGCGCGCGCGTGCGGCCTCCACGAAGTCGCCGGTGAGCAGCATCTCCATCGCAGCCTTGCGCCCGACCGCTCGCGAGAGCGGAACCATCGGCGTCGAGCAGAAGAGTCCGATGTTGACACCGGGTGTTGCGAAGCGCGCGCCCTCTGAGGCGATGGCGAGGTCGCAGGTCGCAACGAGCTGGCAGCCGGCGGCGGTGGCAATGCCGTGAACCCGCGCGATGACCGGCTTCGGCAACTTCGTAATGCTCAGCATCAGGCGCGAGCAGAGGTTGAACACGGTCTCGTAATGCTTCCGGCTCGGATTGGCGCGCATCTCCCGGAGGTCGTGTCCGGAGCAGAAGGCGGGGCCGGCGCCGGCGATGACGACAACCTTCGCGGCCTTGTCCCCGGCGATCGCGTCGATCTCCCTCTGCAGCGCCGTCAGGAGCTCGATTGAAAGGGCGTTGCGCTGTCCCGGCCGATTGAGCGTGAGCCACGCCACGCCGCCATCATCGCGACGCAGGAGGACGCGCTCGCCCTCCTTGGTATTCGCAATTGCCGCGCTCATGAAGACCTCGCTCGCCGTGTCCTCTGCATCTCAATCCTTTCCGAAGCTGCGTTCAACCGTCTTGATAAGGCGGCATCGGGTCGCCTATTTCTGTAGGGATCAACGAGGACCGAGCCCATGTCCCGCATTTCCCCCGAGGAATTCGAGGCGCTGCTGCGCGAGAGCGTGCCCTTTGCTGCGGGCATGGACGCGAAGTGCGTGGAGCTCTCCGACGGCAAGGCCGTTTTCCGCCTGCCGTTCCGGGACGACTTCACACGCCCGGGCGGAACCGTCAGCGGGCCTCTGCTGATGGCGCTGGCGGACCTCGCGATGTTTGCGGTCGTGCTATCGGCCGTCGGCAAGGTGGAGATGGCGGTGACGACGAACCTCAACATCAATTTCCTTCGAAAGCCGGCGCCGGTGGATGTAATCGCCGTCGCGCGCATGCTCAAGCTCGGTAAGCGCCTCGCGGTGGGCGAGGTCGAGCTTTTCAGCGACGGCGACCCCGACATGGTCGCGCACGTGACCGCGACCTACTCGATTCCGCCGCGGTAGTCAGATACCGTCTCTTCTAACATATTGAGGTAAAACAATTAAAGGAAGTTGATTTCGGGTGAAATCTCGGCATACTGCGCGGCCTTGATCGTGACGACGTGACGGAAATGAAGACCTTCACATTGACGCCCGCCGACATCGAGAAGAAGTGGGTGCTGATCGATGCCGACGGGCTCGTGCTCGGACGGCTCGCGGCCATCATCGCGGATCGGCTGCGCGGGAAGCACAAACCCACATTCACGCCAAACATGGATTGCGGCGACCATATCGTCGTGATCAATGCGGAGAAGGTGCGCCTCACCGGCAACAAGGCGCGCGACAGCCTCTTCCACTGGTACACGGGCTATCCCGGCGGGATCAAGGAGCGCAGCAAGGGCGCGATCCTCGCGGGCAAGCATCCCGAGCGCGTGATCATCAAAGCGGTCGAGCGGATGGTGCCTCGGGGGCCTCTGGGCCGGCGTGTCATGGGTCACCTCAAGGTCTATGCAGGCAAGGCACATCCGCATGAAGCGCAGAATCCGCAGGCGCTCGACGTCGCCGCGATGAACCGCAAGAACAAGAGGGCCTGACCCAGATGGCCGATCTCCAGCAATCCCTCGGCACACTCCGCCACGCGCTGACGGAGGCTAAGCCTGCGGACGCGCAGACCGCGGCGCAGACCGAAGCGAAGCCCAAGCTCGACGCGCAGGGCCGCGCCTATGCGACCGGCAAGCGCAAGAACGCGGTGGCGCGCGTCTGGATCAAGCCCGGTTCCGGCAAGATCACCGTCAACGGCCGCGACAGCCCCGTATACTTCGCGCGTCCGGTGCTGCGCATGCTGATCGGCCAGCCCTTCCTGGTCTCCAACCGCGTGAACCAATACGACGTCGTCTGCTCCGTCGTCGGCGGCGGCCTCTCGGGGCAAGCCGGCGCGCTCCGGCACGGCATCAGCAAGGCGCTCACCTACTTCGAGCCTGGCCTCCGCCCCGTGCTGAAGCAGCAGGGCTTCCTCACCCGCGACAGCCGCGTCGTCGAGCGCAAGAAGTACGGTAAGGCCAAGGCCCGACGTAGCTTCCAGTTCTCGAAGCGCTAAGCCGCAACCTCGTTCCATGTTATGGAAAGGGCGTCCTGCGGGGCGCCCTTTCGCTTTTCGGGCAGGAGAATGACGATGCCAGCCTCGGACTACAAAATACGGATCGCGATCCTCGGCGCCAGCGGCTACACCGGCGCGGAGTTGCTGCGCCTGTTGGCGGAACACCCAAATGCGGAAATCGTGGCGCTCACTGCCGACCGCCAGGCCGGCAAGGAGATCGGCACGGTTTTTCCGCATCTCGCTATCCGCAAGCTGCCAAAGCTCGTGACCATCGACGCCGTCGATTGGTCGAAGGTCGATCTCGTTTTCTGCTGCCTGCCGCACGCGACGACGCAGAAGGTGATCGCGGAGCTGCCGCGCCACCTGCGCATCCTCGATCTCTCCGCGGACTTCCGGCTCTCCGATCCCGCGGCCTACACGGAGTGGTACGGCCACGAGCATCAGGC
>Ga0335082_10006272_pt1 | contig 12978 bp, 12 predicted proteins | sample Lox_Sample_41_FD_206718 | JGI IMG/M metagenome (GOLD analysis project Ga0335082, IMG submission 206718) | Soil microbial communities from Loxahatchee National Wildlife Refuge, Florida, United States - Lox_Sample_4.1 | ecosystem: Environmental > Terrestrial > Soil > Wetlands | place: USA... | reverse complement strand
CTCAAGTTCTACGCTTCGGTGCGCCTGGACATCCGCCGCATCGGCGCGATCAAGAAGAACGAGGAAGTCATCGGCAATGAAACGCGCGTGAAGGTCGTGAAAAACAAAATGGCGCCGCCGTTTCGCGAGGCGCTGTTCGACATACTCTACGGCGAGGGTATCTCACGCGAGGGTGAAATCATCGAGCTGGGCGTGAAGCACGGCATCCTGGAGAAGTCCGGCGCATGGTACGCGTATAACAAGGACAAGATCGGGCAGGGCAAGGACAATGCGCGCGAGTACCTGAAGGAGCACCCCGAGCTCGCCGCCGAAATCGAAGGGCGCGTGCGCGAGGCGGTCGGCGTGAACAATCCCGGGGCCAGGCCGGGCGCTGCCCTCACGGTCGTGGCGGGGTAACAGCGGGGGCGCCTGCTGCCCGTGGCGACAAGGGAAATCCCGCTGCGCCAGCGGGCGCTGGCCATGCTCGCGCGGCGGGAGCATACTCGCGCCGAAATGACGCGCAAGCTTTCCCCGCATTCCGAATCGCCTGAACAGGTCGAACAGCTTCTGGACATGCTGGTCGCGCGCGGCTGGCTGTCCGAGACGCGGTTCGCCGAATCCCGCGCCAATGCCCTCGCGCGCAAATTCGGCAGCGGCAAAATCGCCTACGACCTCAAGAGCCGCGGCGTATCTGATGATGTGATCGAACGCGCGCTGGAGCAGACGCGCGCGCGCGAGCTCGCCAACTGCCGCGCCGCCTGGGAAAAGAGGTTCGGCGCCTTGCCGCAGGATGCGGCCGAGCGCGGGCGGCAAATGCGCTTTCTGGCCGGGCGCGGATTTTCCGCAGAAACGGTGCGCCAAGTGCTCAAGGGCGGAGACCCGGACTGATGTCCGAAAGCGAAAATTCTCTGGATGGCTGGCACGAGGAAATGCGCTCGGCCTACCTCTACCGGGTCATGGCCGAGGCGGAGGCGGGAACGCCCCGTGCCGAACTGTTCACGGGACTTGCAGCCGAAGCCGAGAACCAGGCAGGCATTTGGGCGCGCCGGTCCGGCGAAGCGGCGCCCCCGTTCGTTCCCGACCTGCGCGCGCGCATGGTTGCCGCGCTGGTGCGCCGTCACGGCCCGCGCCCGCTGCGCGCCGTTCTGGTGGCGATGAAAGTGCGCGGCTTGTCGGTGTATTCGCACTCCGCTCCCGGCCACCCGCTGCCGACCGCGCTGGACGATGTGGGCAAGCGTCATCGAGGGGTGAGCGGCGGCGGCAATCTGCGCGCCGCAGTGTTCGGCGTGAACGACGGCATGGTATCGAACGCCAGCCTGATTCTGGGCGTGGCCGGCGCGTCGGCGAATAATTCGATCATATTGCTCTCGGGCGTCGCCGGGCTCCTTGCAGGCGCATTTTCGATGGCGGCGGGCGAGTACGTATCGGTGCGCTCGCAGCGCGAGATGTTCGAACACCAGATCGGCCTGGAGCGCGACGAACTCGCGCAATACCCGGACGAGGAGGCGGAGGAACTCGCTCTCATCTACGCCGCGCGCGGCCTCGCCCGGGAGGACGCGTTGAAACTGGCCAGGGCCATCATTGCCGATCCGGCGCAGGCGCTCGACACGCTGGCGCGCGAGGAACTGGGTCTGAATCCGGACGAACTCGGCTCGCCTTGGGGCGCCGCGATGTTTTCTTTTCTTTCCTTCGCCGCGGGTGCGCTCGCGCCGCTGCTGCCATTTTTCGTCCTTGCCGGAAATCGTGCGCTGCTCGTTTCCATCGGCATTGCCGCGCTGGCGCTGTTCGGGGTTGGCGCCAGCATCAGCCTGTTCACCGGGCGAAGTGCGCTGCGGGACGGACTGCGCATGCTCGCGATCGGCGCCGCTGCCGGCGGATTGACCTTTGCCATAGGAAAACTGCTCGGCGTCAGTTTGAGCTGACCGCACCTGCCGCCATCCGCGCGGCACGACGCGCCTCCAGCGCAAGCGCCGGCGCCGTCCGGGCGCGGATTTGCATGCGCGCGGGATTCAGGCGAAAATTCAATCTTTTACCCTGTAAGCCGTTGCAAAATGAAATTTGCGACAGCAAATATGGGGGAGTGTGCGGGGCGCTCACCCATGGGGTTTTCTCTTCAAGGGTGGATCGAAACCTTCGGTCCGAATCGCCTCGTTTTGCAGTGAACCCTAAGGACAGCTGGAATCGCGGGCGTCTCGCGCGCCCGGCCCGGAACGAAATCATGAAATCCGCAGAAATCCGCAGCAAATTCCTGGAATTCTTTGCCCAACGCGAGCATGCCGTGGTGTCATCCAGTCCGCTGGTGCCGGGCAACGACCCGACTCTGCTGTTTACGAATTCGGGCATGGTTCAGTTCAAGGACGTGTTCCTCGGCAAGGAACAGCGGCCCTACCGACGTGCCACCACCTCGCAGCGCAGCGTGCGCGCCGGAGGCAAGCACAATGATCTGGAGAATGTCGGCTATACCGCGCGCCACCACACGTTTTTTGAGATGCTGGGCAATTTTTCCTTTGGCGACTATTTCAAGCGCGAGGCGATCCACTTTGCTTGGGACCTGCTCACCGAGGTGTACCGCCTGCCGAAGGAGAAGTTGTGGATCACGGTCTACCAGACCGATGATGAGGCCTATGCGATCTGGGCCGACGAGATCAAGGTTCCGAAGGAGCGCATCGCGCGCATAGGCGATAAGCCCGGCGGCGGCTCGGACAATTTCTGGCAGATGGGCGAGACCGGTCCCTGCGGGCCCTGCAGCGAGATCTTCTACGATCACGGCCCGGGAATAGCCGGCGGTCCGCCCGGCACGCCCGAGGCGGACGGCGATCGCTACATCGAGATCTGGAATCTGGTGTTCATGCAGTACAACCGTGACGACGCCGGCACGCTGCATCCGTTGCCCAAGCCTTCCGTGGACACCGGCATGGGCCTGGAGCGCATCGCCGCCGTGCTGCAGGGTGTGCACTCCAATTACGACATCGATCTGTTCCAGGACCTGATCAAGGCGGCCGCGCGCGAAACCCACGTCAAGGACCTGGCGAGCAATTCGCTGAAAGTCATCGCCGACCACATCCGCGCGACCTCCTTTCTCGTCGTCGACGGCGTCATCCCGGGCAATGAGGGGCGCGGCTACGTGCTCCGGCGCATCATTCGCCGCGCCATCCGTCACGGCTACAAGCTCGGCCAGACCGACCCGTTCTTCCACCGCCTGGTCGAGGATCTGGCCCGCATCATGGGCGAGGCCTATCCCGAGCTGGCGAAGGCGAAGGAGCGCGTAACCCGGGTGCTGAAGACCGAAGAGGAGCGCTTCGCCGAGACGCTCGAGCACGGGATGAAGGTGCTCGAAGGCGCGCTCACGCGTGAGGACCGGATGCTCGATGGCGAGACCGTGTTCCAGCTTTATGACACTTTCGGTTTCCCGGTCGACCTCACCGCGGACATCGCGCGTGAGCGCGACGTGCGCGTCGATTACGCCGGCTTCGAGGCGGCGATGCAGCGCCAGCGCGAACGCGCCCGCGCGGCATCCAAGTTCACCGTGTCGGCGGGCGTGGAGTATTCCGGCCGGCCGACCGAGTTTCACGGCTACGACACGCTCACGCTCGAAGGCACGGTGGCTGCGCTGTACCGCGAAGGGGCGGCGGTAGAGGAGATCGCCGCCGGCGCGGCCGGGGTGGTGGTGCTCGATCGCACGCCGTTCTACGCCGAGTCCGGCGGCCAGGTCGGCGATCGCGGCGAACTCGCCGGCGTGAACGGCAGTTTCGCCGTCGAGGACACGCAGAAGATCCAGGCCGAGGTGTTCGGCCACAAGGGCGAAGTCAAGGCCGGGCGGCTGCGCGTCGGCGACCGCGTGATGGCCGCGGTGGACAGCGCTGCGCGCGCGCGCGCCGCATGGAACCATTCCGCCACCCATCTGATGCACGCAGCGTTGCGCAAGGTGCTGGGCGCCCATGTGCAGCAAAAGGGCTCGCTCGTCGACGCCCAGCGCACGCGCTTCGACTTCTCGCACAACGAACCGATGAGCGACGCGCAACTGCGCCAGGTGGAAGATCTGGTCAACCACGAGATCCGCCACAACACCGAAATCTCGGTGCGCGTGATGAAGTACGATGACGCCATCAAGGCCGGCGCGATGGCGCTGTTCGGCGAAAAGTACGGCGACGAAGTGCGCGTCATCGGCATGGGCGAGTTTTCCACGGAGTTGTGCGGCGGCACCCATGTGCGCCGCACTGGCGATATCGGATTCTTCAAGATCGTGTCCGAGTCGGGCGTCGCGGCGGGCATCCGCCGGGTCGAAGCGGTCACCGCGGACGGCGCGCTGGCGTGGGTGCAGGAGCAGGAGGCGCGCCTGGCGCAGGCTGCGGCGGTGCTCAAGGCGCAGCCGCAGGAACTGGGCCAGAAGATCGCGCAGATCATGGAAGGCGCCAGGGCGCTGGAGAAGGAGCTGGCGCGCCTGAAATCGAAGCTCGCGTCGGCGCAGGGGGACGATCTGGCCCTGCAGGCGGCCGACGTCGGCGGCGTGAAGGTGCTCGCGGTTTCGCTCGAAGGCGCCGATGCCAAGGCCCTGCGCGAGACCCTGGACAAACTGAAGGACAGGCTGAAGTCTGCGGTCGTGGTGCTGGCCTCGACCGGGGGCGGCAAAGTGAGCCTGATCGCGGGCGTCACCGCCGACTTGACCGCCAGGGTGAAGGCGGGCGAGCTGGTGAATTTCGTGGCACAACGGGTCGGCGGCAAGGGCGGCGGGCGCGCGGACATGGCGCAGGCGGGCGGCACCGATGCCGCCGGGCTGCCGGCGGCACTCGACTCGGTGCAGGCATGGGTGCGACAGAAGCTGTCGAGCTAGAATTTCCGGACGTCCGGATCAGGGGGCAGGATGAGCAAAGTCATGGCGATAGTCAGTTTCAAATTGCCGCAGCGGCAGACGCTGGATCAGGCGGCGGCGACGTTCCAGTCCACCGCGCCCAAGTACCTGGGCATGCCCGGGCTGCTGCGCAAGAACTACTTCCTCACCGAGGACGGCATGCGCGCAGGCGGCGTCTATGTCTGGGAATCGCGGCAGGCGGCAGAGCGCGTCTACACGCCGGAGTGGAAGGCTTTCGTCAGGAGCAAGTATGGCAACGACCCCGAAATCGTCTACGTCGATACGCCGGTCATGGTCGACAACGAGCAGGGCAAGATCGCCAGCCTTTGAGCATGCTGTCCCCGCTGCGCTGCGCCTCTGGCGCGGGCGATTATCGGCGCGTCCGGCCTCGGCGCCCGCACGCATGCGGATTGGCTGCGCGGCCTGGAAGTGAAAATCCCCCGGCCCGGTGTGAACGCGGCCGGCGATGCTTGCCAATCGGACCGGATTCGTGCTTGAATTCGGCCTGGAGACGATCGAGATGAGCCGCACCTACGCTTTTTGGTTTTATTTCTACGGCTTTCCCCAGCCGCTGGCGGAGGGATTGAACTAGGTTCGCGCCCAAGGACCCCGAAAAATCCGCCAGTGCTCACAGCCTGGCGGTTTTTTTTTCACGAGACCACGCCATGACCATGCCCGCTACCGCACATCGTACAATTCCACCGCTGCCGGCAGAAGCGAGCCGCCGGCCGCGGGCCTACGAGTATCCAGGAGAAACCATGACCCTCAAGGTTGACGACGTTCGCATCCGCGAAATCAAGGAACTTGCGCCGCCCTCGCACGCAATCCGCGAGTTTCCCGTATCCGAAGCGGCCGAGCGCATCACCTACGAGACGCGCAATGGCATCCACGGGATCTTGCACGCGGCGGACGACCGCCTGCTGGTGATCATCGGCCCGTGCTCGATTCACGATCCCAAGTCGGCGCTGGAGTACGCGCGCCGCCTCGCGCAGGAAAAGGCCAGGCACGCAGCCGACCTGCTCATCGTGATGCGGGTGTATTTCGAGAAGCCGCGTACCACCGTTGGCTGGAAGGGCCTGATCAACGACCCCTACCTGGACGGCACCTTCCGCATCAACGAGGGCCTGCGCCTGGCGCGCCGCGTGCTGCTCGATATCAACGAACTCGGCGTGCCCGCGGGCGTGGAGTACCTGGACATGATTACCCCGCAGTACATCGCCGACCTGGTGAGCTGGGGCGCAATCGGCGCGCGCACCACCGAGTCGCAGGTGCACCGCGAACTCGCGTCGGGGTTGTCCTGTCCGGTCGGGTTCAAGAACGGCACCGATGGCAACATCCGGGTTGCGGTGGACGCGATCAAGACTTCGCGCCAGCCGCACCATTTTCTTTCGGTGACCAAGGGCGGACACTCGGCCATCGTTTCCACCAACGGTAACGAGGACTGCCATGTTATCCTGCGCGGCGGACCGGCACCGAACTACGACGCGGAGAGCGTCGCCGCTGCAGCGGCGCAGTTGGCCGCGGCCGGGCTGGAACAACGTCTGATGATCGATTTTTCCCACGCCAACAGTTCCAAGAACTATCTGCGCCAGCTCGAGGTATGCGCCGACGTGGCGGGCCAGATCGCGGCGGGCGACGATCGCATCATCGGCGTCATGGCCGAATCGCATCTGCATCCCGGCAGGCAGGATCTGGAACCCGGCAAGCCGCTCGCCTACGGCATTTCGATCACCGACGCCTGCATCGGTTGGGACGACAGCGTCAAGATGCTGGAGCGGCTGGCCGAGGCGGTGCGCAAGCGCCGCCACGTGCACGAGGCGGACGAGTAGCCGCGTATCGGCACGAGCGCGTCAAATCGGGGTGACGAAGACTTGCGTGGTGGCTGCGGCAATTCGCGCAGTGCGCAGTCCGGGCCGGGTTCGGTGAATCCGGAACCGGCACACGCCGCCGGGCTGCATGATCAGATTGATCGCGCGGTGCGCAGGCAACCCGGCGGTGCCTGCTGCCTCCCCTGGGGCGGGTAAGGGACGACATCGACCAACTCTACAATCTGGTTCAGGCGCTGGGATGGAAGGTGTGCCTGCTGGCGCCTTTCGTGGTCCTGCTCGGCTACGTCATTTTCGGCATGGTCGGCTTCGGCGCCACGATCACCAATGCGCCATTGCTGGCGCAATTGCTGCCGCTGCGTTTCGTCGTGCCGCTGACGCTGCTGCTTGACCTGCTCGCCTCCATCACGCTGGGCACCCGGATTCGCGGCCAGGCCGACGGCGGCGAACTCAGGCGAATTCTGCCTTCCACCGGACTCGGCCTGGTGCTGGGCCTGGTGCTGCTGATGCGACTGCCCGAGCGCAGCCTGCTGCTGCTGCTCGGCTGCTTCGTGCTCTATGCCGGGATCAGCAGCCTCGCGCGCCGGCCGGGCGCCGCGCGCCTGCACCCGGCGTGGGCAATGCCGGCAGGCGTGGTGGGCGGCGTATTCAGTGCGCTTTACGGAACCGGCGGACCGATCTATACCCTCTACATGTCGCGGCGCATCGCCGACAAATCCGTGTTCCGGGCGACCATGGCGAGGCTGATTCTCGCGCTGGGCGTGGCGCGCGTCGCCCTGTTCGCGGCCACCGGATTGCTCGGGCAGGACCACCTGCTCCTCGCGGCACTGCTGCTTGCGCCGTTCGCGCTGCTCGGATTGATCCTGGGCAATCGACTGCATCACCGCCTGTCGGCACGGCGCATCATGGGGTTCGTGTTCATGCTGATCATCGCCAACGGCGCGGCGCTGGTGCTGCGCGCATGGTGAGGAGGTCGTCCGTATAATCGCGGCCATGCAAAATTCCCCCCGCCAGACGGCCGTGCCGCTGCGCACCGCGTTCTATCTCGCGCTGGTGCTGACGCTGGCGTTCAAGTTCTGGTTCGCCGCGACGCTGCCCATGACCGGCGACGAGGCCTACTTCGTCTACTGGGGCGTGTATCCGGATTTCGGCTTTTATGACCATCCTCCCATGGTCGGCTGGATCCTCGCGCTGCTGCTGCAGCTCTCCCGGGCCGAATGGGTGCTGCGCCTGCCGGCAATCGTGTTGCCTGCGCTGGTGGCCTGCGCGATGCTGCGATTCCTGCGGCCGGTAGACGAGGACAAAGCTTATCTCGCAGCGCTCGCGTTCCTGCTGTTGCCGGTGAACGTCTGGAATGTGCTCATCACGACCGACACGCCGCTGGTCCTGTTCTCGTTTCTGTCGGTGCTGTGCTTTGCCGCGGCGCTGCGTCGCGAATCGCCTTTGCTCTATGCGGCGGCGGGCGCCTTCCTCGGCCTGGCGTTCCTGTCGAAATACTTCGCCGTCCTGCTGGGACTGGCCTATCTCGGATACGTCCTGGCGCAACCGGCGGGGCGGCGCGATTGGCGCGGCCTCGGCCTCGTCGTCGCCGGCGCACTGCCGTTCGGCGCGTTCAACGCCTGGTGGAACTATGACCACTGCTGGGTCAACCTGCTGTTCAACATTTACAACCGCAACGACGACGCCGGCTGGCTGCCGCAAAATCCGCTGCTGTTCGTGCTGAGCGTGCTGTACATGCTGTCCCCGGTCGCGCTGCTGCAATTTTGGCGCGGCCGGGCGGCGCTGCGACAAGCGCTCGCGGAGCCGCGCGCGCGCTTATTCACGATTGCCTGGACCGTGCCGCTCACCGTGTTTGCGCTGCTGTCCCTGGAGAAGCAGATCGGCCTGCACTGGCTGCTGTCGTTCGTGCCGTTTTTCGTTATCGCGGCGGCGCTGCTGCTGAGCGCCGCGCAATTGCGCAGGTCGGTCGTCTATCTTGCGGCGTTCTCGGCGATCCACGCGGTGGCCATCGTCACCACCAGCCTGCTGCCGATGGAAATTTGGAAAGGCACCCGGCTCTACGACGGCATCGTGTTCCATGTCAAGACCGCCGAGCTGCTGCAGAGGCTGCGGCCCTACGAGGGCAAGTACGAGTTCTCCGCGGACGGCTTCTCTCCCGCGGTCACGGCATCCTACGCTTCGGGCCGGTACTTCTTCGTGTTCGGCACCGCATCGTCGCATGGACGCCAGGACGATATCCTGACCGATTTCAGGACCCTGGCCGGAAAGAACATCCTGGTGCTGCGCAAGAATCCGCCCGACCCGGCGGACTACGCCCCCTATTTCAGGAAGGTGGAGCTGCGCCGGTTCGAGTTGCACGGGGCCAGGTTCTACCTGGTGCTGGGACAGGGCTTCGACTACCAGGCCTATCGCGAGCGCGTGCTGCGGCCGCTGCGCGACCGGTATTATGAAATTCCGTCCTACCTGCCGCTGGGGCACTGCTACTTTTGCGAGCGCTATTTCCCCGATGAGCCCTGCCCCCGGCGCTAAAGCCCCGGCCCTCGCGCCGCAGCTGCTGCGACTGCTGCGCCCGCAGCAGTGGGTCAAGAACGGCTTCGTATTCGTCGGCCTTCTGTTTGGTGGCGCCGGCGACGATTGGACGCTGACGAGCCGCGTGCTGCTCGCCACCGCCGGATTCTGCCTGCTGTCGAGCTGTGTCTATGTCCTCAACGACATGTTCGACCGCGAGGCGGACCTCGCCCATCCGCTGAAGCGGCGGCGGCCGCTGGCGGCCGGCACGGTGAGCGCAACTCAGGCGCGCGCGTTGGCGCTCGCCTGCGCGAGCGCCGGGCTCGCGCTCGGCGCCGGCGCGTCCGCGCGGGTGGCGGCGATCCTGATCGCCTATCTCGCACTCAATCTGGCCTACAGCGCGGGCCTGAAGCACGTTGCCATCCTCGATGTATTCATCATCGCCGCCGGTTTCATGCTGCGTATCTTCGCCGGCACCTGGGGAGTGGGCATCGCACCGTCGCAGTGGCTGCTCCTGTGTGGCCTGCTGCTGACGATATTTCTCGGCTTTGCCAAGCGCCGCGCCGAACTCATGGCGATCGAAAGGGTTGCCGCCAACGGCGCGAGCCCGCGTCCGGTGCTCGACGATTACAGTCCGGCGCTGCTCGATATCATGATCGCGATCAGTGCCGTCGGCGCAATCGTGAGCTACACCCTGTACACGCTTAGCCCGGATACCATAGCACTGCACCACACTGACAAGCTGATCCTTACGCTGCCGTTCGTGCTGTACGGAATCTATCGCTACATCTTTCTGCTGCATCGCCGCGGCGGGGAGGATCCGACCACGACTCTGCTGCGCGACGCGCACATGCTGGTCACCGGCGCCGCGTGGCTGGGCGTAACCCTGTGGTTGATCCGGTAGCGCAAAGCCGGATTTGAGCTTGGTCCATGGATTGGGCATAATCGATGCAAGCCGGGCTCGCCGGCGGGACCTGCGTGGACCCGCCCGATCCGCCTGTCTCGGACTGGCACCCCATGGCCGAAAGCGGCAAGCACTCTCTCCTGGAACACCTGGAATATCTGGGTGACGCGACCCAATTCGCGGGCAAGATGCACCGCATGATCAGTTATTCGCCCTTGTTCGAGAACTTCAACATGGCGGAAATCCGGCTGATGAGCCACTTCATGAACGTCTACCGCGCCGGACCGGGGCAGGAGATCATCCACGAGGGAGAACAGGGCGATTTCATGCTGCTCATGATCGAGGGCAGCGTGGAAGTATTCAAGCAGGATCGCTGGAACACGCCCAAGCTCATTGCCACCGTCGATGCCGGCAAGACCCTGGGCGAAATGTCCATGATCGACGGCGAACCGCGCTTCGCGACCTGCGTCGCCGCCGAGTCCTGCGTGTTTGCGGTGCTGTCGCGCGAAAACCTGGCGCGCATCATTCTGGAGCAGCCGATACTCGGGGCGAAAATCCTGATGGAACTGGTGCTGATGTTGTCGCAGCGCCTGCGCCAGACCAGCGTCAAGCTGGTGACCCTGATGGACCGGGAAGGCGGTTGAAACCGGGAGCGTTCCCGCGTCTCGGCAAACGCTGCCGCTTTTGCGCACCGCCTGTGGCAAAATAGCGAAGAAAAATATCCGGAGAGGGGGAGTGGTGATGAAGGTAAAGAACGGCAAGGATTTCTGGGCCGGATTGATGTTCATCGGCACGGGCGTGGCTTTCACGCTTGGCGCGCAAAATTATCCCATGGGTTCGGCGGTGCGCATGGGTCCTGCCTATTTCCCGACGATGTTGGGCGGTCTGCTCGCACTCTTGGGCGCGATCATTTTCTTTCGTGCGTTCTTCTCCCATATCGAACATTCGGTCAGGGTGTTCCCGTTCCGGCTGCCGGTGCTGATCGCTGCGCTCGTGGTCGGCGGGGGGGCGTACTTCGCCGCCAGCCTGTTCAAGAATGCGCCGATGGCCGAGTTCGCGGCCACCGGGCTCGCGCTGGCGCTGTTCATCGGCGCGTTCGGGCCGCGGGCCATGTTCGTGATTCTGATCGCGGTGGTGATCTACGGCTACGCGCTTAAACCGCTGGGGCTGGTGATTTCGACCGTGATCCTGATCGTCATGAGCGCGCTGGGCGGTCACGACTTCCGCAAGAAGGAAATCGTGATCCTGACCATCGTGATGGCACTGTTCAGCGTGTTCGTGTTCGTCAAGGGCCTGGGGCTGCCGTTCAACCTGTGGCCGGGAGAATAGGCATGGACTTCGCACTGATCCACAACCTCGGCATCGGTTTCGGCGTCGCGCTGAGCGCGCAAAACCTGATGTACTGCTTCTTCGGCGTGCTGCTCGGCACGCTGATCGGGGTATTGCCTGGCATCGGACCCATCGCCACCATCGCCATGCTGCTGCCGGTGACCTTCAGCCTGTCGCCGATTTCGGCGCTGATCATGCTGGCCGGTATTTACTACGGCGCGCAATACGGCGGTTCTACCACGGCCATTCTGGTCAATATCCCGGGCGAGTCGTCCTCGGTGATCACGTGCCTCGATGGCTACCAGATGGCGCGCCAGGGCCGCGCCGGGCCCGCGCTCGCGATCGCAGCCATGGGTTCGTTTTTCGCCGGCTGCGTCGCCACCGTGATCATTGCGCTGTTCGCGCCGCCGCTGGCGGAGGTCGCGCTGAAATTCGGCCCGGCCGAATATTTCTCGCTGATGGTGCTGGGTCTGGTGGGCGCGACGGTGCTCGCGCACGGCTCGCTGATCAAGGCGATCGCCATGACCATCCTGGGCTTGCTGCTTGGCATTGTCGGCACCGATGTCAACTCCGGCATTGCGCGCTACTCCTTCGGCATCGCGGAGCTTTCCGACGGCATCAACTTCGTCGTCGTCGCAATGGGGGTGTTCGGTTTCGCCGAGATCATCAACAATCTGGAGCAGGGGGAGGCGCGCGAGGTGTTTGTCAACAAGGTGACGGGCCTGATGCCGACCTGGAAGGACCTCAAGGACAGCTCCGGTGCGATTCTGCGCGGCACCGCTCTGGGCTCGGCGCTGGGCATACTGCCCGGCGGCGGCGCGCTCCTGTCCTCGTTTGCTGCCTATACGCTGGAAAAGAAGATTGGCGATACCTCCAGATTCGGCAAGGGTGAAATTCGCGGCGTAGCGGCACCGGAATCGGCTAACAATGCCGGCGCGCAGACTTCCTTCATCCCCTTGCTCACACTGGGCATACCGTCCAACCCGGTGATGGCGCTGATGATCGGGGCGATGATGATCCAGGGCATCGCGCCGGGGCCGCAGGTGATGACCGAGAGGCCGGAACTGTTCTGGGGCATGATCACCAGCATGTGGATCGGCAATCTGATGCTGGTGATCCTCAACCTGCCGCTGATCGGCATGTGGGTGAAACTTCTTACCGTGCCCTACCGCTTGCTGTACCCGTCGATCCTTCTTTTCTGCTGCGTCGGCGTCTACAGCCTGTCCAATGCGCCGTTCGATGTGCTCCTGACCGCCTTGTTCGGCCTGCTCGGGTACGTTTTCGTCAAGTTGGAGTGCGAGCCGGCGCCGCTGATACTGGGCTTCATCCTCGGCCCGCTGATGGAAGAGAACCTGCGCCGGGCGATGCTGCTCTCGCGCGGCGATCCGAGCGTGTTCGTCACCAAACCGATCAGCGGCGTGCTGCTCGGTATCGCCCTGGTATTGTTGCTGATCACCCTGGCGCCGACCGTGCGCAAGACGCGCGAGGTCGCGTTCCAGGAATAGGCGGACCGCCAAGCGCCGGGCGGGAAACGGGAGCTTAGAGCTTATTTCAATATGAGGGGATATCTCCCCTCATGCTCC
>Ga0335082_10006271_pt1 | contig 12978 bp, 8 predicted proteins | sample Lox_Sample_41_FD_206718 | JGI IMG/M metagenome (GOLD analysis project Ga0335082, IMG submission 206718) | Soil microbial communities from Loxahatchee National Wildlife Refuge, Florida, United States - Lox_Sample_4.1 | ecosystem: Environmental > Terrestrial > Soil > Wetlands | place: USA: Florida... | reverse complement strand
TGAATTCGAGAATCATACGGCACTTGGGCAGGCAATAGCGCGACGGATGATGGCGGTGGCTTCGGGTGTGCCAGAATTCCTGCAGGATTTAATGAAAAAGCGAGAATTCTGGGAATATCGCGACAAGGACTCGTTTACCAGTGGCGAGTTACTTGGCTTGAAAGCAGTGGAAAATCGAGCGCTCTACATTCGTATCGCTGCGTACGCCGCAATCGGAGCAGCTAGGAATACGGACTTGGAAGCACTCTTTGGACTAATGGTGCATCCCTACGGCCTGATTGCTCGTGCGGCGGTAATTCGCCTCGTTAGGATGTTAGGAGCGAGCGCATTCAAACAAATGTTTGAACGGATGAAGGGAGGCCTCCCTGAGACTAAAGCAGCATCCTTTGCTGAATCTCTTCGTGACGCGGAAATCGAGCATTACAGCGTCGCCAATATGTGGTGAACCAGGCACACCTGTGACACACATAGAGCCACCGAGGAGGTGGCGGATCTTATCATGCGCACAGGCATGACTGATGGAATGTCAGTCGAAATCACTTTCCACAAGCCGACTTGTCGCCATCAACCCAATTGTCGGCATCCGTACAAGGCAAGTCTTGGGATTTCGCATTTGAAAGTGGCACCCGACGCGTCAAGCCTTACGTCGTGTTGATCGTATCGGGTGCCACGGCGTCGTTAGCCAGTCGTCAAGCCGGCGCTCCAAAGAGCATTGCCTCTACTCTTGCGGCAGCCTCGTCCTGCATGTGTGGAAGAACGTGAGCATAAGTGTCCAACGTAAAGGCCGTGCTCGCGTGTCCAAGCTGCTCAGAAACAACTTTGGGTGACACTCCGGCTGCCAACGCAATGGTGGCCGCTGAGTGGCGCAAATCATAGAGCCTCAATCGCGGGACACCCGCAAGATCGATTATTGATCTGAAGTGCTTGGCGAGATAGTCGGCACTGATTGGTTGTCCCGACGGCGTTGTGAAGATCAAGTCACGGGCCTCCGGATAGAAATCCTGCGCACTCGCTTTCGTCTGCAGATCGCGAAGAAGTGAAACTATCCAGCTCTGCAGCTTGATGGGACGCCGACTTCGCGAACGCTTGGTATCTGAGAAACACCATTTCCCATTCAGCCTGCGGATGCTTCGAACAACGCTGACCGTTTGTCGCGCCCAGTCTATGTCTTGCCACTTAAGACCCAAGTATTCACTCGGGCGCATACCAGTCGTGAGTGCCACTGCGAGGACGACCCCATACTTTGTGCGCTCTGCGGCCTTGAGCAACGCCCTCGCCTGTTCAATGGTCAGAGATCGCATTTCATTTCGAACCTGCTGCGGTACTTTGAGCGCATCGGCCGGATTCTCTAGCAACAAGCGCCACCGCACGGCCTGCTGCATCGCACATTTCAGCACCACATGCGCGTAACGAATGGTGCGAGCGGACAGGCCTAGTTCGGTCATATGCTGATACATCGCCTGAAGATCCAGAGGTCGCAGTGCGGCCAGAATTCGTTCACCGAGAACGGGTCGGACGTACCGGTGCAGCATGCCCTGATAATCTTGGAAAGTTTTCGGGCGTACTCTCGGTCCTACGGCTGTCTCAAGCCATCGATCGAGGTATTCGTTCAGCGTTATCTTGGCCCCTTCCAGATCGCGGCCCAAGTCACGCTCTCTCAGTTTTCTCGTCAGATATGCTTGGGCTTCTCTCATACTGCCGTGAATCGTTCGGTTGTGATAGTTGCGCTTCTTGGTTTCAGAATCGCGGCCCAGGTAGACCCGGATGAGCCATCTGCGGTCGCCTCGTGCAATGATTTGGCCGACTTTGCGAGCCATAGAGTTTCCTCCTTGGCTCGCAACAGAGGCACACAACTGGCGCACTCCTGCCGCATCAAAGCACAGAAATTCACTTGATTGGATAAAAAATGGCTGATCGGCCGTCAGCCAGGAGCGAGGTTCTCTCTCCCGCGCTTTGCTAAACTGCTATCCCATGTGTGGGCGCTACCGCCTTACCGCTAAAGAGCGCTACCTCCGCGACCATTTCGGTATCGACGGGGATCTCTCGTGGGAACCGCGCTGGAACATTGCGCCCACACAGCCTGTCCCCGTCATCCGTCACGACGCGAAAGAGCCGAAGCGCACCTTTAGCCTGCTTCGTTGGGGGCTCATTCCATACTGGGCCAAAGACGCGTCCATCGGATTCAAGACAATCAACGGGATATCAGAGACCGCCGCGGAGAAGCCTGCATTCCGTGATGCCATGAGACAACGGCGTTGCCTGATCCCTGCGGACGGTTTCTACGAGTGGCAAAAACTCGGAGGGAAAGAGAAGCAGCCCTATAGCTTCGGAATGATCGACGACGCGGTGTTTGCCTTCGCTGGCTTATGGGAACGCTGGCGAGATCCCGCCGGTGAGTCCATCGGAACCTGCACGATTCTTACCGCCAAACCAAACTCACTGGTTGCTGATGTGCACCATCGCATGCCGGTGATCCTGAAGCCAGAGGATTACGATCTATGGCTAGACCCTGGTATGACAAATGTGGCTTTCGTTGCTGATTGCCTTCAGCCGTTCGACGCCCGATTGATGAAGAAATATCCGGTTAGCACGCGAGTCAACCGCGCCGAAAACGACGACCAGGAATGCGCGCAACAAGTTCCAATCGCGAGCACTGCTCCAACATTATTCTGAGGCTCGCAGGCGGCGGCTACATGGACTACAAATGCTGATCTTACGCTGAGCGTTTCCGCTTCTTGACCTTCGCCCACCGCGCTTTCTGCGCGTCCGAAATTCGCTTTCGCGCTGCCGCAGACATCCTTCGCCGTCCACCACCAGATCGCCGTGTGCTTCCACTTGTCAAGCGCCGTAGTGCCTTTGCGGCGGCGTCCAGACCGCTCAGCTCTTTATGTAATTCAGCACGCTTTGCGTCTATGTCCCCAATGATCTTGGCAAGATTCACGTCTGTGGCCCCCTCGTGCGTCGAGATCGATGGCGCAAGAGCTCAATTGTAGCAACCGGCGTAGTCCGAAGGTCAGGACTCGAAGCCCTGCTGCGCGGCTCATCGAACCACAATTCCATACTTCAGATTTAAGAATCGCTGTAAACGTGAGGGCAAACCTGCCGAGAGCTCCTGCCAGGTCAGGATCTTGCACTTCGTTCTGAGCTCTGTTGAGCGCACGCAGCTCATGACCCCGTACCAGTCTTCGATCAAATCGGGTCGTCGCGCGTCAAGCAGCACACAAAACGAAAGACCGAGAGCATGGGCAGCGAGCACATTCCGCAGCAGCTGATAGGAGACATATTCTCGACCACGGCGTGGCAGCTTGCGGTGTTCAAACACCGCCTTCAGATCGCGATATCCTTCGACGATCCCAGCCTCCTGGGTTTGGAAGCCTGCCTCCGTGAGCTTTGCCTCGAACAGAACTTCACCCAGCTTCATGTCGATCTCAGTCCGCTCCACGAATCCAGAAGTCAGAGGGACGCGGGGCATGAATCCAAACTCCGGCCGATCGCCGACCTCAGTTCCCAAAAGCAAGCAGACATCTCTTCTCTTGGTTAGACCCGGATAACAGAAGACGTTCATCAGCAAAGCGTCAGAACTCATTGAAGAGTCGAGTTCCTTCCAAACGCAGTCGCCTTTCGGGAGGGCGCGATCGGCTTGGCTATGCACCTTCTCGAGCCTTCGCCGCCATTGCGGCCGGCGTAGAATGCCCCGATAGCTGGCCGAAATGAAATTGCCGTGCTTCGTACCACACGAGAACGCCTGATAGACGATAACTGGCATTGATCCGTAGCTGGTCACATGAGGTAGCTGTTCGTGTGCAGCATGCAGGGCGTTTCGAGCACACAATTCGTTACGTAGGAGAGAAGCGTAGGGGCTTGGCTCGTTCGACACCTTCATGAATGCCTCAGCCTCGCCTGGATCATCTCTGCCAGGCGAATACTGTCCGCAATCTTCGCCGTCACCGATGGCGACGGCCTGATTTCTTCTCTGCTCAGTCGCACTGCCGCGATCAGCGACGCGGCGATGAGTATTGCGGCGTTCGACCTCTTCTCCTCTTGATTGACTTGGCTGGGTTCTTCCCTCCGGTGCTCAGAACACGTATTGCTGGGCGACGGTTGCCCTTTGAACACTTCTGTGGGGCTGTAGCGAAAGGCCGTCCAGCAGCAGGAACAACTGACGATTACCGGGTGCTGCGGTGGCGGTTCTGACTTGTCCGGTTCCGCGTGTTCGGTTTGCGGATCGACCGCGCGACAGGTGATGGTGCAACTGCATTTCTTGCACCTCACTACCCACGCATGCGGCAACCCGGAAGATGCTCCCCTAAACACGGGAACAGTATAGGCGAACAAAAGGAGAATATCATCCCTTGGCAATTCGCCCCCATCCAGCGCCTTAGGAAAACGATCCAGCGATCAGCCGTCAACTCTGGTCGATCCCTTCTCGGAGTTGCACCACCAGTGTACGGCCCGGATGTTGTCCGGGTGGTCGTCCCTCCAGGCGCCTCCCATCCCCTTGGGATCCTCATGGTCGGGTACCACGTCGCTGTAGTCTGTGAACTCTTCATGGCAGATTGCGCATCTTCTGTCCTGTTCAACAATCTTGCGGTTCAGGAGTTTCCGCATCTCGGCTGGCGACCTGAGTTCCCGATACCCCCTGGGGTGATGTGGGTCCTCTACCCGTTGGACACCAAGCCGCACTTTCCGGCCCTTCCAAGCCGGCTGCCGCCCGCAGCAAAAGCGAGATCGATGAATCGGGCAGTATTCATTGCGACGCAGTCTCATGTGGTCCCTCCTGCTAAGTCGCTCGTGGTTTGGTTGGTTGTCGTGAATTCGTGGAGAAAGGAGGACAATAGAGGCTGGCTTGACGCACTACTGGTGTGGAGATACCATCGGGCCGGAAACTGCAGCTAGCAGTTCCGCGGCAGTACCATGGAGCGAGTTGAACGCCTCCGACGTGAGTCTTCTTCCAGCCACACTTCGAAGCTTGGTTGGCGCATCAGTTTGACCCTTCTTTGCCTTGCCTCTGTGATCCTGGTCGTAACGCTCTTGGCCACCGGGTTCCATAGCATTGATCTCTCGTCTCTACTATTAGGAATCGCACTCGCCACCTTCTGCGTCGTCTTCTTCTTTCTTTCCAGATCTTTATTGCTCTTGCGGGATCAACAGCGGAAAACGGCCAGCGCTCTCGACTCGACAGAAGCTTCGCTCACAGAAAGCGAGGAACGGTTCCGGCAAATGGCCGACAACATCCAGGAGATCTTCTGGATGATCGACGCGGAGACGCGAAAGACTCTCTATGTAAATCCCGCGTACGAGACGATTACCGGACGGTCTCGGGCCACGCTCAAGGAAGACCCGCTGTCATACGAGGAAATCATCCATCCTGCCGACCGTGTTCACGTGCTTCTCAAGCTGGAAGAAGCCACGCAGACCGGGGATTTTGACGAACGGTTCCGGATCGTTTCGCCTGAGGGCGAAGCACGCTGGGTGTGGGTACGGGGATTCCCCGTACGCGATGACAAAGGCAGGATACGGCGTCTGGTCGGCACCGCGCTGGACATTACGGCACAGAAGCTGGCAGAAGACGAGGTCGCAAGAAACCTATCGTTGGCCGAATCCGCATGGTCAGAAGCCGACGCGATGCGCAAAGCGACATTGGCGCTGACTCAAGACCTTCGCATGGACAGCGTTCTGGATACTTTGCTTCAGTCTCTACGGGAGCTGGTCCCCTACGAATCCGCCCAGATCCTGTTCCTCGAATCGGACACTAGGTTATTCTTGGCGCGGGAAGCCCCTCGTTCGGAAGAGCCGCAGCAGGCTATGAATTGCCCTCCTACCCTCAACGCAGCGAACTTCCCCTTCATCCAACGGCTCCTGGTGAGCCAAAACGGGATCTTGCTCGCGGACACCCGGCAGGAGCAGGAATGGCGCGCTCTCAGGGATGCCAGCCAGCTACGGTCGTGGCTGGGGGTTCCGCTGATTGCCTCGCACCGAACGCTAGGTCTGCTTTCATTGGGGCACTCCGCGCCCGACAGTTTCACACAAGAACATCTAAGGCTGACCAAATCACTTGCAATTCCAGCCGCGGCGGCAATCCAGAATGCCCGCCTCTACGAGTGCGCCAAGATTTATGGTGCCGAACTGGAAAAACGTACCTCGGATCTTGAAGAAGTGCAGAGCGCCCTCCAGCGCTTCCAGCGCGGACATCCGTCCTAGATGTGTTTCTCGGAGTGAGCGTGTTTGAATTCCCCGACGGCTTCCTACCACACTGCAAAACCACTGAGGCCAACAACTTAACCGGCTCAAAAATGTAGCGCGAAAACACGTGCGCGATTTTCCACCTCATGCTAGAGTGACTTTATGAAGCGCCTGCTTCAGTTTCGATCGTCATTACGACTCAGTCCATCCCGACTGAGTTATTAACTCCTGCACAATTCATAGCTTCAGGCCCGTGGCGGAACTGGCATACGCAGCTGCCTCAAGAGCAGCCCTCTTGTGGGTTCAACTCCCACCGGGCCTACCAGAATTCCTTTGTTCTTTGACAATTTGTGGAAAGTGGGCCGGACGGTAAGGCACTTGTCTGCTAAACAAGGGTTCTCGAAATTCTCGAAAGAGGCTAGCGGGTTCGACTCCCGCACTCTCCGCCATGCGGAAGGTACTGCTGAATGGCCGGCAACTGGTCCTGAAAACCGGGGCATCGTGATGAGCGATGGGCGTTCGATTCGTCTACCTTCCGCCAAGTTTGCACAGGTGCGTGAGCCCGGCCGAAACGGACCGGCTGTAACCCGGTCTCCCCAAGTGGGACGCGGAGGTTCAAATCCTCCCCTGTGCACCAAGTGCCAGCGTGCGCGAACTGGAATAGCGGCCTGTCTTAGAAACAGGTGTTTGAGAGTTCGAATCTCTCCGCTGGCACCAGATTTCTTTCCTTGGCGGAAGACTGCATGGTAGAGCATCTGCTTTGTTCAAGAACTTCGCCGCGTGATTGCAGAAGAAGTCCTCCGTGCTGATTTACTGCCGGTCTGATTAGAGCCGTATACCTTTAGAATCTGCACGCTCAGCGAGTCTTTCACTGCAATGGATTCGGTGAGTGTGACGAGGCACATTGCGAGCATATCAGGGCTACGCGATACGTGACTTGAAACGATTCCTCTCCGACCTCATTGCTCCGCTCTGAATGCGTGCCACTACCAAATCGCTGTCCTAGGTCGTAAGCCCTTGCAACATGACGAGTTGGTGCTGCAGGGCAAGTAGGCTTGGAAGGTGGCTGGCCTGAACCGGGCGCGCACCAATCCCCGTCTCTCTCATCGTCGTGTCCTGTTACCAGGACGCTCAATTGATCTAACATTCCGAGAGCAAAATCCTTCGTTTCGAGAGTCGCAAGGCTCACGGCCCCGCTTTGGCCACTCGCATCCAATTGCAGACTTGATGTTCCCCTCTGCGGAAGTCGCCAAGCCGCTCTCGCTTTTCCAGTACTTTGAGCTCCGAAAAAGAACGAAACGTCCGTCGATCGGTTTCCGCTTGTATCCGGGGTCCTCAACGTTACAAGATTGTCTGTGAGGCGTAAATTCACCCAAGTCAGGCGCGCCGTCCACAGGCGAGGGTATTTACAAGCGATAAACTCGGCATAATCCTGTTGAGAGTTGTCAGGATGCGTGTTCCTCAAGGCGACAGAGAAATATCGGTATTCCGCTTCCCCTAAGAAGCGGCGAAAGAACCTATCGAGAAGCGTGTTAACTAAGTTTTGGACGAGACCGGACGAAAGGCGAATCGTTAAATTCTGTTGGGCAGCATTAATAGCGATGTGAACGGCGGGGCTCAGCTTGTACAGCTCATCTGGCCCTTCCAAGTCGATATTTACATTTAGATCAGTCAGTGGAACTTCGACATCTAGCAGCCCTCTGGGTGTCGAAAAGCTAATTCTCATGTCCACGGTGACGTTGGCATCTATGCCGATCCCAGCGTCGGGATAGGGCGGCAGGGCAAATACCCAAATTGGCACCGTCTGCATGTCGGGAATGTGTATCTCAGCATGCGCGTGCAAAGAAGACGTAGCAGGCTCAAAGCCAATGCTGATCGTTTTTGTCAACCCCTCACGATTCCCTCCCGGAATCACATTCTGGATTTGATCTTCGATCTGGCCTCGAATGGCATCTTCAGAAAACAATAGGGAGGTATTGGCACACGTGGTAACGAGATCCAGACTGACCGTTGCTATCTCTAAGATCATTTGTTCCCGCCGCAGATGTGCAATCAATTGGTAGGAGGTCGTCCGCGCAGGGAGTACTGAACGAGAACCGATTGCCTCAACGTTAATATCATCAATAGTGAATGTGATTCGCGCAGCGTCGGGGTCGTTTGGTAGCCGAACCTGCCACTTCAGAACCGCTGGCTGCGGCTCAAATGGGTGGAGGACAGATGGGGTTGCTGTAAACGAAAACAACTCGATCTTATCAAGAGTCTCTATTGCTGCTTCATCAGGTTGCGGAACGGAACGACCATCGGTGGTTAGTGCTTGCATCGAGTTTGTCGTCATCTCGATCGTGCTGCCTTGATTGCCACCCACCGCCTTCCGGTCGCCTGCAAATCCGCTACCTGAATAACATGCGATAACAGCTCCAACTGTGCACGTGAGTATTGCCCTCAACATGTCAGCCCCCTGTAAAGGTTCGCTAGTTCTACGTATGGTACTGACCCACGTGCGTGACTTGTTTCGTTACCGTCTCGGAAACTTCGCCCCGGGAATGTGCACCTCCTGCCCGCTCACTAAAGGATGGCGCACTGGACAGACAAATCGGCGGAATTTTGCCCCGACTTGATACTCCTGTCAAGAAGGAACAGGTTCGGAGATCCAAGACTTTGCCACCCGAATGTTGTCAAGGAACGTAACCTTCTAAGTACAGGGAACAAATCACGTTCCCGGCAAAATTCCAACTGCTTTTGGTTATTGAATAGCCTTTTTTAGCAATGCTTGATACATGAGATCACGATCCGGTAGATATGGCGCGATTCGCTATACGGCTTGTCTCGGTCGACGGGAAATTCGGAGGTTCTCAGAAGTTTGGTTGCGCGGGCAGGATTTGCACCTGCGTTTAGAGGTTATGAGCCTCTCGTATTGTCCTACGCTACTACCGCGCCACACTATCTAAGAACTTCTAACAAAACCTGCGCCCATTATCACACCGTGCGATCCAGACCGAAACCGACCGAACTCGATGGTAAAAATGCCCTATTCGAGTCCTTCGCCGATTAGAAGCTCAGCTTCAGTCCGAACTGCAGCTGGCGCGGGTTGAACGTGCCCTCAGCCTGGCCGAAGAACGGATCGTTCAGGCTGACCATCTCTGGGCTGCCTAATTGGAAGTTGGTGTGATTGAAAACGTTGAAGGCCTCGGCGCGGAATTGTAAATGGAACCGCTCGGAGAGTTGGAAGGTCTTGAAGAGCGATGTGTCTACTGCCCAATATCCGGGCCCAATAAAGGTGTTTCGACCCAGATTGCCCACGCACGCCAGACAGGGCGCTGTGAAGAAAGCCACTGGAAGATTGAAGCCGTTGGCCCATTGGTCACGCGTCGCGTTTACATGGTTGGCAATTGCATTCGGACGGTCATTGGCTATGCCGTCCAGGTTGTAGTCGTCGCCCTTATTGAAACATCGGGCCGGATCGAACGTCTCGCTTTTGCATGCCCCCGTTCCGTTGTCATCCAAATCAGGACCGCCGCTTTCTCCGCGAAAGGGCGACCAGTGGGCGCCGGTCTGGAACGACCAGATTCCGTTCCATTGCCACCCACCCAGAATCGTTCCCAGCCGCCCGTGACTCTTGCGAAAGAACGGCAACTCCCACATATGATGAAAAGTGAGGCGGTGCCGGATGTCGAACGTAGAATTGCCACGATCCAATCCCGGCAACGTAAAGTCAGTGGTGAGAGCGTCTCCCGCAGCGAAGCCGTTTACTGTCGTTCCGCCTCGCCAGCCGGAACCCGAGTCAATGGCGTGGCTCCAGGCATAGTTCCCGGCGACCTGCAGCCCGCGGCTCATCTGTTTCTGCGCAGAAATCTGAAGGCCGTGATAGATAGAGTTCCCTGCGTTCTCAAAAAATCTAAAGAATCCATAGTTGGGGTTGAGTCTTCCAGCAGGATTGATTTCGAACCCGTTGCCGTCCAGATTGGTATTCACTTGGCTGCACAGTCGGCGGCCAAAGTTGTCGGTGACGCAGGTTCCTTCCGGCAGCCGCGCCCCTGGCACGCGATTTACAACCTCTCCACGAAACAGTTTGTGGCCGGCCGTGCCCACATAGTTGAGTTGCACAATGACTCGGGGGCGGACTTGATGCTGCACCCCGAAAAACCAGTTCTCGACGTACGGGTCGCGAATCCCGGGAAGCACGACACCTGCGCTCGAGAGGTGGGGGTTGGCAGGATCCCAACCGGAGATGTTCCCTGTGGCCTGCACGCCGGTCCCGGAGTTTTGCTCCGGTGGCGCAGGGCCCAAAAACGTGGGAGTTTCCGCTTCTATGGGCCCGTACACGATATGACCACTGTCACCTCCTAGAAAACTGACGGCAGTGTCCACGGAGTAGTACGGTGGGTTCCAGCGCGTAGAGGAAAGTCGATTGTAGAGCGTCCCCTGGTAGGCGAGCCCGTATCCGCCGCGCAGGGAAGTCCGGCCGTTACCAAAGACGTCCCAGGCAAATCCGATTCTCGGCCCAAAGTTATTTCGGTCTGCAGCACCAAATCCGGAGGCGGTAGCGAACCCTCCAGGACCGCACTCCCCGGCCAGAATCGCCCGTGGATTCCCGGGACAAGGCGTACTGGCATCCTTGATCTGCCCGGCGCCGGTAGTGATGTTGTCGATGTAGCCTTTTCCTGGGCCCTTCAGAAAGGTCGTGACCAGGCGGTTCGATTCTGTGTTGCGAGTGAAAAGATCATAACGCACAGCGAAATTCAAGGTCAGTCGCCGGCTGACCTTCCAATCATCCTGAAAGAAAGCGCCTATCTCCCAGTTCCGCCAGTGCCGAACATTGGTCGCGAGCTGGGCAGCTGAGTTACTTGTAAACCCTGGATCGACACCGGCATCCTGCACGAAGGGTGCGTCGGTCGCGAAGAATAGCGAGTTGAAGAAGTAGTAAGCAGGCCGTCCCCGGTTAACCTCGCTGTTCTCGACGTTGCGTCGCACTTCCAGGCCTGCCCTCAGGTTGTGCTTGCCGTGATTGATCGAAACCATGTCGGCGAGCGTGTAGATATGCTCGTGAAGTGTCTCGGGAAAGTCACTATACGAGCCGAAACCCACAATGCCGTCGTCAAAATTAATGTTGGGCACGCCGGGGATTTCCACCGTGACACCGTTTCTCACGCCAGCGTATCCGGCGCGAAACTCATTGAGCACGGTTGGACCGAAGGTACGGAGGTAGCTGAACTGAAAATTGGGTGTGGCCGTTCGCCTAGGATTGAGGAAGCCGCGCAGGCTGAATGGGCCATCACTGTAGTGATCCTTTGACCGTGCCCAACTGAACTGGCCGAACAACCGGTCCTTAACGCCCAGGTTATAGTCAAGACGTAGCGAAGCTTCATTGCCATTGAATAAGTTATCTCCCACTTGTGACTTGCTAATATCGATTGCCCCTTCCAGAAAGGTGTCGTCGCGGCTGAAAGCACCTCCCTGAGGCGATGTGAAAGGCGAGCCTCCCGGACAGCCGTCCTCGGCTAAGGGCAGGTTCATTTGATCAATATCGGCCTGCTCTACGCCAACTAACTGCGCGAAGCGGTTCGACAGGTCGGCCGCGGCGGCGGGATCGTACCCGAACGGATCAAGGCTGCTCGGACAAAGATAATCTGCGAAGCGAGAGAAAACCGAAAGGCCGGAGACCACATACGTTCGGAATGTCATGAGTCCCGTCCCCTGAGTCGAAGGCGCGAAATTCTTGTACAACAACGCGGCCACTGAGTTGGGAAATGCCGCGATCACGGCATTGCGGAAATGCGGCGACTCTATCTGTACCGGGGCTGCGCTCGAAGTTAGAAACCGGTCGCCCTGATAGGCACCAAAGAAGAAAAGCCTATTCTTGACGATGGCTCCGCCCAGGGTTGTGCCGAACTGATTGAGGCGGAGTGGAGTCTTCTTACGGTTGGCGGGATCGGAGTCATGATTGGCGAAGAAGTAATTGGCATCCAGGGCATCGTTGCGGAAATACTCCCAGGCATTGGCGTGCAATTGGTTCGTACCGGACTTTGTCACAACGCTGGTAATGGCTCCTGCGCTGTTGCCAAACTCGGCAGCGTTGTTCAGTGTTACAACCTGAACCTCCTGCACCGCATCTTGAATGGGCTGGTTGACCGGCCCACCACTCAGTCCTCTATTCGCAACGCCATTGATGAGAAATCCATTAAAGTTTTCTCGCACGCCGTTCACCACTGTATTAGCGCCCTTCTCGAACATAACGCCGCGTACGTTGGTCGCTCCCGGAGCATATTGGATCAGGTCATAGACATTCCTTCCGTTCAGCGGCAGGTTGGCGATCTGGTGGGAGTCCACAGTGTGGGAGAGCCGGGCGTTTTCGGTGTTCACCGCTGCGACATCGCTGACTTCGACGGTCTCTTCTGCCGCGCCCACCTGCAGGCGGAAGTCGGCGCGCAACACCGTGCCCGCGTTCAGGGTCAGCGCGGCGCTGGTGGAGGTCCGGAAGCCGGGTGCGTCCACTGCAATTCGGTATCGCCCTACAATCAATTCTCGTCCGCTGTAGACACCTTCCCGATTGCTTCGTACTTCGACTGCGTAGCCTGTGCCCAGATTTCTAATCCGCACCCGAGCCTGGCTGACGGCAGCGCCAGAAGGATCCGTGATCAGGCCGGTGAATTCGCCGTTCTGCACCTGGGACAAAGCAGGCTGTGCGAGGATCATCAGAACGCAAGCGGCGACGAGGACAAGCCCATGCATGATCACTCCTAGCGAAAGTTGCTGATCAGCATGACATCGGACGACGAAGTGCCGCGGCCGATGGCG
>Ga0335082_10006270_pt1 | contig 12979 bp, 8 predicted proteins | sample Lox_Sample_41_FD_206718 | JGI IMG/M metagenome (GOLD analysis project Ga0335082, IMG submission 206718) | Soil microbial communities from Loxahatchee National Wildlife Refuge, Florida, United States - Lox_Sample_4.1 | ecosystem: Environmental > Terrestrial > Soil > Wetlands | place: USA: Florida... | reverse complement strand
GAGCGGGTTTTTCACGTCGCCGCGCCGCACGCGGTCGACCCAGTTGTTGTACGTGCCGATGTTCTTCGTGCCCGCGTCGGCGAAGAGCTGGTAGCGCCGCTCCATCTCGTCGACCGCCCACTTGAGCGCGTTCGACGCCTGCTTCATGTCGGTCACGACCGGAAGCAGCATGTGCGGGATGCGATCGTAGGGCGCGAGCTCGACGACCTTCGGGTCCACCATGAGGAGTCGCAGCTCCTCGGGCGAGCGCCGGTAGAGGAGCGAGGCGAGCATGACGTTGAGCCCGACGCTCTTGCCCGCACCGGTTGCACCTGCAACGATCATGTGCGGCATCGACGCGAGGTCCGCGTAGACGGGATGCCCCTGGATGTCGCGCCCGAGCACGACCGGCAGCGGCGCGTTCATCGACTGAAAGCGCCGGTCCTCCACCAATTCCCGCAAATTCACGGGGATTCTGTGCTTGTTCGGCAGCTCGAACCCGATGCGGTTCTTGCCCGGGATCGGCGCGACGATGCGGACCTTGCGCGCGAGCGCGAGCGCGAGATCGTCGGCGAGCCCGGCGACCTTCGACACTTTGGTCCCCGCCGCCGTCGACACCTCGAACGTCGTCACCGTCGGCCCCGGTAGCACCTCTTCGACTTTGCCCGTCACGCCGTAGTCGGCGAGCGTCTTCGTGAGAAGCTCGGCGTCTTTGTAGAGCGCCTCGCGATCGATCGTGATCGCCCCCTCGATGCCCGCCCCGGTGAGAAACTCGATCGACGGGAGCTCGAAATCGTTCTTGCTCGCCTTCGCCTTCGGCGCGGGCTTCTCGCGCTCGAGCGCCGCCGACGTGTCGACGATCGTGAGCCCTTCTTCCTTCTTCTTGCGCGGCTTCTTCTTCGGCTTCTCGGCGTCCGCGGGCGTGGCCGTCGCGGTCGCGGTCGCGGTCTCGGGTTCCGGTTCGGGCTCTGGCTCGGGCTCGGCCTCGGCCTCCGGCTCCGGTTCGGGCTCCGGCTCCGCGAGCACCGCGATCGTCGCGTCGTCCGTCTGGTCCTCGTTCACCTTCGGCAGCGACGCGATGCGCTCGCGCTCGCGCTCCTCGCGCTCGAGATCGCGCGCGACCTTCCACGCCTCGGCGACGCTCTTCGCGCCGCGCGCCGTGCCCGTCGCGCTCTTCGCGCCCACGCGCCCGATCCAGTTCACGAGCGCGATGAACGAGAACGCCGCGCGGCTGATGAGCAGGAGCCCGATGCACGCGAAGCCGACGAGAAACGATCCGAGCGTCGAAAAGAGCGATCGCGCCACCTCGCCGAAGAGCTCGCCCACCGCGCCCGCCGCGAGATGTCCCGAGAACGCGGTGGAGCCGGGCCACCCGACCTGCACGAGCGCCGCGGCGACCACGGCCATCAAGAGATCGCCCGCGAGCCGCGCCGGCGTCGCGTTCGAGTCGCGGTGACGCACGAACGGAATGCCGAGCAGCGCGAGCTCGAGCGGGATCGCCCACGCGACCACGCCGACGAGCCAGACGAGCGCGCCCGCCGCCGCCTCGCCGACGACGCCCACTTGGTTCGTGCCCGTGCCGTACGACGCGAGCGCGACCGAGAGGAAAATCGCGCTCGTCCACAGCACGAGCGCGATGGCTTCCCGCCAGCGCGCGTGCGCGGCGCCCGAGCCGACGATGCGGAGCTTCACGTTAGCGGGTGCGTCGTCCGAAGACCGCGGCGCGAACAAGGGAACCATTCCGACTTTATCCTACATCGGAACCTATTATTCTCGCCGAGCGGGGCCAAGTTTTGAGTACCATCCCCAAACTCGGAGAGCCGATGCACGAACGAAGGTGGATGAGGAGAGCGAACGGCATCCTGCTCGCGAGCGTGATCGCGGCCGCCGGCGCGCAGACCGGATGCGCGGTCAGTGAGAACGACGTCCACCGATGGGAGAACACCGAGCGCGGACCCGAGAAGCTCGTGGCCGTCCTCACGCACGACAAGTACTCGATGCAGCTCCGGACCGAGGCGGCGATGTCGCTCATCCGGATGAAGCCGCGCGCGGGCAAGCGCGTCGGCATCGACCAGCTCGTCGCGGCGCTCGCGACGCTCGACGAAGACGCGCGCCGCAAGATCGTGATCGGCATGACGCCGGATCTCGTGAAGGAAATCGAAGCGCCGCCGCCCGCGAAGAAGCCGGACGGAACGATGGATCCCGACGCGACCGTTCCGTTCAAGGACGCCGCGTTCGCGCTCATGTCGCACGACCCGCCGCTCGTGTCGGACGAAAAGAGCAAGACCGACCTCACCGCCGCGCTGATTCAGTGGGCGCAGACCGATTTCGAGGATCGCATCGACAACAGCGCGCAGGCTTACGGCGTCGAGCAGATGATGCGCTTCTTCGGCGCGCCGGCGGTGAAGGGCTTGCCGCCGCTCATGACCGAGCAGTCGAGCAAGGTCGATCGCATGGCGAGCCTCATCGCCGACCTCGGTGACGCGCCCACGAAGGACAAAGCGGCCGTCCAGCTCGTCGCGCTCGCGCAGAAGATCGACTCGCCCGACTGGATCGCGAAGGAGCGGCCGCTCGTCGACGAGGCGAACAAGCGCTCCGGCCAGAAGATCACCGACCAACAGCTCCAGGCGCAGCTCGACAAATTCCAGGAGCAGGAGCTCATCAAGATCTTCACGTCGATGCGGAAGATCGGCGGGCGTCCGATCATCGACTACTGCCTCGCGTTCGCCGCGAACTCGAAGAACAGCGACGAGCGGCGCAAGGCGGCGCTCGCGGCGCTCGAGAACCGCATCGACAAGAACGCGACGGCCGACGTCGACAAAATCTTCGCCATCGCCAAGGACGAGAACACGCCCGACGCGGTGCGCGACCTCGCGTTCGCGCGGCTCGGCGAGCTGCCGAAGGACGAGATCGTCCCGAAGCTCTACACGCTGTTCACGCCGAAGAAGTGGAAGGTCCGCTGGGTCTCGGCCAACCTCGTGCTGAAGACGATGTCGACCAAGGACATCCCCGAGTTCATGCACCACCTGCCCACGACCGCGGCGACGAAGATGGGGCTCTCGGAGGTGACGACGTACGGCGGGCTCATCGCCAAGATGGACCCGAAGGGCGGCCCGTCGCCGCGCGACGCGATCACGCCGTATTTGACGGTCAAGGAGCTCGGTCCGAAGCTCACCGCCATCGGCTACTTCTACGAGGGTAAGAAAGCCGACGTAGGCGTGGTACAATCGTTGGAGGGCGACAAATCGCCCGTCCCGAAGTGCGACAAAGAAGACGACTGCGGCTGGACGTGCGTGGTTCCGAAAGCGCCCGGCTCGCCAGACACCGAGCAGAAGACGATCACGACCGTGGGCGAGTTCGTGAAGTTCTGCGTCGAACCCTCGATGACGAACAAGTGACACCGTGAATGCCATGAGCTCCGATCCGAACAAGAAGAGCACGCGCTCGTTCCAGTGCCGGGACGTGCTCTGGGAGACGTTCGAGCAGATGGCTCGCGAGCTCGAGTGCAGCGTCGACTACCTCATCAACGAAGCGATGAAGCAGTACGCGCGGCAGCGGAGCTACGGGCCGGGCGCGACGAAGACGCCGTATCCGGGACGCGAGGGCGTGGCCGCGCAGCAAGGCTCGTACGGGCCGCCGCCCGGCGGCGCGAACAGCATTCCGACGCCGGCGGTTCCGCCGCCTCCGCAGATGCGACCGGCCGCGCCGCTTCCGCCGCCGCCGGGCCGCTACGGCGCGCCGCCGCCGATGGCGCGTCCGCCGACGGGCGGAGGGTTGCCGCCGCCGCCAGGCCGCGTGAGCGCGCCGCCGTCGCCGCCGAACATGATGCGCCCGGGCGGGCTCCCGCCGCCGCCTGGCATGTCGCCTTCGCGCCCGCCGCCTCCGCCGCAGCACATGCAAGTGCCGCAAGCGCCGCGGAGCGTGCCTCCGCCGATTCCGCGCGGTCAGGCCGGCGGGTACAACGGCTACGCGCCTTCGGCGCCCGCGTCCGCGCTGAGCGTCATCTACAGCGGCGAGAAGATCCCCATCAACAAAGAGCGCTTCGTCATCGGCCGCGGCAAGCAGTCGAGCGATCTCACGCTCAAGGATCCGAACGTCTCGCGCCAGCACGCGATGGTCGAGTTCCAGAACGGCGTCTACTTCATGGTCGACATGGGCTCGACCAACGGCGTCGAGTACAACGGCCAGCGCATCGCGCGAAAGCAGATCGCCGAGGGCGACGCCTTCCGCATCTGCGATCACGAAGTCCGCTTCACGTACCGTTGAGCACGTTCGCGCCGCGCCCGATGCGCAAGCTCCCCGTGCTCGAAGCGCGGCGGCGCGAGCTCGAGACGTGCGTCTACTGCCCGAAGCTGTGCCGGAGCGCCTGCCCGGTGTCGAACGCGGAGCCGCGCGAGACGCTCATCCCGTGGGGGAAGATGTCGACCGCGTACTTCGCGGCGCGCGGGGACGTGGCGCTCGAGGAGTCGTTCGCGGCGCCGGCATGGGCGTGCACCGGTTGCTACGCGTGCCGTGAGGCGTGCGACCACAGAAACGACGTCGCCGGAACCCTCCTCGACGCGCGTTCGGCGTTCGTCGCCCACGGCCTCGGCCCGGCCGGAGCCCGTAAAACGCTCGACACGTTCGGATCCGAACGATCTGCCTCGAAACCGCAGAAAACTGCGGCTCTCGTGGTGGGGTGCCTGTACGAACGGAAGCTACCGGAGGTCGCCGCGAGCGCCCGGGCGGTGGCGGCCCGATGGCTGGGCGACCTTCCGGTCGAGCGTGAGTGCTGCGGGTTGCCGCTTCGGCTCGCCGGCGACAAGAAGCGTTTCGAGGAGCACGCGGCGCGGTTCGCGGGCCGCGAGATCGTCGCCGTGGATCCGGGTTGCGCGGTGGCGCTGCGCGCGGCCGGCGCGCGCGTCACGCTGCTCGTCGAGCACGTGGCCGAGCGAGTCGCGGCGCTCCGCGAAGGCGACGGCGAGCGCGCGATGCGATGGCACGACCCCTGTCAGCTCGGGCGCGGCCTCGGAGTCTACGACGCGCCGCGCACGGTGCTCACGCGCGCGCTCGGCCGCGCGCCGCTCGAGTTCGACATGCGCCGCGAGCGCGCCGAGTGCAGCGGCGCCGGAGGGCTCCTTCCGCTCACGATGCCCGAGACGTCGCTCGCCATCGCGCAGAAGCGCGCCGCGGACGCGAAGGGCGAAGAGATCGTCACCGCGTGCGCGTCGAGCGTGCTGCGGTTCCGCAAGGCGGGCGCGCGCGCGACCGATTTGATGACGCTCGTGGCCGAGCGCCTCGGTTGACGCGTCAGAACGATCCGGCGAGCGTCGCGCCGTAGAATCCGGGGCCGATCGCGGGGGCGACGTGCGCGAACACCGCGGCCGTCGTCTTCTTCTTCGGCGCGAGGAAGAAGAGCGTGATGCCGCCCGCGAGGGCGACGCCGCCGGCGATGAAGAGGATCGTCGACGCGAGCGCCGCGTCGTTCGCTTCGCCTCGGAGCTGCAGCCCGACCGCGTCGCACGTGTCGGCGGCGTCGCAGTGCGTCGCGTTCGAGTCCTTGAGCTTCGCGCCGGCGATGAGGCCGAACGCGCTGCCCACGCCGATCGCCACGAGGCCGACCGCGCCGGTGATGATCCCACCCACGTGGAACGCGAACGCCGGGTCCGCCGCCTCCGGAGGCGCGACCGGCGCGACGAAGATCTTCGTGAGCGGTCCGACGGTGACGCTCGCGGTCTGTCCCTCGCCGGTCGCGTCGACCTTGCGCTCCCATTTTTCGTAATGCGGCGCCGTCGCCGTGATCGTGTAGGAGCCCGGGTCGACCGCCACGGCGACGCCGAAGCTCGACGCGGCGACCGGCTTGCCGTCGCGCGTGACGACGAGGCCTTCGGGCCGCGTGTCCGGCGGAACGATGATCGAGAGCTTGGTGAGGTGCGGCTCGATGTCGTCCATGTGGCGCTGGGCGACCTTGTCGCGCTGCTTCTTGTCCTTGCGCTCGACGGCCATCTTCTGCGCGTCTTTGTACGCGTTGTACGCGCTCGCCGTCTGGCCGTTGCGCTCGTAACAGTCCGCGAGCCACAAGAGGCCGCCGACCTCGGGATCGAGGCGGTTGCTCTCGGCGAACTTCGCGCACGCTTCGGAGAACTTGTTCTCCTTCATCAGCGCGGCGCCTTCGTCGAAGAGCTTGTCGGCTTCGCTCTTTTGCGCGGCCGCGGGACGCGCGAACAAGCCCAAGGCCGCGAGCGTCGCGACCACCGTGGCCCTGCGAATCATCGGGATCAGTCTCGGCCGCCGAACTCTCGGCTGTCAACCGCGGCGGCGTTGGACTTCGTGCGCGTCGGCCCGCGATGCGGCACGGCGACGGCCGTGGGCACGACGTGCGGGCGCGGGGCTGCGGTCTCGACCGGCGCTTGCGGAGTCTCCACGGTGGCGGTCGCCGTCGCGCTCGGCGCGACCTCGGCGGCCGCGGTGGTCGGCGGCGCGGCGGTCACCGTCTCGGTCGGCGTGGCGGCGCTCTGCGTCGGCGGTGCGGTCGCGCTCGGTGCGGTCGCGCTCGGCGGAGGCTGCGGCGCCGGCTGCGCGCGCTGACGCAGACCGAGGAACACCGCGCCCCCGATGATGAGCACCGCGGGGATGAGGAGGGTCCACGCCGGAAGGGCTTTCTTCTCCGGCGCCGGCGGCGGAGCGTACGGCCCCTGCTGCCAGACGGGCGCCGGCGGGTACGGACCGCTCGCGCCCGGCGCGCCCGGATACGGACCGCTCGCGCCCGGCTGCCCCATCTGCGACGGCACCGGCGCGGAGAACGTCGCGGCGAGCGCGGGGTTGTTCTGCGGCATCGCGCCGAGCGGCGAAAACTCGCGCGACGTGGGCACCGACGCGTACGCCTGACGCCCGGCCCCCACCGACATGATCGGCTGCGAAATCGGCACGGGCGGCACCTGGCCCGACGCCGACGGGCTCAGCATCTGCTGGATGCGCGTCGCGTCTTCGGGCTCGTCCTCGAGCGGCTCGTCGACGCGCGTCGCCATGTCGAGATCGTCGTCGACGAGCGACGAGAGCTCGGCGGGCTTCTCGGGCGGCGGCGCGGCGGGCGAGCCGGCCAGCGGCGTCGGCGCCTCGGACGCCTCGGGGAGCGGGGAGCGCGCGACGCCGCTCCGCGAGACGTCGCTTCGCCCGAGCCACGCGCGCACGATCTCGCGCTGCTGCGAGATGTCGAGCCCGATCATCTCGTTCACGAACGCCGCGGTCTGGCGCACCGTCGCGACGAGGCCGTAGGTCCGCGCCGCTTGCTCGAGCGCTTCGGCGAAGTCCGCCGAGCTCGCGAATCGATCCGACGGGTGCTGCGCGAGCGCGCGGCGCACCACGACCTCGACCTCCGGCGGCACCGCGGGCTCGAAGTTGCGAATCGGCGGCACCTCGGCGGCGACCACTTTGAAGAGCGTCTCGGCCTCGCCCTCGGCCTTGAAGAGCCGCTGCGCCGTGAGCAGCTCCCACGTGACGATGCCGGCGGCGAACACGTCGGCGCGTCGGTCGACCGTCATGTTGCCGCGCACCTGCTCGGGCGACATGTACGCGAGCTTGCCTTTGAGCTGACCGCCTTGCGTCGCGCTCGCGAGCCGCGCCTGCGCCTTGGCGACGCCGAAGTCGGTGATGCGCGCGACGCCGTCGATGCCGACGAGGATGTTCTGCGGCGACACGTCGCGATGCACGATCTCGAGGTGCGTGCCGTCGTCGTCGCTGAGCTCGTGCGCCGCGTGGAGCCCCGTCAGCGTGTCGAGCATGATGCGGATGACGATCGGGACCGGGATCTTCCGGTTCACGTTCGCCGCGCGCGCCATCAAGTGGCCGACGGTGTCGCCCTCGATGTACTCCATCACGAGGTAGTACTGCTGCGTGTCCTGGATCCCGATCTCGAGGATCGGAACGACGTTCGGGTGATGCAGCCGCGACGCGAGGCGCGCCTCGTCGAGGAACATCTGGATGAAGTCCTGCTCCTTCGCGAGGTGCGGGTGCAGGCGCTTGATCGCGACGAAGCGCTTGAACCCCGCGACGCCGACGAAGCGCGCGAGGTAGACGGTCGCCATGCCGCCGGACGCGAGCTCGGCCACGAGCTCGAATCGGTCCAGCCGCTCTCCCTCACCGGGGATGGCGAGAATCTTCGTCATCGGGCAGCCTCACATGTTACCGCGCGGCGAACCGTGTGGTCAGATTCTTCGCGCCGGGCCGCAAGTTTCGTGGGAATTTCTGGTCCTGTGTATGTCGGTATAGGCTACGCGGGCGTGGCACCTGATGGTCACACGGCCCGGCGCTCGACGATCGCGACACGCGTCCTTCTCTCGTTCGCCGTGACGCTGCTCGCATTCGCAGTGACCGCCCTCTGGAGCGTGGCGGCACAGCGCCGGACGGCCGCCGACAGCCAGGAGCTCGCGAAGGGATATCTCCCCGTCGCGCTCGAGCTCGGCCAGCTCCGCGCGACGCAGGCCACGCTCGCGACCCTCATCGACGGCCTACCGGACGAGCGTGACCCGGTGTCGGCGCGTCTCCTCCTCGGTGCGCTCTCCGGGGCGCGCCACACCAAGTTCCTCGAGACGCGCGCCGCCATGGTCGAGCTCGCGCAGCTCCCGCACGCCGAGGGCCCCCCCGACTTCCTCGCCGAGCTCGCCTCGATCGAGAACGAGCTCGACGGTGACAAGCCGGGGCTCGCGCGCCTGCTCGCCGCCGCGCTCGCGGGCGACAAAGACTCCATCAACCGCGAGATCATCCAGGTCGGCGCGCTCGAGCACGACGGTGACAAGCGGCTCCACGCGCTCGCCGATCACGTGTCGAGCTCGATGGAGACGCTCTCGGCCGCGGCGAAGGTGCGCGAGGCGCGATCGGTCTACGCGCTCGTCGCGCTCGGCGTGTTGACGCTCGCGGTCGGCGTCGGCCTGTCGCTCCGCGTACGGCGGATGCTGACGCCGCTCGGCCAGGTGACCGAGCGCGCGCGCGCCGTCGCGCGCGGCGATCTCACGGCGCGGGAGGTCCCCGCGGGAGACGACGAGATCACCGAGCTCGCCGCGACGTTCGAGCAGATGGTGGACGCGGTCGGACGCGCGCGCACGCAGGCGCTGTCGAACGAGCGACTCGCCGCGATCGGGAAGATGGCCGCGCACGTCACCCACGAGATCCGCAATCCGCTCTCGTCGATCGGGCTCAACGTCGAGATGCTCGAAGAGGAGATCCCGAGCGAGCAGGGCGAGGCGCGCAAGCTCGTCTCGGCGATTTCGCGCGAGGTGGGGCGCCTCGAGCAGCTCAGCGAGGAGTACTTGCGCGTCGCGCGGCTGCCTTCGCCGCGCATGGAGGCCGAGGACGTGGCGGCGCTGGTGCGCGACGTCGTCGCGTTCACGAAGAAGGAGATGGAGCGCGCGAGCTGCACGGTGAACGTCGACGTCGCGTCGAAGGTGCCGCCCGCGCTCTTCGACGAGGCGCAGCTCCGGCAAGCGCTGCTCAACCTGCTGCGCAACGCGCGCGAGGCGATGCCGAGCGGCGGCGCGATCGACGTCGGCGTGCGCGCCGAGGGGATGAGCGTCGCCGTCACGGTCGACGACCGCGGGTCCGGGATCTCCGAGGACGTGCGCGCGCGAATCTTCGATCCGTTCTTCTCGACGAAGGGCGAAGGGACCGGGCTCGGGCTCGCCATCACGCGGCAGATCGTTGAGGCGCACGGCGGGACGATCACGTGCTCGCCGCGCGAAGGCGGCGGGACGACGTTCAAGATCGCGCTCCCGATCGCGCCGGCGCGCGCGACGTGAGCTAGGCTGCGCGCATGACGTCGCTCTTCGTCGAAACGCGCTACCACGTCGCGGAAGTCGTGATCCGCACGCCCGGCAAGGGCAACGCGCTCGGGCCGGATTTCTGGCGCGAGCTGCCCGACACGTTCGGCGCGCTCGACGGCGACGACGCGGTGCGCGCGATCGTGCTCCGCGCCGACGGCGACCACTTCACGTACGGCCTCGACCTCGTCGCGATGATGGGCGAGCTCGGTCCGGTCGCGGCCGGCGGGCTCGCCGGGTCGCGCACCAAGCTCCACGACATGATCCTGCGGCTCCAAGACGCGGTGTCGTCGATCGCGCGCTGTCGAAAACCGGTCGTCGCGGCGGTGCACGGCGCGTGCATCGGCGGCGGCGTCGACGTGATCACCGCGTGCGACGTGCGCTTCGCGTCGAGCGACGCGCGCTTCAGCGTGCGCGAGGTGCGCGTGGCGATGGTCGCCGACCTCGGGACGCTCCAGCGTCTCCCGCGCATCGTCGGAGAAGGGCACGCGCGCGAGCTCGCGCTCACCGGCAAGGACGTCGACGCCGAGCACGCGCTTCGCATCGGCCTCGTCGGAGACGTGCTCGCGACGCGCGAGGAGGCGCACGAAGCCGCGCGTGCGACCGCGAGCGCGATCGCCGCGAACCCGCCGCTCGTCGTCCAGGGCGTCAAGCGCGTCATGAACGAGCGCGTCGCGCGCGACGACGACGCGGGCCTGCGCCACGTGGCGGCGTGGAACGCGGCGTTCCTTCCGTCCGAGGATCTCGGCGAGGCCCTCGCCGCGTTCGCGGAAAAACGCAAGCCGCGCTTCCGGGGCGCGTGATCAGACGAGCGCGCGCAGGTCGGGCTCGACGCCGAGCTCCACGAGCGCGGCGACGCAGTCGTCGGCGAGCTCGGTCGCGCTCGCGTAGCGCTCGTCGCGCGCCCGGCGGAGGCAGCGCCGGACGATCGCGGCGACCGCGGGCGGCGCCTCGTCGAGCGAGAGCGCGAGGTCCTTGGACGCGATCTCGACGAGCATCTTGCCCTGATCGCGCGCGTCGAACGGGAAGCCGCCCGTCGTCGCGCGGTAGAGGATCATCCCGAGCGCCCACAGGTCGAGCCGGTGATCGACGTCGCGCGGCGTGCGGATCTGCTCGGGGCTCATGTACGTCGGCGAGCCGAGCACGTCGCCGGTCATGCTGAGGCCGCCGTCCTGCGCCGGGTCGAGGAACTTGAAGATGCCGAAGTCGAGGAGCTTCGGGATCACCTCGTCGCCCGCGCGATGGAGGAACACGTTCGCCGGCTTGATGTCGCGGTGGACGATGCCGGCGGCGTGCGCGACCGCGAGCCCTTCGGCGACGCAGCGGACGATCTCCAGCGCGTCGGCCGGCTCGAGCCGCGTCGTCGCGAGCACGTCGCCGAGCGTGCGCCCGCGCAGGCGCTCCATGACGATGTACGGCCCTCCCTCGACGCGGCCGGACGCGCGCACCTCGACGATCGACCGGTGCCGCAGCGCGAACGCGGCCTCGGCCTCGAGCAAGAAACGCTGGAGCGCGATCGGGTCCTCGCGCTTCGCGCCGGCGAGGAGCTTCACCGCGACGTCCTCGCCGCTCTTTTCGTCGCGCGCGGACCACACCGTGCCCACCGCGCCGACGCCGACGATCCCCTGGAGCCGGTAACGCCCGGCGACGAGCGCGCCCGGCTCGGTGCTCAATGCGGCTGCTCGCGGTCCACGTAAGGATAATGGACCGTCGCGTCGCCCTGATCGAGCTCGATCGTGTAGTTCGCCGCGACGACGCCGTAGTCGGTCGTCGTGCTCGTCGAATCCGGCCACGTCACCTTCACGTCGTCGACGTCGCACGTCGCGCCGAGCCCGAACGTGAGCACGAGATCGTTTTCCACGTTGCCGTGCCCGAAGCCGCCCTGGAGCTCTTGCGTCTGCGTCTTGCCGCCCGCGGTCACGCGCACGATGGCGCCGATGCCCGACGTGTTCGCCGCGCCCGCGCCGCCGCCGACGAGCTTCACGCGAAGCCAGTTCTGCGCCTGGCCGACGTCGTTTCGCAGCACGTGGATGCTCTGCGGCGCGGCCGTCGAGCCGACGATCACGTCGAGGTCGCCGTCGCCGTCGATGTCGACGAACGCGGGGTTCGAGAGGTTCGGAAGGAGCTTCGATCCGATGAGCCCGATGGGCTGCGCGATCTCCTCGAACGTGCCGTCGTCCTTCTGGTGCCAGAGCCACGCGCGGTCGTTTCCGTACGCGCCGGTCGTGCCGATGAAGATGTCCTTGCGCCCGTCGAGGTCGAGGTCGACGAACGTCGTGATGCTGTCGCCGTAGTTCCAGTAGAGCCCGCTCATCGGGCGTGCGAGGCCGTCGGTGTCGTTGCCGGGGCGCGTGAACGCGGTGCCGTCGCCCGGGTTCAAGATGAGCTCGCTCGGATCGCTCGACGTGCCGACGTCGCCGTGGGTGATCGTCGCGCTCATGAGGTCCATGTCGCCGTCGTCGTCCACGTCGCCGCACGCGAACGAAAAATAATTCCCGCCGAGCGAGTCGGGCGTCGGCGAGTTCTGCGGGTCCCACCCGCGGAAGGTCGGCGGGCAGAACGTCGACGGGCACGCGGCGCCGTTCTGCTTGCAGAACGTGCAGCAGTCGACCGCGGGCGCCGGGGCCGCCGGATTGCACGACTTCCCTTCGCCTTGGAGCATCTGGCAGTAGCAGCGATACGACTGGTCGTCCGTGTAATCGACGCGCTGATCCTCGTCGAGGCCGAGCGCGTTTCCGGACTCGGTGAACGTGCCGTCGCCGTCGTTGATCCAGACTTGGTTCTGCTCGCGACCGTAGTCGGCGAAGATCATGTCGTCCCAGCCGTCGCCGTTCAGGTCGCAGGCGGTGACGCCGAAGACGTGACGCCACTGCGTGCCGGACTTGAACGTGCCGTCGTGCGTGGGCAAGCCGGCTTGCGCGGACACGTTGGTGAACGTGCCGTCGCCCGCGCCGCGAAAGAGCGTGGGCGGCATGTCGTTCGGACCGTTCGGATCGTACGGCCAGTGCGCGACGGTCGCGGGCCAGAAGTCGAGGTAGCCGTCGTGGTCGTAGTCGAGCAGCGCGCCGCTCGGGGCCCAGAAGACCTTCGCGTCGAGATCGCTCTGCTTGGCGAGCGTGAAGTGACCGTGGCCGTCGTTGAGCATCGCGTCGCACGGGTCCGCGGGCGAATACGTCGCGCTGATCTCGTCGGCCGAGCAGAGGATCGCG
>Ga0335082_10006269_pt1 | contig 12980 bp, 12 predicted proteins | sample Lox_Sample_41_FD_206718 | JGI IMG/M metagenome (GOLD analysis project Ga0335082, IMG submission 206718) | Soil microbial communities from Loxahatchee National Wildlife Refuge, Florida, United States - Lox_Sample_4.1 | ecosystem: Environmental > Terrestrial > Soil > Wetlands | place: USA... | reverse complement strand
CGAGCTCTCCAAGCGCCGCGCGGAGACCGTTCGCGCCGCGCTGGTCCGGAACGGAGTGCCCACGGGCGTCATCTCCGTCGCTTGGCGCGGCAAGGAGGATCCTCGCGTGCCCACGGCGGAGGGGGTGCGCGAGCCGCGGAACCGGCGGGTCGAAATAGTGATGCCTTGAGGCCTAGCCGGAAGACGACATATTCTGTTCCAGACAGGATCGTTTGCCGTCCGCCGGGTTCATTTTGGGAGCAGTGGATGCGACTTAAGCCTCGGGCCTCATGCGCGATGCTCGCGCTTTCCCTGGCGGCGGGCCTCGCCCCGGCCGCCCGGGGGGAGACGCTGACCGAGGCTTTCGCGCAGGCCTATCAATACAACCCCACGCTCACTGCGCAGCGCGCGAAACTGCGGGCGACGGACGAAGGCGTGCCGCAGGCGCTTTCGGGCTGGCGCCCCACGGTGCTGTTCACCGGCGCGGCCGGCGCCTCAGCGGTCGATTCTCGTCCGTCGGTTAGCGCTACCGGGTCCAACACTCAGAACCTCGTGCCGCGCACGCTCGATCTCAATATCACGCAGCCCATTTTCACCAGCGGCCGCACCTCGGGCCTGGTGAAGCAGGCCGAGCACACGGTGCTCGCGCAGCGCGCACAGACGGTCGCAACCGAGGAGCAAGTGCTGTTCAGCGTCGCCCAGGCCTATCTCGACGTGGTGCTGGCGCAATCGGTTCTCGAGCTCAACATCAACAACGAGCAAGTCCTGCGCAGGCAGCTGCAGGTCACCAGCGACCAGTTCCGGGTGGGCCAAGGCACCCGCACGGACGTGGCGCAGGCGGAATCGCGCCTCGCGCTCGCCACCGCCGATCGCGTGCAGTCCGAGGGCAATCTCCAATCGACGCGCGCCAACTATGAGCGCGTCGTCGGGCATCCTCCGGCGAAGCTGACGGCGCCCAAGGAGCGGCCGAGGCTACCGGCCACTCTCGAGGAGGCCCTGGGGCTCGCACAGAGCAGCAACCCCAACGTCCTCTTCGCGGATTTCACGGCGCAGGCAGGCGAGGACAACGTGCAGGCGACGCGCGGCCTCCTGGGTCCGCAAATCAGCATCGTCGGCGACGTGGCCAAGCAGGCCGATATCGCGATCGCGGGCCACGAGCTCAACGAGGCCTCGATCACCGCGCGCGTGACGATGCCCCTCTACGAGGCCGGCTCGGTCTATGCCCAGACGCGAGCGGCGAAGCAGACCGTGACCCAGCTCCGTGACCAGCTCCTGGATGCGCGCCGGGCGGCGGTGCAGCAGGCGACGCGCGACTGGGAGCAGATACTCTCGCTTCGGCAGCGCATCACCTCGCTCAACGCCACCATCCGCGCCGCGACGATCGCCCTCGAGGGCGTCCGGCAAGAGGAGCAGGCAGGCACCCGGACCGTGCTCGACGTCCTGAACGCCCAGCAGGAGCTGCTGAGCGACCAGACGAGCCTCGTGACCACCCAGCACGACCTCGCGATCGCCGAGTTCGACCTCGCGCTGCAAGTCGGCACCCTCACGGCGGTGGACCTCAAACTCCCTGTCGAGATCTACGACGTCGACAAGCATTACAAGGAAGTACGAAACAAGTGGTTCGGCTTCGGCTCCAATGGGGATACGCCGAGCGGCGCTCAGCCATCGAGCGGGCCCAAGCCATAGTGGGACTTTCCGCCTACCCCTACCGTCCCGCTGCAATTACGTCCGGGAATCCGTAATCCCCCGTATATCCGAGCCACTGGCCCCATCTCATTATCGAGGCGAAATCTTCGGCACATCCGGACGGTCCGAGCGATCCCTGCCGGAAGCGCCGCGGAGCCGTTATGGCCATGCGAGCAAGGCGGCGACACATGAGCGCAAGTTGGATGCGCGTCCTGGCGGGCGCGGTGGCGGCATGTCTCCTTTCTACGGGCGCTGCATTCGCGCAAGGAGCGCCGGCACCGGCGCCTGCTCCGGCACCCGCACCGGCCGCGGCAGGGGCGCCGCAGAACGCCCCGACATTCAGCCAGGAAGAGCTCGATCAGATGCTCGCGCCGATCGCGCTCTATCCCGACCAGCTCCTCGCGCAGATCTTCATGGCCGCGACTTATCCGCTCGAGATCGTGGAAGCGGACCGCTGGCTAAAGCAGGGGAACAACTCGAAGCTCAAGGGCGACGAGCTCGTCAATGCGCTGCAGCCGCAGCCCTGGGATCCCAGCGTCAAATCGCTGGTACCCTTCCCGCAGGTGCTGGACATGATGAGCCAGCAGCTCAGTTGGACTCAAAAGCTCGGCGACGCCATGCTCGCGCAGGAGTCCGACGTCATGGCCTCCGTGCAGCGCCTGCGCCAGAAGGCGCAATCCTCGGGCTCGCTTCAGTCGAACCCGCAGCAGACGGTGTCGACCGAGGGCCAGACCATCATCATTCAGCCCACGAACCCCGAGGTCGTCTACGTCCCCACATACCAGCCGACCCAGGTCTACGGCACTTGGCCCTATCCCTCCTATCCTCCGTATTACTATCCGCCCTCTCCCTATTACCCGATCGCCACGCCATTCCTCTCGGGCATGGCCTTCGCCGCGGGCGCCGCAGTCGTGGGCTCGATGTGGGGCTGGGGCAACTGCAACTGGGGCGGCGGCAACGTCAACATCAACAACAACGTCTACAACAACATCAATCGCACGAACATCGCCAACGGCCGCGCGCAGCAGCTTCCCGCGGGCGCGGGTGCGGGCGGCCGGGGCAACTGGCAGCATAATCCCCAGCATCGCGGCGGCGTCGCCTATCGCGACCAGGGCTCGCGCCAGAACTATGGGCGTGCGAGCACGGGCTCAGGCCAGAATTTCCGCGGCCGTGACGGCGGCGCAGGCCGCCCCGGACAAGGCGCAGGCGCGGGCGCCGGCCGTCCCGGACAGGGCGCAGGCGCAGGCGCGGGGCGCCCCGGGCAAGGCGGAGGGCGCCCTGGGCAAGGTGCAGGCGCAGGTGCCAATCGGCCTGGCGCGGGCTCCGGCGCTGGCGCGAGCCGGCCCGGCCAGGGCGCGGGTGCGGGCGCCGGTGCCAATCGGCCGGGCGCGGGCCCAGGTGCTGGCGCAAGCCGACCCGGCCAGGGCGCGGGCGCCGGCGCCAATCGGCCTGGCGCGGGCGCGGGCGCGGGTTCCCGACCCTCGGCGCAGCCTCAGGCCTTCGGCGGGATGGGGAATGGCCGCAGCGTGAACGCTCAATCCTCGCGCGGCGCGTCCAGCCGCTCCTTCTCCGGGGGAGGAGGCGGGCGTCCATCCGGCGGCGGCGGAGCTCGCGGGGGAGGCGGAGGTCGCGGCGGCGGTGGCGGCCGCGGCGGCGGCCGCGGGCGCTAGAGTTCGTGCGCGCGACATCGAGCCCTGACGAGGAAACCATGCCGAGCATCAACTCGAACCGTCGTCGAACCCGCCGCTGGTTGCGCCCGATCGCGCTGCTCGCGGCATTCGCGCTCTCGCTCTTCGCAGCCTCGGGCACGGCGATCGCGGCGAAATCGAAATCCTCCCTCCCGAGCTTCGCCTCGCCGGAGGAGGCCTTCGGAAAGTTCGCGGACGCCGTCAAAGCCAACGACAGCGCGGGCATACTCAAAGTCCTGGGGCCCGACGCCAAGGGCCTCGTCGGATCGGGCGACCCGGTCGAGGACAAGACTGCGCGCGAGAAATTCACGGCCGAGTATGCGGAGGCCAACAAGATCGTGAAGAAGGGCGACACCCAGGCGGTGCTGGTGATCGGCAACGACGAGTGGCCGTTCCCGATCCCCGTGGTCAAGACGGGCTCCACCTGGCACTTCGACGTCAAGGCCGGCAAAGAGGAGCTCCTCAACCGCCGGATCGGCGCCAACGAGCTCGACACCATCCAGGTTTGCCTCGCCTATGTCGATGCGCAGCGGGAATACGCGACCAAGGACCGGAACCACGACGGCTTCATCGAGTACGCGCAGAAGTTCCTGAGCAGTCCGGGCAAGCAGGACGGCCTCTATTGGCCGGCCGAGAATGGCGCGGAGGAGAGCCCGCTGGGCCCGGGCATGGTGCGGGCCCAAGCGCAGGGATACTCTTTCAAGGAGGGTCAGCACACGCCCTATCACGGCTACTACTACAAGATTCTGAAGGCCCAAGGCGCGCAGGCGCCTGGTGGCGCGCAGGACTACGTGATCAAGGGGCGCATGATCGGCGGCTTCGCGCTGGTGGCATATCCCGCGCAGTACGGCTCGTCGGGGATCATGACGTTCATCGTCAACTACGACGGAATCGTCTACCAGCAGGACCTCGGACCGAAGACCGCCGCGATTGCAGGCAGCATGACCCGCTACGATCCCGGCAAGGGCTGGACCAAGGCTCAGTAGCGATTTCGCAGGAGGACACATGGCCGAGAAAGGCAAGGAACCCCCAAAATCGGGCCCCGCGAAGGTGCCGTCGGCGGCCGAGCTGCGGAAGCTCGGCGCACAGCGCGAAGCCGCCAAGGCCGCCGAGGCCGACCGCCAAATAGAGGCCGAGGATGAGCGCAAGAAGAAGCTGCTCGCGGAGCTCTCGGCCCGGAAAGTGACGCCGGACCGCATGCAGAACGCGGTTCGCATTCTCCGCGAGCTCGCCGCTGCCGGTCAGAACGAGGTGATGGTGCTGCGATTCCCGAACGACCTCTGCACCGACGGCGGCCGAGCGATCAACAATTCCGAGGCGAATTGGCCGCAGACCCTCAAGGGCTTTCCGCGCGAGATCTACGAGACCTGGGCCAAGGAATTCAAGGACAAGGGCTATCGGATGACGGCGAAAATCGTGGATTTCCCTGGCGGGAAGCCCGGCGACGTCGGCATCTACATGAGCTGGGACTGATTCCGGCCGTGGCACCTCAGGGCTTGCCCAGGCGCGAGATGGCCGCGGCGATGTCGCGGCTCAAGGCCAGGAGATCGGCGTTCATCGCGGCGACCATCGCGTCATAGGCCTCTCTGCCGCGGCCCGCGACGTCCGGAGCGGATTCGCGAAAGGTCGAGCGCTGCATCGTCAGGACCTTTTCCTTCCCGGGGGTCGTGACGCTCCAGAACGCATCGAGCACGACGTTGCCGTCGGCGTCCTGCTCGAAGCGCGTCACATCCATGCTCACCTGAAAGTCGATGGGCGCCGCGCCCTTCCAGGGATAGAGGGAGACGCGGTCGGTCGCCAGGAGATTGCCGAGATTGGAGGCGAGAACGCGCGTGATGTTGTCGTTTAGGTCCCCGCCCCACTGCTCGAATTCGGATTGATCGAGGCTGTTGGCGGCGATGCGGCTCACGACCTGCGGCCGGTCGATGTATTTCGGCAGCGTGATTGGGCCGATGCCGAGCGCCAGCCCCGTGGGCGACGGCGGCCGCGTCCTTTCCGCCGTGGCCGATAGCACATAGAGGTGCGTGGGCTTGCTGCTGCCGCAGCCCGCGAGCGGCAGGAGCAGCAGCGCGCTCACGAGGAAGGCCTTCGAAATACCGCGCATGATCGCCACTCCGGGGTTCATCGTTTGCCCGTCAGCAGAGCGCTCGGATTGCGTTGCAGGTACTCCGCGAAAGCGCGGATCGCCGCAGAGGTCGCGCGCAGGTCCTGCAGGGTCTGGGTGAGCTCGACATAGGCCGGCGAATCCGGCTTCAGTATCCGCTGCGCGCCGCGCAGCGCAGCATCGGCTTGATCGAGCGCCGCGCCCGCCTTGTTCAGGACCACCTGGGCCGCCGCGACGAGCTTCGGAAGGTCGCCGTCGGCATCCGAGATCAGCTTCTGCGCGTCAAGGAGCGTCTTGTTCGCCTGATCGGAGGTCGCGATGACGCTATTGGAGATCGGTCCCACTTGCGTATTCACGCTCTGCAGGAGAGTGCGCGCATCGACGACCGCTTGGCGGGTCTCCTTCACGACCTCGTCGGCATCGTGCACGGTGGTCAGGATCTCCTTGGAGATCTGCTCCAGCGGAAGCTGATTGATCTTGTTGATGAGGCTTGTGACGCTCGCCCTCAGCACGTCCAGGCTCGAGGGAACCGTCGGCACTTCCGGCACATTGGGCACCGCGCCCACGAGCCTTATCGGCGTATCCGGATGGAAATCGAGATCGACGCTCACCTGTCCCGTGACCAGCGACTGCACCTGGAGCTGCGCCCGCAAGCCCCGGTCGATGAGCGCCTTCAAGTTCTTGGTGCTTCGCTCGCCCGAGACGACCTCGACGCGGTCGGGCTCGACCTCGATGAAGACGGGGATGAGGAGCTGCTGCTTGTCCACGTCGTAGTGGATGACGATGTCGGTGACCTGCCCGATCTTGATGCCGCGAAACGTCACGGGCGAGCCGATCTCGAGACCCGAGAGAGAGCCCTGGAAGAAGAGTACGCCCCTGACCTTGGGCTTGAAGTATTGGCCGCCGCCGAAGGCGAGCAAGCCCACGACGAAGAGTGCGATCGCACCAACGACGAAGCCGCCGATGAGCTTGGGGTTGGATCGCTTGGCCACGGGGATGCTCCTATCTGGCCGGCTCCGCCGGCCTGCTTTCGAGGCCGCCGCGCAACAGGAAATTCCGCACCTTCGGATCGGGACACTCGTCGCGCAGCTTCTTGGGGTTGCCTTGCGCGATCATCGTTTTCGTGTCGGCGTCGAGGAAGACGGAGTTGTCGCCGATCGCGAAGATGCTCGGAAGCTCGTGCGTGACGACGGCGATGGTGGCGCCGAGACTGTCGCGAAGCTCCAGGATGAGATCGTCGAGGAGGCGCGAGCTGATGGGGTCGAGGCCCGCCGAAGGCTCGTCGAAGAAAAGTATCTCAGGATCGAGCGCCATGGCGCGCGCGAGGCCCGCGCGCTTGCGCATGCCGCCGCTGATCTCCGAGGGATAGAAATCCTCGAAGCCCTTGAGCCCCACCAGCGCGAGCTTCAAGGAGGCTATGCGGAGAATCTCCGCGGGTCCCAAATCCGTGAATTCGCCGAGCGGCAGGCCCACGTTCTCCGCGAGGGTCATGGAGCTCCAGAGCGCGCCGCTCTGGTAGAGGATGCCGAAGCGGCGCATGAGGAGGCGCTGCCGGTCCGGATCGGCGCGCCAGAAATCCTCGCCGCCGAGGAGCACGTCGCCGCGCGCGGGCCGCATCAGGCCCACGAGATGCTTCAGGAGCGTGCTCTTGCCGCAGCCGCTGCCGCCCATGATGACGAAGACCTCGCCGCGCCCGATCGTGAAGTTGAGGTTGCGCTGGATCACAAAATCGCCGTAGGCCATGTCGAGGTTGCGCACGGTGATGTGCGCCTCGCGCTCGGTCGGCGCGTCAGATGCCGAGGACATCGGTCACGACGGCGAAAATACCGTCCGTCACGATGATGAAGACGATCGCGGTGACCACGGCGGAAGTGGCGGCGAGCCCGACCGCCGAGGCGCTGCGGCCGCATTGGATACCGCGCATGCAGCCGGAGATCGCGACGAGGATGCCGAAGATCGCGGCCTTGGTGAGGCCGACCGCGAAGTCCGCGAGATGGACGCCGTTGACGGTCTCGTTGACGTACTCGGTGACGGAGAGGCCGAGCATGCCTATGCCCACCACGCCGCCGCCGAGAAGACCCAGGAGGTTCGCGTAGATCGCGAGCAGCGGCATCATCACGATGAGCGCGATCATCCGCGGCAGGACCAGGAAATCCATCGGGGAGAAGCCGAAGGTCGTGAGCGCGTCGATCTCCTCGTTCACCTGCATCGTGCCGAGCTGGGCCGCGAAGGCGGCACCGGTGCGGCCGGACATGATGATCGCGGTCATTAGCGCGCCCATCTCGCGGGCCATGGCGATGCCCACGAGATCGGCCACGTAGATCTGCGCGCCGAACTGCTGGAGCTGTATCGCGCCCACGAAGGCGAGGATGAGGCCGACGAGGAAGGAGATGAGCGTCACGATCGGGAGCGCCGCCGCGCCGCACTCGTAGATGACGTCGACGAGATCGACGCGCCGAAACCGCGCGCGCCCCACGAAGAGGCGCGCCAGCGACTGCACGGCCTCGCCGAGGAACTTGAGCATCTCCCCGGCAGAACGCCAGAGCGTCTGCGACTCCGTACCGACCAGCGTCAGGAAATCGGGCCGCTTCTCCGACCGCCGCGCGCCCTGGCGCTCCGGGACGGCGGTGGCGAGCTTCAGGAGACGCCGCGCGCCTTCGGGCAGATTTCCGGGATCGAGCTCGATCTCGCGTGCGCGGCAGAGCTCGGCAAGGCCCGTCAAGAACGCGAGGAGGCCGCTATCCCAGGCCGAGAGCTCCGTGGCATCGAGCGTGAGCCGGCGCGGCCGGGCCGTTGACGCCAGGCGCTGCTCGACTGCCTCCGGCGTCGGCAAGCCGTGCGCGAGCTTCCAATCTCCCGCGAGCTGCAACACCAGCGTTCCATCGCCGCCTCCGCCGAGGCTCAGCTTGGGCGCTCCTGGCGCCGTCTGCGCTTGCTTGCCGGCCCGCACCTTACCACCGATCTTTTGCCGCCCGCCTACACCGGCGGAAGCGTAGAATCCCGTGCGGCAGCCTTCCCACCCATCGGTGGGTCACCCGATTTTCCGGATTTTCTTGCAGTAGCCAGCGGTTGCGAGCCTAGGCTCGGGCTGGCGCCTGCCTGCTGAAGATGCGCAGCAGTATGAATCCCGCAACCGCCGAGAGCCCGCTGCCCAGGAGCACGCCCAGCCGAATCAACGGCTCATAGGCCGGCGCCTCGAAGGCGAGCCCCCCAATGAAGAGGCTCATCGTGAAGCCCACGCCCGTGAGCAGGGCCATGCCGTAGAAATGCCGCCAGTCCATCCCTTCCGGAAGCGCGCCGACGCCGAGGCGCACGGCGGCCCAAACCGTTCCGACGACGCCGATTTGCTTTCCGAAGAAAAGCCCGCAAGCGATGCCCAGCGGCACCCACCCGAGCAGACTCGCGCAGGAAAGTCCCTCGAAGTGGACCCCCGCATTGCCGAAGGCGAAGATCGGCAGGATGCCGAAGGCGACCCAGGGATGGAGCGCGTGCTCGAGGCGGTGCGAGGGGGATTCTCCCTGCGGATCGCGTGTGCGCAGCGGCACCGCGAGTCCGACGGCAACGCCAGCGAGCGTCGCGTGCACGCCCGATTTGAGCACGCACACCCAAAGAAAGAGCCCGATCAGGATATAAGGCGCCAGGCGAGTGACGCCCGCGAAGTTGAGCGCCAAAAGAGCGGCGGCGAAGACGCCCGCGAGCTCGAGCGCCGGCAGCGCGAGATCGTCGGTATAGAGGACAGCGATGATCGCGATAGCACCGAGATCGTCGATGATCGCGAGCGCGAGCAGGAAGACCCTGAGCGAGGGCGGCACGCGCGGTCCCGCGAGCGCCAGGATGCCCAGCGCGAAGGCGATGTCAGTAGCGCAGGGAATGGCCCAACCCCGTAACGCTTCCCCTTCGCCCGCGACGAACCCAACATAGACGAGCGCCGGCGCGATCATGCCCCCGATCGCGCCGACGCACGGGAGCAGAGCTTGGCGAGGGTCGGAAAGGCCACCTTCGCGCACCTCGCGCTTGATCTCGAGCCCCACCACCAGGAAGAAGACCGCCATCAATCCGTCGTTGATCCAGAGCAGCAGCGGCTTGTCGATCGCGATCGCGCCCACGCGCACGGAAGCCGGAAGGTCGAGAAACGACAGATAGAGCGGCTCGAGCGCGGAGTTGGCGACGACGAGCGCGGCCGCCGTCGCGGCCATCAGCACCACGCCTCCGCCGGCCTCGCTGCCCAGGAACGCTCCGATTCTCAGCAGCGCGTTTGGCATCGCCACTCCCGCTGACGGTATGGCGCCAGTCTTGTGGAGCCCTTGGTCGATTGCAACCCTGCTCTTGCGGCACGGAATTAAGGGATTCGCTCGATACCGGGTGGTCGGGCACATCCCATAATCCAATGGGGGGATCGTCCGGAGGACGCATGGAGACGATTTCTCTCGAGAGCGCCGTCGCCAAGATCCCCGATGGCGCGAGCCTCATGATCGGCGGCTTCATGGCCGTCGGCACGCCCGAGCGCGTGGTCGACGAGATCGTGCGCCAGGGCAAGCGCGGCCTCACGGTGATCGCCAACGACACCGCGAGTCCCGGCAAGGGCATCGGCAAGCTCGTCGACGCGAAGCTCCTGCGCAAGGCCATTGCGAGCCACATCGGCCTCAATCCCGAGACCCAGCGCCAGATGATGGCCAGCGAGCTCGAGGTGGAGCTGGTGCCGCAGGGAACGCTCATCGAGCGCATTCGAGCCGCGGGCTACGGACTCGGCGGCGTCCTCACGCCCACCGGCGTCGGCACCGTCGTCGAGGAGGGCAAGCGCACGATCGAGGTCGAGGGCAGGAAGTTCCTGGTGGAGCCCCCGCTCCGCGCGGATTTCGCGCTCGTCCACGCGTTCCTCGCGGACTACTACGGCAACCTCGCCTACGCGCTCACGGCGCGCAATTTCAATCCCGTGATCGCGATGGCGGGCACGACCGTGATCGTCACCGCCGAGAACATCGTTCCCGTCGGCGTGATCGCGCCCGACCACGTCGTGACGCCCGGAGCGATCGTCGACTATCTCATCGGAAACTAGCGAGCCCGACATGGACGCCCAGACCGTCATCGCCAAGCGCATCGCGCGAGAGCTCGAGCCGGGCATGCTCGTCAATCTCGGCATCGGCATCCCGACGCTGGTTGCGAACTACCTGCCCGCGGGAATTCAGGTCTTCTTCCAGTCCGAGAACGGACTCATCGGCACTGGCCCCGTTCCGGAGCCGGGCATGGCGCATCCGATGCTGACGGACGCCGGCGGCCGTCCGGTGACGGCGCTCCCGGGCGCTTGCAGCTTCGACAGCGCGATGTCCTTCGGCTTGATCCGAGGCGGCCATCTCGACGTGACCGTGCTCGGCGGCCTCCAGGTGGACGAGACCGGCCTCCTCGCGAACTGGATGATTCCGAAGAGGATGGTGCCGGGGATGGGCGGCGCCATGGATCTCGTCACCGGCGCCAAGCGCGTGATCGTGGCGATGCAGCACTCCGCCAAGGGAAAAGCGAAGATCGTGAGGCGCTGCTCGCTACCGCTGACCTCCGCGCGTCCGGTCGATCTCGTGGTGACGGAGCTCGCGGTGATCGGCTTCCCCGAAGGGCGCGCGACACTCCTGGAGACTGCACCGGGCATCAGCGTGGAGGCGGTGGTCGCGGCGACGGAAGCCAAGCTCGAGCTGCCGGAGTCCGTCATGCAAATGTCGCTCTAGGAGGTACGATCGGCGTGAAAGACGCGCGCCCATGATCTCGCGCTACCTCGAGCCCCAGGATGCCGCGGCCGAGATTCTCTTCGGTCTCATCATGGCGCTCACCTTCACGCTGGGTGCAACCCTCGTCACCGAGGCCGGGGCCGACCGCTTTCGCGAGATCGTCCTTGGCACCGTCACCTGCAACATCGCCTGGGGGCTGATCGACGGCGCCCTCTACGTTCTCTCGGACATGTTCGAGCTCGGCCGCAAAGGAGTGCGGATCAGGCAGGTCAAGGCCGCGCGCAACCGGGCCGAGGCGATGCAGAGAATTCGCGAGGAGTTTCACGACGAGTTCGCGGCGATCACCTCGCACGCCGAGCGCCAGCGCCTTTACGCCGAGATTGAACGGCTCGTCCTGCGCATGGATGCGCCGGCCCCGCGCCCAACCCGCGAGAGCCTTGCGGGCGCGGCGATCGTATTCCTGCTCGTTTCCGCAAGCAGCCTGCCGGTCCTGCTGCCGGCGGTTCTGATCGCAGATGCCGCGACCGCGGTACAAATCGCGAATGGGTTGCTCATCGTCGGCCTCTTCGCGACAGGCTATGCCATGGCACGGGCCGTTGAGGGCCGAGCAATCCGCGTGGGCCTGGCCATGGCTGCCATAGGATTGGTCCTCGTATTGATCGCGAAAGCCCTGGGAGGCTGACGCCCAATGAGCTCCCGGGCGCTCCCCGTTGGAGAGACCTGCCACAGGCCTCGCCCGAAAGGAGAATGCGGCAAAGTGCAGCAGGCACTTCCGGCGTTCTCGAGCGGCGATCCGCAATCGACCCGATTTGACGCAGCGCAAAAAGAAATTATTTGATGTGCAGGCGGCGCGTTCGATCGGGCGCCCTCGGAGCGGGCGATCGGACCGGCCAATGCAGCCATTAGGGAGCCACATATGACCTCAACCTCCGCAGCGGGCGCCGGCGGCTGGCCGGGCACGCAGTTGCTGCAGCAGGCCTTCGACTACTGGGTCGACGCCTGGCAGCGCTCGGTGCTGTTCCTCGACGTCATGCGCCAGCGCGGCAACAACTTCGCGGAGCACACGGCGCAGCGGGTGCCGCACGTCCTGCAATTCCAGTTCGAGCTGGTGCTGAGCGGGCGCGAGCTGCCGCGGCCCGTCAATTACGGGCTGGTGCGGATACTGCCCCCGGCGGGCGTGGCGATCGACCCGCGCAAGCGGCCCTTCGTCGTTTTCGACCCGCGCGCGGGTCACGGGCCCGGCATCGGCGGCATGAAGCACGACAGCGAGATCGGCGTGGCATTGCAGGCGGGCCACCCCTGCTACTTCGTGGGCTTCGTCCCCGAGCCGGTGCCGGGACAGACGGTCGAGGACGTCTGCCGCGCCGAGGCGCAATTCCTGCGCAAGGTGATCGAGCTCCATCCCGAGGCCGAGGGCAAGCCCTGCCTCATCGGCAACTGCCAGGCGGGCTGGCAGATCATGATGATGAGCGCGGCCAATCCGGACCTTGCCGGGCCGATCATGCTCGCGGGCTCGCCGCTCTCGTATTGGGCGGGCGTGCGCGGCAAGAACCCGATGCGCTACACCGGCGGGCTCCTCGGCGGCACCTGGCTCACCTCGCTCTCCGGCGATCTCGGCAACGGCATCTTCGACGGCGCCTTCCTGGTCCAGAACTTCGAGTACCTCAACCCCGCGAACACCTACTGGGACAAGAGCTACAACGTCTACGCCAATATCGACACGGAGCCGCCGCGCTATCTCGAGTTCGAGAAGTGGTGGAGCAGCCCCGTGCTGCTGAACGCCAAGGAGATGCAGTTCATCGCCGA
>Ga0335082_10006267_pt1 | contig 12982 bp, 11 predicted proteins | sample Lox_Sample_41_FD_206718 | JGI IMG/M metagenome (GOLD analysis project Ga0335082, IMG submission 206718) | Soil microbial communities from Loxahatchee National Wildlife Refuge, Florida, United States - Lox_Sample_4.1 | ecosystem: Environmental > Terrestrial > Soil > Wetlands | place: USA... | reverse complement strand
GCGGGTGATCGCTCGAAGAAGCGTCGGTAGTCATAGCCGCGGTCTGCGCAGATGCTCGCCGCATGCGACCCGAGCTCGGCGCCGATCAGCAGCAAGGGAGCACCGAGCGAGGGGAGGGGCCCCGCGATCACCGAGGGCTCTCCTCGATCGTCTGGATCGATCGCGACCACGGCGTGGAAACGCCCGTCGTCGAGGGCGGCGAGGATCGCGTCCTTCCCGCCCATCGAGTGGCCGGCGACGCCGATCCGGTCTGGATCGGCTCCCTGCGCGGCGATCAGCCAGTCCGCGATGCTCCGCGCATCCTCCGCGCCGCGGAGGTCCGAGGCCCAGGGATCGGCGTCGCCGTGCACGGCGACCAGGAAGCCTCGCGAGGCGAGCGCGCGGGCGTAGCTCTCGTATTCGTCCTCGGGGGCCAGGTATCCCGGCAGGAACACCACCGCGGGCAGCGGGTGCGGCCGGTGCTGAGGCCGGTAGAGGACGACGGAGAGCTCGCCCTCGGGCCGATCCACGACGAGCCCGCGCGCGTCGACGTCGAGCGGGCCAGGACCGGCGGGATCGCCGGTCGGGAGATACGCCGCGTCGCGCGCGAGCGCGCCGTCGAGACCGGGACCGAGGGGGCCGACGCGCGCGCAGCCGACGGCGAGGGCCGCGCCGAGCCCGAGCGCGGCGACCGCAGGCCCGACGACCCAGCGGGCGGCGCCGACGACCCAGCGGGCGGCGCCGACGACCCCGGCGACGCCGACGACCCAGCGGGCGGCGCCGACGACCCCGGCGACGCCGACGACCCAGCGGGCGGCGCCCCGGCCCACGACAACGCTTCGAAGTTCCCCGCGCATGGCGTCGCTTCAGAGGATGCCACGCGAGGGTTCGACGCGCCCGGCGCTCGTCCGGCCGCACGTTCAGAGTCGGCCTCCTAGCCGGGGCCGGGCGGGAGCGCGTGGGAGAGGTCGGTCCCGTCGTCGAGCGGGGTGCCTCCCGGCGGAAGGCCGTTGCGCTGCAGGAGATACGCGAGCACCGCGAGCGAGTCGTCCGCCGACATCCCGCCGGGTCCGGTGAGCGGCATCTCGACGTGGGTCACGTTCCAGAGGGAGGAGAGCTTCTGGCCGCCCCAGCGCGTCCAGAAGGGCTTGCCGACGAGGGCCGGTCCGCCGCCGCCTTGGAGGTCCGCGCCGTGGCAGGCGGCGCACGCGCGTTGGTAGAGCGGGGCGCCGCGCTCCGCCTGCTGTGCGGTGTAGACACCGGTAGATGTCGGCTGGGCGGGCGCTCCCTCCGCGGCCGGGGCGATCGGGGCCGGGGCGGCGCTCGCGTACACGTGGCCGACCTCCTTGGAATGGCAGCTCGTGCAGTCGACGGTGGAGCGCTTGAGCATTCCCGCGTGCGCCTCGATCGCCATGAAGTTTCCGGGACCCGAGTAGGCCCGGAGGTCGTGACACCCCTGGCAGCTCACCGAGTCTGTCTTGCGGATCCAGGACTGCACCTGCGCCGTGAGCCGCGGCCGCTCGCGCTCCCACTTCTCGGAGGTCGAGATCTTCCCAAGCAGCTCGTGGTAGATGTCGCTGCCGCCCGCGATCGCCTTGGTCCAGAGCGTGCCCGCGATGTACTGGAGGACCGTGGGGTGCCCGCTCTCGTAGGGGACGTGGCAGTCTCCGCAGGTCGCGCGCACGCCGGAGCGGTTGTCGAAGTGGATGCTGCGCCTGTAGGACTCGTATGCCGGCTGCATCGAGTGACAGCTCTCGGCGCAGAACGCGGGCGTGCTGGTCGCCCGCACCACTCCCACGGTGAAGACGACGGCGCTCGCGCCCGCGAGTGCGCCCGCGCCGAACCAGCCGAGCGTCCGCCACGCGGATCGGCGCGCGCTTAGCGAAGAGCGGCCTCCCCTCGCGATCATCCGCCTCCCGAGCCTCGTCCGACCCGGGAGGCTACCAAAGCGAGGTGGCGCGCCGGGCTGGCTGCGTTATCCCAACTGCCTCTCGACACCCCCAGGACGGAGCCATGGACGCCGGCGAGCGCGCGCTGGCCCGCGAGGTCGCGCGCCGACGAAGCTTCGCGATCATCTCGCACCCCGACGCGGGCAAGACCACGCTCACCGAGAAGCTGCTGCTCTACGGGGGCGCCGTGCGCGAGGCGGGAGCCGTGCGCGCGCAGAAGGCCGCGCGCTACGCGACGAGCGACTGGCTGGCGATCGAGAAGCAGCGCGGCATCTCGGTCTCGTCGTCGGTCCTGCAGTTCGAGCACGCCGGCTGCCGCGTGAACCTGCTCGACACCCCGGGACACCGCGACTTCAGCGAGGACACCTACCGCACGCTGGTCGCCGCCGACTCGGCGGTGATGCTGATCGACGCCGCCAAGGGGGTAGAGGCGCAGACGCGCAAGCTCTTCGAGGTCTGCCGGCTGCGCCGCATCCCCATCTTCACCTTCGTCAACAAGATGGACCGCCTCGGCCGCGAGCCGCTCGAGCTGATGGCGGAGATCGAGGAGGTGCTCGGCATCGACGCGGTGCCGCTCTGCTGGCCGATCGGGGCGGGCAGCGAGTTCCGCGGCGTCTACGACCGCTTGGCGCGATGCGCGCTCCTCTTCGCGGGGGGCCGCCACGGCACGCTGCGCGTCGACGAGACGCGGGTCGACGGCGCTCCGCGCGACGCGGCGGTCGCGGGGGCGCTCGGCGCATTCGCCGCGCCGGTCGCCGATGCGCTCGAGCTGCTCGAGGGCGCCGGCGCCGGCTTCGACCGCGCGCGCGTCGCGCGCGGCGAGCAGACGCCGATGTTCTTCGGCAGCGCGCTCACCAACTACGGCGTGCTCCCGTTCCTCGATCGCTTCCTCGAGCTGGCGCCGCCGCCGGGGCCGCGCGCCTCGACGCGCGGCCCGATCGATCCCGTCGCCAACCCGTTCTCGGGGTTCGTCTTCAAGATCCAGGCGAACATGGACCCGGACCACCGCGACCGGGTCGCCTTCCTCCGGGTCTGCTCGGGCCGCTTCGTGCGCGGCGCGAGCGCAGTGCACGTGCGCACGGGGACGACGATCCGGCTGGCGCGCTCGACGCTCGTCCAGGCCTCCGCGCGCGAGGAGGTCGACGAGGCCTTCCCCGGCGACGTGGTGGGCCTCTTCGACCCGGGCCTCTTCCGGATCGGGGACACGCTCTCGGCCGAGGGCGGCTTCGCCTTCGAGGGGATTCCGAGCTTCTCGCCCGAGCACTTCGCGCGCGTCGAGGTGGCCGAGGTGCTCAAGCGCAAGGCGCTCGCCAAGGGGCTCGAGCAGCTCGCCCAGGAGGGCTGCGTGCAGCTGTTCCAGGACCCGGGGACGGGCACAGCGGCGCCGATCGTCGGAGCGGTTGGTCCGCTCCAGTTCGAGGTCCTGCAGCACCGGCTCGCCACCGAGTACGGGGTCGAGCTGCGCCTCACGCCGCTTCCGTACGCACTCGCCCGTTGGCCGCGCCGCGGCTTCGACGCCGCCGCCTTCCGCTACGCCGACTCGGTGCGGATCGTCGAGGACCGCGACGGGCGAAGCGTGCTGCTCTTCCGCACCCCGTGGAACCTCGAGATGACCCGGCAGAAGCACCCCGATCTCGAGCTCGCGGAGACCGCGGACGCCGCGCTGCGCGCCGACGCCTCCGAATCCGACGCTTGAGCTAGCATCGGCGCAGGAGACGCGCACATGAAGATCGGAGTCGGCCCGCAGGGGAGCCCGAACGCGACGCTCGACGACCTCGTCGACGAGGTGAAGGCGGCCGAAGCCGACGGCTTCGCGTTCTTCTCGCTGCCGAACATCTTCGGCCTGGACGCGGTGGGAGCGCTCAGCGTCGCGGGGCGCGAGACGCGGCGCATCGAGCTCGCGACGGGCGTCACGCCGACGCCCCCGCGTCATCCCTTCGCCCTCGCGCAGCAGGCGATGACCGCGCAGGCCGCCTGCCGCGGGCGCTTCGTGCTCGGCGTCGGCCTCTCGCACAAGATCGTGATCGAGAACATGCTCGGCCTCTCCTACGCCCACCCCGCCGAGCAGATGCGCGAGTACCTCGAGGTGCTGATGCCCGCCGTTGCGGGGAAGCCCGTCAAGTTCGAGGGCCGGCACTACCGGGTGCAGGGGCAGCTCCAGGTGGGCGGCGCGGGCCCGGTGCCGGTCGTCGTCGCGGCGCTCGGACCCAAGCTGCTCGAGGTGGCGGGTCGCCTGGCCGACGGCACCGCGACCTGGATGACCGGGCTGAGGACGCTCGCCGAGCACACCGTGCCGGCGATCACCAAGGCCGCGCGCGCCGCGGGCCGCCCCGCCCCGCGCGTCATCGCCGCGCTTCCGATCGCGCTCACGCGCGATCCCGCGGGTGCGCGCGAGGTCGCCAACAAGGTCTTCGCGATCTATGGCCAGCTGCCGAGCTACCGCGCGATGCTCGACCGCGAAGGCGCCGCCAGCCCCGGAGACGTCGGCATCGCGGGCGACGAGGCGGTGCTTCGCGCGGGCCTCGGGCGGCTGCGCGACGCGGGGGTCACGCACTTCGTCGCGAGCCTCTTCCCCGCCGAGGCGGGTTGCGTCGAGCGCACGCGCGCGTTCCTGAGGGCTCAGCTGTAAGCGCCCGTCGCCTCCGGGGCAAGAGACCCCGTCCGGAGGATCGGCCAGCGCTCGCGAAGCGAGCGCCCGCAGCGAGGCGGAGTCCGCGGAGCCGAGCGAAGTCGGCAGCTACGGCGTGTCGACGGTCTCCACCTGCAGCGCGACGTTGCCGGTCGGCTTGAGCCCCATGTTCGAGTCGTAGTTCACGACGACCGTCCAGCCCTTCTTCAGGTCCGCGAACTGGATCTTCTTGGCGTCGTTCCTGAACGTCGTGTCCTTGTTCACGGTGAAGGTCCAGCTCGCGCCCGTGGTCTCCTGGATCGTGAACATCTTGCCGGACGCGTCGATGTTCATGATCTGGCCGTTCACGGCGCCGGTCTCGCTGCGGCTCTTCATGGTCTGGGATTGGGCCTGCAGAGCCACCAGGGCGAGGAGCAGGGCGGACGCGATTCCGATCGCACGGAGCCTGGTCATCTGGTGCGCCTCCCCCGAGCGGACCTCCCCGGGCCAGGCTCGGGATGGGGGTTGGGGCCGGCATCATACACCCGCCGGCGCGCGGATCGCCCGTCGTTTCGCGCCGCGTCAGGATGCGCGCTCGTGGACGAGGACCTTTTGACCATCCGCGAAGAACACCTGGATCTTGCCCGGGCCGATCACCCGCTCGACCACACCGAGCCCGAAGCGAGGGTGCTCGATGCGATCGGCCGGCGCATAGCGCTCGGCGGGACGATACGCGCGCGGCGGCCGCGCCGGATCGGGAGCCAGGAGCGGCCGGGTGGCCGAGACGCGCGCGGAGCCCGCGGCCGCGCCGGTGCGCCGGTGCGGGCGCGGCCCGTCGGAGCCCGCGGCGCGCAGCCGATGGCGCTTCCCGCACTGGCGGCACTCGACCTGTGCGATCCTCCCCTCCGCCATCGCGATCACCACGTGCCAGCTGGTCCCGCAGCGCCCGCACACCGCCTCGATGTCCGCCCCCACGCTCATGCGACGCATCCTATCAAAGCGGCGGGCGCGCGCCTGCGCTATCGACTCCGCCAGCGAGGAGGAGCGCGTGTCCGAGGAACCGCTGATCGCCGTCTTCGTCGACTTCGAGAACTTGGCGCTCGGCGTGCGCGACATGAAGGGCGGCCAGAGCTTCCGCATCGACCTCGTCCTGAAGCGCCTGCTCGAGAAGGGCCGCATCGTCTACAAGCGCGCCTACTGCGACTGGGGGCGCTATCGCGAATCGTTGCGCGAGTTCCACTCGCAGGGCGTCGAGCTGATCGACATCCCGCAGAGCAAGCTCAGCGGCAAGAACAGCGCGGACATCCGGATGGTCGTGGATGCGCTCGACCTCTGTTACGCCAAGGGGCACATCGACGTGTTCGCGCTGCTGTCGGGCGACAGCGACTTCTCGCCGCTGGTCTCGAAGCTCAAGGAGAACGAGAAGCGCGTGATCGGGCTCGGCGTTCGCAACTCGACGTCGGAGCTGCTGGTGGCCAACTGCGACGAGTTCCTCTTCTACGACGACCTCGTGAAGGCGCAGATCGAGCGCGCGCCGCGCAAGAAGAGCCCCGACAAGCCGGGCGGACCCGACGTCGCGCTCGATCACCTGGTGGAGATCGTCCGATCGCTCGAGCAGGACTACGATCCGCTCTGGGGCTCGATCGTGAAGCAGACGATGCGCCGGGTGCACCCGGGCTTCAACGAGGCGCAGTACGGCTACCGCGCCTTCTCGGATCTGCTCGAGGCCGGGGAGCAGAAGGGCCTGATCGCGCTCGACTACGACGAGGACCGCGGCAACTACAAGGTGCGGTTGGGCAAGGATTGAGGAGCCCGCCGCCCGCGCGGCGGGCGAAGGCCGCGCGGATCGCCGAGCTGCTCGATGCGCTGTATCCGCTGCCGGCCATCCCGCTGCGCCACGAGGATCCCTTCACGCTGCTCGTCGCCGTCGTGCTCTCGGCGCAGTGCACCGACGCGCGCGTGAACGAAGTGGCGCCGCGCCTCTTCGCGGCGGCGCGGACGCCGGCCGCGATGGCGGCGCTCCCGGTCGCGCGCATCCGCGCCATCATTCGGCCGTGCGGGCTCGCGCCCCGCAAGGCTGCGCACCTCCGCGCGCTCTCCCGCCAGATCCTCGCGCGGCACGCCGGGCGCGTTCCCCGGAGCTTCGAGGCGCTCGAGGCGCTGCCCGGGGTGGGCCACAAGACGGCGAGCGTCGTGATGCACCAGGCCTTCGGACTCCCCGCCTTCCCGGTCGACACCCACATCCACCGGCTGGCCGCGCGCTGGGGTCTCTCGAGCGGGCGCAACGTCGCTCAGACGGAGCGCGACCTGAAGCGGCTGTTCCCGGAGGGCGAGTGGGGCCGTCGTCACCTCCAGATCATCCATTTCGGCCGGGAGCACTGCCCGGCGCGTGGGCACGACGGCGGCCACTGTCTAATCTGCTCTTGGGCAGCACCGACGAGGAGGCGCGGACGATGACGGCCACCCAGACGCTCCGCGAGGCGGGCCAGAGCCTCTGGCTCGACCACATCACCCGGGGGCTCGTCCGCAGCGGCACGCTCGCCCGCTACGTCCGAGAGCTCTCGATCACCGGTCTGACCTCGAACCCGACGATCTTCGACCAGGCCCTCGCGAAGGGCGCCGACTACGACGCGTCGATCCGCGAGGGCGTGAAGGCCGGCCGCTCGGGCGAGGAGCTCTTCTTCGACTTGGCGATCGAGGACCTGGTCGGAGCGGCGGACCTGTTCCGGTCGACCCACGAGCTCACCGACGGCGTCGACGGCTGGGTCTCGCTCGAGGTCTCGCCGCTCCTCGCCTACGACACCGCGAAGACGATCGCGCAGGCCAAGGCCCTCTACGCCCGCGCCGGTCGGCCAAACCTCTTCATCAAGATCCCCGGGACGCTCCCCGGGCTCCTCGCGATCGAGGAGGCGATCTTCGCGGGCGTGCCGATCAACGTCACGCTGCTCTTCTCGCGCGGGCACTACGTGGCCGCGGCCGACGCCTACCTGCGCGGGATCGAGCGCCGCATCGCGGCCGGGCTCAACCCAAACGTGCGCTCGGTGGCCTCGATCTTCATCAGCCGATGGGACAAGGCGGTCGCCAAGAAGGTCCCCGCCGAGCTGCGCGACCGGCTCGGGATCGCGATCGCGATGCGCGCCTACCGCGCGTATCGCAACGTGCTCGACTCCGACCGCTTCCAGCGCCTCGCCAACGCGGGCGCGCGTCCGCAGCGGCTCTTGTTCGCGAGCACCGGCACCAAGGACCCGGAGGCGTCGGACGTCCTCTACGTGAAGTCGCTCGCCGCCCCGAACACCATCAACACCATGCCGGAGCAGACGCTGCTCGCCTTCGCCGATCACGGCGAGGTCGGCCCGCCGCTCCCTACCGACGGCGGAGGCGCCGACGAGGCGTTGGCGCGCTTCGCGCGCGCGGGGATCGACGTGGGCGCGCTGGCGGCGCAGCTGCAGCAGGAGGGCGCCAAGAGCTTCGTCGACTCGTGGAACGAGCTCCTGGCCACGATCGCCGCCAAGTGCGGGGCGCTCAAGGAGGCGGGCTGAGCCCGCGCCAGGGCGATCTCAAGGCCGGCGCTGTCAGCGCACCACGCCGCTCGCCCGCAGCTCCGCGATCTCCTCGTCGCCGTAGCCGGCCTCGCGTAGGACGGCGTCGCTCTGCTCGCCGAGCCGAGGCGGGCGGTGTCGCAGGTTCGCCGGGGTCTGCTCGAAGCGGACCGGCTGCCGCAGGAAGCGCATCGGGCCCGCCTCGGGGTCCTCGGCCTCGACGACCGTGGCGTTCGCGACCACCTGCGGATCGCGAAGGAAGTCGGCGACGCCGTGGACGGGGGCCATCGGCGCGCCGAAGCGCCGCGCGCGCTCGAGGATCTCGGCAGTCGGCCACTTGCGGAGCTCCTCCGCCAAGAGCTCGTAGAGCTCGCGCACGTGGAAGATCCTCGTCACCAGGTCTCGCGCGCGCGGGTCGACGATCATGTCCTCGCGACCGAGCGCGCGGCAGAGCCCGGCGAACTGGTGGTCCTCGATGATCAGGAGCACGACGTGTCCGTCCGCGGTCTCCCAGGTGCGATGGGCGTCCGGCAGGCGGGGCGCGGCGCTTTCGTCCTCCGCCCGGAACGCCTCGCGCGTGATCACGTCGGGGAGCATGAACGCCGCGTAGGCGTCGAGCATCGGCACGTGCACGCGTTGGCCGCGGCCGTCGCCGCGCTCGCGCGCGAGCAGCGCGCCGAGCACGGCATACACCGCCGTCAGCGCGGTGGTCTTGTCGGCGACGATGCTCTTCACGAGCGCGGGGCGGCCTTCACCGCCCTGCGTGGGCATGAAGCCGGCGAGGCCCTGGATCACGGTGTCGTACGCGGGGAGGTCGCGGTAGGGGCCCTCGGGTCCGAACCCGTTGATCGAGACGTACACCAGCTTGGGATTGTCGCGGGCGAGCTCCTCGTAGCCGAGGCCGAGGCGCTCGGCCACGCCGGGCCTGTAGTTCTCGACGAGCACGTCGGCGAGGAGCGCGAGCCGACGCGCCGCGCGCTGGCCCTCCTCGCGCTTGAGGTCGAGCGCCAGGCTGCGCTTGTTGCGGTTGAAGTGCGCGAAGAACCCGGTGAGCCCGGCGCGGAAGGGTGGCCCGAGGCGCCGGGACGTGTCGCCCGCCAGGGACTCGACCTTCCAGACCTGTGCCCCGAGATCGCCGAGCACCTGGGTGCAGAAGGGGCCCGACACGACCGTCGAGACGTCGAGCACGCGAATTCCCGAAAGCGGTCCGCTCGGCTTGCCGTCGATCTCCACGCGCATGGGCGATCCTCCCGCGCCTCATCCTACAGCGGCCAGGGCCCGAGTAGCAGCAACGAGGTCGCGAGGATGAGCGCGTAGATCGGGAAGCCGATCGCGCAGACCGCGAGGGCGCGCGGCGTGGTCGCGTAGTCGAGCGCCTGGCGGACGGCGACCACCATGGCGATCAGCATCCAGAGCGTGGAGGCGAGGAAGACCCATCCCGCGACTGGAGAGAAGAGCCCCAGGATCCGCAGCACGCCCGGCGCGCTCGAGAAGCCGATCGTGCGCAGGAGCTGGCCGAGATCCGCCTCCGTCTCGGGGCCCGGGAGGAGCCGCGTTCCGATCAGGTAGGTGACGGCGGCCCAGATCCACCAGCCCGCGAGCGCAATCAGCGCGTACCCCGCGATCGCAAGCAGCCCGGCGTGCTCGAGTCCGCCGACCCCCGCCGCCAGTGCCGAGAGCGCGACCACCCCGAAGGCCTGGCGGGTCGCGCGGCGGTCGCGCTCGACCTCTTCGTAGAGCTCCCGCTCGAGGAGCGCGGCGCGCAGCATGCGCCGGACGAGGCCGCGCCCGGCGGTGGATCCCTGGCCCTCGCTCATGGTCGATCCCTCCCGTCCGAGTCGACCCAGCGGCGACAGCGATCGAGCGTAGTGGGAACGCTCTTCCGCGTCGCGAGTGTCTGCAGGAAGCTCGGGAGCGCCGGGCCGACGTCGACGCGCGTCGCGAAGCGTGCGAGCGTGTGCCCCGGGTCGAGCGGCTGCAGCTCCCAGGATCCCTCCACGACGCGCATCTGATTCGGGAAGCGCGGATCGAGGCTCCACGCGATGCGCCCGGCCGTGAAATCGAATTGGTAGCGGAGCCAGAAGGAGATCCGCGTCAGCATGATCTTCATGTCGTGCTCGTCCACGTGGCGGTCTGGGAGCTCCTCGACGACGCGGATGTCCTCCAGGTCCGGGCGGTACTCGATCTGGCGAGCGGTCTGGACGAGCAGCTGGAGCACGCGGGGCTCGGGCTGTGAGAACAGGACGAGCGCCCGCACCCGCTCCGCGTCGGCCGCGGGCGCATCGTCGCCCGGGAGCAGGACGACCCGCTCCTCGAGGAGCTGATGGAGCCGCTCCGGCGGCTCCCCGGCGAGGGAAGCCTGGAGCGCGCTCGCGAGCGTCGCATCACCCGCCGCCGTCCCCGCCCACGCGGCGAGCGCGAAGCCGGCGAGCCCGCGACGGCGTCGGCCGCGCGCGCGCGTCGCGCGGCGGATCTCCCGCGGAGCGGCGAGCGACATCGCGCCTCCTCAGCCCTCGGCGGCCTTCACCTTCGCGATCCTTCGCCGATGGCGCTCGGCGCCGCTGAAGCGCGCCGCCAGAAAGGCCTGCACCAGCTCCCACGCCGCCTCGACGCCGATCACGCGACCGCCGAGGCACAGCACGTTCATGTCGTCGTCCTCGACTCCCTGGTGCGCCGAGAAATGGTCGTGGCACAGGCCGGCCCGCGCGCCGCGCACCTTGTTGGCGGCGATGCAGGCGCCGACGCCGCTCCCGCAGACCACGATGCCGCGCTCGATCCCGCCCGCCGCGATCGCCCGCGCGAGCGGGATCACGTAGTCGGGGTAGTCGTCGGCGGGATCCAGCGCCGCCGGGCCGAGGTCGGCGACCTCCTGCCCGCCCGCGCGGAGCCGGGCCGCGAGCGCCTGCTTGAGCTCGAAGCCGCCGTGGTCTCCACCGAGGCCGATCTTCATGACGTCACCTCCAGGACGGCAAGATACGCGCTCCGGATCGCCTCCGTGTGGCGCGCGTAGTCGCGCAGGAGCTCGCTGCGCGCGCTCGACTCGCGGGCGCCCGGGGCGTAGCCGAGCCGGCGCGCCAGCGCGTCGAGATCGCCGTGCTCCGTGTCGAGGTCGCTGATCGAACGGTTCTCGACGATGCGCAGGGCGCTCGACAGGCGCTGCAGGAACTCCCAGCCCTCGGCGAGGTCGCGCGCGCGGTCCCCGGTGAGGAGCCCGAGGCTCGAGAGCCGCGCGATCTGTCGCTCGGTGCGCTCGACGTCCCAGAGCTCGGGGTGATCGGCGCCGTGCCGCAGCTGGAGGTACTGCACCGCGCTCTCGACGTCGAGCAGCCCGCCGCGCCCGCGCTTCAGGTCGCGGTGGCCGCGCGTCTCGGCCGCCAGCTCCAGCTCCATGCGGCGGCGCACCCGGCGGATCTGCTCTGCGGCATCGGCCGGCAGCGGGCGCGCCAGGACTTCGCGGCGAAGGCGCTCGAAGCGCTCGCCCGCCTCGCGATCCCCCGCGACCTGCCGCGCGCGGAGAAGCGCCTGTCGCTCCCAGAGCTGGGCGCTCTCCTCGTGATGGGCGCGGAAGCCGGCGAGCGACGTGACGAGGCTGCCCTGGTTTCCCGACGGACGCAGCCGCGAATCGATCTCGTAGCACGCCCCTTGGCCGGTCGGCGTCTCGAGCGCCGAGATCAGCCTCTGTGCGAGGCGCACGCAGTGCTCCTGCGCGTCGAGCACGGGCGCGTCGTAGAGGAACAGCAGGTCGAGGTCGCTTCCGTAGGAGAGCTCGCGGCTCGCGAGCTTGCCCATGCCGACCACCAGGAAGCGGGTGATCGGGGGCGCATCGGCGCGCCGCTCGAGCTCCCGGCGCGCCAGCGCGAGCCCACCCGCGAGCGCGACCTCCGCGATCTCGGTGAGCGCGATCTCCGCCTCGACGCGCGAGACGCGTCCGGCGACGTCGAGCAGCCCCACGTTGATCGTCTGGCGCTGGTGGAATCGGCGCAGCGCGTCGAGCTGGGACTCGTAGTCGTCGCCGAGCTCGGCCTGGAGCGCGGCGAGATCGGCTTCGAGCTGTCCTCGCGACAGGAGGAGCAGGCCCGGGTCGGCGAAGACCGGCTCGATCAGACGCGGGTCGCGCGCCAGCAGCACGGAGAGGAAGCGCGAGCTCGCGAAGAGCCGCGCCAGCCGCGACACGAGCTCGGGCCGATCGATCAGCAGCTGGTAGTAGAAGCGCCGGCCGCCGAGGCCCTCGACGAAGCGGTCGAGGTTGTTGAGCGCGAGCTCCGGATCCACGGTCGCCTCGATCGCCGCTGCGAAGCGCTCGGCGAGCGCCTCGAGCATCGGGCGGGTCGCCGGCAGCGCGAGCAGCCGGGGCTCGCGCCGCGCGAAGAGGTCGAGGATCGCCTGCGCGCCCCGCTCGGCCCCGAAGCGGCCGACCACGTCGAGGACGCGACCGCGCTCCGCCGCGAGCGCAGCCTCGAAGGAGGGAGCGTCCGCGAAGCCCATCGCGCGGGCGAGCCGCTCGGTCCGCTGCGGCAGCCGGTGCACCTGCCGCTCGGCCTCCATCTGCAGGCGGTTCTCGACGCGGCGCAGGAACCGATACGCGCCGCCGAGCGAGGCGGCGGCCTCGCGCGGCAGCAGCTTGACCTCGGCCAGCCGCTCGAGCGCGCGCTGCGTCGAGCGATCGCGAAGCTGCGGGATGCGCCCGCCGTGCAGGAGCTGGAGCGCCTGCGCCACGAACTCGACGTCGCGGATCCCACCGGCGTCGAGCTTGACGTCGAAGCCGTCGGCGCCCGCGCCGCGCTCGCTGCCGATGCGCTCCTTGAGCACGCGGATCCGGCGCACCCCCGCGGCGTCCATCGACGCCCGGTAGATCATCGGCGCGATCGCGCGCACGGCGCTCCAGCCGAGCGCGAGATCGCCAGCGA
>Ga0335082_10006266_pt1 | contig 12983 bp, 8 predicted proteins | sample Lox_Sample_41_FD_206718 | JGI IMG/M metagenome (GOLD analysis project Ga0335082, IMG submission 206718) | Soil microbial communities from Loxahatchee National Wildlife Refuge, Florida, United States - Lox_Sample_4.1 | ecosystem: Environmental > Terrestrial > Soil > Wetlands | place: USA: Florida... | reverse complement strand
ATCTCTGTCGTCGAAAACGGAGTGGAGACAGAGCTCTTCCGTCCTTGCCCACCGCTGAAAGTTGCCGGAAGCGAGGGCCGCTTCGTGATCTGCTACATCGGGACCCTGGGCATGGCGCATGGCCTGGAGACGTTGATTGAGGCTGCGGGAAAGTTGAAGAGCAGGTTCCCGAGCGCGCTGTTTCTGCTGATCGGCGAAGGTGCGGAAAAGGAGCGTATCGTGCATCTGGCCGCGGAGCGTGGGCTGGACAACATCCGCTTTCTGGACCAGCAGCCGCGGGACAAGATCCCCGCCTACATTGCCGGCGCGGATGTGTGTCTCGTCATGTTGAAGCGAACCGAACTGTTCAAGACTGTCATTCCCACGAAGCTCCTGGAATACATGGCGTGTGAGCGGCCAGTCATCGTAGCTGTTGACGGTGAGGCGAGGCGACTGATGGAAGAGGCTGAAGCAGGCATCTTCATCGAACCGGAGAATGCCGACGCGCTGGTCTCTGCCGTTATAAGGCTCGCCGGCAACCTCGAAGAGAGGAGATCGATGGGCATGCGTGCGCGCCAGTATGTGGCAAGCCGGCTATCGCGGGGGAGTACAGCGCGGGCGTACATCGCGGTGCTGGAGAGGATACGGGGAAGCGATTCCGTCAGGGGTGAACCGCAATCACCGCCAGCGCCGTCGTCATCGACATAGCCGCTTCGGCGCTGCGGAAAGCAACGGATTTGGTGGTGCTGCTCGGAACAAACAACACGTCGCCCTTGAGCATCGCGACATCCGCAGCTTTTGCCTGCAGGACTTTCTTGAGCGGAACCGGAATCTGCTGCAATCCGCTCGGCGTTTGCCGCAGGATTTTCGCGTTGTTGAGAGAAGCGGTTCGAGTTCCGCCGCCTGCCAGCGCCAGCGCCTTCAGTACCGACAGCGTGTTGTCCTCCACCAGGAAACCACTGGGTCGCCCGACCGCGCCTACCACGTAGACGATGCCAGCGCGGGACACAATAATCGTGTCCCCGGGCAGAACCGGCACGTTGTTCTGCGTGTCCTCTCCCAGGTTCGTGGCCAAGTGCAGTTCCGTGCGTTGATCGGGGTTCTCGCGGTGAATGATCGTGACGTTGCGCCCAGCCTTGTCGGTAAGCCCGCCAGCGGCAGTGATCACGTCAAACAAGCGGCGGTCGCCGATGGCAGAGTATGGACCAGGGCGAGCCACTTCCCCCATGACGTTGATGGCCTGGGATGTGGATTCGCTGACGAAGATGGTGACATGAGGACTGCGGACGAATCCACCGTCGGAGAGCCGCTTCTGGATCAGTTCCTGCGCCTCTTCGACGGTCAAATCTCCGACATGTACGTAGTCGATCAGAGGAAGGTAAACGTCGCCATTGCTCCCCACACGAGCCTTGGTGTTCAGGTCGGGGACACCGTACACGCTGACCTCGATCAAATCGCCAACGCCGAGCTTAGCAGTGGAGCTGGCCTCCGGCGGGGACAGCGCGGACCGCTCCTGGGACGTCTGACCGGGTGGAGGAGACGGGGCGGTGACGTCTCCCGGTACGGGAGTCTGAGCGTGTAGAGACGGGATCGCCAAACTCAGAACTAGCGGAGCCAAGCTCCAGACGCAGAGACGGCGGAACCGCCGTGACATGCCACACTCCTGGGGTTTCGTTGGTCGAGTCTAACACACGATCGCACCAGCCGCTCCAGTGCACGAGCTATTAACCAGGTGGGCACAAGTGGCACGTTTTCCACAGTTCTGGGCTGTGCAATCGTTGAATCGTCTGAGCGTCGGATTGTATAGTTCGTAACAACGAACGAAGAAAAGCTTGGAATGAAAGAGGGCTCCGCGGCCCCGCGCTCGGTCTGATACAGGAAGGATTCTGGCCGGAAGGACTGTCGGATCTTGAGTTTCCTATTCTTAGCGGTATTTGGCGTCTCCTTGGTTGTGTCGTTCATGGCGACACGCCAGGTGCGAGACTTGGCATCGCGCCGCGGCTGGGTGTCACTTCCCAAAGAAGGCCGCCATGTTCACCAGATCGCGCTGCCACGTCTGGGCGGTGTCGCGATCTTCGCCGCCTTCTCCCTCAGCCTGGTTCTGTGGCTGGCGCTTTCTTTGGTGTATCCCCGCGTGCTCGACGGCGTCGCACCGGCTACTCTCTTGCGGATTTACGTCCCGGCTTGCCTGATTTTCTGCCTGGGGATTTATGACGACCTGCATGGAGCCGGACCATACCTGAAGTTTGCGGTGCAGGCGATAGCCGCCGGCATGCTATTCGCAGGCGGAATGCGGATTCTGGATCTCCCGGTGCTGTTCGGGATCCACGGCTTGCCATGGTACGTGGGCCTGCCCCTGACGGTGTTGTGGGTGGTTGCGATCACGAATGCCTTCAACCTGATTGATGGCTTGGACGGGCTGGCAGCAGGCTCCGCGTTGTTTTCCACAGTCGTCTTCTTCATCGTGGCGCTAGTGAGTCACTCGTGGCTTGGGGCGCTGGTGAGCGTGGCACTGGCCGGTGCGATTCTCGGATTCCTCCGATTCAATTTCAATCCGGCGACAATTTTTCTCGGCGATAGCGGCAGTCTTTTCATCGGATTCGTGTTGAGCGCGCTCGCGCTAGCCGGGGCGCAAAAGGCACCGACCCTGGTGGCGGTTGCGATTCCCGTGGTTTCGTTTGGGTTGCCGATCCTGGAAACCGCGCTGTCGGTCTTGCGAAGATTGATCAGCGGGCGTCCTATTTTTACCGCAGACCGCGAGCATATCCATCACAAGCTCCTGCAAATGGGAATGACGCACCGGCAGGTCGTGGTCGTGCTGTATGCGGTCTCGGCGCTCTTCGCGATGCTCAGTCTGTTCCTTCTGTGGCCCACGGGCAGCACACTCGGTCTGGTACTGGCGGTGGTCGGCACGGGAATCTGGCTCGGCGTGCAGCACCTGAACTATCTGGAATTCGGAGAGCTCCGGCGCGTGGCCCAGCGCACGATTGAGCAGCGTCATATTGTGATCAACAATCTGGCGGTGCGGCGCGCGGTGGAAGACCTCAAGGCGGCAGGCGATTTTGAACAGGTGCGGAGCATCGTGATGGCCGCCTTCGAGAGCAATGAATTCGACGCGTTCGAGCTGCAGGTGAAGACTACGCCGGAAGACCAGTCAGGCTATTCCGATGTCTACAAGCCCTTTCAATGGAGCAAGTTTCCGCACATTGTGTCCTTGTCGAGCTTGCCATCCTGGAGGTTGAGCCTGGATCTGGTAACGACCTCGAACCGGCGGCGAGGGTCCCTGGTGGTGCACCGCGTCTACAGCCAGCGTGCTCTTCAGCTCGACGTAAATCTCGTGACTTCCGAGTTCCCGGTAGCGCTGGCGGACGCCATCGATCGGATCCTGACGACGCCGGAAGTGCTGGAACCCCAAACCGACGGCGATGTGCAGTATATTGCAGCCAATCTATAGTAGTTTTCGCTTTCGTTTCTTCCCAATTGCCCGATTCGCGACGAATATTCTGAGTTAATATAGGGTTCTCTTCGCACCATGGTTGTGAACCCATGGAACTGAGCTCTATCAGGTTGCAGGACGTTCCCGCCAGAGACCTATCCGCCGACCGGCGGTACCGGATACGGCACAGGCCGCACACGCCGGCATATGCCAGCTTCAACCATTCCTCGGCCGGGATGGTGGTCGATCTCAGTGAGCTTATTGACTTGCACGAGGACGGATTCGCGGTGCAAGCGAGCCGTCGTCTTCCCGTAAACCAGAACATGAGCATTACTCTGGATCTCCCCGAAACCAAGGCTTTGATTCCATGCAGTGGGCAAGTGGTATGGAGCGACGGAGCGGGGCGGGCGGGTATCCGCTTCTCCGGTCTGACTGACGGAGCCCGGAGGCTGCTGAAGGAATGGCTGTTTATCAATCTCATGGTGGCCTGTACGGTGGCAGCGCGACGGCAGCGCGCGGCACGTCCTGTTGAAACGCTTCCCACGGAGAGCAGGCCCGCGGAGTCGCGGCCGGTTCCTTCGCCCGTCCCCTCGCCAATTCCCGATTTGACCGGGATGTTGTCGGCGATCGAGGCCGTGAGGCGGGAGGTGCGGGCCACAGGCGACAATTTAGACAGTGCGTTTCGCCTGATCACGGAGCGTGCCCTGAGCCTGACCGGAGCCACGGGTGCAGCGCTGGCATTCCTGACGGACGACAAAATGGTCTGCCGCGCTCAGGCAGGGGAGCCAGCCCCACCCATCGGCGCAGCGGTGGATGTGAAACATGGCGCATCGGGAGAGTGCGTTCGAACGGGACGGATGATCAAGTGCGACGACACGGATACGGATTCGCGTGTGGAACGCGATCTCTGTCGAATCCTTGGGATTGGATCGATCCTGGCCGCTCCGATCTTGTCGGATTTCCGAGTCGTGGGTCTGATCGAGGTATTCTCGCCGCGAGCGCACGCCTTTACCGACGTGCAAGAGACGGCGCTGGACCGGCTGGTGGAGATTGTTCCGAAAGCCAAGGCGGAGGTGAAGTCGATCCCATCGAGTGAGCACGCTCCGGCCGGAGAATCCGAATCTTCGGCGCATGCGATTCGGGAGGCTTTGTGGGAGCCGGAGGCGGAAGCACAAGAGCCGTTGACCGGGGTTCCGGTTCGGCCCCTGCATCTCGTCCTGCTCGTCCTAACGGCGGCCGTGACCGCGCTTGTACTAGGCTATCTGCTGGCGCCAACGATCGAGAAATGGTGGCTGAAGAAACCGAACGCGGCTGCCGCGCCAACGACCGTGTCGGCGGCGACGCCCACGGCCAACGCAAATAGTCCTGAAGGGCTGCGCATGCTTGCGGAACAAGGTGACGCCGATGCGCAGTGGAGCCTGGGCGTGCGGTATCACACCGGAGATGGTTTCGTTCAGGACGATGCTCAAGCGGTGCAGTGGTTTTTGCGCGCCGCGGAGCAGGGACATGTCTCCGCTCAGGCCACACTCGGCGCGTACTACTGGGCGGGCCGCGGGGTTCAGCAGGATCTTTCCAAAGCTTACTTCTGGTCGGCGCTGGCGCTGGCGCGAGGGGACGATGACAGCAAGTCACGCCTGGAGGGTCTCTCCTCGCAGATGACGCGGGCGCAGGTAGCGGCGGCGCGGCAGGACGCGGAAGAGTGGCTCAGACAGCATCACGCCCAAAGCAGCAAGTAACCGGGGAAAATCCACATATGGCCACCTTCACGCCGTAGAATATTGCTGTGGCCACGCTCCGCGACATCCTCGATGAGCGCGTTCGAGAGGCCGATCCTGCGCTCTACGAGATCCTCGACAATCGCAATCGGCTGCGCTGCTATTCCTGCGGTCATTGTTGTCCCATTCCGGAAGGCCAGCCCGGCGTCTGCAAAGTGCGCTTCAATCGCGAGGGGAAACTCTATGTTCCCTGGGGCTACGTAGCCGGGGAGCAGTGTGATCCCATCGAGAAAAAGCCGTTCTTCCACGCGTATCCGGGAGCGCTCGCGTACAGCTTCGGGATGCTGGGCTGCGACTTGCACTGCTCGTATTGCCAGAATTGGGTGACGTCGCAGGCATTGCGCGACCCGCACGCGATATCGCCGGCGCTCGAGGCTGACCCGGAATCGTTGGTACAGGACGCAGTGGCGCAGGGCGCGAAGGTCGTGGTCAGCACCTATAACGAACCGTTGATCACCAGCGAGTGGGCGGTTGCCATCTTCCGCGCTGCAAGGCAGGCGGGACTTCTGACCGGGTACGTTTCCAACGGGAACGGGACGCCGCAAGTGCTGGAATTCCTGCGGCCCTGGGTGGACTTATTCAAAGTAGACCTCAAGAGCTTCGACGATCGCCACTACCGTGAGCTCGGTGGCCGGTTGCAGCCGATCCTGGACACGATTCGGCGGCTTCATGAAATGGGGACATGGGTCGAGATTGTCACTCTGCTCATTCCCGGTTTCAACGACTCCCGCGACGAATTGCGCCGGCTTACGGAATTCGTGTGCAGCGTCTCGCCCGACATCCCTTGGCATGTGACCGCGTTCCATCAGGATTACAAGATGACGTCGCCGAAGGACACGCGTGCGGAGGATTTGCTGTGCGCGGTTACGATCGGACGCGAAACCGGTTTGCGTTATGTGTATGCCGGCAATCTCTCCGGGCAGGTGGGCGATCTCGAAGACACTCGTTGCGCTCAATGCGGCGAGACACTGATCCAACGCTACGGATACGTAATTGAAGAGTATCGTCTGACGCCGGAAGGAAGCTGCCCGGCGTGCCACGCGGTGATTCCGGGCCGCTGGTCGCGGCAGTTCGATGGCCAGATTGCGGCACGTCCTTTTCTTCCGCGCCGGCGCTCACGATTGGTTAGAATCCTCACGCAACAATAATCCGTGTTCATGCGAACCTTCAGAACATTCCTGCTGGCACTGGCTTTGGGTTGCGTGGCGGCGTGCTCGCCTCGCGACTTCCTGACCCGCCGTCTGGCAGCCGATCTCATTTCCGGGAACGACACATTCAGCGCGCCGCAAGTATTCTGGCTGCGGACCGGAATTGTCTCGAACAGGGATTTCAGCTTTCCTGACACGCTCGTCCTGCAACGGCGAGGATGGATTATCGGCACACAACAGCCGAAGTGCCCACCGGGCGTGGATCCGCCGCCGTGCTGGGATGTGGTGTTGTCACCCGCGGGGGTCGAGACGTTCCGTCCATTGCTTCCGGCCGGGCCGCAAACCGGGAATCTGGCTCCGATTCGAGTGGCGCATCGCGAACTGGTGGAAGTGACGGGCATCAGCAAGGTCGGCAATTTTGCCGAGGTGGAATTTCTCTGGCACTGGATTCCCCTGAATGACGTCGGAAGCGCGCTCTACGATAGCGGGGTCCGCTACCGCTCCACGGTGGGATTTCGCAGTTATGACGATGGCTGGCGCGTGATCACGGAGCCGATGAAGAACGGACAGCCCCTGGATGAGGCTCTCAGCGGGGCGCGTCCCGCGCCATAGACTGGGCGCCAATGCGCGACACGTTTGCCATCTGCCGCATCTGCGGTGTATACCTCTCTTGGTTCCAAACCTATGCGCGCAACAATTGTTGTCCTCGGGTCACTCCTCCTCTCTTTTGTCCTCTTCGCACAAGACACCAAACCAAAACTTACGATTGATGAGTTCTTCAATTCCGTCAGCTTCAGCGATGTGAAAGTCTCCCCAGACGGGAATGCAGTAGTTTTCGCAGCGGAGAAAGCGGATTGGGAACAGCAAATCTTCCGCTCGGAGCTGTGGCTCTATCGCATCACGGGCGGAGGTGGCAGCCTGATTCAGTTGACACAGTCCGGCCATGACAGTGCGCCACAGTGGTCGCCGGACGGACAGTGGGTCGGATTCCTTTCCGAACGAAAAGGCTCGTCCGAGAAAGATGGAGACGCCGGCGATAAAGACAAGGAAGTTTCCCATTTGTTCTTGATTTCTCCCAACGGCGGGGAAGCGTTTGCGATTTCCTCCGGCGACGAAGAAGTGCACGCGTTCGCCTGGGCTGCGGATTCGAAGGCGATCTATTTCTCGACACGCGACCCATGGAGCAAGGAGCAGAACGACGCCCACAAGAAGGACTGGAAGGACGTGGTTCGTTTCCGTGGAGACGAACGTGGCGACGTGATCTACCGCATTACTCTGGATGAAGCGATGGCACGCCACGCCGCCCAGGGGACGAAGGAGCCGCCAGAGTCGGAAAAGGACACAGGCGCCACTCCGGGAGCAATCGCGGTGAGCCGTTCGCCGAAGCGCGTGGACGAGATGGTGATAGCGCACGACGGCAGCCGCCTGGCGTTCATATCCAATTCGATCTCCCAACGGAACGAAAAGATCGAAGAGTACGAGATTTACTTGGTCAGCCTTGCGGCGGGGCCCAGTGAAACGGCCCCCACCCGACTGACGCGTAACGAAGCACTCGAAGTCCACTTGGAGTGGGCGGGGGACAACCGCCATCTGTTTTTCCAGACCAGTCTGGGCTCGGTGGAAGGGAAGTACGCGGACTATCAGCCACGCCTGTATTGGATCGACACGGTTTCGGGAGAGATACAGCGCTGGTTCGGCGACTACAAAGGCGAAGTGGCCCGCTATGCACTCATGCCGGATGGATCTGTCCTTTGCGCCTGCCGCGAGGGAACGGAAATACAGCTGTACTCACAGGGCAATCCCAAAGCACCGATCCTGCCGCATAAAGGATGGGCGGGACACTACGAGGTTCCGGATGTAAGCGAGAAGTCGCAACGGATCGCGTTCCTCTACTCCGCCATCGAGAAGCCGACCGAAGTCTACGTTGCCGACGGTCCAGACAAGCTGATGCAGGCACGGCCAATCACGTCATTCAACAAGCTGTTTACCGAGCGAGACCTGCCCAAGGCCAAGCCGTATCGCTGGGTTTCCGATGACGGCACACCGGTGGAAGGAATGCTGATGTATCCACTGGGAAAATTCGAAGCGAAGAATCTGCCCATGTTTGTGCTGATTCACGGTGGACCGCAAGACGCGGACGGGAATCACTTCGAAGCAGACTGGTACCAGTGGGACCGCCTGGCCGCCACACAAGGCTGGCTGGTATTCGAACCGAACTATCGCGGATCAACAGGCTACGGCGACAAGTTCGCGCTACAGATTGTGCCGGAGATCGTGTCGAAGCCGGGCAGGGACATACTGACCGGCGTGGATGCGCTGGTGAAAGATGGCATCGCGGATCCGGACAAACTGGCGGTGGGGGGCTACAGCTATGGCGGCTATATGACGAACTGGCTGATCACGCAAACAACGCGTTTCAAGGCCGCGGTAACCGGTGCAGGAGCCGTGGAGCACATCGGAAACTGGGGCAACGACGATACCGGGTTTGACGATGTGTATTTCCTGGGCGGCCTGCCGTGGGAGGTTCCGGACCGCTATCGCAGCGAAGGCGCGATTTTCCAGATCAACAAAGTGAAGACTCCGACACACATGGTCGGTGGCGCCGATGACATTCGTGTGGCCGTGCTGGAGAACTATCTGCTCGACCGTGCCCTGCACGAATTGAACGTGCCGAGCGACCTGCTGATTTTCCCGGGCGAGGGACACTCGCTGGGCAAGAATCCGTGGCATGGGAAGGTCAAAGTGCGTGAGGAATTGAAGTGGCTGCAGAAGTATGGCGGCGTCGGGGGGACGAACTAGGTCAGGCAGGTTCTACTTCGTGCCGTGTCCGATTGCGGCCTGCTGTGCCTCTGCCATCTTTAAGTGGCGAGGCGCGGTTGCGGCAAAGCGCGCGATACCCTTGTAGAGTGCTTCCGCAATCTGCTGGCGGTAAGCCTCACTCTGCAGGTTGCGCTCATCGGCGGGGCTACTGACAAACGAAATCTCGGTCAGAATCGACGGCATCGTCGTGCCGGTGAGCACGACGAACTGTGAGTCCTTGACGCCGCGATCGCGGATCCCCGGGCTGCTGGCGGCCAGCGTTGAATAGAGGGACTTCTGAATGCTGGAGGCCAGCCGGCGCGAGTCCTCAATCTTGTCGTGTAGTTCTCCTGCCGACATCGAGACCGGCATGGGCGGGGTCGAGTTGTTATTCTCTGGATTCTCAACGTCGCGCGACCCGGGAGCGGTGAAGGTGTTGGTGTAGTAGGTTTCAACTCCGCGAGCCGACGCGGCACTGCTGTAGTTGGCGTGCACAGAGACGAACAGATCAGCCTGCGCCTGATTGGCAAAGTCGGCGCGTTCGTCGAGCGGCAGGTAGACATCAGCCGTGCGCGTGTAAATCACTTCCGTGCCCAGACGAGTCTGGAGCAGTTTGCCGAGACGCCGGGTGACGTCGAGCACAAGATCTTTCTCTTGCAGGCCGTTTCGTCCTACGGTACCGAGGTCCCATCCGCCATGGCCGGCATCGAGCGCGATGCGGATCCTTCCCGCTTTGGCCAGAAGCTTGTTGTCCTCCGGTCTTGCAGCCAGGGGATTGAGCGCCGCGGAAGTACGATTGTCTGCTGGAACGTTTCCGGTTCGATTGGACGCGAGGGCGCGGTCGATCGCGCGCAACTCCACAATAAGGCGGTACGGGTTGGACTCCATGCTAACGGAAAAATTCGAGCCGTCGCGCGTGTCGAGGACGACGCGAGTCACACCCGGAACGGGTTGCGCCACTCGCACGCGGGTCAGAGCGATATCGCCGACATCGATGGTCTTGCCTTCCAACTCCGGAGCCAGCGCGGTGTCGTGAATGTCGAAGTAGATTCGTTCCGGGGACATGAGGCGGTGCACCTCATAGGGCGCCTGGTCCTGCATATCGATGACCACGGTGCTGCCCATCGGAGTCGACCAGTGGCGGATGTTGCTGACCTTCGGCAAGGCCGACAACTTGCCCGGAGTCATTTCTGAGCTTAGTTTTGCCGGATCAAGAAGATGATCGGAAGGCACAGGAGCGGAGACCGGTGTCGGAGTGGGAACGGCAGATGGCATCGACTGCGGGACCTGTGACACTTCACGATCATGTTGCCGCATGCCGAACCATACGCCAGCCGAGAACAGCGCTGCCACGGCCACAAGGATGAGCACGACGCTCAGCCCGGGATGCGGCGTTCGGCGCGATGCCATGTGAGGCAGAAACGCTGGTGCCGGCAGGTCGGCCGCGTCACGCGATTCGAGTTTGGATGATGTTTCGGTTGATTCGGCCAGAACGAGTTCGGGCGCCAGGTCAGCCAGCGGCGGGCTCACCTCGCGGGCTGGCGCTTCAGGAGCAGCAGGTGCCGGGGACGAAGCGGGCTCGAAAGTCTGCGGCGTCAATCCTGAACTGACCGGCTTGGCGGTGAGGACTTCGTCCAGAACATTGGTGAGCCAGTTCAGGCGCCGGTCCTGATCTTGCGGCTTGAGCGCGGAGAGTACGAGTTCACTGAGCAGGTCGAAGCAACGAACATCGTCGTCACTGAGGGCAAATGGAATATTCGAGAAAGCCTGTAAGACGCCGAGACGCACCCGCTGTCCGCGCAGAGGGACAAGAACGCTGGAACGTGCGCCGATCTGCCGCGAGAGATCCTGGTCAACGCGAGCATCGACATCGCAATCGTCGCAACGAAGGATGCGGCCCGAATCCAGGCAATCCTGAAGGAACTCTGACTCGCGAAGAAGTGGAATCTCACGGGCGATCGCCATGGGGCCTGCTGAGGCACGGACGATCAGATCCGAGCCTTCTTCAAGGGCAATCAGCACGCCGTCTGCATGAGTGATGGAAATAGCGCGGTCACAGATCAATTGCAGCACTTCATCGAGGACGAAGCGCTCCGTCTGGAACAGATCCTGGTCGAAACCGGAAGGCGCACCCTCCATACGGCGATTGCGAATGCGCTCATGGAGATCGGAAAACGCCAGCAGCGCACGCAATGCTTCCTGCCGCGCCAGGGATTCGAGAACACGGTTGCCTTCCTGAAGCGGAAAGCCGGGTTCCTCGGCTTGCGGCAGCCCGTCCCAATCAACGCGGGTTGGATTGGCACTCATTGCTGGAATTGCGAGAGAGCGTGACCGTCCATATTCACCGTGTCCGCAGGCTGGTGGCAGTCAATCAAACCTGGTGAGGGCACTGATGCGCCCCGGGTCCCGCGCACTCTAGTTCTTAAGAGTAATGGTCCAACCGCACACATCGCAATGTCCGATAGTACGAGGGCCGCATATTGCACCATTGGTGTCAGCAGCTGGAACGGGGTCGAGCCGTGTTCCGCGATTTTCTCTCGCAATGGTTTCGTTTTGAAGGAGGGAAGGAGCGGTTTGCGCTCGGCGGGGATTCGTCCTATGCTTGATGTAAAGTGATGGTTAGTTGCAGGTTGCGATGACTGACCCTAAAAGCGAACGAGAGCAGAGTAAGTCTAGTCAATCCAATTGGTTATGGGTTGGAGCGGCTACGACCGGACTGGCCGGTCTGGCTCTTCTGGTTCTCCGGGGCTGCTGGCATCGCAGGATGAGCTGGCCCGTGCGGGCGCAGGGACATGCGTATCAGGTGTGCCTGGGTTGCGGAGTGAAAAGGCTTTTCGACGAGAAAAGATTTCAGCCGTACGGACCTTTCCGCTACGATCTGGCGGAGTTGATTTCCTGGGACCGGGCACGAAGAGAGGAATCCAAGCCTCCAGGGGCTCCGGCCGAGCAGCGTCCAGCGTCCTAGAGCGCAAGCCACGCGTCAAGTCCGGGCAGGTACGACCTCGCTGCGGTACCACTCTATCGTCCGGCGCAGGCCTTCTTCGAAGCTCACCAGCGGTGTGTATCCCAGATGTTTTTGCGCCAGGGTGATGTCAGCCAGGGAGTGCTTAATGTCGCCGCTGCGCTCGGGTGCGTATCTCACCGTGCCGTTGTAACCGGTGAGAGGCTTCATCAGCTCAAATGTTTCATTCAAAGACGCCCTTCTTCCAGTTGCGATGTTGAACACGCGCCCGGCGCATTCCGATGCAGGAGCTAAACAAGCCAGCAGGTTTGCCGACACGGCGTTGTCGATGTAGTTGAAATCGCGGCTCTGTTCACCGTCGCCGAAAATCGTAGGCTGTTCGCCCCGCAGCATCTGCAGGCTGAACTTTGCGAGAACGCCGGAATAGGGCGACGAGGGATCCTGGCGCGGGCCGAAGATGTTGAAGTAGCGCAAGCTCACGGTTTCCAGCCCGTAACAACGGTGGAAAGAAGTCATGTAGTACTCGCCGGTCAGCTTGGCCACGGCATAGGGAGAAATCGGATTGGGGTTCATGGCCTCGTGCTTGGGAAGGGTCGGCGTGTCGCCGTAGGCAGAGGACGAAGCTGCGTACACGACGCGCCTTGCTTTGGCATCGCGTGCGGCGACCAGGACGTTGACTGTTCCATCGACATTCGCCCGGTTGCTGCCCAAGGGATCGATAACGGACTTGGGCACGGAGGGAATCGCCGCCTGATGCAATACGTAGTCCACGCCTTCACATGCCTGGCGAAGGGCGTCGAGATCGAGAATATCGACACGACGGAAATCGACCTGGTGGATGACTTCCTGCAGGTTGTCCTGATTGCCTGTAGCGAGGTTGTCGA
>Ga0335082_10006265_pt1 | contig 12983 bp, 9 predicted proteins | sample Lox_Sample_41_FD_206718 | JGI IMG/M metagenome (GOLD analysis project Ga0335082, IMG submission 206718) | Soil microbial communities from Loxahatchee National Wildlife Refuge, Florida, United States - Lox_Sample_4.1 | ecosystem: Environmental > Terrestrial > Soil > Wetlands | place: USA: Florida... | reverse complement strand
GGCCCGGGCCTGGCCCACCCCGTCACCGTCGCTGTCGCCGCAGGGAGCGAGGCCCTGCCGGGACAAGGGGACGCGCTCTCCAGCCTCGCCGACCAGACCGGCCTGTTCACGGTGCTGTTCGGCCCGGGCATCGGCGATGTCCGCATGCCTGATATGCCGTCCCGGCTTCGCACCCCGCCAGCCGCGGCCACCCTCGGGCCTCAGTACATCGTCACCTACACGGTGCCCGGCATCACCCCCGCACCAGGCCAGGCGAGCGACCAGATCCGCCAGTACCTGTACCCGCGCGCGGCAGGCGGCCCGGTGATCTACACGCTGCCGGGACAGCAGGGTCTGGGCCAGCCGCTGCAGGCCACCGGATGGCTCCGCGGAGCCCCGCAGCTGACCGCCACCTTGACCCGGCTGGGCCTACCTGCCGGCGCCTCGCTCCCGTCCGCCTCCAGCTCCGCGGCCCCTGCCCCGGCCGCCTCCGCCCCGGCCGCCCCTGCCCCGGCCGCCGCGCCGAGGCCCAGCGACACGACCGCCCCGGCCTGGCTGATCGCCACGATGGCGTCCGCTGTCGCCATCGTGATCGCCGGTACCGCCTTGTGGCTGTTGCACCGGAAGCAGCGCCGAACGGCGGGTCGCGCTCCGGTTTGATGGTGCGGGATGATCCGATGGGTAGGGTGCATTTCCGAGGTCCCGCTATCCGCTGTGAGGAGGACGCCGATGCCTGCGCCCGGCGACGACCGCTTCTTTACCGAGCTGCGCGGCTGCACGGCCGAACTCGCCCGGATCACCAGCGGTGACCTGGAACGGCCGGTGCCGACCTGCCCGGGATGGACGTTCCGGCAGCTGGTCACCCACGTCGGGCGCGGCCACCGGTGGGCGGCCCAGATCGTGGCCACCCGGGCGGCCACGCCGATCCCGGTGCGCGAGGTAGCCGACGGGAAACTGCCGCCTGACCCGGCGCGGCACGCGTCATGGCTGAACGCCGGCGCCGACCGGGTCGTCGACGCGGTCACGGCGGCAGGCAGCGACCTGGTGTGGACGCTGGCCGGCCCCGGCCCGGCCAGCTTCTGGGCGCGCCGCCGGGCCCACGAAGCCGCCGTGCACCTGGCGGACGCTCAGCTCGCGGCCGGGCGCGACGTCGATCTGGCCCTGGAGGCGGCCGCGGACGGCGTCGACGAATGGCTCACCATCATCGCCGCCAGCCCCGGGGACACCGCCGGCCCGGCCCGTGCACCAGCGCAGGACCTGAGCGGCGACGGCCAGAGCCTGCATTTCCACGCCACCGACCCCGGGCTGTCCGGCACCGGCGAGTGGCTGGTCACCCGGACACCGTCCGGCGTCACCATCGCCCGCGGCCACGGCAAGGCCGACGTCGCGGTCCGCGGGCCCGCAGCCAGCCTCCTGCTCGTCCTGACCCGCCGGCTGCCGTCCTCCGCCCCTGGTATCGAAGTCCTCGGTGAGCAGGCCCTGCTCACCCACTGGCTCGAGCACACGCCGTTCTGACAGGCCCAGACCCAAGCCAACCCCGCCGGCGCGGCAGATGCCGCGTCATGAGCAGCGAACCGGCAAACCTACGACCGGATGCGGGAGCCTGCCGCCGGGGCCGTGCGTCAAACAAGCATGGCGTTGCACCCGGCCGCATTCGGCGGCTGCATCGTGGCCTGCCTCCTCGCAGCGACGGCGTGCGGATCAGGCAGCGCTCAGTCCGCAGCGGTCCCGGTGACCGCGGCCCCCGCGAGCTCCGCCTGCCCGAGCGGGTCAGCGTTCGCATTGTCCCTGGTGTCAGACCGGGGCGGCCAGCCGACACCGGTCGCGGCCGCTGCGTGGTTCGCCCGGCACGGCTGCGTGGCAGGCGTCCCGGCCGGGGGATGGCGGGAGGCCGGCCGCCATGGCCGCGGCGCGACCGTCCGATCTGGCCTGGTTACTCTCCACGCCGTCCAGGGACCCGACCGGACATGGCAGGTCGACAGCGGCAGCCGGTGTTCCTGACTCGTTCTCCGGTGAGGTTGGCAGCACGGTTGGCCGGCAGCCGTTCCGCGACGGGCTGCGCGTGCGCGAGGTGCAAGCGGCGCACTGACACGCATCGGCGGGCCGGTCCACCATGGAGGCTCGTGTCGCAGCGGACGGATGGGGTTGCCCCGCTCGATGTCCTCCGTGTGGCACGTACATGACACGCACATAGCTCCGGGACCGCCTTCACAATGCGTGAACCCTGCACCGCTGACCTGGCTAGGCCTGGCAGTGATCCCGGATGCCACCAAGATCGTTCCGAGCATGTTCCGATCGTGGTCGCCTGGGTCCTGGACCGTGCTAGTCCCACCTCAGGTTCGGGTATCCGCACGGTGGATGTCCTGCTCGTGCGCGGCGAGCATTGAGATGCAGGTGACCGGAGTGGCCGGGCACCGTAGCTCACAGGAGGCATTTTGATGTACGCACCGAATGACAGCGCCGGTTCTTCGCGATCTGTCCTCATGAGATTCCTGGTCAGGTCATGGGAATACCGCCGCCCCCGTCTGTGGGTGAGTGTGCGCGTTGCCTGTGGCATATTCAACGTCGTCCTTGGCGTCCTGCTGCTCGCCTCGGTCCGCCGGCTGGGACCGCTGGCGTGGCTGGCAGCAATTCCGCTGGCAGGTGCGGCGCTGATCTTCTGGACCGTCTACCGCCTGCAGCAGGACAGCGTCCGCCGGGTGCGGGAGCTGGAGCAGTCCCGGGCCCACTTGGTGGAAGACTCGGCCGCGAGGCTGCGCCGGATCGAGCGGGATCTGCACGACGGTGCGCAGGCGCAGATGGTCGCCGTCACCATGAAGCTGGGGCTGGCCATGAAGAAGCTCGGCGGCATGACCGACGGGACCGGCCATACCGACCTGGATCGGGTCCTGGAGCTAGTGGTCGCCGCTCACCGCGGCGCCAAAGAGGCCGTCACCGAGCTGCGTAACCTAGCCCGCGGCATCCATCCCCCAGTGCTCGACCAAGGCCTGGGCATCGCGCTCGCCAGCCTCGCCGCGCGCAGCGACCTGCCCGTCGAGCTCGGCATCGACCTGCCCGAGCGCCCGTCGGCCGCGATCGAGACCATCGCCTACTTCTGCGCCGCCGAACTGCTCACCAACGTGACCAAACACAGCGGTGCCCGGCATGCCACGCTGGAGGCAGTCCACGTGCCCGGCCTGCTGCGGGTGCGGATCAGCGACGATGGCTGCGGCGGCGCCCGCGTCCAGACCCGTGGCGGCCTGGCCGGGCTCGCCGAGCGGATCGGGACCGTAGACGGCAGGCTGCAGCTCAGCAGCCCGCCCGGAGGTCCCTCCGTGGTCACCGTTGAGCTGCCGTCCCACACCTGACCGAACCGGAGCCCCGATGCGGATTGTGATCGCCGAAGACTCGGCCGTAGTGCGAGCGGGCCTGGCCGAGATCTTGGCCGACAGCGGCCACGAGGTGGTCGCCGCCGTGGGCAACGCCGACGACCCGCTAGCTGCGGTGGGCGAGCACCGCCCAGACGCCGCCGTGGTGGACGTGCGGATGCCGCCCGGCTACACCGACGAGGGCCTGCGTGCCGCGATCACCATCCGCCGCGACCATCCTGAGACTGGCGTGCTGGTGTTTTCCCAGTACATCGAGACCCGGTACGCAGCTGACCTGCTTGGCGCGGGGTCCGGTGGCGGTGCCGCGGGGGTCGGGTACCTGCTCAAGGACCGGGTCGCTGACGTCGAGGAGTTCGTCGAAGCGCTGAACCGGGTGGCCGCCGGGGGCACCGCTCTCGATCCAGAGGTCGTGACGCAGCTTCTGGGCGCCAGCCGTCGCGACGACGGGCTCGCCGCGCTCACCGCCAGAGAACGCGACGTGCTCGAACTGATGGCCGAGGGCCGCTCCAACGCCGCGATCGCAGGAATCTTGGTGGTTTCCGAGCGGTCCGTCGAAAAACACGTCGGGAACATCTTCAGCAAACTCGGCCTGGCCCCGTCGGACGCCGACCACCGCCGGGTACTGGCCGTCCTCCGCTACCTCGAGTCCTGACCTAGCGCTCACCTCACATGATTACTGGCAACCAGACCACCTCCGTCGCCGAGATGGAACATGACACTGTCTGAGCCCGTACCATGACGCGAGGTACCGCAAGCGGTCGTTGAGCCGCGCCGTTACTGGTCTCTGCCCTTCCTCGATAGGCACTAATGCCTGGCGAGTGCTCGCCGTGTCTGGGGTCGGGCGCAGCCCGATCGCGTGCGACGGCCCGCGGGGCCGCCCTAGACACGGCGGTCGCGAGCCGGACAATCGGAGCCGAGGAAGCGACACCGGGCGTATGGCCAAGCGGCGACGCCGGTGCGTCCCCCACCTAACCGCCGCAGCGCCCTTAAGCAGAGCCAGTCCGCACCCTCAAGATCGCTTGCACGGTCAGTGCCTGGGCACCCCCGAATCCTCCCTGGCTGGGGCGGTATTCGATAACTCCTCGAGCTACGAGGTCTCTTTCTGCCTGCAGCCAGTTGTCGAGTTCTCCCGCTGCGCTTGGCGAATCCGCGAGCTCGCGGGCCCGCTGGACGATCAGCACCTCGCGTTCGGCCTGTAGCCAGTTGTCCATGTCACCACCGGATTGCGGCATTCTGGCAATCGCGGCGGCCAGCAACTCGGTCAGCACCTCGCGCTCAGCTTCCAGCCAGTTGTCGAGCTCTCCTCCTGCGTTCGGCGAATCCGCGAGCTCGCGGGCCCGCTGGACGATCAGCACCTCGCGTTCGGCCTGTAGCCAGTTGTCCATGTCACCACCGGATTGCGCCGATCTGGCGATCTCCGCAGCGCGCAACCGTGTCAGCACCTCGCGTTCGGCCTGCAGCCAGTTGTCAAGCTGGCCTGCGGCAGCCGGAGAGTTGGCGATCTCCCGAGCGCGTTGTGCGATGAGCAGTTCGCGTTCGGCCTGCAGCCAGTTGTCCAGGTCGCCCCGGCCAGGCTGGGTACGGGAGATCTCCTCAGCGCGCTTGGCGATGTGCAGCTCGACAGTGGCCTGCAACCAGTGGTCGACATCATTTCCTCTCTTCGAGCTGCGCGCGATCGTCCTCGCCCGCGTCTGCACAGCAGCCCGATCGCTCTCCGTACTCCGGGCTGTCCAAGCCGGTTGCCCGCTTTCAGCCCAGGAGGAAGAGCGAGCCAGCGACGAGAAGTTTGCGGATTCTCGGCTTTCCATCGCACTGTCGAATATTTCCGACACGGTCCGGGTCGGCCTCTGTGACGCAGGCTTCTGGTTGGATTCCTGCCAGACACCATTTACCCAGGCCACAAAGTCGACAGCTGCGGCAATGGCCGGAAACGGATTGCCGGTGGTGACACCCACGAAAACCCCGCCCGCAAGAACGGCAATTTTCCCGGCACCACTTGCGTATCTATTGACCATTAGACTAACCTGCCCCCCCCGCCCTCGTACATGCGTCAACCTTCGGTGCGTCAGCTCCACAGCAAGAACAGGAGGTACGGCTCGCTTGCACCGGCGGAGCGTCACGCCCTTCGGCAACCCCTCTGGCTGTGATTATAACGATCGGGCCGATCGGCCGCCTAGCGATATCGACGTCGTTCTTTACCCTCCGGTCCAGATGGGACTCTAATTGGCAGTGATCGGGACTACTCCTGCCTCAGATCCCTATCTACAGACGGACTGACGCAGCGGGAACCTCAATGATCTAGTGACACTTAAATTTCAACCTAGCTCAGAAGACTGCAGCAGCAAAGTGCGGCACCGCACCGATCGCTGACATAACTTGCAGTCGGGCGCGTAGTCAAGTAACCATATGAACACCTGAAGGCAGGTCGCTAGAAGAGATGTCCCTGGGGGGTGAATCAGTGACATCAAATCACGATCCGATCGAACCCCGTGAAGACGCGATCGCCACTCGCGCCTACTACCTCTCGTGGCTGCCAAACGCCGGCACCGACGTCGAGAACTGGGAGCGGGCCCGCCTCCAACTGCGAGAGGAACGGCAGTTGATCGCGGAGCGGGCGGCGGAGATTGCCCGAACACGCGGCTCGGGTGATGCGGTCAGCGACTGGCTTCTTGCTGAGCGCGAACTGCAGGTCGAGCTTGGGATGCGACGTGGGTACTGGACAAAGATTGCCTACGTCGAGGGCTATTCAAGAGCCCGAGACATCGAACGCGAACGCATCGAGCGCCGATCCCAGCAGATCGGCAAGTCCACGAGTGCAGGCAGTGCTTCAGAAAACAGGCTGCGAGCCGAGCGCCAGGTACAGGCCGAGCACCGACTCATCGCCGAGCGGGCGAGACAAGCCCTGGTCGGCACGCCTCGCTGGCTGCGAGCCGAGCAAGAACTGACCGAGGCAGGCGTCATTCCGCTCGGCGACGATATTTAATGATCGTGTGTCACAGGCTGCCCATAACTGCGACAACCTTGTTCCCGTGAGCCCTTGGTCTGCACACGATCACGGTAAGTGACAATCTGGAACCCTGCATAGGCGGGCGGCAGGTCCTTGGCGGACCCGTACATCGTGCTGCCACCGTCGCTGCCCCGGGCGCGAGCTCTGCTACGGTCGGTGACCAGCACCCCTGACGCGGGTTACTCACGGTGAGGGTACGGAGTCACCGCGGGTAGCGGGCGCCGTTGAAGTTGACCAGGATCGAATACAGCGAACTGGACGCGCATATGAACAGGTGGTTGCGCTTAGCGCCGCCGAAGGTGAAGTTGGCCACGACCTCAGGAACATGGAGCTTTCCGATCAGCGTGCCGTCAGGGTCGAAGCAGTGCAGCCCGTCCGCAGCCGCCGCCCAGATCCGGCCGGTTGCGTCGAGACGGATGCCGTCGAAGGTGCCGGCATCGCAGGTTGCGAAGACCTCACCGCTGTTGATCGCGGAGGCGCCGGTCACGGCGAAGACCCTGATGTGCTTGCGCCGGCTGTCGGAAATGTAAAGCCGCCGTTCGTCTGCTGAGAACGCCAGCCCGTTGGGGCGCTCGAAGTCGTCCACGATGACCTGCAACGCTCCGGTGGCCTGGTCAAGCCGGTACACGTGACAGGCGCCGATCTCACTGTCGGCCCGGTGGCCCTCGTAGTCGCTGTCGATGCCATAGCTCGGGTCGGTGAACCACAGCGAGCCGTCGGCGCGCTCGATGATGTCGTTAGGGCTGTTCAGACGCTTGCCATCCCAGCTGTCCGCGAGCACGGTGACCGACCCGTCATGCTCGGTGCGGGTGATCCTGCGGCCACCCTGCTCGCAGCTGACCAGGCGGCCCTGCCGGTCGATGGTATGCCCGTTGGCATAGCCAGCCGGGTGGCGGAAGACGCCCACCGCGCTGGTGGTCTCATCCCAGCGCAGGATCCGGTCGTTCGGGATGTCGCTGAACAGGAGATAGCGCCCTGCGGGGAAGTAGGCAGGTCCCTCGGTCCAGCGGCACCCTGTGTGGAGGCGTTCCATCCATCCATCGCCGCCGCACGTGCGGAACCGCTCGTCGAGGACCTCGAACTGCGCCTTGACCGGATCCCGCATCGCATCCTCACCGCAATCGCCGTTGACGGGCCCGCTACCCGATGCCCCGGTACTCAGGCCCCGGCGCGATTCGCCGCTGCCACAGACCACCGCTGCAGTTCTGAGAACCGGTGCCAACCTATCGCCGGCGAGCATGTGCTACCCGCCCGCCCCGGCCGGGAACCGCCGGGCGCCGTTACGCGGAGCGAGTTTGTCGCCCGGAAGCTGGCAAGACGGGGACCACCCGCCTCGCGGGCGCGGACCGGCCGCCGGATTGTTCCATGCTGCCGCCAAGGGAGCTGGCCTCCAGCCGGATCGGCCTCGGCGCCGTGCCCGTGCCACGAATCAAGGAGATCTCCGGGCGAGGCACCTTCGCACGGCCCATGCCCGGACAGGCCGCGGTTCCCGGCCAGCGTGGCAGACAGGTCCTCCGGTCCAGCTGCCGCGACGCCGTCGGCGGGCCGCGCCCGCCGGACCACATGCCGCCGACGGCATATATCCGCTGGCACATCCCCGCGCAGATCACCCGTTCGGGCGCGACAACGACAGCTACCCTGGCGACCCGGGTTGCCGACCAAAGGCGGGATTGCGTGCTTCGCCCAGGTCGAGGACCTATCAAGTTGAGTGACCAGAAGAATCGGCCTCCGAGTTCCTGGTCGCTGATTCCGTACGGCTGACAGCTGCCCAGCAGCAGGACGGCTTGCGCACAGATTTCCACTCTGCGCGGTCCATCGGCCGGGGATAGGTGCATTATGAGCCGGGCTTGGTTCTTCCAGCCTTCAAGGCGTGTAACCGGCGGTCTCGACTGTCAGCCAGTAGACCTTGCCATGGATATCGACCGCGATGGCCCGGCGTGCCTGCACGCTGGCATCGAAAGCCGCCAGGGCGCTGTTACCCACAAACACTGCGCGCGGGCCCCGGGCGGCCGGATCCCACAGTTTCAGCGCGCCGTCGGTGCCTATCGAGGCGAGTACGGAGTCGTTCAGGTAGGCACAATCCACGACGTCGCCTCGGTGCGCCCTCCAGGCCTCACGAACGTCGCGGGTTTGCGCATCGAACACGCGGATCTCGCCGCCGAGGTATCCGAGAGCAAGCAGCGCACCATCGCGCGACACGCTGAACGACTGCACCGGGCCGTCTGGCCCGGACTCGTCCGTCCCGCCGAATTGCGTGATGGTGGCCAGCGGGAGCAGCGGCAGTTGGTAGACCGCCGGACCCACGGCGGCAAGGAATCGATCCTCACCTGGATCGAACGAGCAGCTCCCGACTTCCCATTCGAGGGGCACGTCGAACGCGGAACTCAGGAGCGGCCGCAGCGCACCTGGCTCGCACATGTAGATCAGCAGTTCGACGGTCCAGACGACCTTCGCGCCGGGACGCTTCATCCGCCTGCGGACCAGCCCGAGGAAGTAGCCGCTCGGCGACCGTGCCCACGTCACGTTGTCGGCCGACCAGAGCGAAGCGTCAATCTCAGGCAGCAGGTGGTAGCTCGGTGGCCACATCCGCGCGGGCGCGTGGATGATCCAGTGCCATCCGGCGCCGGCGATGGGAGACGTGCGGTGGCTAGGGCGGTCGGCGACGCGAGGAACGGACCAGGCGAACGTCCGCATGGGCAGCACCGGGTCCCTGCGCTGCAGCTGAAGCCCCGCGAGCTCGCGTGGCCGGTCAAGGCGCCTGGCGGTACTCTGCCTCTCGCCCCGATCGGGCACCCTTCGCGCCGAGATGCTCGCGCTCAGGTTGTCCACTGCGGCGGTCAGCGCCCATCCCCCATCGGAGGCGTCAAGCAGGCAGAAAAGTCCCTGGCCAACCTGATCGGCCGGCTGCGGGACGGTCAGGGCCGCCACGCTCCAGATCTTCACCACGCCGTCGAAGGCCGCGGTCGCCAGCCATGACCCGTCCGGCGAGACCGCCATTCCCCGGACCCCGTTGTCATGGCCCTTGAACTCGTTGACCAGCGCACCGTCCTCGGTCCGGAATACGCGTATGGCACCATCCCACAGACCCACGGCGTAGAACCGCCCGCCATCGACGAACACGCAGTTCAGGGCCGGCTTGTCGAGCCGCTGGAAGTGATGGCTGAGCTGCTGCCAGGACGATGTGTCCCACAGGGCCTTCTCACCGAACGGCGCCATGTCGTCCTCGGTCTGGAATTTGCCGCCCACCGCCACCAGGTACCGGCCCTCAGGTGAGAGGCAGGCGCCTTGAGCCCGCCGCACCTGGTCGAGCCCGAGCGTCTGGCGGACCCCGCCAGTGGCCAGGTTCACCAGAGAGACGTTCCCGTCACAGTCGCCCACCGCGGCGGTCTCCCGGTCCAGGATGGTGCAGTCGTTCGCGATCTCCTCGGGCAGGGCCGTATACCGCGGGGCTCCTGTGGACGCGTCGAACATCGCCACCCCGGGCCGTCCGACCGCGATGACCGATCGGCCATCCCGGGTGAAACGACAGCGTCGCGGGCCGAGTTCGAAGCGCGTTTCGCACACCACGACCGTCCTGCGCCGGAGGTCATGGATGCGCACCAAACCGTCGGCGCACGCGGTGACGACCAGGTGAGCGTCCGGGGAGATATCGCAGCTGTCGGCGGATTCGCCGAGTTCCGCGGCGACGTCCGCAAGGCTCCAGTCCGCAGTGCTCCAGATCAGCAAGCGGCCATCCATGCCGGAGGAGAACAGGAGCTCACCTGTGGCGTCGAAGACACAGTCGGTGGCGCCCTTCGCGTGGCCGCGGAGCTCGGCGACCACGGGGTCGGCCGGTTCAGCGGACCGGTCGCGGTGGAACCAGACCGTCCCAGGCCGCATCGGCGCTCTGCCATTTCCGCGGCCCGTGGCGGTGAGCCCCGGAGGCCCCTCGTTGGCGATCTGCTGCAGGACGAAACCCTCGACGCCCGCGAACTCCTCGATCGAGGCCCGTTGCCGGATGACGAATGACGACCATTGCCGGAGGGCGGCGGCCTCCTCGCCGGTCTCAGCGGTTTCGGCGTTTCGCATCGCCGCCTGCGCGCGTTCGTAGTCGTGCACCAGGTCGCTGGTGTGACCGGCCGAGCACTTCCGGTCGATGAAGGCGGGGTCGCCCAGGGTCGCGGCCAGCTTCGGCCACTGCCCTGCCCGCGTCAGCTGAAAGGGCAGCTCCGACAGCACCCGCACAGGCGCCGGCCCCGTCGGGACCGGCCCTTCTCCCTCTCGTCCGGCTTCGGCTTGCGGACCAGGCGTGAGCTCACCCGAGAAGAACCGGCTCAGGTGACCGTGGGCGGGTGGCAAGCGCCCGGCCCGCCGGGCGGCGACCGCCTGGACCGTCCGGCCTGCGAGCGCGCTGATGATCTCCCCGTCGACCGCGCGATCGGTAACGAACGCGCCCAGGTCGCTGCGGAGGCGGGCCCAGACCACATACGGCAGTGACCGCGACAGCGGCCAGTACGGTGAGCGCTCCGCGAGGTCCGCCATCACCGCCCTATCCGATCCGAGCAGGGCGATCATCTCGTCGTCGGAGAGCCCGAACCGGGACGCGCTGAGGTAGGCGAGCGCCGCTCGGACCAGGACCGCGCCGTGATCGGCGTCGGCCGCGAACCCGTCGATGGCATCGCGGATCACCCCTTCCTCGTCAGTGCCCAGTCGCGGGACATCGTACGAACGCCACCTGACCGCCTGATCGGTCACCAGGCGCAGGAGCAGGGGGAGCCGGCGCCGGGAGAACACCTTCATCAGCTGAGCACGCTGCCCCTCCTGGACGTCCCGCCCGGCAACCTCGAGCCAGCGGCTAAGGAGGATTTCCGCCTCAGCTAGCGAGAGTTCGTCGACCGGCACGAACGCCCCCGCCGGCAAGAACTGGCGCAGCGCCTGGCAGGCCTGTCCGGGCACGCCCGGCTCATCGGTCGCCGTCAGGACGAGCTTCACCCGGGGACCCACGACGCCGGGGACCCACCGTATGGCCGGCCCTTCGTTGCCCGCCGGCGCCTCGAGCTGGTCCACGCCGTCGATATAGACGTGCAGCGGCCGCATCCTGGGTGCGGCCAGGCGCGCCGCGAAGGCGAGTTCGAGCTCCAGGCCCGACCATGGCGGAGGCGTGCCCTGACCGTCGCCGGCATCGATCTCGGCACAGAGCCCGCGCAGCAGGTCGTCGCGGTTCGTCCATTCCGGGACGGCACCGGCAAAGCGGCCGATGACCAGCGGGGCGTCCTCTGTCCGCAGCTCGCCGCACGCCACCGCGAGCGCGGTCGACTTCCCGGAGCCGACGGCTCCGGTGATGACGAGCGGATGTGAGGCGTCGCCGCGAACATACTCCGTCACCGCGTCGCGGACCCGGGCGAGCCCGACGGTATTCTGTGCCCGTTGCGCGGCGAGGTCCCAGAAGAGCGGCGTGCCTGCACCCGCCGGCTCTGCCCGTGGCCTGGCATCCCGGGTGGAAGCCGCAAGGATCTTCAGCCTGAGCGCTTCCTCGAACTGAGCCCGAAAGGCAGTGAGCTCCGGGTCTTCTCCTACCGAGTACCGGTGAATGGCATCGCGTCCGAGCCGGCCGGTCATCTCCGCCTCGAACGCGTCGAGGCGGCGGCGGTCCTCGCTGGTCTTCCCCGGATCACGTTTCCGAGCGAACACCAGCACGTTGCCAGATCCCGTCCCGGAGCCGCCCAGCGCCTCGGCCACCTCAAGATGGGTGGCTGAGGCACCGTACGTGACCTGCCGCGAGTCATCCTGGCGGAAAGCCGTCGCCAGAGCGTGATCAAGCACCGACCTCAGCACCACCTCCTCGGCCTGCTGGGCGCCGCGCCGGCCCGGCCCATCGCGCGGCAGCAGGAGGTACTGCCCCGGGCGAGCGTTCTCATCGAGGCGATACGACGCGCGGAGCAGCTCACGGCCATCGCGAGACGAGGCCTGTACCAGCAGGCCGAACGTCTCGCCGTCGATGCGGGCGGGCACCGGCCGCCACCCGTACCGGTCACCAAGCAGGAGAATGAGGCTGAACGATGGCGATGCCGCCATACACCGGCGCACCTCGCTGAGGCAGACGTCCATGGTCCGGCGCTGACGCGAGGCGGCCTCACTGATGCCCCAGCGCAGGTCGACGGCCCTGAAGCTTGATCCACGATTCGCGCACCAGTCGGCGACCTGGGGAAACACCAGGCTATCCAGAACAGTACGCTCACGAGCAAGATCTCCGAACGTTGAACTGACGAAGACCCGAAAGCTCTGCCCATCGCTCATCCGAGCCTCCTATCACTCGGCACGCACCGGTTGTCCCCGGAACTGCCGCCTCGCGAGGCAGCGCCATATCAGCGCGACAAGTACAGACGAGCGCCCGCGGGTCGACGCAGACCGCCGCCGTTGACACACCCGATGATCCGCCCCCTCCACGGCGAGCGGAGCCGCGACACGCTCCCAAGACATTGCTACTGCGCGTGTAACCGGACTGGCAAGCAGCTGTCCTGATGTCACCTGCTGCGTTCACGTCCACGGAAGTGGTGTATGGGGTAACCGATCCTGATGTGACTCGTTTGCCGGAATACGGCGTGTCGCCGTGAAGGGAGGCGGCCACCTCGCGATCCTTCGAAGTGATT
>Ga0335082_10006264_pt1 | contig 12984 bp, 11 predicted proteins | sample Lox_Sample_41_FD_206718 | JGI IMG/M metagenome (GOLD analysis project Ga0335082, IMG submission 206718) | Soil microbial communities from Loxahatchee National Wildlife Refuge, Florida, United States - Lox_Sample_4.1 | ecosystem: Environmental > Terrestrial > Soil > Wetlands | place: USA... | reverse complement strand
GCGGATGGAGACGAAGTCCCCCGCCCGCAGCGGCCGCTCGGGGCCTTCCGCCAGGTGCGCCTGCGCGAGTTTTTCAACTACCGTCTGCCCCATAACAAGAGCCTTTTCACCGCCGAGAACGCCGAGAAACAAAATTGAAAGAACTTCTCCGCGTTCTCTGCGTCCTCTGCGGTTAAAGCCTTTACGCTGGCACCGCCACGCTTTGTGCTTTCAACAGTGCCATCAATCCCGTAACCGATGCTGCCCTATCCAGGCCCCAGATAGCCTCGATGGCCTTGCGCCGCGCGTCTTTCGACATAACCGGCCCGGCCAGCGCCTCGAACTTCTCCTCGATCTCCTTGTCGGAGAGCGGATTGCGCGGGTCGCCCTTGGGATAGTCGAGTTGCTCGCTGAACTCCTTCCCGCCGGTCGTCCTGATGGTCACGTGGACGCGTTGCAGGGTGGGGAAGACCTTCTCGATCTCAGGATCGGCCACCACCTTCACCTTGTGCAGTTGCTCGCGGATGCGCACGTCCATGATCTTCTCCGGCTTGAACTGCACGGGCGTGACTTGGCGGTCCACGATGGCTGCCGCGATCACGTAGGGCAGCGAATGGTCTGCGGTCTCTTTGGAGCGCGGGTCGTACTTGCTGGGATCGCTGAGGATGTCGGCGGCGCGCGCCAGCGAACGTATGGTCACGCTCTCGATCTGCTCCGGCATGAGGTCGTGTTTCTTGATCAGGTCGAGGGTGGCCGAGATGGGCGCGTGCGTCAACGCCTCGGTGGGAAAGAACTTCATGCCGCATTGGGTGATGCGCCACGACTCCCCCAGCCCGTCGGTGAGCACATTCAGCTTCCAGTCGGGCCCGAAGCAGTGGGTCAAGCCCTCTTTGCCATCCACCACATGCTCCGGCCCGGTGTAGCCCTTCTCCGCCAGCAGCGCGGCCAGCACGCCCGATTGGGTGGCCATGGGGTCCACGGTGTTCTTCATCATGGTGAGCTTGCCGGCGGTGACCGCGCCCAGCGTGCACTGGCGCGAGGCCGAGATGCCGATGGCGTGCTGGATCTTCTCCCAATCGAGATGCAGGGCGCGCCCAGCGACGATGGGCGAGACGAACGCTGTGAGTGTCGCGTGGTGCCAGCCGCGCTCCCGGATGCCGGGGAAGGCTGCCTCGCAGAAGCGCTGCTCGAACTCGTGTCCGAGCACGAAGCCGACGATCAGCTCGCGCCCGTCGCCCTTGGCTCGTTCCACGCACGCCATGGCGGCGGGGAAGATGTCGGACGGGTGCGACGGGTCCTGCTTCCAGTAAATGTCGTTGTAGTCCATGCAGCGGATCATCAGCGCGTTGGCCAGCGAGGCCGAGACCGCGTCCACCCGCTTGCCGGCGCCGATCACCGTTGCCGGGCCCGGCGCAGCGATCTCGTCGAGGACCTCGAGCGCGATCTGCACGTCGTGCACGCCGTAGCCGCCCAGCGCGCAGCCCATGGAATCCAGGAAGAAGCGCTTGGCCTGGTACACCGCGTCCTGCGACAGGTCGGAGAACTTCAGCCCCGCCGCCCACTTCGCCATGTCTGCCGTGATCGTCGGTTTTGTGCTGGCCGCACCCATGCTGACTCCTGACTACCGACTCCTGCCTACTTCTTCAACGTCTTGAACGGCTCGTACGCCATGAAATCCGCGTGATGCACGATCCAGGCCTCGGTGGTGCGCTTGACCTGCGCGCCCTCGGCAGCGTGGGCGGCAATGATGTGGCAGACTGCGTCCGGGAGGCCACACTCCATCGCCAGCGCCACGCCGGTGAAGGGGTGCCGCAGCAGCTCCCCGCGCTCGCTCTGCCGGGCCTTGCCGCCAGCCTTCTCATACTCCAGCAGCTTGCCGACATCGGCCAGGATGGCGCCCGCGATCACCGTGTCCATGTCAATGTCGAGCGCCCGGCCCATGAACTTCTTCATCTCCTCCGCCGCCCGGCGCGCGATGTGCACCACGCAGCGCTTGTGTTCCATGAACGTGGTCGTGCAGTTGGGGATGAGTAGCGTGAACGGGATCTCGTCGAGGTCCGCGGCAGTCAGAGGACTGCGTTCCAGGGCCAGCGCCCAGGCGTGGGCGGTCTTCTGACGCAGGGCGGAGTCCTTGATCCATCTCAGCTCCGGCCATAGTTTTCTGACTTGTTGATCAAACTCCGAGCGGGAGCTGGCAACAGGTGTGGACTTAGCCACTTGGCGGCCTCCAGCCAAACGTTCAAGCATAAACCCGCCCCGGGGAGTCGTCGAGAGCGAGTGGGGTGCTCACACTGAATCGTGACCAGGCGCACTGCATCCGTCGTCGCTGGCGCGACTGGCTTGGTGAAGCTGCGACCTACCCGGCACTTTGCGTGCCGGGCTGCACGTCCGCCCTCGGCTGTCGGCGAGTCGGCCAGGCATCTGGTCCGGGGCTGGCGTCCCCTGCGTCGCGTCGGCAACTTATTCAAAATAAATCACTTACGACGCAACTCTCCATCCACTTGCCGCACCCTCCGGCTCGGCTTACGATAGAAGGTCTCCCCCCAGCCCAATGGCTCGTTCCCTGGAGAATCCGGCGTACTACATCAATCCTGAAGCTTCCTGGCTGCAGTTCAACCGGCGTGTGCTGGAGGAGGCCGAGGACGAGCGCAACCCGCTGCTGGAGCGGGTGAAGTTCCTGGCCATCACGGCCAGCAACCTGGACGAGTTCTTCGAGGTACGACTGGCGGCCCTGCTGCAGCGCATCGAGGACGGCTACACCGAACCCGGGGCCGACGGGACGACACCGGTCCAGGAGCGGGACCTGCTGGCGCGCGACACTCATCAGTTCGTCAACGCCCAGTATCGCTGCTGGAACGAGCATCTGCGCGCCGCGCTGGCGGAGCAGGGCATCCGGGTGCTGGGGCTGCACGAGCTCGACCCCGACCAGCTGGACCACGTCAACGGCTATCGCCAGCGTGAGCTGGACCCGCTGCTGACGCCGGTGACGGTGGATCCGGCGCATCCGTTCCCGCGCGTGCTCAACAAAGCGCTTTGCGTTGCCCTGTTGCTGCGCCGCCGCCGCCGTGCAGCGGGCACCTACATGGGCGTGATCACGGTCCCGCGCGCGCTGCCCCGCCTGGTGCGCCTGCCGGACACGGAAGACTACGTCTTCCTGGCCGACCTGGTCACCATGCACGCCGCCGATATGTACTCGGGCTACGACATCATCTCGGCGGCAGCCTTCCGGGTGACCCGCAACAGCAACCTCTATCTCCAGGAAGAAGAGTCGCGGAACCTGCTGGAATCGGTGCGCACCGAGCTGCACAACCGGCGCCGCGGCGATGCGGTCCGGCTGGAGATCGAGGCCGACGCCAACCCGGAGATCATCGAGCGCCTGCGGACGGAATTCGAACTGGAGAACTGGCAGGTGTTTCCCAACGCCGGCCCGGTGAACCTGTCGCGGCTGATGACCATCTACGACCAGAGCGGCAACACGGAGCTGAAGTACAAGAGCGTCGTGCCGCGCGAGTTCCACCTGACCGCGAAGTCGAAGGACTTTTTTGAGGAGCTGCGGCGGCACGATGTGGTCCTCCACCACCCGTTCGACTCCTACGATCCGGTGGTGTCGTTCGTGGAGAGCGCATGCGAGGACCCGCACGTGCGATCCATCAAGCAGACGCTCTACCGCACCAGCCAGGATTCGCCGTTCGTCAACGCGCTGGTGGACGCGGCGCAGGGAAAAGAGGTGACGGCGGTGGTCGAACTGAAGGCGCGGTTCGATGAGGCGCCGAACATCCGCTGGGCGCGACACCTGGAGGACGCGGGCGTGCAGGTCTTCCATGGCGTCGTGGGACTGAAGACGCACTGCAAGCTGACCCTGGTCTCCCGCGAAGAAGGGGACGGCGTCATCCGCCAGTACGCCCATCTGGCCACCGGCAACTACAACGAGATCACGGCGCGCTTCTATACCGACCTGAGCCTGTTCACGGCCGACGAGGAGATCACCGGCGCTATCCGGGGGGTATTCAATTTCCTGACCGCGTACGCCGAGCGTGAGAACTACAGCCCGCTGCTGGTCGCTCCCCTGGACCTGGCCGAGGGCTTCCTGTCGCTGATCGGACGCGAGGCGGAGCACGCACGCAGGAAGCGCCCGGCGCGCATCATCGCCAAGATGAACGGATTGCTGGACAAGAACATCATCCAGGCGCTGTACCGCGCGTCGCAGGCGGGCGCCCAGATCGACCTGATCGTGCGCGGCAAATGCGCGCTGCGGCCGGGCATCCGGGGAGTGAGCGACCGGATCCGGGTGCGATCCATCGTGGGCCGCTTCCTGGAACACAGCCGGTTGTTCTACTTCGCCAATGGCGGCGATGACGAGCTGTACGTGGGCAGCGCCGATTGGATGCCGCGCAATCTTTACGACCGCGTCGAAGTGGTTTTTCCGGTGCGCGATCCCATCCTCCGCCAGCGGCTGTTGGACGAAGGCCTCCACGTGTACCTGCAGGACACCGTGAAGGCCCGCCTGCTACAGGCGGATGGCTCCTACGTCCGGGCCGAGGAACTGCTGGGCTCGCGGCGCAAGCAGGCGTTCGCGCTGGGCGCCGCCGGATTCAACGCGCAGGAGTTCCTGGTCGGACTGGCGGAGGGCAAGCAGGTCCTGGACGAGGCCGGGAAGGGCCCGCGGACGCGGGTCCGCAGCAAGCGGGCCTGAATATATCGCCGCCTGTAACGAAACGTTAACATTGCCGTCTTAGCTTCTTTGTACGGACCCGATATGATCGTCTATTTCTTGCGTCACGCCAGCGCCGGCCAGCACAAGTTGACTCCCGCCAAAGACGAGAAACGACCACTCGACAAGGACGGCATCGAGCAATGCGGGCAGATCGGGCGGGCGCTGGCCGCGATGGACGTCCATGTCGACACCGTCATTTCCAGCCCGCTCAAGAGAGCCACCCAGACCGCCTCGCTGGTGGGCAACGAGATCGCGTTCGAAGGCAAGCTGGTGCTCGACGACGCTCTCCGGCCGGAAGGCAGCTTCACCCAGTTCCGCGACCTGCTCAACCGTCACGCCAAGGCGGAGGAGATCATGGTGGTCGGCCACAATCCCAGCCTGAGCGAATTCCTGAGCCTGCTGATCAGCAATCGCAGCTCCGACGTGTCGGTGGACCTGAAGAAAGGCGCCGTGGCCCGGGTGGAAGTCGACAAGCAGGCCACCTTGCAATGGTGCCTGACCCCCAAGCTGGTGCGGGCGGTTCAGGAAAGCTCGGCAAACAGTTCCCGTCCGAAGACGGCAAAGAAATAGCGCCGCTCCTTCGCCAGCATCCACAATTCCAGGTCGGAGCCGAGGCGCTTGATGGTCTTCAGCTCCAGGTTGACCCGTTCGTCCTTGATGCGCGCGGAGAGACCGGTGACCGATCCGCGCCGGCCCTGGTTGAGGGCGCGGGCCAGCCGCAGCAGGGCCACTGCTTTCGGCACCTGCTTGCGGTCGGCGGCCGCGAGCGGCTTCAGGTACGGTTGTCCGGCGGCCGGCAGCAGCGCGCCCAGGTAACGCGCGATGGCGGCAATGATCCGGCGCTGCTCCGGCGTGTAGCCGAGGATCTCCGAGTGCGCGATGATGTAGTAGGCGTGGCGGTGCCAGCCGGCGCGGTTCACGTAGCTGCCCACCTCGTGCAGCATGGCGGCCGCGGAGAGCCATTGCCGGTACTCGCGCGGCATGCGATGCAGCTCTTCCAGTTCGTCGAAGACCTTCATGGCGAGCTGGCGCACCTGCTGTGCGTGGACGATATCCACGTGATAGCGCTTGCCGGTGACCAGCAGCGAATCCCAGCGGTCGGCCTCGATCTGTTTCTCGGACCTGCGGCTGAGGTGCTGGTCGGCGGCCATCTGGGCCAGCAGCCCATCGCGCAAGCCGAGTGGAGAATAGAGGAAGCCGAGGAGACCGCAGCGCTGCAGCACCTCCGAGTACACGCTGGCGCCGGCGATGATGATCTCGGCGCGCTTGGAGCCCAATCCAGGCACCAGCATCCGTTGCTGAAAGTCGCGTCGAGCCAGCATGTCGGCGATCTTCAGGACCGCCTTGCGCGGCACAAGCTGGGTCTTCTTGCGCTTTCCGGAAGGCAGCTTGGCTTTGTAGATGGCATCCAGCGCCGCCGCCGTCCCCCCGGTCGCGATCACGGTCCGGACCCGCGCGGCGGCTACCCTGGGGGCGACCCGGGCCAGGCGCTCCGCGATCAGCCGCTTCATGCTGGCGAGTTCATTCTTCTTCGGGGGATCGTGTCGCAGGAATTCCTGGGTGAGCCGGACCGCCCCGACCGGAAGGCTCACGGTCTGAGCGATGTGCCCGCGGGAGGAGATGGTCAGCTCGCAACTGCCGCCGCCCAGGTCCATCAGCAGCATCGGCGAGCGCACGCCGCGCAGGTTCTCCAGGATGCCGAGGTGGATGAGCCGCGCCTCTTCCAGCCCGGAGATGACCTCGAGGTTCCAGCCGGTGGCGGCCAGCACCCACTCGACGAAGGTCTGGGAATTGCGCGCATCGCGCAACGCGCTGGTGGCCACCGCCCGAACCAGCGTGGCCCCGTGGATCTGCACCGCCTTGTGGAAGCGCCGCAGCACCTTCACGGTGCGGGCCATCGCTTCCGGCGCCAGCAACCCGTTCTCGAACACCGATTGACCCAGGCGCACGACCTCGCGGTCCTCATGGAGGCTCTTCATGCGCCTCCTCTCCAGGCGTGCGATCTTCAGCCGCACCGAGTTCGATCCGATATCGATGGCTGCCAGTACCGGCATAGAAAAAGCCCCCGCTCACGGAGGCGCGTTGCATCTTCTGCGAGAGCCGGACAGCGGTGATGCGCTAGGCGGTCACGGCCATCGCGGCGCTCCCGACCCCCACCGCGCTCTTACGAGGCGGTACAACTCCCGTCCCCATTTCCAGCACGACCCTGCGCACGTCGGTGCAGACCGCGATGGCTTCCCGGAACTTGGCGCGCTGGATGTTCTCCAGTGCGGACATCAACGCTGACTCCGGCCGGGGCTTCAGCAGTTCCTTTGCCCTCTGGTTCAGCTCCAGCCAGTCATGCCATTCGCCGACCGCGTCCTGCATGCGCTTCAATTCGGCGACGACCTTCTGCCCCCTGCGATCCGCACCCGCCATCTCGGCGACGTATCGTGCTTGCTTGGTCTCTACCCGGTAAGCGTGCAGGTTCTCTTCGCGGAGCGCCCCTTGCTCTCGCGCGACGCGGGAGAACATCTGCAAAGAGGCGGCGACGGGATCGAAGGGAAGAGCGGCGCCAGGCGAGCCACCCGGCGGGGCCGGTTCGGCGAACAGGCTGAGGTTGGTGGCCGTCTTCTGAAGCCGCTTGCGGAACTGCCGAACGGTTTCCTTGTCCAGCGAATCGAGCAGCTTCTTTTCCCGTTGCCCGCGAAGGTCCGAAAAGCGTTCCAGCAAGCGTTCCTTCTGCTGCGCGTCACGCTCGATCTTGAGCCCGCGCAGCAGAGACATCTGAACGTCCATGTCGCGCAGCTTTCCCGCCCGGCGGCGGACCAGCCCCAGGCGCTGGAGGAGCTTGCGCTCATTTCGTCCGGGTTCGGGAGCGAGCGCCTGGACCAGCGCCTCGATGCGCCGAGCCGTGGTCCGTAGATGGTGGACGGTCTCGGGCTGAGGCTTGTCCGCGACCTGCTTCAGGAGCCGGCTCATCCGCTGGAACAACTTCTGATTGCGTTGCCGATCGATCGGCATAGCTGACCTTTCTGTTCGGCCCCTAGTTCAAGCGCTGCTCGATGGCCCCGACCACCGTGCGCAGCACCTTCACTCGTGCCCAGTACTTGTTGTTGGCCTCCACCGCGGTCCAGGGGGCGTAGGGCGTGCTGGTGTGCAGCAGCATGTCCTCGACCGCAGCCAGGTATTCGGGCCATTTCGCGCGGTTGCGCCAATCCTCCTCGGTCAGCTTGTAGGAGCGGAAGGGGTCGGTCTCGCGGCCCTTGAAGCGGCGCAGTTGCTCGTCCTTGCTGATGTGCAGCCAGAACTTGCAGATGACCATCCCGAAGGAGTGCTGGTGCGATTCGAATTCGTTGATCTCGCGGTAAGCGCGGCGCCATTCGTCGTCATTGCAGAAGCCCTCGCAGCGTTCCACCAGCACGCGCCCGTAATAGCTGCGATCGAAGATGGCCACGTGCCCGCAGCGCGGCAGGTTGCGCCAGAAGCGCCAGAGATAGTGGTGCGACTTCTCCTCGCCCCTGGGGGCGGCATAGCTGGACACGGTGAAGCCTCGCGGGTCCAGGATCTCGGTGACCCGCTTGATGGCGCCGCCCTTGCCCGCCGCGTCCCAGCCCTCGAACACGCACATCACCGGGATCTGCTTCTTGTAGATCTGGAACTCGAGTTCGCGGAGGCGGACCTGCGCCCGCCCGATCTGCTCGGAGTACTGCTTTTCAGACAGCTTGCGGGTGAGATCGAGTTTCTCAAGCATGGGCCACCTCCGCCTTGGGGCGCGATTCCGATCCGACCGTCTTCTTCTCCTCGGCGCTGGCCAACTGGGAATCGTGCGCCGCCCGCTTGGCGCGCGCCGACTTGGTGGCGGTCGCAGCCGCGGCCGTCCGGGAAACACCTGCCGGAAGCGCCTTGCGGCGGCTCAAGGCTGCTTCGATCGCCTTCACCACGGTGTCGAAGATCTTGATCCGCGCCCAGCGCAAGTCATTGGCTTCGACCAGCACCCACGGCGCGTGCGGGGTATCGGTCTTGGCCAGCATCTCTTCGACGGCGTCGACCCACTTTTCGTAGTCTTTGTGGTGCCGCTTGTACTCGCGGGTGATCTTCCACTTCAGCAGCGGGTCCTTGAGGCAGGCGTGAAAGCGCCTCTTCTGCTCTTTCTTCGAGATGTGCATCCAGAACTTGAGCAGGACCTGGCCGTCATCGGCCAGCCAGCGCTCGAATTCGTTGATCTGCTGGTAGGCCTCGCGCCAGGCTTTCTTGGCGGTCAGCTTGTCGCAGCGCTCCACCAGCACCCGCCCGTACCAGGAGTGGTCGAAGACCGCCATCTCGCCATCGTTGGGCAGCGCCACCTGGTATCGCCACAGGAAGTGATAACGCCGCTCCAGCGACGAAGGGGATGTGCCCGGATGCACGCGGAAGAGCCTGGGATCGAGCTTCTCGGTGAGTTTCTTGACCACTTGGCCCTTGCCCGCCGTGTCCCATCCTTCGAGGCAGATGACGACCGGGACTTCGGCCTCCTGGGCGGCATATTGCAGCTTACGCAGCTTTTCCTGGAGTTCCCGCATCTCTTTTGTGTATCGGGCCTTGGGGGTCGAAGTCTTGAGATTGACAGTTTCAAGCATGAGGACACCTCGGCATTGAGGTCATAAGAACGCGCCTGATCAGGCGGAACCACCTGCAAATCACGTCCCTGGGGAACGGGGGACTCTTTTTACCACTTCGACCCGATTTGCACCATATCGAAGTAGTCATCGGTCCCGGTTTGGACTCTCATGAACGGAGAAGCGACTGTGGTCAGCGCTTGGTCCAGTGCTGGCCGCCATCGGTGGTGACCCAGGTCGCACCGTCATCGCACTGGGCCGTCCCATGTTGGGGATCAGTGAATCGCAGAGAGACGATGGCCGCCGTCGAGCCGGAGAGGAGCTGGCGTGCCCAGGTCTGGCCGCCGTCTGAAGAGTGGAACAGGTCCGCGGCCGCGCCCCCGGCCCACACTTCGCTGCCGATCACCGCGACCGCCCGGAATGTCGCCCCCTGCAGGGGCGTGACCGTCTGCCAGGTGCGTCCCGAATCCGAAGAGCGCTGAAGTTGCCCGTCTGCGGACACGGTCCAGCGGCTCGCGGCCTCAACCTTGCTTTTTTGCGCCTTCAACACGGCCTGGGCGGAGGATGCAACCTCGGCCGAGACCATTCCGCCGACAGCCTTCTGCGCCGCCGGAGCCGCCGCTTGCGCCTGCTCGGTCTGGGTAGAGGCGGCGGACGGCTGTTCCTTGGCCAGCACCGCCATGTTCGAGGCGGCCGGCGCCTGAGGGGCCGAAGCCGCAACGGCCGGCGACATCGTCCTCAACTTTGCTTCCTCATCGCGGCGGGCCCCGGCCCCGTCATCCTTCAGGGCCCCGCCCTTGGTCTGGATCTTATCGGCATAAAGTCTGCCGGCCCGCTTGGCGTCCAAGTCTTTCGCCTCGGGCCCAGGCTGTGGTTTCGCCGCCAGGTCCGGCGTCTTTTTCGCGCGATGTTCCGTCTGGACCTCGCCCCGGCTGGCGAGCTGTTCGTTCTTGGCGTTGCTCTTCGGGAGCTGCTCGCGAGCTGCACCCGCAGCGTCGGCACTTTGCTGCGCGGAGACTGCGGGCGTCACCCGTCTCGCCGGCAGTTGCCGGGTCGACTCAGGTACAGCGCGATCGCGATAGTTCACCACCAGCGCCGCGCCGACGACCAGCGTCGCCGCCACCGCCGACCAGGTGAACGTTTGCGGCCGGCGATACCACGGCAGCATCAGCACCGCGGGCTGCTGCTGCATATCCCCCTGCGCCAGCGCGACCGCTTCGCGGCAATCGGCGCAGGTGGCCAGATGGGCGAGCACGCCCTCGCGCTCGCGTCCGGTCAACGACTGCTCGCAGAATGCCGCCAGCAGGTTGGCGTCAGGATGCTCCTGCGACCGCGGCTGCTTCAGCCGCTGCAACACCGATTTGGGTAGTTCTGCCATGTCCTCTGCTCGCTGCTTGCGTTCCCTCTACGGGGACTCCTTCTTAAAGAACGGTCGGCCTTGTGTTTCTTGCGCCAGGCGGCTGCGGATGTCCATGGACACATCGCGTACGTCCACCTCCAGCGCCTCCTCAGCCTGACGGCGGCTCATTCCGCGGTAGACCAGTCCCTCGATGATCGTCTTGCGTACGCTGGCCGCGATCTTTTCGACTTTCCGGCTGATGGTGGATTCATGCACGCCCAGCATCTTGGCGATCTGCGCCAGCTTGCGGCCGTCCAGGTAATAGGACGCGAGGATGAACCGGTCCTCGGCGGAGAGCGCCGCCAGGGCCTGATCGATGGCGGGGGCCAGGCGGGCGTCGGGCGGCGGCGGGTCCTCGCGCTGGGGCGACGGCAGCTGGTGGCCGGCTTCCTCCTGCGCTTCCAGACTGACGTTCCGTTTCCCGCTGCGATAGCGGTTCACGTACTCCTGCGCCAGCACGGTGCGGAGCCAGCCTTCGAGCGAGCCCCGTCCGGTGTAGGACTCCAGCTTGGAGACGCGGGCGCCGCTCTCCCCGGTCCGAGTGCCATAGAGGTCGGCGTAGAGGCCGTCGGCCAGCTCGCGGGCCATCGCGTCGTCGCGCACGATGCCATGGGCTGCGTCGTAGAGCTTTTCCCGGAAGCGGGTGAGGAAGATCTCCCAGGCCCCCTCGTGGCCGGCGGCGCAGCCCCGCGCGAGCGCTAACTCCTCCACTCGCAACGACGAATAGAAAGCGCGCAATTGCTCGCCGGACGCTTCCGGCGCGTACTTGCCGGCGATACGGGCAAGGATCTGCGAAAACTGCTCGGCGCTGATCCCGTAGCTGCCGGCCTTGCTGCGCGCATAGAGCTCCACCAGCACGGAGTCGATCTTTCCCGCGCTTTTGGCCTGAGCGGCGGTCACATTAAGGCGAGTTTACCAGTAATCCGGGACCGGATTTCGGGTGAAGAAAAGGCCCGGATCGGTCTCCGGGCCACTGATCCGGCTTCGGCGATCACGCCTGATGAGCTTCGTGGGCGAAATCGTATTGCTCGATGATGACCGCTGTGCCTACTTTGTCGCCCATGATGCCATCCAGCACCCGCACCACGCGCCCTTTACAGCGCACCTTGATACTTTCTGTGAGCGTGATCTCGGAGGGAAGCGTGAGCGTGATCTCCACCGGCGCCCCTTCGGGCAACCGGTTCTCGAGAAAGAAGAAGGCGCCGCGAGCGCTGACGTCTCGGGTCTGGGATGTCTCCTCACGTAAACCGCCTTCGAAGCTCTTGATGATGACTGGTAGGCGAAGTGGAAACCGCTGCTCCGTGCGCCTTTCGGTTTGAGCCTGGAACATTAGCCTTTTCCGTTCCTTTCTGGCCGCTGCTCCACAGACCGCGCGTACCCGTCCGCATGCTAAAGCAGGCGGTCTGGGGGGACGGAGTATCGATTAAGGTGCAACCGGAGTGCCACTCTGGATGCTCGGCAAGTCTCAAAATCTACCTCTAACCAACTGAAAACACAAGGTTACCTCGCGGCATGTTAAAAACTCGACAAAAATGCACGGCAAATACTTGCGGTTTTTGTGAAATTGACAGCACTCGCAGGAGGTATGGTGTGGGCTGCCGAGTGTTAAACGGGCTCCTCTAGCAAGAAGTTCAGGACCTGGTTGTAGACTGTCAATGCCCGGCGCGAACGCTGCGCGTTTCCACTTGAGGTAGGCGATGAGCCCCCTGGCAAACGCTGACCCGCCCGCTGTACTCGTCCTGGACGGCCACACGGGCCCCGCCGTCGAGGTCCTACAGTCACTCGCCCGGCTGGGGGCGCAGGTGGATGTAGCCGGGCCGGAAACCTCGCTGGCGTTCGAGTCGCGTTATCTGCGGCGCGCATTCCATCAACCACCCTCCGATCCCGCCGTAGAATTCATTTCCTGGCTGCGTGAACTGGACGACAGCGGCGGTTATGAGCTCATCGTCCCGTCCTCCGCGAACGCTCTTTACCCATTCCTGGGACTCAGCGATGGCGATCCTCTCCGCAACAAGGCGGTTCTGCCCTCCAGCAACGCACTGAAGATCGCGGACGACCGCAGCCGGACCCAGGCGCTGGCCCGAAGTCTCGGGGTCAGCACCTTCCCGTCGCGTCTGATCGAATGGCTCGACGATGTGCCGCCGGCCGGTCATTTCCCGGTGGTGCTGACCCCGGTCACTGCCGTCGTCGACAGCGCCGGACGCTTGCGGAGTTTCGATCCGGTGCTGGCGCGGAATGAAGAGCAGCGCCGGGCGCTGCTCAGTTATCTGGTGCGTCACGTTCCCGTGCTCGAGCACGACTGGCTGCCTGGACGG
>Ga0335082_10006263_pt1 | contig 12984 bp, 7 predicted proteins | sample Lox_Sample_41_FD_206718 | JGI IMG/M metagenome (GOLD analysis project Ga0335082, IMG submission 206718) | Soil microbial communities from Loxahatchee National Wildlife Refuge, Florida, United States - Lox_Sample_4.1 | ecosystem: Environmental > Terrestrial > Soil > Wetlands | place: USA: Florida... | reverse complement strand
GCGAAGTTGTACGTGGTGAATCGCAACTCCATCAAGCTGCGCCGCCAGGCGACTGTATTTGCGCAGGTCGGGCAAGAGGATGGCGAGGCCGGATTTGTGAGCTTCCTTGCGAGCACAGAGCCAGCGGCTGCGAGTTTGGGTGCAAACGACACGAATGCTGAAGCGCTCGGAAAGCTCCGCGACACCTTGCGCGCAGAACAGAATCTGGTCGTGGTGTTCGGCTCTGAAATTCAAGGAAGCAGTATTCAGCAACTGGTCACGGCCCTGCCACAGGCAAAGTTCATCTGTCTTGGCGACTATTCGAACTCGCGCGGCGCGGCGGATATGGGCCTCTATCCCGATCTGCTGCCCGGATATCACCCGGTCGGTGCCGACGGTCCATTCCACAAAGAATGGGAAGTACCCCAGACTGCGGGACTTCATACCGCTGAGATGGTCAGTGCGGCGCAGGCCGGTAAGCTGAAAGCATTCTACGTCATCGGTTCTAATCCAATTGCCCGGCTCAAGATCGATCCTTTTGCCTTCTCGAAGAGCTTCGTTGTCGTACAGGACATGTTCCTCACTGAAACGGCTTTGATGGCGGACGTCGTTCTTCCGGCAGCGAATGCCTACGAAAAAGCCGGAACGATTACGAATACCTGCGGCGATCTTCAATTAGTAAAGAAGGCGGGAGAGATTTCCGGAACCAAGACGGACTTTGAAATGACCGTCCGCATCGCCGATGCGATGGGCTTCGATGTTCACAAGCTCGTTCCTTTCGGCGGCGGCGTGCGCGCTGATATGGGGCAGTCTCGCGGAGCCCAGTCGGGCGAGGCCGATCGCCATGCAGTGTGGCTTGAGAATCAAGGACTGGAGCCGAAACTGAGCCCCCTCGATCCCATGGCAATTCTCGATGAGATTCAACGGCTAGTGCCTGGGTATGACGTTTCGCGCATCAATCTGCTCGCGGGTAATAGTGAGGCCACGTCCGTAGCGCAAAGTGGAGGGGGAGTGCCCACGGGGGCCGCGTCCCTGATTTCGCCGGCGCACGACACTCTATTCACATCCGGCACGCTGGGAGAGTATTCGCGGGCATTGAAGTCTGTCATGGAAAGTCACGAAGTGAAACCAGCCGAAGTCGCGGCTGATTGATTCTCAGTCACGAGAGCTAAGAGCAACATTGAGTTTGCCCTTAGCTCATAGCGCGGAGCTATTGAGAGAGGAAGGTGACACGTTGCCAATCTGGGTCTACATCGTCGCCTCCATCATCAAGTCGGCGGTCGTGTTGTTGGTGCTGCTGACCGCCGTGGCTTATACGGTGTGGTTGGAGCGGAAGGTTGTCGGCCATATGCAGAACCGATGGGGACCCACACGGGTCGGCCCGTTCGGCCTGCTGCAACCGGCTGCTGACGGAATCAAGTTTCTTTTCAAGGAAGACCTGACGCCTCCGCACGTCTATAAACCGCTCTTTCTGGCGGCGCCGCTGATCGCTGTGATCTTTGCGTTGACGTCGATTTCGGTGATTCCATTTGGCAATCCCGTTACGATCGGGGGCTACACATTCCCGCTCCAGATCACAACTAATGTCAACACCGGGCTTCTACTGATCCTGGGCGTCACGTCAATTGGCGTCTACGGTGTCGCACTTGCTGGATGGTCTTCCAACAATAAGTATTCCCTTCTCGGCGGATTGCGCGCGAGCGCACAAATGGTGAGCTACGAAATCTCACTCGGACTCTCACTGGTGGGTGTGCTGATCATGGCGGGGAGCTTCAGCCTGACGGACATCGTCCGGGCCCAACAGGGACACTTCTGGGGATTCATTCCCCGCTGGAACATTTTCAGCGGCCAGTTGATCGGCTTCTTTTGTTACCTGATGGCTGCCTATGCGGAGACTAACCGCATTCCCTTCGACTTGCCGGAAGCGGAAACAGAACTCGTCGCCGGCTATCACACGGAATATAGCGCCATGAAGTTTGCCATGTTCTTCATGGCCGAGTACGCCAACATGATCACGGTCGCCTGCCTGGCGACGTTGCTTTTCTTCGGCGGATGGAATGGTCCGATTTTTGGACCTGCCATCCTGCAGGCGATCTTGCCAGTGTTCTGGTTCTGCGCCAAGGTTTTCGTGTTTCTCTTTCTGTACATCTGGGTGCGTGGCACATTGCCGCGCTTTCGCTATGACCAACTGATGGCATTCGGTTGGAAGTTTTTGTTGCCGCTTGCTCTAGTGAATTTGATTGCGACGGCGATTGCCGTCGTTTGGTAAAAAGACAGTTCTCGGTTCCCTGGTTCTCAAATCTCGATTGTCACAGGCGACCGAGCTTAGGCTTTACTGAGAACTGCTAACTGATGACTGACAACTGAGTTTCATGTTCAATATCCATCTCATTCTGTTTCTGGCGTTCGGAGCCATCGCAGTGGCGGGGGCTGTCAACCTGCTCGTGCAGCGGCACCCGATCAACAGTGCTCTCTCGCTGATCGCCGTCATGGCGGCGCTCGCGGGGGAATACCTGCTGCTCGGGGCCGAGTTCGTGGCGGCCGTACAAGTGATCGTCTACGCCGGCGCGATCATGGTCCTGTTCGTGTTCGTCATCATGCTTCTCAACGCTGGTGTTGAAGAGCAAACGAGCGGCAGCCGCGTAGCCTTCATATTCGGCATTCCTGGAATGTTGCTCGGCAGCCTGTTGGTCGCCTGGGTCGTACTGCGGCACTCGGGAACAGGAGCGGTACCCGCGGGTGTGTGGGCGGAAAGTTCGAGCGTTCCCCCGCATCTGGTGCCAGGAGCTCCCGAGACGATTGGCCCACTTTTGTTCCACGAATTTCTGCTGCCGTTCGAAGTGACGTCCATTCTGATTCTCATCGCCATCATGGGTGCGGTGGTTTTGGCGAGCAAACCGGCGGGCCCATCCGGAGAACCGCCACAGAAGGTGAAAGACTAATGGTCCCGCTTTCGTACTATCTCGTGCTGAGCGGAATTCTCTTCGCCTGTGGCGTAACCGGATTTCTCATCAAGCGCAACATCATCACGATTTTCATGTCGATTGAGCTGATGCTCAATGGCGTGAATCTTTCGTTCGTCGCGTTTGCTGCGCGCTGGCACAATCTTGCCGGACAGGTCTTCGTCTTCTTCGTGATGGTCGTAGCCGCCGCCGAAGCGGCCGTGGGACTGGCGATTATTATCGCCGTCTATCGCACACGCGAAACTCTGAATGTCGATCAGGTGAACCTGCTCAAACTATGACCCAGAACCCCTATCTCTGGCTGATTCCGACGCTACCCCTTGCCGGGGCGGCGATCAACGGATTCCTGGGCCGCAGGTCGTCAAAGACTGCCGTCACCACAATTGCACTCACTTTTCCGGCATTGGCCTTTTTGCTGGCGTTGAAGATTGCCCTTGGATTTTCCTCGGATGCCGCCCCCTACGTCTTTCAACTGGCCCACTGGATCCGCTCCGGCGATTTCCTGGTCGATTTCGCTTTCTACCTCGATCAACTCACTCTCGTAATGTTGCTGGTTGTGACCGGTGTGGGATTCCTCATCCACATCTACTCGGTCGGCTATATGTCCGACGATCCGAGCTATTACCGGTTCTTCACGTATCTCAATCTGTTCATGTTTTTCATGCTGACGTTGATTCTGGCCAACAACTACCTGCTAATGTTCATCGGGTGGGAGGGCGTCGGCCTCGCGTCATATCTGTTGATCGGATTCTGGTTCACCAAGGATTCCGCCGCGTCCGCGGGTAAGAAGGCATTCATCGTCAACCGCATTGGCGACTTTGGATTTCTGATCGGGCTGTTCTTGATCATCCAAAACTTCCACTCGCTCGATTTCACGAAGGTGTTTGCGCAAGTTGAGCCGCTGGCGAAGGAAACTACTGGTGCGGGGTTGCTGACCGCCATCGGGATCCTGCTCATGGTCGGTGCCTGCGGTAAATCGGCCCAGATCCCGCTCTACGTCTGGCTTCCCGACGCGATGGAAGGTCCAACGCCTGTATCGGCCCTCATCCACGCCGCAACCATGGTCACAGCGGGTGTGTACATGGTCGCCCGTTCGCATGTGATCTTCGAGCGCGCGCCGATCGCGCTGACGGTCGTCGCCATCATCGGAACGGTTACCGCCCTATTCGCTGCGACCATCGGGATCACCCAGACAGATATCAAGAAGGTGCTCGCCTATTCCACCGTCTCGCAACTCGGCTACATGTTCATTGCCTGCGGCGTCGGGGCATTTTCTGCTGGAATCTTTCACCTCATGACTCACGCATTTTTCAAGGGTCTGCTCTTCCTCGCGGCGGGCTCGGTAATTCACGCGGTTGGCGGCGAGCAGGACATGCGCAAGATGGGCGGACTTCGTTCTTACATCCCATGGACCGCGTTAACAATGGGAATCGCTACCCTCGCGATTGCGGGTATTCCTCCGTTTGCGGGCTTTTGGAGCAAGGACGAGATTCTCTGGAAGGCCTACCAGGAAAACTGGATCTACTGGCTCATCGGACTGATTACCGCTTTCATCACGTCCTTTTATATGTTCCGGTTGCTGTTCATGACGTTTGCCGGAGAATATCGCGGCGCCCAGGTCGACAGCCACGGCAAAGTCCATACGGCTCATGGTCACGACTCCCATGGGCACGGCGAGCCGCATGAGAGCCCGGCCGTTATGCTTGCGCCGCTATTGATCCTTGCCTTCCTCTCCATCGTCGGTGGACTCGTGGCGATCGGCGGTCGCTTTGAACACTTTCTGATGCCAGTCTTCGGAGCCGCAGCCGAGGCTGCACCCGAGGCAGTCAGTCACAGCACCGAACTGCTACTCATGGGGCTGTCGGTATTGATAGCGTTTTCGGGAGCAGTCTTGGCATGGATCCTTTATGTGAGTAACCCAACGCTTCCAGCCAAGATCGCCGCCTCGCTCGGCAGTTTTTATGACGCCGTCCTGAACAAGTACTACGTCGACGAAATCTACGCAAAGATCTTCGTCAAGCCTCTGGTCGACGGTTCAACCACGATCCTATGGCAGGGTGTCGATCGCAAGTTAATCGACGACACCGTAAACAACACTGCGGACGGGGCACGTCACGTTTCTGACGAAGTGCGGCACATGCAGTCGGGCAACCTCCGTTCCTATGCAGGATGGATCGCCGCAGGCGCGGCCGTGGTAATTGCCTACATGATCTGGCTGGGGGTGGGACGATGAAAATCGACCATCTCAGTCCCTACATTCTCACTCTGGTCACATTTGCGCCACTTGTCGGGGCGCTGCTGCTCATGCTGTTTCCCCGGCGTGACCGCGACATTCGAATCTTCTCCTTTGTCGTATCGCTTCTGACCTTCATTCTGTCGTTGCACTTGCCCGTGCACTTTCATCGAGGACAGCCCGGATTCCAGTTCGAAATCAAGACTCTGTGGATCTCTAGCCCGGAGATTCACTACCACATGGCAATCGACGGCATCTCTCTGTGGCTGGTGGTGCTAACCACATTCCTCACGCCACTCTGCGTGCTGATCTCCTGGAAGTCGGTACACGATCGCGTCAAGGAATTCTTCATTCTGCTGCTGATCCTCGAGACTGCCCTCATCGGCGTCTTCACTTCGCTTGATCTGTTCCTGTTCTACTTCTTCTGGGAAGCGACGCTCATTCCGATGGCCTTGCTGATCGGCGTCTTCGGCCACGAGCGCAAGGTTTATGCCGCGGTGAAGTTCTTCATGTATACGATGATCGCGTCGGTATTCATGCTCGCCGCGATCTTGTGGCTGTACGCGCACACCGGAAGCTTCGACTTTGTAGTCATTCGCGATCAGATTGCACGAGGTGCGGTACCGAACTTCCCTGCCGCCGCCCAGTGGCTCTTTCTCGGGTTTTTTGTGGCATTTGCAGTCAAGGTCCCATTGTTCCCGTTCCACACATGGTTGCCCGATGCGCACGTTGAGGCTCCTACCGCGGGCTCCGTACTGCTGGCGGGCGTTTTGCTAAAGATGGGTACCTACGGCATGTTGCGCTTCAATCTCGGTCTGTTCCCCGAGCAGGCCCGCAACAACGCATCCTGGATCATGATTCTGGCTCTTATCGGAATCATCTATGGCGCCCTGGTCGCCATGGTTCAACCCAACATGAAGAAGCTGATCGCCTACTCGTCAGTCAGCCACCTCGGGTTCGTGGTCCTCGGCGTCTTCAGCTTCACTCAGTCCGGGCTGAACGGCGCGATGTTCGTCATGCTGGCGCATGGCATCTCGACCGGTGGACTCTTCATGCTTGCGGGAGTTCTACACGAGCGTCGACATACTTATGAAATCTCCGAATTCGGCGGACTCGCTACACCCATGCCCGTGTATGCTGCCTCCTATCTTTTCATCGTGCTCGCCTCAGTTGGCTTACCGCTGCTGAACGGATTCATTGGTGAATTCCTCGTTCTTAATGGAGCATTTCAGGACCGGCCGATCTACGGAATCCTGGCCGCCACCGGAGTTATCTGGAGCGCGTGTTATCTCCTCTGGATGTTCCAGCGGGTTTTCTACGGCAAGGTGACCAACCCCGTTAATAATTCCATGGCTGATCTTGGGGGCTTTGAGAGAGCCGCCATCTGGCCCTGCGCGGTGGCTTCGCTTGCAATGGGAGTCGCGCCAATCCTCTGGCTCGGGGCCATCGATCCCGCAGTCCAGTCCGCGCTGTCACCGGTCACACAAATCGTCAGCAAGGTGGTGGGACAATGACCAGCGTGCCTGCCATTCTTTTGCAGACCATCCCACAAGCCACGGATTACATTCGTATCCTGCCGGAACTGATTCTCGCCATCTTTGGCATCGCAATCATGTTGCTGGAACCCTTGGTCAACGAAGAAAAAAGCCAGAAGACCCTCGGTCTTATCGCCTTCTTCGGAACGTTGGCTGCGCTGGCCGGCACTTGGTATATGTCCAAGTCACCGGGCCTCGCATTCTCGAGATTCATCCACGTCGACAGCTTCACGGTTTTCTTCAACTATCTCGTAATCGCGATCGCCGCGGTCGTAATCCTGAGTTCGTTCGAATACATGGCGGTACAAAGAATCCGCGCCGGCGAATACTACGCTCTCATACTCTTCGGCGTTGTTGGGATGTCCCTGATGTGCTCGGCGGTCGAGCTAGTCCTGATCTTCATCGGACTCGAGATCTCATCGATCTCCACCTATATTCTGGCCGGATTCCGGCGCAACGACGCGTCCAGCAGCGAATCGTCGCTGAAGTACTTTCTGCTGGGCTCCTTCGCGACAGCCTTCTTCCTATATGGCGTCGCGCTAATGTTTGGGGCCACCGGGTCGACCAATATCGATATCATTGCCCAAAAGCTGCATTCTGGACCAGTCGAAGTCCTTGTCTTTTTGTCTATGGCACTGATGTTCGTGGGCCTGGGATTCAAAGTAGCAGCGGCGCCTTTTCACGTCTGGACCCCTGATGTATACGAAGGCGCCCCTGCACCGGTGGTCGGCTTCATGTCGACAGCGCCCAAGGCTGCCGCGTTCGCCGTACTGCTCCGCGTGGTTTTTGCCATCAATGCTCCCGGACGGTTCTGGTTCCTGTGGGTGGCGGCGGCGCTGAGTATGACTCTGGGTAACATTGGCGCTCTCGTCCAGAACAATGTGAAGCGGTTGCTCGCCTATTCCTCTATCGCGCATGCCGGATATCTGCTTGTGGCGTTCGCCATGACCACGCCGGAGGATTCGGTGACTGGTATCTCCGCTGCAATGTTCTATACGGCGGCGTATGCCGCCATGAACGTTGGCGCATTTGCGGTCGTGAGCCATTTCGCCAACGCCGGAGAGCGGTATGTCACCCTGGAGGACTATGAAGGGCTGGGCCGCACTTCTCCGCTGCTGGCTGCCACCTTGACCGTATTTCTCCTCTCTCTCATCGGAATCCCCATGACTGGGGGATTTTTCGCAAAATTCTACGTTTTCAGCGCCGCATTGCGGGCCAATCTGGTGTGGCTGACCCTTATCGGAGTAGTTAATAGCGCGATTGGTGCGTACTATTACCTTCGCATCATCGTCGTCATGTACATGCGGGAGTCACGGAAAGAAGTCCCGGTCACACCCATTCCGCTTGGCTTGGGCCTTGCCTTGGCACTCAGCATCTTGGCGACGCTTTATCTCGGCATCCTGCCCAACCGCGTCCTGCAAGTCGCCCAGCACTCTGCCCAAAGCCTGATTGCACCGCAAACTGCAAGCATTGCCCAAACCCCGCCTGCAGCAGCCAATCCGCAGCAATAAGTCATTGTCAGAAAAGGCGCAAGCGGATTTGACAATCACAGCATGGCGCGTGCATCATGTCTCCACTGAGTTCCCAGGTCAGTCCTTTCTCGCTCACGGTACTGACATTGGCCCTGGAGGAGAGCAAATGTCCAAAGTGATTCGCAGGCTATGGTCCGACGATTCGGGGCAAGACATCGCCGAATATGCAGTGATGTTGGCTGTTATCCTGGTACTGGTAGTGGGGACGGTCCGGTTGATCGGGTCCAATGCCAACAATGCATTCTCCAGCGTAGCCAGCTCGCTACAGTAAGTAGCAACTTCAGTCTGAGGCGTAGCAAGTTTCGCCTCACTCAATCGATCTTTATGACACGATTTACTCCAGGCTGGGCCTTCGCCGTGTACTACCGATTTATTCGGGTAGCGGCTGCGGAGCAGCTTGGAACAAGGACGGCCCACTGAAGGCCACCTGATCGAACCAAGTTTGAACCGCGAGCCGCGATCAAAGATCGCGGCCTTGTTTTTTACGACAGAATTCACTCGAGGAGAACAAGTCCCATGATCGTCAATATGTCCGAGAAGGCCACTGAGCAGGAAATTAACCATGTCATCGAACGCATTCGTGAGGCGGGCTATCAACCTCATGTGACCAGGGGCACGGAACGCACCATCGTCGCCGCGGTCGGAAGCGGGCGGCGCCACGAGATTGAAGCCCTGCAAGTCGCCCCGGGCGTGGACAACGTTGTCGCGATCGCTCAGCCCTTCAAACTGGTGAGCCGCCAGGTGAAGCCGGATCGCTCCATTGTGCAGGTTGACGGCGTATCGATTGGTGGTCCTGGCGTAGTCGTCATCGCTGGTCCCTGCTCTGTTGAATCACGGGAGCAGTTGCTTGATACCGCTCATGCGGTAAAGCGCGCTGGAGCTTCGATGTTGCGGGGCGGCGCCTACAAACCGCGCACTTCTCCTTACGATTTTCAGGGACTCGGCATTGAAGCGCTGAAGATCCTGCGCCAGGCCAAGGAAGAAACCGGCCTTCCGGTCGTCACCGAAGTGATGAGCACCGAAGACATCGACATCATTTGCGAGCACGTCGACATGCTGCAAGTGGGCGCGCGAAACATGCAGAACTTCGCCCTGCTGCGCCGCCTCGCCACCATCAACAAGCCTATCCTGCTCAAGCGTGGGCCCTCCGCCACAGTGAAAGAATGGTTATTGGCTGCAGAATACTTGCTCGCGGGAGGAAACCGCCAGGTCGTTCTGTGTGAGCGCGGGATCAAGACATTCGAGACCGAAATGCGCAACACCATCGACCTCGCGGCTATTGCGCTTGCGCGCGATCTCTCGCACCTGCCCGTAATTGCTGATCCTTCACACGGAACAGGCAAGCAGAGCCTGATTGCAGCCGTATCCCGCGCCGCAGTAGCGGTGGGCGCAGACGGCTTGATCATAGAGGTACATCCCTGCCCCGAGCGGGCTCTGTCGGATGGTCCGCAATCGCTCGACTTCAGCGGCTTTGGCAAAGTAATGCGGGCCTTGACCGAACCGTTGCGGCAGACCGCTGGTCTTCCCGCAGCAGTCACAGCTGCATCTTGAGGTTTGCTGAGTCTTCTTTGAACGAATGAAGCACCCTTCAGCGGACGGACGCGTTCGCGGGGGGCTTGATCTGCATGGCTGGATCGCCGAACAGGACAAAAGTGCGGCGCACGTCAGGATCGGCGATGTGAGACTTCGCTTTCACGAGCGCGTCGCCCAACGTCAGTGGTTTCCCGGCGAACGCCTCGTGTACGACCATGGCGTTCAGACTCGTTTGCGGCTGCGGCTGGTTGAGTCCGCTCGATGACACGACTGCAACAGCTCCGCCATTCGATGCCAGAATCAGCGAGACGCCCAGGGGCTGGGAGTACGCATCCTGGAAGAATCCATTCAGGCAGTTCATGATCAGAAATACCGGCAGCTGTGATCCGTTGGTCAAGGAACTCACGGTGTTCGTATCGAAGATATCGGACCCGGCCCATTGTTCTTCAGACCCATGCCCAATGTAGTTCACCAGCAACTGACCTGAGTTGATGGAGTTCATAATATTGCTTCTGGCCGCTGTTGTGCCTACCGTATCAACGAACACATCAGTGACGAGCACGGTGCTCGGCAATTGTGTCTGCACTGTTTGCGTGTCTTGCGTAAAGCTCTCTGTATCGTCTTTGTCAGCCACGAACAACGCGTTCGAGGTCCAGTTTCCATTCGTAGACTGCCCCTCGTATGTGGAAATCTTGTCGACCACGGTCGTGGCTTCATCCACGGTGCTGACTGGCAGGCGTCCGGTTGCAATGGTGGGCTGGCCGTTATTGCTGAAATCCGAGAACCAATCGTCCGACGCGGTCATCAGGCTGGCAGTTGGCACAATCCGGGTTGGGACAAGGTCCAGATTGCCCATGCCCAGATAGTTCCTCGGATCCAGCGATGCCCGCCCATTCAGAAGCAGATACGATGGCGGCGTCTTCCAGTTCTGCTTTGCCGTTTGCAGGAACCGCTTGATGGCAAACGGGCTGCGCTCTCCGAAGTTGAATTCATCGTACAAATCAACGATTGGAATGACCGCCGAAGTCTTTCCCTGGGCCTGATGTGCACGCACCAGCGGCGCGAGAGTGCCTGAGAATTCGCCGTGCGTGACCATCGCGATGTCCGCACCCTCCTGCACTTCATGCCAGTGCGATGGATGATTCGCCCAAACGCCAGACGCAGAGTCAACACGATCGTCGCCCACAGCCAGCAGCGTATGCTGCTCCACACCGGGATTCGTTGTCGTGAACGGCACCTGAATTCCAATCTCGTATTTTCCGTTGCTGCTGCTCACTCGTGGCGCCACCTGCACTGGCCGATTCGGGTCGGTGATATCAACAACCACAGGGGCGCTCGTGAAGTTGCTCACTGTAATCCCATCCCCGGCGCGCGCAGTAAACTTCAACCGATTGGAATCCGCCACATACCGGTGCGGATACGTAATGCGGATATACTCCACCAGGCTGGTATCGTAGTCACCATTTTGTGCAGTCAGTGTGACGGTGTTGCTCCAGGACTGCAGTACTCCACTGGGAATGTCGACCTTCAACGTTCCCTTGTTCTGTCCGGTGAACGCAACGTCCCCAATCGCGGTCCCGTTCAGGGCCACGCTGACGTCGTGCGGGTATCCGACGATGATTCCCTGCAGCGAAACTTCAAGTTGAGCCGTCTCGCCTGAGTTTGCGTCGTAGTGTGGCACTTCCAGCACCTGATCGACCGGTGTCGGCGAGACCAGTGCTCCAAAGAAGTTGTCGTCATTCGAATTGATCAATGCAGCAAAATAAATGGTGTGTTGCCGGAGTTCGACAGTCGCCGAATAGCTCTCCGGAGCCTGGTTCGATCCTCCCGACGGTGGCAACTGGCGAATGCGCGCCCCGCGGGCATCTCCCTGCGCGAGCCAATAGACACGCGTCCCCGAGAAAGCCGTGTCGATTCCCGTTCCGTAGAAGTTGATCGCCGCCTGCGCTCCGAAGCCTCCCGGCCCGGCTGTTGCGCCTGTGATCTTGATCGGCTGCTCAGTACCCTCTGCGTACAGATGCAGCATTGCGGGATCTACGTTGGGATCGAGTCCTGCTTTTGCCAACTCCGGCTGCCCTACTCGATACCATCCCTCATGGCGAACATAGATCTTGACCGCCGGATGCGATGCCAGCTCGAACTGCTTCTGAATCTGCCCAGCCGTGGCGATACCGGAATGAACGAACTCGACCGTGTGACTCGTCAATTCCGCCGTCGCCGGGGGTTGCGTCTGGTTCAACTGGCTCATCATGCGCGTTTCCGAAGCGGGCGCATCGGTTCCCATTCGCGCTCCCGCCGCGGAAACAGGTCCATGCATTGTGCGGGTTCCGTTGACGTCGACGTCTTCCAGCCAGTACAAACTTCCCGCGACGCCAGCCGCCGGATCGATCCAGGCATAGCTTCGGCCGGCATGCTTCGGCAGGGCGCCGCTCATCAGCAGGGCCGAACCGGCAATCACCGAAGGATTCATACGCACGCGGTTTCCGTTCTGTTCGCGATAGACGTTGAATCCGAGGTTGTGCGCCTCGCCGCTAGTTTTCCACGTCAGCACCACCCGATTCGCGCCGTTCTTGTCGGCTCCGTAGTGCGCGGCGAATGACTGTAAGCTCACTCGAGTCGGAGCCGTAACCGTCTCGTTTTGCGTCGAGGAGTTGTTCGTGAGATTGGAATCGGTCTGATCTGCAGTGATCGTTGCTGTATTCGAAATGATGCCGGGCTGCTGCGGGATCGTCAGAATCGTGATGGTCGCCGTACCTGCGTTAGCCATCGTCCCGAGCAGGCAGGTCACCGTTCCACCAGCTTCCGAGCACGACCCTTGTGTTGAGGTTGACGAGAGATACGTAACGCTCGCCGGCAACGTGTCGATGACCGTGACGTTCGTTGCCGACGCTGGACCGTTGTTCGTCGCAGCCAACGAGTACGTAAGCGGCGTGCCTTGCGTAACGGGGTTCGGAGTCGCGGTCTTGACGATCGCGACATCTGCGCTGTTTGCATTAGCGACAACCACCGTAGCACTTGCTGTATTCGTTGTAATGCTGGGCACAATGTTGGTCGCATTCGCGGTCGCAGTGTCCGTAATGTTCGTGCCCGATGGCGTCCCCGAATTGACCTGTAACACAAGAGTGAAGCTGGCCGTGTTGTTTACGGCCTGAGTGCCCGCCAGGGTGCACGTGATCGTGCCAGTCCCTCCCACTGGGGGCACCGTGCCG
>Ga0335082_10006261_pt1 | contig 12986 bp, 9 predicted proteins | sample Lox_Sample_41_FD_206718 | JGI IMG/M metagenome (GOLD analysis project Ga0335082, IMG submission 206718) | Soil microbial communities from Loxahatchee National Wildlife Refuge, Florida, United States - Lox_Sample_4.1 | ecosystem: Environmental > Terrestrial > Soil > Wetlands | place: USA: Florida... | reverse complement strand
ATCCGGATCTTTGGCCATACTTTGTAAGTAACCAGGCGCGATATAGAGTAAAGCGAACAACAACGCGATGGGCATGATCGTCAGAATGCCGGCAGTAAGTCGGCCATGCGCGCTCGCAGCCCGGACCTGTCCTCTCAACCGGAAGCGCTCGCGGATGACAAACGCCAGGCGTCCCAGAATCTCACTGAGATTTCCGCCAGTCTGCCTCTGCAGCATCACCGAGGACACGAAGAAACGAACATCCACAAGAGGCAGCCTTCGAAGCATGTTGGAAAATGCGACCTCGAGCGGTGCGCCGAGATTCTGCTCGTTAAACAGCGCGCGGAATTCCTGTCCGAGTGGCTCGGGAGACTCCGAGCCCAGCATCTCTAGACTGATGGAGAACGCATGGCCGGCCCGCATCGATCGCGCCAAAAAGTCGAGAGCTTCCGGAAACTGTTCTTCGAAAGCACTGAACCGTTTTCGCTTTTTGGCCAGAATGTACAAGAGCGGCAAAGCGCTACCTGCTACTGCGCACGCAGCGATGCTCGGCGTCCGGAAGACCAAGAAAGTGAAGCGCCAGCCAACGGCAAAACCAGCCGCGGCGCCGAGCAGCGTGAATAAGAGAAATTGGCTTACCGTCCAACTGAGTCCCGCCTGCAGGAGTTGCGTATGCAGAAGACCGGCCAGCCGGAAGCTCGAGGCCATGCGATCGACGGCATTTTCATTCTGAGCTTCTATCAGGATTGTCGTCTCAGGCGTGTCTTCCGATTTGCCTTCCACAGCTCGAAGGACATGCTTGACCGCCTTCTTACGCCGCGCTTCGAGAATATTCAAGCCGAGCGCAGTCGCTACAAGAACGATCGCCAGAATCGAGAAGAAGAGGAAGTAAAGTAGTGGCGTCGACATGCAGTCCTCAGGAGATCTCCACCGTGGTCTGAAACGCGGACGCCGGAATTTCCACACCCGCCGCCTTTAACCGTTCGTAGAACTTTGGCCGCACGCCAGTCGCGCGGAACCGCCCAGTGACTCGACCGTTTTGATTTAGCCCGGTTTTTTCAAAAATGAATATGTCCTGCATGGTGACCAGCTCGCCCTCCATGCCGACGCATTCCGTGATCGCGCTGACGCGACGCGTACCATCACTGAAGCGCGCGATTTGAACAAACAAGTCCACCGCCGAACTTACTTGCTGGCGAATCGAACGGACCCCCATATTTGCATTGGCCATTCCCACCATGACCTCGAGGCGCGACACGGCATCCCGCGGCGAATTGGCGTGAACCGTTGTGAGTGACCCGTCGTGACCGGTGTTCATCGCCTGCAACATATCCAGCGCTTCCTCGCCACGAACTTCACCGACCACGATCCGGTCGGGACGCATACGAAGAGCATTAATAACGAGTTGGCGGATACGAATCGCGCCTTGTCCTTCGATGTTGGGCGGGCGCGTCTCCATTCTCGCGACGTGGACCTGATTGAGTTTTAGTTCCGCGGCGTCCTCAATCGTGACGATGCGTTCGTCCTCGGGAATGTAAGCGGACAGCGCGTTCAAGAGCGTCGTCTTGCCCGCGCCCGTGCCGCCGGAGATCACGATGTTCAGGCGAGCTTTGATGCACGCTTGCAGGAGCAGCAACATTCCCGCCGTGAGCGTCAAAGTGCTCACCAGCTGTTCGCCTTTCAGCGGTGTCCGTCCAAATCGACGAATGGAGAGCAACGGCCCATCCACTGCAACAGGGCGGATCGCGGCGTTTACGCGAGAGCCATCGGGAAGACGCGCGTCCACCAAGGGAGACGATTCGTCAACCCTCCGCCCGACACGCGATACGACCTTCTCGATGATGCGCAACAGATGAGCGTCATCCTTGAACTCAACCGGCGTCCGATAGAGCTTTCCCGCACGCTCCACATACACCAACCTCGGCGTCGTAACCAGGATGTCCGAGATGCTTGGGTCGGCGAGCAACGGCTCGAGCGGTCCCAGACCGAAGACCTCATCGAGCACCTCCTGCATCACCCGATCTTTCTCAATTACGCTAAGAGGCGTTTTTTCCTCTTCCATCAGCTTCGCTACCGCAGCGCGAACTTCATTGCGCATGCGATCGTTGGGCATCGACGAAAGAGTCTCGAGATTAATGCGATCCAGAAGTTTCCGATGGAGGACGAACTTCAGCTCTTGATACTCGGGCGTGTACGCCTGCGGTTGAAAAAGCCGGTCCACCCAACCGGCATCCCGCTGCATCATTGTGTTTGCCGCCATCGTAATTACCTATCCAAAAAAGGCGAACCTTTTTTTCGTCTTCTGCTGCTCGTCCACGCCGGCGATCTTCCGGGCGAGTTGCGCGAAGTGGCGCCGAAGATCCGCGCCCGGCGCAAGCAGCTTGCCTTCGGAGTACGATTCGTTCAGAGACTCATAGTCGCTCGGGATCGTCGCATAGACAGCCGTTCCCAGCATGCCTTCCAGTTCCGCAAGCGTTACGTCGAAATGCTTGGGCGCGCGATTCAGCAACAAGTGAACACGATCCGGACCGTAACCACCCTCGCGCAGTTTTTGCACAGTCATTTTGGCTCTGTGCAGTGCTGGGACGTCCAGAGTTGTAACCAGAAACAATTCGTCGATCTCTTCGAGCGCCGCGAGTGACGAATAGTTTAGGCTGCGGCCAAGGTCGACCAGCGTCCAGTCGTACTGCGCACGCGCAAAGCTGAGGACGGAGCGTAGCTGCTCCGGCCGTAGCGGATGCCGGTCGCACGGCGGCGGCGCACTGATAATCTCCAGTCCCGAGGCATAGCCATTCGACACCAGTGCTCGCCAATAGTTCTCGTCGAGTCTCTGTATGTTCTGCGCGGCGTCCGAAATGCTGTATGTCGACTTCGATTTCAGCAGAAACGAAATCATGCCCGCGTCGAAATCAAGGTCGGCAAGCAGGACTTTTCCGCCAACAAGCTGCGGTAACTCGATCGCCGCGTGGCAAGCAATCGTTGTGGCTCCGCATCCGCCCTTCGCGGAAACGAATCCAGCCGTATGTCCACCGCGCCGTAAGGACCGCGATGCGGATTTCCGCTCGTTGCCAATGCGCTCCAGAGCCGCTCGAACTTGCTCGCCGAATGGCGGGTACAAATATTCCGATGCGCCGGATCGCATGGCATTCAGAATCATCTTCGAGTCCGGTCCCGTGTTCAAGGCGAGAACCGCAGGCGCCGCTGAAGTGGCGCGCACACCGCGGATCAACTGTTCCGGCGACTCCCGCACCGTCGAAATGTCCATGAACAAGACTTCCGGACGCATCCGGTCGATCTTCTCGAACAGCTCGCCCATCTCGCCGGCTTCGGATGTCTCGAACAGAACGCGCACCGGTAACTCCTGGAGCGAAGCGTGCAGTTCGTCCCAGAGTTCTTTCGTTTGCACGACGGTGCCGGCGGTTAGGGGAAACATTACTTAGTAAGCTCCAGGCGAAGATGACGATTTACTTGCTGGCGGTGGCGCGACTTCGAAGGGCGAGGCCGAGCCGTCACCGGTTGAATGTGGCGGGACCTTCATCTCGGTGCGATGTCCTCCCGTGATCACTTCGATGATCAGCGGTGGAGTCACGTGCGGTGGCTCAGGGGCCGGCGGTGGTGGTACGGGTTTTTCGACCGCCACCGTCATGGTCCGTTGCTTCGGCTTTGGCGCGCGAGGCGGCGGACTCAGCGGACCTCCGAACAAGTTCGCCACCGCGGTTCCTGGCGTTTTCACCGTGTCTTTGTCCATCGGATTTCGCAACACCAGTTGGATGCGTGTCTCGCTGCTCGCCAGGCTCAGCACCTCCGCTTGTTCGGGCGTCACCAGCAGGTTGACCACCGGTACGTTCACCGGTTTACCTTCAGCGTCTTTCTGAATGTTCTGTCCCGCTGACAGCACTGTGATGTTCTGAAGCAGCGTCTTCTCCACTGGCCCGGAGTTTCCGGCACTACCTCCAGGAGGGGTTCCGGCGATCAGCAGATCCACGCGCATGCCAGGCACGACGAATCCGGCAACGCCGACCACGTCGTTCACCCGTACCGCCACGGCGCGCATACCTGGCGGGATGGTGGCCGCAAGACCCGCACCGGCGCCTCTGGCCGCCAGACGCGTCTCGACGATCGGCTCACCTTCGTTCATGCTCACCACCACTCCGCGGCCGACAACATCGTCAGCCTTCGCGATGGATCCTTTCGGCTGTGGACCGAACCAGTCCACGACTTTGACATCGGAGTCTTTGAGCAGCGTTCCGACACCAACGTCGTGATTGGCGACGACCAGCTGGATCGACGATGGTTTCGCGCTAGCAGTCAGCTTGGTTGAAATCAGCCGATAGAGAACGAAGCTCGCCAGTACTGACACTGCTAATGCAAATGCGAGGACGGATACAAGACGTTTATTCATTTCTTTCTTTCTTGCTCCCATTCATCACCGCCAACTTTGGGCCGGCGATGGACATCGGGTTGTTCTTCCATTTCTTTTCCGCAAACGCCCCGGCGCTGGAGGGTGCTAATGCAAGCAGAAGAGTGAGCTTGCGCTCAGCATCCTGACCGTCTTCCGCCTGAACGAGCGCAGGAAGGCGCCGAAGAGTCTGAAATCCAACGTTGCCTTTTCGTCGTGCGGTAGAGATCCGCAAAGCCGGTCCCTGCCGTTTAACCTCAGTACGGTGCGGAGACTGCCGCGGCACCGAGCTCCGAATTGGCCATCGACCAAATGCCATTTATGCTCCCGCCGGCACCGGTATACAAAGGCGCCGATGATAAGTCCTACAAGACCAATGACAATGTGTACTCAACAATGTCCTGGCCTTGCTTGTTACTGAACAAACAACCGTACAACTTTCTTCATTTGAGTCCCGAGGGATTGGCCGGAGACAGCGCGCTGCGCCGCACCGGCCGCAAACCCGGATCGCATCGGCTGTTTAGCTACCGGCCGCCGACGCGGCGTTGTTGAGGCGGGAATTTGCGATTGACCAAATTCCATTGATACTAACGCCGGCGCTAATGAACAGAGCCGCCGACGCCAGAGCCACGAAGGCAAGAAGCAGCGTGTATTCGATCAGGTCCTGGCCCTGATCGTCTCTGAGGAAATTCTTGAGTAGGTTCATTGGTTATACTCCTTTGGATTGCTTGTCTGCCGTTGTCACACGTTCGCGCCGAGCTGACTTCGTGATCGCGGGATAACGGTTCTTCCCACCCGAGGTGGTGGAAACTTGTTGGATTTCCGGTTGGCGCCGGACCGCCGTGAACACAACTGCGATCGTGTCATCGTAAATCACGCGCCAATTGTGTGATTCTTTGATCGCCGTAGAAAGCGCATATTTCGGCGGTAAGATAATGGCGTCGATATTGTACTTTTGGAGGTACTCCTCCCAGTCATACTTCGCACTCATCAAGTCAATATATTTCTGCTCGAAATCCTGGCCGTAAAAGTCGCTCCGTCCGTCAATAAAGACTCTGTGTTGTGGATAAAGCTGGTAGATGAGATAGTCGCCCCACTCATCGTCTGCAAAGATCCGGGCGTCCGGCATCGAACGCAGCACCTGAAGCGCCGTAGCAGGATACCTGCCGGGATCGTACTCTGCCTTCAGCTTTCCCTTGGCGCTCGGACTTGCCAGCAGCACGGCGACGAGCGCGATGCCGGAGATGCTGACCAGGTGAACCCTTGGAACGGTATCCATCTCCCCGAACTCCGCCGCCATGGCGCGGACAGAAGAGAGAAGGCGTTGCACCCAAGGGGCTGTTCTCGCTTTTTCGAGGCTGGCCAGCATCTCCCCGCATCCTTCGGCGATAAATGGCGCCGCTATGATTGCGAATAGTGGAACATTCCTTGCGGCGAATAGCGCGAGATGGCCCCAACCGGCCATCAGAATCAGTGCGGTGAAATTTCGGCGTCGCGCGGCATACCAGACTCCGCTAATAATTGCTAGAAACAGTAACGCCTCGAGGTACAGCGCAGCTGGCTCGTGGAAATTGATCGATTGATATTCACCGATATTCTGAACGTGATAGGGCTCCGAGAAATACTTTGCAATGTGAACGTGAAGGTGGTAAGTGTACGGATTAATTAGCGTGGCGGCGCCGCAGATAATCGTAATTACGATGAACCACTTTGCTCTATTCAGTGCCGTCGCGCGTGACTTTGAATCATCGACGAACATCGCACGTACGATCTCTCCGGCGATACATCCAGCGAGGACGATGAACTCCGCAAGGAAGCCTCCATGCAGGTTGGTCCACAGTATGGTTAACGGAGGGAGCAAAAGGAGCAACTTCAGCCGGCCGTCATTCACCCGATCCAGGATGAACAAAAGGATTACCAGGAAGAGCATGGTAAACAAATGTGGACGGGCAAGCCAATGCAGCGTCGATGCCGCGCATGTCAGGACCGTGACTCCCCCTGCTAGCAATGCGTTATCGCAATGCCGGCGCAGCAGGCGGAACAATAGGGCGAATGTCGTGCAAATCACCAGAATGCTCGCAGCCACGACAGTTGCGAGCCCACCGTGGTGATAGACCCAGGCAAAGCAAATGTCCCACAACCATTCCCACGCGAACCAGGCCTCTCCGGCCTTTGTGAATGAAAATACATCGCTATGCGGAACCCGGCCATTCTCCAGAATCCATTCGCCCGTGCGAATGTGCCAGCCAGTGTCGCCATCGCCGAGCATGGTCTTGGCCCCGTCCAAACGCGCGAACAGGAACACGAGTGGCATCAGAAAGATCACATCCGTCAATCCCGGTAGGATTCTGAGGATCGGGTTGATGCGAGTGTTTGCCATGTTATTCAATCAGTGCGGCTGTGGGCACGCGAATTGGATTATTGACTCCCATCAACGGAACGGTCGGCGTACCGCCTAAAGTGAACGCTCCGGTTACGATTTGGAGCGGTCCGATATTACCGCCCCCTTGAAAATTCACCCAAGCTCCACGCGGCTGATAAACGGCGCCGAATAGCTTAGTATTCGGAGTCGCCCATAAATTCATTTGTGGCGAGTTGCTCGCAGCCGGAACTCTCGAATTTACACACGGGTTATCGATGGACGCCACACCAGGAGCTTCCGTCACACATCCCAACCCGCTAGTTACGATATTGCCCTGAGCATCGTAGGCGACATGACTATCGCCGCGGTCCTGCCAAAGCAGATAAGGTGTGTAGCCTTGTAGCGCCGATGGGAGCGTTGTGCTCGCATCGTTCAAGCCATGAAGAGTAACACCCGAGTTATTATTGTTTCCGCTTTTAAACGACAACCCCGCTTGTCCATAGGTGAAATTAGAAGGCCCGAATGCGTTAATCGCAGCGGGGACGATACTGGTTAGTCCTGGATATCCGGCATATCCAGCGCCTGGATTGGGAACGTCCGTAAATATGAACATTTCCCCTGGGTCTACCTGAGTGTTTCCAACCGGTGTCTGATCGCGGATCACCGTTCCGTGATCGAGCATGAAATCCGGCAGTCCAGTCGCTGTTCCCGCGAAAACATATTGACCTGGAGCGAACGTGATGGTCTGATTGCTGCTACCGGTCTGCAGGCCGCCGAAGAAGACGTACGTGCCGAATCCGGCGCCGTTGGTGCTAAGCGTTGTGAAGCTTCCATCGAACGTGAGTTGCGCCCCAGTAGCTCTACCGGAAGTATCGACGGCGTAATATTTGCCTGGAACCAGAACGTAGGGGTCACCTTGTGTTCCCGATCCCGAAACTGCGCACGAGCCTAATAAACAAGCGTTGGCCGGATTCAGAGTGCCATTACGAATCGGCCATTCCTGCGCCGGCGGATTCACCAGCGGAGGTTGTGTTTTGCCTGAGGTTGGGTCCCAGAATTGCGGCCCATCGGCGTAGCCATTGGTCCACGGTTTGCTCCACTGAGTCGCCGTGCAAGCTCGTCCGCTGCCAACCATGCAAGTTCCGTCCCCGCGGATGTCGGTGAACTGCGTGTTGCTGACGGTGCCGCTGCCCCCGAGTGTGGCGGCTCCCGGGACATTCGACGCGATGAACATTCCACCGCCCGCCTGCACATTGCCTCCGCCTTGCAGGTTGAAATCGATGCCGGTTCCATTCGGCCCTGGATCGTTTTGGCGATTTAGCAGATCCAGCGACGCGCTGAGCGCAACGTTCGTAATTGCCGCGGTAGCGCGCGCGCTGACACTGCCGGTTGTGTTGCCGAGAACCGCTGAGAATAACTGCGGGATTCGCTGAGTCACTCGAACGGTAACCCAATAAGCCACCTGAACGCCGGGAGCCGTTGGCGCGGGAGACGTGATATCGGACGCCACTGTGACGCTCACGTTCCCGCCGCCGTCCGTGAAACCCAGTTGCCGTGCATATTGGCAGGCGCTGTAAAGATTGCTGCTACTCGAGATAGAACTGCAGGATATCGGCGCGTGATTGCAGAACAGGCTCGTACTGCTCGACCCGCAGGCATAAGGAGGACCACCGGGACTACGCATCTTTGCACTGTTGATCGCGGCCAAAGCTGCCGCATCAGCCGCTGTCTGCGCACTCTTCTTAACGAAGTATGACCAGCCGAGGTCGACCGCTAGTCCCATGACGCCGCACATTGCGACTAGTGCAAATGTGACCAGCAACAGCGCCTGGCCATTCCGATTTGTTTCGCGACGTTCCATAAATCTCAGAACTGCATGCTCTCCCGCGATGACCCCGGAAAATTAACGGTCATAAACCCGGTGCTCGGCCCGGCTCCCGGCCAGAACATGGAAATGGCCGACTGAAAAGGATACTGAGTCGAGAAGGTAATTGGCGCGCGAATTTGTGCGCCCGCGCCAGTCGGAAATACATCGGCCCTGCCAAGCAGGTCTTTGATTGTTTGCAATCCAGTGTCATCCGCTGGATTTAACGACTTCATCTCTACTTTCAGTTGCTCGGGATCCAAGCCGACGCCGGCGTTCTGAATCACTGCGGCAATCTGTCCCACGGTCACCAGGCAGTTGTTGGGGGCGATTCCGCAGTCCTGCCCGTGCACAATCGTGAATCTGGTTCCTTCTTTTATCGCGTAAGCGAGAGTATGATAAATCCACATTCCTCGCGCCATCTCGAAAGTCGAAATCAACACGAAGACCAGAGGTATTCCTACCAGCGTCATCTCGATCGTCGCGTTGCCCCGTTGTCTTTTATGAGTACGCATGGCTAGGACACCGGGGTTGTATTCAGCACCGGCGCCTGAGCCGTGCGGGTGATTGTCAATTGGCCCATCACAACACCTGGGATGGGAATCAACGGAATCGACAAGTAAGTAACCGTGATGGACGCCGCGCTAGTGCCATCTGGCCCATTCACCGGGCAGGCCGTAACGGCGATCGGGTGTGCGGCATTGACGAAGCCTGGAGTCGACGGACAAGCCCCAGAGCTACAAGAAGTCAACGTCTGCGCGTTTGGCAAGGAATTCATTTCTTGAAGCACGATTACGCAGGCTCCGGAAGTATCCGATGCTGCGCTGGTGCTATATGCATTCGCAAGCGCCGCCACACGAGCTGCGTTCTGCGTACAAATGGCTGCATACGAATAAAAGCCGAAATCCAGGACGCCAACAAAGAGGAAAAGAATCCAGGGAAGCATCAGAGACACTTCGATGATGGCGTTGCCCCCTTCAGCGCGTTTCTTCGAACCGTGTTTCATCTCTACACCTGAAAAGACCGGACACACCTCACCCGAGCACTGTTATTCTCTACAGTGAGGCGAGCTTCCCAGAAGACACACTTATCCCGTGAGCGTCTTAACGGTCACTCTCTAGGAGAACGGGACTAGTACTTTCGTTCTTCGGGCCTGAGCAAATATAGCCGCCGTACTAGCCCACAGTCAATAATTCGGATAGGGTAGGCCGTCCGGCTTAATCCTTTTGGATTAAGCCAACTGGCTGGATCAGAAGAGGATTAAAGGGATCGAGATGCTACCGCTTCGCGCCTGAGAGCCCACCGATCCTGCAGGAATTGCAGAGCCCGAAGCCGCTGCCGTTTGCCTGGATGTATCCGCAGAACTCGGTAAGATGTTGCAGTTCACTTTGACTCAAAGATGATTGCTCGTAGGGATTTTCGGTAATGGCCGGAATTGAGCTGCTCGGCTGCGGATGCAAGGTTGTTCCCCAAGCACGCATACCCGACGCCAGGTTCTCGTAAGTCGGCGTTGACGGATCGCATTGTCCGCCGATCGGAACACTTGCGAGAAGCTTAACGACGACGGATGTCGGTCTCGCCGGCGTGAGGGTGTTGCTGACCAGGTCCTCCTGAGCTGATAACGAATTAAGACCGTTCGGAGTCACTTTGCAAGAACAGCACGAGATCAGTTCTTCGGCCGGATCGAAGACGTATACATTCACGCAAATGTTGCCTACGGGCACCGTGCCCTGTGTTCCCGTGTTTGTGAGAACAACAAACGAATCACCCAAGTTCAGATTTGAAATGTAGTTGACCTGGAAGACATCGCCAGGCTCAATTAGGGCCCCGACCGAAATACAGGCAGTCGCAGTCGTTCCCTTCCTGACTTCATTTGAGGTGATTGCGGAAGTGGTATTGCAGAGTCTTTCGTTTGGATCGTTGGCGCTCGCAGTAACACTGACTGTTATCATGCACTCCGCCCCCGGATCGAGCATTGCGCCCGACAGCGAGATTGTCGTTGTCGTGGTCTGAAGACTTCCCCCGCACGCAGCAATGGGCCCGCCCGGAGTGGTAACGACAAGTCCCGCAGGTAACGTATCCGTGAAGCCGATTCCGCTCAAAGCGCCGACTGAATTTGGATTGGTGATCGTGAACACTAAGTTCACGGCATTTCCCGGCTGAACGGTTGCGCTGTCGAATGATTTCGCCAGAATCGGAGCCAGAGTTTGTGCTGGGCTACTCACCGTAACTGTGTCGAAGCAGTTATTGTTGCCCTCATTGGTCTCCATTACGATGTTCCCCGGATCAACCATACAGGAGCCGCCGCTTCGAGGATTGGCATACGTCCCCGCACTGCTCGCACTGGCCATGAACGTCACGGCAAAGGAAGAGCCGGGCGCCAATGTCACAATTGACGGGTTCGCCGTGCAGACCAAGTTGTTGTTCGCAATACCGCAACTGATGCTCCCGCTGTTGCCGATATTTCCCAGAATATTAGTTACAGATGCTGATCCGTAAGAGATGTTTGCATTCGGAAGGCTATCAGTGAGAATAGTGCTCCCGGCGACAAAAGCTGCCTGCCCGCTTCCGTTGTTAACGACCGTGATCTTCCAGTTCCAAGTCGTCCCCGGCGAGGTCTGGCCGCCGACATTGTTGGTTTTCACCGCAGCGAGGTCGGGCGAGGTCACCATCACAACATCCGCGCAATCATTATTGTTCTCGTTGCTCTCCAGCACGACATTTCCCGGGTCGACTGCACAGCTCCCACCCGTCCGTGGATTTCCGAACTGTGCGATAACTGCCGGCGTCACCAGGAAACTGACATGGAACGACGAAGTCGTAGCGAGCGTAACGGTTCCGCCGTTGGCGACGCAATTGAGATTGTTCGCGATGATGTTGCAAATGATGGCGCCGGGGTTCGTGACGCCGGCGAACCCTGAAGCCAGGGCTGAACCATAAGTCACGCCATTGTTCGGCAGGCTGTCCGTCAGGATAGTTTGGCCGCTAGCGAAGGACGCTGCCGAATCGCCGTTGTTCGAGACCTTGATGTCCCAGGTCCAACTATTTCCCAACGTCGTCGCACCGGAGACATTATTCGTCTTTACCGCTGTCAGGTCCGCTGAAGTTAGAGCGAACACAATATCGCCAGCGAAGCCGGATATCGGCATAGTCAACGCCACGCCATCCGCGGTTACCGAGAGCGCCTCTATATCAAACACGCCGCTGTTCGGAGGTGTTACGCCAACTGGTGGGTTTGCAATCGAATCATAGGGAAACGTCTTCGGCTGCCACACTCCACTCGAGAACACAGACTGGTAGAGCGCGTTCGGCACGCCGGCGCCGCCGAATTGAGAACCGTAGCTAATCCAAGAATAAACTAGCTTCCCGCCCACCACTGTCGCGTTTACAAAGATGCCCGGCCCAACGTTGGTCGTACTGTCTACTACTTGCATCGTCCAGGTTGGATTGTTGAACGGAGTTCCGACCAATACAGAAGGCACGATGGTGCTGTCGTTGTAATACGGCACATAAATGCTCCCGTTATAGATCGTGCCGTAGCCAAACGTATAGATTGTGTCCGAGATCAGGGTGTCTAAACGGACCTCGGGCGACAGTATGCCGCCAGAAAACCGTCTCGTATACGTAGCATCATCGCGACCCAGGTTATAGACGAAAGTGATCCCATCAGAAGGATCCAGGATCGCTACATAGTCTTTGATAGTCGCGGGCGCCGAGTTAATCTTATGTACCGCGCCCCATGCTCCGCCGGAATAGACCACGTAGTTCAGGCTGAGGAACTCGTCCTGAAACACCGCCACGATGTCCCCATTCGAAAGTACCCGGATCGAACCGATGAACACCTGGCTGCCCCAGGCATTCGTTACCGCGTACGGTGCTCCGTAGGTATCCGTAGTGAGATCGTAATTGACTAAGTAGTGTGTGCTAGGCAACGTGGTGTAACCCAGAACGATCGTGGAAGCTCCGGCGAACCACACCGCATCGGGAATGTTTGGGTCTGCGTGCAAATCATCCTGCGAAGCCCAACTCTGGCCGTCGGTGCTTTTGTAGATCCGCGTATGATCCGATGGCTGCCCCCACATGTACAGCGCGCCGTTGGCTTTCACGGGACCAAAGGGTTCTGTGAACGAAGTGGGAACCACGAGGTGATGTGCCGCATCCACCGCATAGGCGTTCAGAGCCTTGCCCGGCGCTTGCGCCAGTACGTTGCTCGCGGTGAATAACGACACCACCAGCATCGTAACTGCAAGCTTCGGTATTTCGCCTCGCGAGATATTCGCAACCCTGGGCCTGAGCGGAGCAGGACCAACCAGCTCCACGTGAGGGCAGCGACAGCTCGGAGAGTATACGGCTGACCGCAGCCAGTACATATGCCTCCGTGG
>Ga0335082_10006260_pt1 | contig 12988 bp, 12 predicted proteins | sample Lox_Sample_41_FD_206718 | JGI IMG/M metagenome (GOLD analysis project Ga0335082, IMG submission 206718) | Soil microbial communities from Loxahatchee National Wildlife Refuge, Florida, United States - Lox_Sample_4.1 | ecosystem: Environmental > Terrestrial > Soil > Wetlands | place: USA... | reverse complement strand
ATCATCCTCAAGGCGATCGACCTGACGATCGGCTTGCGGGTCTCCCCAGAGGTCGAAGTCGAAGGCCTCGACCTCAACCTCCACGGCGAAACGGTACACACCTGATCCCGTCCTCCAGCACTGGGGCGCTCCTTCGGGAGCGCCCTTTTTTTCGGAAGACAAGTATCGGATTACGGGAATCGGAGAGCTCTACTTCTGTTCCGCTCCCCGATCCCTGATCGGCGATGCCTGATCGCCCGGGCCTTCGATGACGACGCCTTCGCCGCGCAGCCGGTCGGCGACGCCGGTGGCGCGGAACAGCCAGCCGATGTTGACCAGCATGACGGTCTTGCCGGGCTTGCCGAGCGCCGCGTGGACGACCTTCAGCGTGTCTTCCACGGCGCGGCTGTTTATCTCGCCGAACTTGTGCGACTGGGAAACGCAGCCGGCGAACAGCGGCGTCGAATAGTGCGCCTTGATGCCGGCGATGTCGCCCACCGCCCAGGCATCGGCCGCGGGCACGGCGTGCCGGCCCAAGGTCTCGACATCGCCGAGGCCGTTCTCGAAGCAGACGCGCCCCGCCTCGGGCGGCAGCTTCAGCATCTCCTTGACCAGCGGCACGGCGCTGTATTCGGCGATGCGCTGCACCTTGACGTGCTTGGCGCGGGCGATCTTCTCGGCCGCCTGCTCCGGCAGGCGGCCGGTCAGCTTGTTGGCATCGACGTAATCGGCGAACAGCTTGAAGCCGGCCAGCAGCGGGCTGTCGTCGTCGTAGCGGTCGGCCTTCTTGCCGATCTGCTCGCGGGCCGCGACGAAACGGGCGCGCAGTGCGGGCGGCAGCGAAGCCTCGAGCTTCTGATCGCCCGGCATCGACAGCGCATCGCGGTGCATCAGGATGAACCACGACATGCCGACGAAATCGAGGAAGCCCGCGTGCGCCTCGGGCGGCAGGAACACCGCATCGGCGCCGTCAATCGCCGCTTCCAGGCGCCTGGTGTTCCAGGCGAGCTTCTCGGGCATCAGGCCGACGGTGCCGAGAATCCAGATCTCGGAATCGCCCTTCTTGATATGCCACATCGCCGGGCCCTGGGCGCTGGCATCGACCACCACGACTTCGGGAACCGTCGACCAGTCGGTCACCGGAGGGGCGTCCGGCGAAGCCGCCCGCGCCCCGGCCAACAAGGCCAATGAGGCCGCCACCCACCATCGTCTCATCGCTCGCTCCAGCTTTGCCTCGGTTATGCGGTGCAAACATGGGCCGCCACCTTGCCGCACCATGACATTCCTGTGAGCCGCCCGCGGCAGATTGGCGTTTGCGCAGTGTATGCTGCCATCGCTTCCCGGATACGGTAAGATTCTCCACCCACAGCGAGTGCGCCCCGTGCTTTTTCCCGGCCGATTGGAACAGCTGCCGCCTTCCTCCTTCGCCAGACTGGCGGGCCTGCTCGAGGGCGTGCCGCCGGGGGCCGAGCCGATCAGCCTGGCGGTGGGCGATCCGCACGGCGCCGTGCCGGCCTTCGTGCTGGAGGCCATCGGGCGCCACGAGGCGCGGTTCGGCGAGTATCCGCCCATCGAGGGAACCGTCGAATGGCGCGCCGCGGCCGCGGCCTGGCTCAAGCGGCGCTTCGGCGCCGAACTCGATCCCGCAACCCAGGTGCTGCCGCTCAACGGCACGCGCGAGGGCCTGTTCCTGGCGCCCAAGATTGTGACGCCGGAACAGAAGGGCGGCGGCCGGCCGGTCATCCTGCTGCCCAACCCGTTCTACCAGTGCTATGCCGCGGCGATCCTGGCGGCGGGCGCCGAGCCGGTCTACGTGCCGGCCCGCGAAGCCACCGGGTTCCTGCCGGACTACGCCTCGCTGCCGCTGGCGATCCTGGAGCGCACGGTGGCGGCCTATTTCTGCTCGCCCTCCAATCCCGAAGGCGCCTGCGCCGGCGAGGCCTATTGGCAAACATTGTTCGCGCTGGCCGACGCCTACGAGTTCACGGTGTTCGCCGACGAGTGCTACGCCGACATCTACCTCGACCGCGAGCCCTTGGGCGCGCTTGCGGTGCGGCGGTCGCCGTTCGAGCGGCTGCTTTCGTTCCATTCGCTGTCGAAGCGTTCCGGCCTGCCGGGGCTGCGCTCCGGCATGGTGGCGGGCGATGGGGCGCTCATCGCCCGGTTCCGCGCCTTCCGCAATTACGCCGGACCGCAAGTGCCGCTGCCGCTGTTGGCCGCCGCCGCCGCGGCGTGGAGCGACGAGGCGCATGTCCGCGACAACCGCGCCCGCTACGCCGAACGGTTCGAACTGGCCGAGCGGATGCTCGGCGGCCACCCGGGTTTCCGGCTGCCGGCGGGCGGGTTCTTCCTGTGGCTCGAGGTCGGCGACGGCGAGGAGACGGCGCTGAGGTTGTGGCGCGACAAGGGAATCCGCGTGCTGCCAGGCGCCTATATGGGACATGAAATCGAACCGGGAAAAAGCCGCACCAATCCTGGATTCCGCTATATCCGGATGGCGCTCGTCAACGATTTATCAACCATTGCGGCGGCACTCGATAGAGCGGGTACCGTGTTGAGCGAAAAGCGGCCATGAGCGGTGTGCGCACCTCGGGCGTCTATCAGCCCCGCCGGCGCGGCGCGGCGATGGCCGATGCCGTGGCCGAACTGCAGCGCGCCCTCACCCGCTTCTTCAAACTGGTCCTGATGCGCGGCGCCGGACTGCTGGTGCTTGTGGCGGCCGCCGCGGTCCTCCTCGCCTTCATCAGCTACGATCCCGCCGACGCCAGCATCAACAACGCCTCGGGCGGCGAGGTCTCCAACCTGCTGGGACCCGTCGGCGCCACCGCCGCCGACATCCTGCTGCAGTTCTTCGGCTTTGCCGCGCTCGCCTTCCTGGCGCCGCCGATCGTCTGGGGCACCCGCGCCTTGATGGGCTGGCCGCTGCGCTATGCCGTGGCGCGCGCCTTCGCCTGGCCGCTGGGGACGATCCTGTTGGCCGCGGGGCTCGGCATCCTGCCCAATCCCGGCGGCATTCCGGCCGGAGCGGGCGGCGTCATCGGCCTCTTTACCGACACCCTGGCGCATCGCTACGGCGCGCTTCACAGCCTTGCCTGGCTCGGCTGGGGCGCGCCGGCGCTGCTGCTCGCGACCGGCCTGGCGCTCGCGGTCCTCGCCGCCGACCTGCGGATCAAGCCGCTGCTGCGCGGCGGCCTGCAGGCGCTCGCCTTTTTCTACTGGCTCGGCACGCTCTTGAAATTCCCCTCGCGCGAGGAGCCCGAAGCCCATCGCAGCGAGCCGGCCATCGACCGCGACGAGGATTTCGGCCTGGGCGCGGCGCCCGAACCCGTCGCTTCGCGCGGCAGCCGCATCAAGCGCGAGGAGGCAAAAAAGTCCGCGCTTGCCAAGCGCGCGCACCAGCCGGCCCTCGCCCTCGAATCCGGCGAATACCAGTTGCCGGCCCTGGGCCTCTTGGCCGAGCCGGTGCGCCAGGGCGACCAGGCGGCATTCTCCGACGAGTCGCTGGAAGAGAACGCCCGCATGCTGGAATCGGTGCTCGGCGACTTCGGCGTCAAGGGGCGCATCGTGGCGGTGCGCCCCGGTCCGGTGGTGACGCTCTACGAATTCGAGCCGGCGGCGGGCGTCAAGTCGAGCCGCGTGATCTCGCTGGCCGACGACGTGGCGCGCTCGATGTCGGCGGTGGCGGCGCGCATCGCGGCGATCCCGGGGCGCAACGTGCTGGGCATCGAGCTGCCCAACGCGACGCGCGAGATGGTGTACCTGCGCGAGCTCTTGGCCTCCGCCGAGTTCGAGAAGATCCGCACCGCGCTGGTGCTGGCCCTGGGCAAGACCATCGGCGGCGAGCCGGTGATGGCCGACCTCGCCAAGATGCCCCACCTCTTGATCGCCGGCACCACCGGATCGGGCAAGAGCGTGGCGCTCAACACCATGATCCTGTCGCTGCTCTACCGGCTGCCGCCCGAGCAGTGCCGCATGATCCTGATCGATCCTAAGATGCTGGAGCTTTCCGCCTACGACGGCATCCCCCATCTGCTCGCCGCCGTCGTCACCGAACCGCGCAAGGCCGTCGTCGCCCTCAAATGGGCGGTGCGCGAGATGGAGGAGCGCTACCGCAAGATGAGCAAGCTCGGGGTGCGCGGCGTGGAAGCCTTCAACGAACGCGTCCGCCGGGCCAAGCAGAAGGGCGAAACCCTCAAGCGCACGGTGCAGACCGGCTTCGACAAGGAAACCGGCAAGCCCATCTACGAAGACGAACTGCTCGACCTCGAACCGATGCCCTACATCGTGGTGGTGGTCGACGAAATGGCCGACCTGATGATGATCTCGGGCAAGGAGATCGAAGGGGCGGTGCAGCGCCTGGCGCAGATGGCGCGCGCCGCCGGCATTCACCTCATCGCCGCCACCCAGCGCCCGTCGGTCGACGTCATCACCGGCACCATCAAGGCCAACTTCCCCACCCGCATCTCCTTCCAGGTGACCAGCAAGGTCGACAGCCGCACCATCCTGGGCGAGCAAGGCGCCGAGCAGCTGCTCGGCCAGGGCGACATGCTTTACATGATGGCGGGCGGGCGCATCCGCCGCATCCACGGCCCGTTCGTCTCCGACCGCGAGGTCGAGGACGTGGTGAAGTTCCTCAAGACCCAGGGCCGGCCGGACTACCTCGACGCCGTCACCGAGGAACCGGACGAGGACGACGATCCCTACGCGCTCTACGGCGAGGAAGCCGGCGAATCCGGCGACGACCTCTACGACCAGGCGCTGGCCATCGTGGCGCGCGAGCGCAAGGCCACCACCAGCTACATCCAGCGCCGGCTGCAGATCGGCTACAACCGCGCCGCCCGCCTGATCGAGCGGATGGAAGAGGAAGGCGTCATCTCCAAGCCCAATCATAAGGGCGTGCGCGAGGTGCTCCTGCCGGAACATGAGGAATAGGACGCACGCCCTTCTCTGTTCGCTTGCGCGCAGCGCGCGCGGGCGCGTGCGCGAGGTGCTGCTGCCCGAGCACGAGGAACGCTGAGCCGGTGACGCCCAAAGCGCAGCTCGACGCCTTCCTCGACAAGTTCGCGCCCGAGATCGCCAAGTCGACGCGCGGCGTTCTCAGCGCGATGCGCAAGCTCTGCCCCGGCGCGGTGGAACTCGTCTACGACAACTACAATGCGCTGGCCATCGGCTTCGCCGACGGCGAGCAGGTCAAGGACGTGTGGTTCTCCATCGCCGTCTTTCCCCGCTGGACGAGCCTGTTCTTCTTCAAGACCTTGCCGCTGAAGGACCCCGACAAGCTGCTCAAGGGCAACGGCAAGACCACGCGCCACATCGTGCTCAAGGACGGCGCCGAGACGCTGGCGGAGCCGGGCGTGCGCCAGCTGATCAGCCAGGCGCTGGAGAAGGCCGGCCAGCCCTTCGTGGGCGGCCGGGGACGCATCATCATCAAGTCGGTTTCGGCCAGGCAGCGCCCGAGGCGGCCATAGGCCGGTTGCGATCAAACAGCGCGATTGTCATCCCGGGCGCGAAGCGAAGCGGAGCGACCCGGGACCCACCGAGACGCATCCTGGTGGGTCCCGGCTCTGCGCGCTGCCCGCGCAGCGCTTGGCCGGGATGACAAGCTTTGGTTCGCAGCAATTGAGCCCGAACTTTAGCGCGGCTTGATGCCCACTTCGCCGGTCGAGGCGTCGTAGAGGACCGAGACCGCGTAGAACGGCACCGCGCCCGAGATGCGCGCGAACGGCAGGTTGGAATTGGGATCGATCCCCAAACCGGCGTGGTGCTCCGATCCGACCGTGAAACGCAGCCCGCCGCGATGGCCGCGTTCGTCCTGCAAGACGAGCGAGGCGACCGTCCCCGCCGGCCAAGGGAAGCCGTCGATGGCGCCCTGCGATTCCACGTGCAGGCCCGGCGCGCCGGTGTCGAACAGGACACGTCCGCAGATGCGCGCGCTCGTGTTGTCGTTGATGAGACAGCCGGGCACGGCGCTGCCGACCTTGGGCTGCGGCAGGCGGAACATCGTGTAGCCGGCCGTCTCCTCGGCGCTCGGATTGAGGATCAACTTGCCCGGCTCGCTGTCCCCCGGACGCGGCAGCAGCACGATCCAGTGGTTGACGCCGAGCGCGATCAGCGGATTGTCGACTTCCGCCGGACGGAACAGCGTGCCGAAGATGGCGCGGAAGCCCTGCTTGGGAATGCCGCTGCCGCCGATGCCGTAGTCGGCCGGCGCCACGCGCGAAACCGGGCAATGGGGTTGGCGCTGCTCGCAGTCGACGATTTGCACGGCTTCGAAGCTGACCGGCCCCGCGACCTCGCCAAGCGACAGCGTGGCCCGGGCGACGACGCCGCGCAGCTCGGCGCCGGAACCGTAGGAGTAGTTCGAGGACGTGCCCGACGGCGTGAAGTCGCCGGTGACCAGCGTGCCGGGCAGCACCCGGATGCCGGTCGAACCGGTGTCGAGCATCGCCTCGACGGCGGTCGCGCCCAGCCGGATGGGGACCGAATAGCGGATTTCGCCGTCCGGCAGGACGGTCTGGCGGATCGGAATCTCCACCCGCGCGGCTTGTGCTTGCGCAGCAGCCAGACATCCAAGTGCGGCGAGGACCGTCGCCGTCATTTTCTTCATCAGGCACCCCCGGTCCGCCGAACCCAAGCCGATCCTGTCTCGAATGCGCGCCGATTTCATGGCGGCTGCGGAATCGCTTCCTCCGGACACCGGTCGTGTATTCGCCGGCGGCAACCGCGCGGGTTCCGGCCGGCGTGCGCCACGGCGGCGGACGGGGCCGTCGACAACGAAGGGCGAAAGCAGGGGGGCGGCAGCAGTGGTTCGCGGCGCATTGTGCCGGCCAGGTCTCTTGCCGGCCGTCGTGGCCGCGGCGAACGCGAGCAACCGTCTCATGCCAATCCTCCCCGGCGCATGGCCGATCATGGCACGAGGATGGACCGGATCGGCGCCGAGATCTTGCGCGGTTTGACGGCGCTTGCGCGCCTCGCGCTCCTGCCATGACTTGGCCTCGATACCGTCGCTGCGACTCTTGGATTATGTTCATTACTTCAATGACTTGGATCATCAAGCGAGGTTGCCCCAGGGGCAGGGGGCGGTTCGTTGACAGGGCCGCGGAGCCCGGCCTAGCTTTCGCGCCCACTTTACCGGGCGGCCGACAACCAACGCCCCGCAAGGCCGGCGGACGGAAAGGCTGCTCGCTGCAGGAAATCCCATGAAGGTCCTGGTGCCCGTGAAGCGGGTGGTCGATTACAACGTCAAAGTTCGCGTCAAGGCGGATCAGACCGGCGTCGAGCTTGCCAACCTCAAGATGAGCATGAACCCGTTCGACGAGATCGCGGTAGAGGAAGCCGTCCGCCTCAAGGAGAAGGGCAAGGCGAGCGAAGTGGTGGCGATTTCCATCGGCCCGCGCGAGGCCGCCGAGACCATCCGCAACGCGCTCGCCATCGGCGCCGACCGGGGCATCTTGGTCAAGACCGATGGCGACACCGAGCCGCTGGCGGTCGCCAAGATCCTGAAAGCCATCTGCGACGCCGAGCAGCCGGGCCTGGTCATCGCCGGCAAGCAGGCCATCGACGACGACGCGGGCCAGACCGGCCAGATGCTGGCGGCGCTGCTCGGCTGGCCGCAAGGCACCTTCGCCCACAAGCTGGAACTGGGCGACGGCAGCGCGCGGATCGAGCGCGAAATCGACGGCGGACTGCAGACCGTGGAGGTGAAACTGCCGGCGGTGATAACCACCGACCTGCGCCTCAACGAGCCGCGCTACGCCTCGCTGCCGGGCATCATGAAGGCCAAGAAGAAGCCGATCGAGGAGAAGGCGCCGGCCGATTACGGCATCGACGCGACACCGCGGCTGAAGGTGCTGAAGGTCGCCGAGCCGCCCAGGCGCCAGGCGGGCGTCAAGGTGAAGACCGTGGCCGAACTGCTCGACAAGCTGCACGAAGCCGGAGTGCTGTGATGGCCGCCCTCGTCGTCGCCGAGCACACCAACCAGGCGCTCAAGGACGCCACCGCCAAGACCGTCACGGCCGCGGCCGAGCTCGGCCGGCCGGTGCATGTCCTGGTGGCGGGCGAGGCCTGCGGCGCCGCCGCCGAAGCCGCCGCCAGGCTGGCGGGCGTCGAAAAAGTTCTCGTCGCCGACCATCCGCTCTACCGTCACATGGTGGCGGAAACCATGGCGGCGCTCATCGTCTCGCTTGCCGATCGCTACGACGCGATCCTGGCGCCGGCCACCACCAACGGCAAGAACTACCTGCCGCGCGTCGCGGCCGGGCTCGACACCCCGCAGATCTCCGAAGTCCTCAAAGTGGTGGCGCCCGACACGTTCGAGCGGCCGATCTATGCCGGCAGCGCCATCCAGACGGTGCAGGCGCCGGCCGGCAAGATGGTCATCAGCGTGCGCACCACGGCGTTCAAGGCGGCCGAATCCACGGGCGCCGCCCCCATCGAGACGGTCGCCCCGGCGGGCGATCCCGGCACCTCGCGATTCGCCGGCGAAGCGCTTTCCGGCTCCGCCCGACCCGAGCTGACCTCGGCCAGGCGGATCGTTTCCGGCGGGCGCGGCATGCAGTCGGCCGAGAATTTCAAGCTGCTCGAACGCGTTGCGGACCGGCTCCGCGCCGCGGTGGGCGCCAGCCGCGCGGCAGTGGACGCCGGCTTCGTGCCGAACGATTATCAGGTCGGCCAGACTGGCAAGGTGGTGGCGCCCGAGCTTTACATCGCCGTGGGCATCTCCGGCGCCATCCAGCATCTGGCGGGCATGAAGGATTCCAAGGTCATCGTCGCGATCAACAAGGACGAAGAAGCGCCGATCTTCCAGGTGGCCGATTTCGGCCTGGTGGCCGATCTGTTCACGGCGATTCCGGAACTGGACGAAGAACTGATGCGGCGCGGTTTTTAGACGAGGCAGAGCATGACCATCGAGCGGATAGGTGTGATCGGCGCGGGACAGATGGGCAGCGGTATCGCCCATGTGCTGGCGCTGGCGGGCTACGGCGTGGTGCTCGAGGACGTCGATCCCGGGCAGCTTGCCAAGGCGACCGCCCTGATCGACAAGAACATGCACCGCCAGGCGGCGCGCGGCACCGTCGCCGAGGCCGACATCCCCGCGGCGCTCATGCGCATCAAGACCTCGCAGAACCTCGAGGGCCTCGGCGATTGCGACCTCGTCATCGAGGCGGCCATCGAGGACGAGGCGGTCAAGCGCAAGATCTTCCAGGATCTCTGCCCGCGGCTGGCCAAGCGGGCGATGATCGCCACCAACACCTCGTCGATCTCGATCACGCGGCTGGCATCGGCCACCGACCGGCCGGAGCGCTTCATCGGCCTGCATTTCATGAACCCGGTGCCGGTGATGCAGCTGGTGGAAGTGATCCGCGGCATCGCCACCGACGACGCCACCTATCAGGCGGCGCTCGAAATCGTCAAGCGCACCGGCAAGACGGCGGCCTATGCCGAGGATTTCCCGGCCTTCATCGTCAACCGCATCCTGCTGCCGATGATCAACGAGGCGGTCTACACGCTGTACGAAGGCGTCGGCAATGTCGAGGCGATCGACACCGCCATGCGGCTGGGCGCCAACCATCCGATGGGGCCGCTGCAGCTCGCCGATTTCATCGGACTCGACACCTGCCTCGCCATCATGCAGGTGCTCTACGACGGCCTGGCCGATTCCAAATACCGGCCGTGCCCGCTGCTGGTGAAATACGTCGAGGCCGGCTGGCTGGGGCGCAAAACGGGACGCGGCTTCTACGATTACCGCAGCGACCACCCGGTGCCGACGCGGTAGCGCCGTTCAATCCTCATACTGATCGTGCCGGCGCACCCAGAACTGCGACCGGCCGCTCTCGTCGCGGCCCTTGGGCGTGAGGTCGACGTAGTTGTAGGCGCTGTTCAAGATGTCGACGCCGCGCGAATAGGTGGAATAGGTATGGTAGACGGCTCCGTCCTCGCCTTTCGCGAACACGCTGACGCCCACGATCTCCTCGCCGAACCGGTTGGGCCGGCCGTAATTGATGGTGGCGCCGCCCGCGATCTGCTCCTTGGTGAAGGAGACGCCGTAGTCGAAGTTGAAATCGCTGCCGTAAGAGGAGACGAACTTGAAGCTCCAGCCCATGCGCCTCTTGTAGGCTTCGATCTTGGCCAGCGGCGCGCGGGCGACCGCGACGAAGCTGATATCGCGATGCGCCAGATGGATGGGCAGGCCGTTGTAATTGTCCGCCCAAAACGAGCAGCTCTTGCAGCCTTCGTTCCAGTCGGGATGGAACATGAAATGCTGAACGATGAGCTGGCTCTTCGTCCCGAACAGCTCGGCCAGTGATCGGGGACCTTCCGGCGTATCGAAGACGTAGTCCTTCTCGACTTTCTCCCAAGGCAGCTCGCGGCGCAGGCGGCTGAGTTCGTCGCGCTGGCGCGTGAATTCCTTTTCCTTGTCGAGAAACGCCGTGCGGCCGGCAGTCCATTCCTCGTGGCGCACAATTGCGGGCATCATCGTCCTCCGATATTCGAAGGTGACTATATCATCCCGACCTGCCGCCGCATCGTTGACGGCCGCGTCAGCGCCTTGCCGTCCGCTTGAACCAAGCGATTGAGTCCGGCGCCGACCAGTCGGCGGGGCCTTCGGCGCGGGCGATCTCGCGGCCGTTGGCGTCGATCAGAACGCTCATCGGCAGGCCGTAGGCGCCGAAGGCGCGCAGCATCGCGGCGTTGGCATCGACATAGGCGGCGAGCCCGCCGGCGCCGTGCGCCTTGAGGAAGGCCGCGGCATCGCCCGGCTCGTCGCGCCCGACATCCACCGCCACCACGACGAAACGCCCCGGCGGCAACGACGCTTCGAGCTTGGCCAGCGCCGGCAGTTCCTGGACGCAGGGCGCGCACCAGGTGGCCCACAGGTTGAGCAGCACCAGCCTGCCGCGGAACTCCCCGAGCCCGTGGAGCTTGCCGCCGGCGCCCGCGAAAACGAGGGTGGGAGCCGGTTTTGCCGGCTCGGTCAGCCGGAGCGGGGCGAGCGACGGCGGCGGCGCGTGGACAGTCGAGCCCGTCTTCCAATATAGAACGGCGAGCAGCACGGCGGCGCCGACGGCGGTTGCAACGGCGGCGAGGCGGAGCTTGGTCACAGGCGTCTCATGAGCAAAAACCGGATGTGGGGCGGCCGCTTCGATGGCGGCCCCGCCAAGATCATGGAGGAGTTTACGCCCTCCGTCGATTTCGACCAACGGCTGGCGGAGGAGGACATCGCCGGCTCGCGCGCCCACGCCCAAATGCTGGCCGTCCAGGGCATCATCCCGCGGGCCGACCGCGACGCCATTCTCGGCGGCCTCGACGCCATCGCGGCGGAAATCGCCGAAGGCCGCTTCGCCTTCAAGCGCGAGCTGGAGGACATCCACCTCAACATCGAAGCGCGGCTGGCCGAGCTGATCGGCCCGGCGGCGGGGCGGCTGCACACCGCCCGCTCGCGCAACGACCAGGTGGCGACCGATTTCCGCCTGTGGGTGCGCGGCGCCTGCGCCCGCGCTGACGAAGGACTGAAGGCGCTCCAGCGGGCGCTGGTCGCCCAGGCGGAGGCCAATGCCGACGCGATCATGCCCGGCTTCACCCACATGCAGGCGGCGCAGCCGGTGAGCTTCGGCCATCACTGCCTCGCCTATGCGGAGATGCTGGCGCGCGACCGCGGCCGTTTCGCCGACGCCGCCAAGCGGCTGAACGAATGCCCGCTGGGCGCCGCGGCGCTGGCGGGAACTTCGTTCGCCATCGACCGCGAGGCCGCCGCCAAGGCGCTCGGCTTCATCCGGCCGATGCGCAATTCGCTCGACGCCGTTTCGGCGCGCGATTTCGCCCTCGAATATCTGGCGGCGGCGGCGATCGCGGCCACCCATCTGTCCAAGCTGGCGGGCGAGCTGGTGCAATGGTGCTCGCCGGCCTTCGGCTTCGTGCGCCTGCCGGACGCGCTGACCACCGGCTCGTCGATCATGCCGCAGAAGCGCAATCCCGACGCGGCCGAGCTGGTGCGCGGCAAGACCGGGCGCGTGCTGGGCGATTTCGTGGCGCTGGCCACCGTGGTCAAGGGCCTGGTGCTGGCCTACGGCAGTGACCTGCAGGAGGACAAGGAACCCGTGTTCGACGCGGCCGACACGCTGGAAGCCTCGCTCGGCGTGATGGCGGCGATGATCGCCGAGCTTGAGGCCGACGCCGCCAGGATGCGCGCCGCGGCGGCGGCCGGCTATCCCACCGCCACCGATCTGGCCGACTGGCTGGTGCGCGTGGCGGGCAAGCCCTTCCGCGCGGCGCACCAGGCCGCCGGCGCCATCGTCAAGCGCGCCGAGCTGCTCAAGCTCGATCTCGACCAGCTACCGATCGAAGAGATGCAGAAGATCGAGCCGGCGGTGACTGCCGAGGTCTATGCCGTGCTGGGGCTGGAAGCCTCGCTGGCCTCGCGTATGAGCCTGGGCGGCACGGCGCCGGCCCGCGTGCGCGAGCAGGTCGCCTTCTGGAAGGAGAAGCTGAAATGACCTTGCGCCTTCTCTTTGCCCTGGCAATGGCGCTTGCCGTCGCCGGATGCGGGGTCAAGAGCGATCTCGAACGACCCGATCACAAGCCCATCCAGAAGAACGAGAAGGATCCCTCCCGGCCGCCTTCGCCGATCGGACGATGAACCATTTCTGCTATCAGGGCGGCGTGCTCCACGCCGAACAGGTCGATCTGGCCGCGCTGGCGGACAGGATCGGCACGCCGTTCTACTGCTACTCGACCGCCACGCTGGAACGGCATTACCGCGTGTTCGCCGACGCCGTGCCGCACGACGCGCTGATCGCCTATTCGGTCAAGGCCAACGGCAACCTCGCGGTGCTGAAGACCATGCAGCGGCTGGGCGCCGGCGCCGACGTGGTCTCCGGCGGCGAACTCAGGAAGGCGCTGGCGGCGGGCATCGCTCCCGACCGAATCGTGTTCTCCGGCGTCGGCAAGACCGCGGCCGAGATGGAGGCGGCGCTGGCGGCGGGCATCTACCAGTTCAACGTCGAAAGCG